>Ga0307380_10013481_pt1 | contig 10099 bp, 10 predicted proteins | sample UN3MG_FD_202239 | JGI IMG/M metagenome (GOLD analysis project Ga0307380, IMG submission 202239) | Soil microbial communities from Risofladan, Vaasa, Finland - UN-3 | ecosystem: Environmental > Terrestrial > Soil > Coastal area > Acid sulfate soil | place: Finland: Risofladan, Vaasa | collected...
AGAAATTTTGCGGTGGCAGGGTGCTTTGGTTTTTGCAGACTCCTATGTGAACGCTTGCTGTCTATTGGGACCTTACGAGTGTATATATCGGTGAGACATACTTAGACTCTCCTTGTCTATATATTTCTAAAAAATAGCTGCATTGATTTGTTAATGTTTTCTTTATTCATTTCGTAATGCAGCAACACGTCTTCAAGCGGTGGCCTGTAGGAAGACAGCACACCTTGCCCTTTTTCAGGCCACCCCAACTCTTTTTTAAGTTCATCAGGAACTTCCCCAAAGTCTATTACTTCTTCCTCTGTGTCAGTCAGATGTTTTTTTCGTTTTAGAAATTCCGACTTTGACTGAGTTTTTCCCTGCCATACACCAAATAGTCTTAAAATTTTATCAATCAATGTATTATGCGGACAGAATGGCAACTCCTTCATCAGTAGTCGCTGGGTATTAATCTCACGCATCATCTTGAGAACCTCACCTGATGACAGGTTTAACAATGATAAAAGCCGCATCCTTAAGTCAACGATCTTTTTTAGTTGTCTTGGGGAAACAAAATATTCACGTATATGCTGCATAACATGTATTAATGAAATATCAGGAGGACGATTAGGAGGATTTTTCAGCATGGGAGCTAGTGAAAATAGAGTCTCGATAAGTTTTATATTTTTTTTTGTTGTTATGGAGTTCTTTTTTATTTCTCGCCAATTAACCTTCTCTTTACTTCCCTTTACTTCCCTTTACTTCCCTTTACTTCCCTTTACTTCCCTTTATCTTTTCTTGAATCGCTTTCTGATACGCCTGAAATGCATCATCACCTTTAAACAACATTTTTTTGTTGGAACCAATAACTCCATGCCAGAGCAACAGAAAAAAGACAAATCCCAAGTCACCACCCATTTCCTGTAACTCATTTTCTATCTCCTCCAAGAGTATAGCTTTTCCCTTTCGATCAGATTGAGTAGCCATTTCAAGCACCATGCGAAAAAGTCTTACTTTCGCACTCCTTTCGAAGAAAATCGATAAATTTACATTTAGAATTATATCGGGGAATGATAAGAAATCATGTCATGAAAATTTTCGATTACGATAAATGTGCTCGATTTTTAGAGGGCAGTAAGAGTACTCTGCATTCGGTTACCTCTTGCGTTTTCCAAGGAGTACGTTAAGGTAATCAGGCGAGTATGCATATGCTGGCAGAACACAAATGGCTACCCTTTCGGCCACCTGGATTACCTTGCCGAGACAACGTTTATGACTTATTTGTCAAGCAATTACATACGTGTTACCCCAGTTACCCCCATTTGCATATATATCACCTTGCGGATAAGAAATGAAACTGCTTACTGTGAAACAGGTCGCCGAAATGCTTCAGGCCAAACCTTCCACAGTGTACGGATGGGCGGAACAGCGTATCATCCCCTCTTTCAAAATCGGAGGCCTGTTGAGGTTCCTCGAAGACGATATACTGGACTGGATTAAAGGTTGCCAATTGAAGCAGGAAACAACGATAATTACCTCAACAGGTAGGAAGGCCCAAAAGAAAGGAGGTTAGAGAGCACTCATGGGCCTGACAAAAAGAAATGATTCCAGGTTCTGGTGGATGGATCTGAGGATTAACGGCAAGCGGTACAAGGTAAGCACAAAAACTGCCAACAAGAAACTCGCAGAAAGAATTTACGCGAAGGCAGTCACAGAAATCGAAGAGGTGCGCTGGTTCCCGAGTGAGGTCAAGAGAAAGACGCTCGCAGATATGATCAATAGGTATGACATAGAGTATGCCTCAAAGAAAAAATATGCCGGACGTGATAAAAGCATATTTAAACATCTAAAAGCTTTCTTCGGAGAGGATGTATTGTTGGAGACTATCGAGAGGACCGTCGGGAGATATGAAGATTACCGCACGAATCAAGGAGCTCAACCAGCAACCGTTTTGAAGGAGCTGGGCCTTCTCAGGAGAATGTTCACCGTCTCCATAAAAAAGTGGCGTTGGATGACAGACAATCCTGTGAGCTCGATCGAGATGCCAAAGGTAAAAAATGAACGAGTCAGATACCTCAGTCAGGATGAATACGCCCTACTCTTCAGCGGTCTATACCATGCAGCTGCACCGCAATGGTTAAAGCCGTTAGTTATTGTCGCGCTGAACACAGGACTCAGGGAATCGAATATTCTCAATTTACGGTGGCAGCAGGTTAATCTCTTTTCCCGTCTCATCGTAGTAAATTACAGAGAGCTATGAGGAAAGTCTGTCAGCTGGCTGGGATCAATAACTTTCGCTTCCACGACTTACGGCATACGTTTGCGAGCTACCTCCGGCAGCGAGGAGTCGACCTCCATACCATCTCCAGATTGTTAGGGCACAGGAACATCAGAACGTCCCAAAGGTATGCTCATCTTTCGGTAGAGCACCTGAGGAATGCCATGTCGGTTCTGGATGCGAGATGAAAAAATGGGAACGTTTTGGGAACGTTTAGGGAGCAGTAAACGCACAGATTCGCTCTAAGTCCTTGATTTTATTGGTAGTCCCAACGGGATTTGAACCCGTGTTTTAGCCTTGAGAGGGCCACGTCCTAGGCCTCTAGACGATGGGACCAATCCGACAAAAGTGAAAAGTTGAAAGTGAAAAGTGAAAAGTTACTTTCTTCAACTCTTCATTTATAACTCTTAACTCTAAACTTTGAATTGTTTTGGCTGGGGAGAGAGGATTCGAACCCCTGTAAGCAGATCCAGAGTCTGCCGTCCTGCCACTGGACGACTCCCCAAGGGTAATGCCCGGAAAAAATCAAAAAATATTATACCATAATCACAAGTTGACCACTGTCACTCAGTCATCACCTTATCAGACAGTTCATCCGTATCACCAGGAGTAATGGGAAAATATTGTGCAAGGAGTTCGCCAGCTTCTCTGATGGCACTACACAGTGCATCAGATGCACGGCCTTCTTTAATCCCTGCAGATACCATATGTGCAAATTTGTTCAGTGTCTCCTGTTCGATCTTTTCATAAATACCCTTATCGGCGAGAACCCACACCTTCCTTTCAAATAAAGAAATGAAGAATAAAACCCCCGTATTTTTCTTTGTTTTATAAAGCTCCTTTTCGTAAAAGGCCCTTACAGCCCTTTGCATCACCGTTATTTCTTTTCTCTTGAGTCCTATGAAGCCAGCATGAAGGGCAGGGAATTGTTGGAAAAGATACCGCGACGGGAAAAAGAATAGGAAACTGAATATGATATATGCCCAGATAGAAGCATGGAACAACGAAAGCGCGACAATAAGAGCCAAAAGACTTCCGAGGAATAGCCCTCCTAATACTTCTGCCTCTCGATATTGATCGCTACGATCAACAACCATAACAGCAACCTCACCGATTGTATGGGATTCAATGATATCTATTGTTTCTTCGATTCGATGTTTTTCTTCTTCAGAAAAAAATGTATCTGCTTTCATATGGTATTTCCTCACCAGCCTCCTGATGCACCGCCGCCGCCAAATCCGCCTCCTCCTCCGCTAAAGCCGCCTCCAAAATCACCACCGCCTGAAGCGCCCCCGCCTCCCCAGGACATACCACCACCGGGCCATACTCCTCCTCTTCTGCTGTGTCTTCCTGCAGAAAAGATGAACGGAAGGAAAAGACCAGCGATGAGGCCGGCAACGGCAAGGATAACGGTCAGGATAATTCCAACGGGAAAAACCATTTTGGCAAGCAAGGGGAGTCCTATAGCACCTGATATGCCTCCAATTACTCGTGACATGCTTCCGAGCAACAATATCATGATTGTCCCAAACACAAGAAAACTCAGAAACTGTGATATTCTCTCAGGCTTCTGAACGCTTTTTCTCTCATCTGCTTGAAACTCACCCCGCGTGGCATCCATAAGTGCATGAACACCCGCAATAAACCCTCCGTCAAAATCACCCCGCTTAAACCTCGGCTTCAGAACAAGATCGATAATCCTTCCGGCCATCATGTCAGTCAGTCTGCCTTCAAGACCTTTCCCTACTTCAATTCTTATTTTTCTGTCCTGTTGTCCAACGAGCAAGATAATGCCATTATCTTTATTTTTCTGTCCGATCTTCCATGAGTCTGCAACCCTGATGCTGAATTCCTCCAGAACTTCGCCTTCAAGAGAGGGAATGGTCAGGATGACGGCCTGCGTTGAGTCAGTCTGTTCAAAAGCCCTCAATTCATTTTCCAGTTTTGTTTTTGTCTGAGGAGATATCATGCCGGCATAGTCATTGACATACCCCTGAAGCTGAGGGACTTCAAGGGCAAAAACGGACGAAGATAAGAAGAATATACAAAATACAAGAGACAGGATACATCCGCAGCCTGCCTGAGGCGGACGAGAATGAGCGAAAATAGTATGCCCTGTCTGTTTACTCAATATAAAATCCTAAAATCAGAACTTCACCTGAGGGGCTTTCTCAGCTCCCGGCTCAGCCTTAAACGGTTCTTTGAGTTTTAAATGGAGCAGCAGGCTGTTGGTCATGCTGTTCGGGAAAATCCTGATCGACGTATTGAACGTTTCAACAGTTTTGTTGTAGCGTGCACGTGCGACATTGATCCTGTTCTCAGTGCCCTCGAGCTGATGCTGGAGGTCAAGGAAGTTCTGGTTCGCCTTGAGGTCGGGGTATTGTTCAACAACAACAAGAAGCCTTGAAAGTGCACTGGTCATCCCAGCCTGTGCTTCCTGAAATTGTGCAAATGCATTTGGATTATTGATGATATCCTTTGACATCTGTATCGTTCCGACTTTTGCTCTCGCCTCGGTAACTGCCTCCAGAGTTTCCCGCTCATGTTTTGCATATCCCTTCACAACTTCGACCAGATTCGGGACCAGGTCACTTCTCCTTTGATATGCTGATTCAACATCGCCCCATGCAGCCTTTACCGCCTCTTCATTCGCCTGCATGGTGTTGTACCCGCAACCGGATAAAACCAAGAGAATAAAAACAAAAATCATAAACAGCCGATGTTTCATAAACCCCTCCCTTTCAGTAGTTTCACTTTGACATATATCCGGGGCATCCCTCGAACCCCCTGCATCCTGCTTTTCTCAAACGGCACGATGCATTCGTACATATATTCCTGTGATTGATCTCAGGTGTCTTGAAAACAGGTTGAACACCTTCTTTACGCTTCTTCTTGGAACATGTTTTTGCCTTGATTTCTGTTCGCCCCACCTTTCTCTTTTGCATCACATTTTATCATGATTTTGTATGATAGAGAAAGAATATTACCAGATTTTCAGTGATTCATCGTGTTGACTTTCAAGGGTAAAAGAAGTATCATCTGAATAAAGGATTTATAAAAAAATGTTTGAAAAGTTCACAGAACGCGGAAGGAAGGTAATCATCTACGCAAAGGAAGAAGCTGAGAAGCGGCAGAATGATTATCTTGGCACCGAGCACCTCTTGCTTGCTGTTCTCAAAGAAGATGACGGCTTACCGATAGCGATCCTGAAAAGAATCGGAATTACACCCGAAGAGGTTCGCCTGGAAATTGAGAGGAACCTCCCTCAGGGAACCAACCTCATGACATTCGGCGATATACCGTTTACTCCAAGGGCCAAAAAAGTCCTTGAACTCGCCGTTGAAGAAGCTCGTCTTCTCGGTCACAGTTATATCGGCAGCGAACACATATTTCTCGGTCTGATCCGCGAAGAGGAAGGTATTGGCGGCAAGATTCTGAGAAGCTTTGGAGCCAATCTTCTGGGTGCAAGGCAGCTAACCATTAATTTTTCCATACGTGCGCATACACAGGTAAAAGATAGAAAAAGCTCAACCCCGGCGCTTGATGAATTCGGCCGGGACCTGACCCTGCTTGCAAAAGAGGGTAAACTTGATCCCGTCATATGCAGGGAAGACGAAATCGAGCGGCTCGTCCAGATACTCGGAAGAAGGATAAAAAACAACCCTGTTATTATCGGAGAACCCGGTGTCGGTAAGACCGCTATCGTTGAAGGCCTTGCCCAAAAGATTATTGCCGGCGACATCCCCGACAGCCTTTTGGGGAAGCGCATTATATCACTCGATCTTGGCGCACTCATAGCCGGGACAAAGTATAGAGGCCAGTTCGAGGAGCGACTCAAGATCGTCATGAAGGAAATCATCCAGTCAGACAATGTCGTCCTCTTTATCGATGAATTGCATACCCTGATCGGGGCAGGCGCTGCAGAAGGTTCTGTCGATGCATCGAGCATGCTGAAACCGGCACTGTCACGGGGTGAGATTCAATGCATCGGTGCAACAACTCCTGATGAATACAGAAAACACATTGAGAAAGACGGTGCACTTGAACGCCGGTTCCAGCCGATCCATGTGCAGGCGCCCAACTTGGAAAACACAATCAGTATCCTCAAAGGGCTCAAACCAAGGTATGAATCTTTCCACAAAGTCAGGATAAACGATACAGCTATCGAGATTGCTGCACGGTTATCGGACAGATACATCTCCGACAGATACTTGCCGGACAAAGCAATTGATGTTATTGATGAGACCGGTTCGAGGATCAAGCTGAAGAGATATACCCCTCCCCACGAACTGAAGGAACTGGAAACCGATATCCAGAGATTTGCAAAAGAAAAGAATCTCTATATAAAGCTTCACGATCTTGAAAAGGCATCGTCAATCCGGATGGAAGAAGAGAGGCTCAAACGGCTCCATGAACAATTGCACAAACAATGGATTGATAACCTGAATAGAGAGATCCCCTATGTGAGGGATGAAGATATTGAATACACCGTATCCAAGATGACCGGCATACCTCTCTCAAAACTCGAGGAGAAGGAATCGGAGAAACTGATCAGGATGGAGGAAACCCTTCATCAGAAAATCATCTCTCAGGAAGAGGCAATAAAGGCTGTATCAAGAGCCATACGGAGGTCACGCGCAGGACTGAAATCCAACAAGAAGCCGATAGGTTCTTTTTTCTTCCTCGGGCCTACAGGCGTCGGCAAAACAGAACTCGCGAAGGCCCTTGCATGGTTCCTGTTCAACGATGAAGCCTCTTTAGTCAAGATCGATATGTCAGAGTACATGGAGAGATTTAATGTCTCCAGACTGACAGGTGCACCCCCGGGCTATGTTGGGTATGAAGAAGGCGGACAACTTACGGAGAGGATAAGAAAAAAGCCTTATTCTGTTGTGCTCTTTGACGAGATAGAGAAGGCTCATCCCGATGTGTTTAATATACTCCTTCAGGTTCTCGATGAGGGAACGCTTACGGACAGTTTCGGGAGAAAGGTGGATTTCAGGAATACCGTCATCATTATGACGTCAAACCTCGGAGCACGATTGATCGAAAAGGCAACCCCCCTTGGTTTCCAGAGAAACATATCTGAAATGGTATATGAGAAGATTAAGGAAAATGTGCTGAGCGAACTGAAAAAGACATTCAACCCTGAATTCCTGAACCGGGTCGATGAAATCGTTGTGTTCCATCCGCTCGAAAAGGACCACCTCCTGGCCATTATCGATTTGCTCCTCGACGAGACAAACAGACTATTAATTGAACAACAGGAGCTTATCCTGGAGGTCTCAGATGAAATAAAGGAATGGATCATTAAACACTATTATCAGCCTGTCTATGGCGCCCGACCGATGAGGAGAGCCATCCAGAAGTTCATTGAAGACCCTCTTTCTGAAGAACTGCTGAAAGGAAAATTTAAGAATGTACACAAGATTAAGGTAGTCCTTGAGGATGAAAAACCTGCTTTTGTTGAATCTGAAGAATCCGTCCCGATTCTGACCGGTGCCAATTAATTTCATCGGACACCTGTCACCTATCATTACGAGAGGTCACAATCACGAGGAGTATTGTCATCTGTTCAGTGCATGCCCAGGATAATCTTGAGGAACAATGAAGCCTAAAGCCCTTATCCTTCTGTTCATCATCGTCATAGGAATTATGGTTGCGGTTTTTACCATGAAACCTGTGCGGAGTCCGAAAACTGCTCATGTCGGCAGCATAACTCACGATTTCGAACTCCTTGATCCTAACCGGAACAGGATCAGTCTGTCGGATATGAAAGGATCGGTTGTCTTTATCAATTTCTGGGCTACATGGTGCACCGCCTGCATTGAAGAATTGCCGTCAATCGAGCGATTGTTCAAGAGCCTGTATGAAAGTTCCTCGTTCAAAGTTGTAACAATCCTGTATAAGGATGATCTGAACCGGGCGCTCAGTTTTATGAAAGAAAATGGCTATACTTTCCCTGTATATCTTAACCCGGACGAATCTGCCGCCAAAATCTTCGGGATTACCGGAATTCCTGAGACATTCATCATCGACAAGCACGGTTTACTCAGGAACAAAGTTATAGGGCCTGCTGAATGGGATTCCCCGCGTATCCTTGAGAACCTTCAGACCCTGATCAATGAATCAGAGCATTGAGACCCACTTTCCTGATACCACACCGGGCCCGGATCAATAAATATCTTTGATGAATAGGTTCAAAGAATCTGAGCCGGCCCTGTTATTCGTCGGGATGCTCTCTTCTGATCCTGCAGTATTGAATCATGTGCAACAAACACTTGAGAGAGAATTTGGTGACGCCTTACTGGTAAGCCCTTCATCAGAATGGGATTACTCTTCGTACTACCAGGATGAACTGGGACGGCCGCTCTTACGACAGTTTGTCTTTTTCAAAAATGTGATTGACCCGGAAACTCTTGCCGATATCAAAGTCAAAACAAATGAGATAGAAGACTCGTTTTCCGTCAACGGTAAACGGCAGATAAATCTTGACCCCGGCTACCTTACCCTCGCAAAAATAGTACTTGCATCAACAAAAAATTATGCTCACCGGATTTATCTCCGGAAAGGCATCTACGGTGAGATAACACTTTTTTATCAGGATGGAATATTCAAACCGCATATTTTTACCTACAGGGATTATCAGGAAAAAAATTGTATTGACCTGTTCATGCGTGCGCGCGAGCTTTTCAAGAAACAATTACATGACAGCTGATATGCTATACCAGTACGAGATTATCCCTGTGTATCGCTTCTTCTGAGTATTTATATCCAAGGATCTCTTCGATCTGTGAGGTTTTTTTGCCCTTGATTCTTTTTATTTCCGAAGAGGAATAGTTTGTCAGTCCTTTTGCTATCCGGTTGCCCCTTGAATCCACGCAGTAAACCGCATCTCCGGTATCAAATTCACCCTCGACCGACATGATTCCCGAGGGAAGGAGGCTCTTTCCGCCTTCCACAAGGGCGCTCACCGCACCATCATCAATGACAAGGCTGCCTTTGGAGCGGCTTCCGTATGCAATCCAGCCTTTCCGTGAAGACAGCTTTTCCGCCTTTGGTTTGAAGAGGGTACCGCTCAGTTTTCCTTCCAAAAGATTTGTAAGGACGTTCTCTTTTTTCCCACTAATGATATGAACGATAATGCCATGACTTACCGCTCTTTTCGCTGCAAGGATCTTTGAATACATCCCGCCGGTACCTATGGAACTCCCGGCTCCTCCGGCTTTCTCCTCGATTGCAGGCGTTATTTCCTCCACATAATCAATGAGCTTTGCCTGTGCATTGCTTCTCGGATCGTCGGTATAGAGCCCTTCAACATCTGACAGGATGATGAACCGCTCGGCTTCAATGAGACTTGCGACGAGGGAGGCGAGATGGTCATTGTCACCAAACTTAATTTCATCCGTTGCAACTGTATCATTCTCATTGATTATGGGGATAACTTTATAAGAAAGGAGAGTCAGAAGCGTATTTTTTGAATTAATATATCTCTTCCTGTCGGCAAAATCGTCCCGCGTCAGGAGAACCTGCGCAACTTTTTTTCCAAAATTTCCAAAACTTCTCTCATATGCCCACATGAGCGCGCTCTGGCCGACTGCCGCTGCAGCCTGCTTGAACTTTATATCCTTTGGTTTTGTCTTTAAGCCAAGTTTTCTCATTCCGGCAGCAATTGCACCGGAGGAAACAACAACCACATCATACCCTTTATCCTGCAAATCTGATATATCACGGCTGATGGTTGAGATTCTCCTGGTGTCGAGACCATCTCTATCGTGAGCGAGGATATTACTGCCTATTTTGATCACGATCCGTTTCACGAGGTATTCCCCCCATAAATAGTTT
>Ga0307380_10013483_pt1 | contig 10097 bp, 4 predicted proteins | sample UN3MG_FD_202239 | JGI IMG/M metagenome (GOLD analysis project Ga0307380, IMG submission 202239) | Soil microbial communities from Risofladan, Vaasa, Finland - UN-3 | ecosystem: Environmental > Terrestrial > Soil > Coastal area > Acid sulfate soil | place: Finland: Risofladan, Vaasa | collected...
CCGCTGACGGAGTCCCCGGTCGTCCTACTCGAATCCCAGCTTCCGGCCTACCCTTTCACGCAGTGCGATGAGTCCATCCCGGTCCCGTATGGACTGAGAGTACGACCACCAGAGTGTCTGCGTCTCCCAGGTGTCGGGGTGCAGCCCGAGCACACCGGCGGCATTCAGCGACGCCAGAATTCTGTTGAGCAGGCGACGCTCGTTGCCGGCTCCGGGCTCGAGGACCCGCACATCCGTCTCCAGACGCTCGACGAGCCCCCGCGTCAGGATGGCTCCGCCCAGCATGGGTTGCAGACGGGCCGTCTTCCGGGAAGGGTGGCCGGCCGCCAGGTCCGGCGCCGACGGGCCGAGCGTCCATGCCCGCACGTCGACGGCTCCATCCCGGATTCCCGCCGGATCTGGATCATCCTCGCTCAGCAGTTCGGTCAGCCTTCGCATCGCGACTGTCCACCGGATAAGCCGCCAGCTCAGCGGTCCGTCCAGCGCCGGGTTCGACATCGGAGGACCGTCACCGGGGAACCCGGCTGGCGCCCCTTGCTCCAGGAGTCCCTCATCCGCCCGCATAGCTTCCAGCTCGCCTTCCCGGGCTGCGGTCCCAGCGTTCACCGAACGGCGGGGCAACTCCCGTAACGCGTCCGCGCGCATCCACGGACCCGCCTCGATCATTGTACCAAACCGGCCGGACAGGAGACGCTCGGCGGACTCGCCCTGCCTCTCGACCGCGTCCAGAATCCACTCGACCGCGGTTCCCGGGATTGTCTGCTCACCGGGCGCTCGCCCCGGCTGAATTCCGGCGAAAACCCGACCGTCTGTGGCCCTGCCGCCAGCGAATTCATATCGGGCTCGTTCGAGGCCGGGGCGCACCTCGATGTCGATCGTGCCTTCGACAGCTTCGGCCCCTCCTCGCCCGGCCCGGCTCGAATCGATCGTCGCTTCGAACGCCGCCCCAGGCACCAGCGGCCGACCGCGCCCCCCGTCCGCCGCCGCTCCGAGAGCCACGTGAGCCGCAGCAGTCTGGAGATCGCTGCGACAACCGTCACGCTCTTCGACGTAGATCCTGTCACCGCTCATTCCGCCTCCCCGGGCCTCCGCCATCCCACTGACGAATTCCTGCTCGGCGGCATCGGCCTGCTCCCCGCACCCGGCCAGGCGCGCAAGATCCAGCGCTCGCCCGGCGTACTTGAGGATTTGCCTCGACTCGATGCCGTCGATGTCATCGAAGAACCAGCCACAGCTCGTGAACATCAGCATCGCATTGCGCTGCATCTCCAGCAGCGTCCGGGCGCGACGACCGCGATCCCCGTCGAGATCCCCCACGGCCCGGTCTGCGAGCCAGCCGGCGATTCGCTCCGGCGCTGCGTCGAGCACGCAGTCGATCCAGGAATCCCGCGCTTCCCAGGGATCCAGCAGCAGCTCCCCGCCTTCCCGCTCGAATACGGTGGCGAGCGAATCGCGCAGCTCGTCGAGACCGTTACGCAGGGGACTGCGCCACGACTGGCCCGCGGGATCTCCTGCCCCGATCGAGCAACCGCAGGCCGAGCGCCACCGCTCGACCCCGTGTGCGCAGCTCCACGCCGTATCGTCGGCAATCCTCGTCTCTCCCATCGGAGGTCGTCGATCGAGGTATGCCCCGTAGACCGTGGGCCGGGCACCGTCCGATTGCTCCAGGTGGCGCATCGCCCAGGCCAGGGCCATTTCCCCATGACGGTGGTGGTGGCCGTAGCTCTCGCCGTCCGTAGCGATATTCATCAACCGCGACTCCCCGTGGCCGGAGCACGCCACCTCACTCAATCGCCTGGCAAACTCGGGACCGTCGTCCAGCAGACGGTCAAATGCGACGGCCTGCGAAAGAGGTCCATCGTAGTAGAACACCACGATCGACCGACCCGACGGAAGGTGTTGAACGTAGGGGATCCCGGGATCGGCCCCCCCATCGCCCGGCGGCGCCAGGTGCTCTCCATCGGGCGGGCGGATCTCGGCTGCCTGGTACGGCGCGAGAATCGTGAACCGGATTCCCTCGGCCGCCATCGCTTCGAGCGACGCCGTGTCCACCGCTGTCTCCGGCAGCCACATGCCCTCGGGACTCCGGCCGAATCGATGCTCGAAGTCGCGCCGGCCCCACCGGACCTGGGTGCGGCGATCCCTCTCGTTGGCGAGCGGGAGAATCATGTGATTGTAGGCCTGGGCGATCGCGGCTCCCTTCCCGCCGAATCGCTGCCGACTCTCTTCGTCAGCCGCCAGAATTCGCATGTACACGGACGGAGCACTGCGCTCGAGCCAGGCCATGAGCGTCGGGCCGACGTTGAAGCTGAAGCGGGAAAACAGGTTGACGAGCTCCGAGATCCGGGATCCTTCTCCATGAATCCGTGCCGCAGTGAACGGCTTGTAGCACTCTTCCGTCACGCGCTCGTTCCAGTCGTGCCGGGGCCAGGCGGATGCCTCGGGCTCCACCGATCCGGTCCACGGATTCTCGCGCGGCGGCTGGTAGAAATGTCCGTGGATGCAGACGAACCGATTGTCGCTCAAGTCGGAATCTCTGACTGTTCCGAAATCGACCTGAGGTACACGGCGCCGAGCGGAGGAAGTGCCATGTCGAGTGACCAGGGGCGGCCGTGGAACGGCGACTCGTCCGCTTCGATCCCGCCCAGATTCCCCCAGCCCGATCCGCCATAGCCCTCCGCGTCAGAGCACAACAGCTCCTCCCAGGTGCCGCCTGCCGGTACCCCCACCCGATACCCGGCTCTCGGGATCGGAGAGAAATTGCACACGACGAGCACGGACCGACGGCGGTCGCGAGAGCGGCGCAGGAAGCTGATGACGTTCTGTTCGTTGTCGTCCGGTGCGATCCATTCGAATCCCGTCGGATCACAGTCCAGCTCGTGCATCGCAGGCTCGGTGCGATACAGCTGGTTCAGGTCCCGCACCCAATGTGACACGCCCACGTGCGCGGGATCCGCGAGAAGATCCCAATCGAGACTGCCATCGTGGTCCCACTCCCGGCGCTGACCGAACTCAGCTCCCATGAACAGGAGTTTCTTGCCCGGCTGCGCGAACATCAGGCCGTAGAGCAGTCGAAGGTTGGCAAATTTCTGCCACTCGTCGCCGGACATGCGGCTCCACAACGAGCCCTTTCCGTGCACCACTTCGTCGTGGGAGAACGACAGCACGAAATTCTCGGAGAAGGCGTACAGCTGGCGGAACGTCAGGTCACTGTGGTGCCAGCGGCGATGTATCGGGTCCTTCCCCAGGTAGCGGAGGATGTCGTGCATCCATCCCATGTCCCATTTCAGGCCGAATCCGAGTCCCCCGATGTACGGCGGCTTCGTCACCGCGGGCCACGCGGTCGACTCCTCGGCGATGGTCTGAATTCCGGGCGTCGTCCCATAGGCCTCTTCGTTCAGGCGCCGCAACAGGTGGACCGCATCCAGATTTTCCCTGCCGCCATACTGATTCGGAATCCACTCCCCTTCTTCCCGCGAGTAATCGAGATACAGCATCGAGGCGACCGCATCGACCCGCAGTCCGTCGGCGTGGTACTCCCGCAGCCAGAACATGGCGCTCGAAATCAAGAAGCTGCGGACTTCATGACGGCCGTAGTTGAATATCCAACTGCTCCAGTCCGGGTGGAATCCGAGGCGCGGGTCGGCATGTTCGTACAGGTGCGTGCCGTCGAAATATCCGAGGCCGTGCTCGTCAGTGGGGAAATGTGACGGGACCCAGTCGAGGATCACCCCGATTCCTCTCCCGTGCATGTGATCGATGAAGAACTTCAGATCCTCCGGTGTCCCGAACCGGGCGGTGGGCGCAAAATAGCTGGTAACCTGGTAACCCCAGGACCCGAAAAACGGGTGCTCCATCACGGGCATCAATTCGACGTGCGTGAACCCCAGTTCGATGACATGGTCGGCCAGGCGCGGAGCCAGTTCCCTCCACCCGAGCCACCGATCGCCTTCCTCGGCCACCCGGGCCCACGAGCCCGGGTGCACTTCGTAGATGCTGATCGGCTGGTCCAGCGCCTGGTGCCGCTCACGGCCGGCAAGCCACTCATCATCCTTCCACTCGAAGTCCGCGTCATGCAGAATCGACGCCGTCCGCGGCGGCAATTCCGTGCGACGGGCGAACGGGTCCCCCCGGTCGAAATCAGTGCCGTCCTGCGCCGTGATCCGGTACTTGTAGGCCTGCCCCGGAAGGGTGCCCGCAATGAAACCCTGCCACACCCCCGAATCCTCACGAGGATCGAGCGGATTCGCCTCGAGATCCCATTGATTGAAATCCCCGGTGACGTGAACCGCCCTCGCATTGGGCGCCCATACCGAAAACCAGAACCCCGCTTCGCCGTCCAGCTCGCCAGCGTGGCTGCCGAATTCCTCCCACAGGCGGAAGTGCGATCCTTCGTTGAACAGGTGCAGATCCAGCTCCGTGAGCGGAGCCGTCCCGGATTCGGTCCGTGGTCGGTCGTCGCGATTCATCCGTCCTCCCCGGGCGCGGTTTGCCGCGCCACATCGAGTGCCAGCAGAGTCTCGCGTACTGAATCGTCGCTCACAAGCACCTCGCTCGCGAAGGGGACCGTCGTCGCCGGGTGCGAAGCTCCGTTCTCGTTCCCCGTAAGTGATCAGTCATGGCACCACGATGGCTGGAATTCCTCCCGGGTCGCGACCCGGAGCACGAGTGCGGCAACCTATCCCGGACTCGAACACGGAGGGAAGGAGGTCCAATGTGACAGTCGCCCCGTCGCTCGTGCCGCGGGCCCCCCCGGCCCGCCGATTCGCGGGTCGCGTTCCACCGGTTGTCGTGGTATCCTAGGCCGGTCCGGGCCCCGGTGACGACCCGGCATCGAAATCGTGGTTCCGCACCTCCACACGGCGACACAACGGGACGCGCATGAGCACCGAAACGGGCTCCACGCCGGACCGCGTACCGGGCGACGACACGGACGCCCGCCTCGCGACAATGACGATCGAGCAGTTGACCATCAACACGATCCGGACGCTGTCCATCGATGCTGTCCAGGCCGCGAACTCGGGCCATCCCGGCGCCCCGATGGCGCTGGCCCCGATCGCGTACCTCCTGAGCCGTCAACTCGAGGTGAACCCGCGAAATCCGGCCTGGCCGGATCGGGACCGGTTCGTACTCTCCGCCGGACACGCATCGATGCTGCTCTATTCCATGCTGCATCTGTCCGGTTACGAGTTGAACCTGGACGATATCCGGGCGTTCCGGCAATGGGGAAGCAAGACTCCTGGACATCCCGAGTACGGGATCACTCCGGGAGTTGAGACGACTACCGGCCCCCTCGGGCAGGGGTTGATGACCGCCGTCGGAATGGCACTTGCCGAAGCCCACCTCGGAGCGGTCTACAATCGACCGGATCTCCGGATCGTAGATCACCACACGTACGTCCTCGCCAGCGACGGTGACATGATGGAAGGCGCGTCGCACGAGGCGGGATCGCTCGCCGGACATCTTGGTCTCGGCAAGTTGATCGCGATCTACGATGACAACCGGATCACGATCGACGGACCGACCGACCTGGCGTTCTCCGACGATACTGCCGCCCGCTTCGAGTCCTACGGATGGCATACCCACGACCTGGGGGATGCGTCCGAGGATCTGGCGGCCATGGCCGAGGCGCTCGCCGATGCACGCGCGGAAACCGCTCGCCCGTCGCTGATCCTGGTCCGCTCGCACATCGGGTACGGATCGCCGAACAAGCAGGACACCTCAGCTGCCCACGGCGCCCCGCTCGGTGAGGACGAGGTCAGGCTGACGAAGGAAGCGTACGGCTGGCCGGCGGACGAGAAGTTCTTCGTCCCGGAGCGCGTTCGCGTCCATATGCGGGAGATCGTCGACCGCGGAATCCGACTGGAGGCGGAGTGGGAGGAGCGGCTCGAATCCTACCGCGAGCGGTATCCGCTGGAGGCCGCAGAGCTGGAGCAGGCGCTCGACGGTCGCCTGGCCCCGGGGTGGGACGCCGAGCTTCCGGGATTCGTTACCGGCGATGGTCCGATCGCGACCCGTTCCGTGTCAGGGATGGCGCTCAACGCGCTCGCCGGCTCCGTCACCACGCTGATGGGTGGGAGCGCTGACCTGGCCGGCTCCAACAGTACTCGAATCAAGGCAAGCGGCGATGTTCGTGCCGGCGAATGGGCCCACCGGAACGTCAACTGGGGAATCCGCGAGCACGCCATGTGCGCCGCCTGCTCCGGCATGGCGCTGCACGGGGGGATCCGCCCGTTCGCGGCCACCTTCCTGGTGTTCACGGACTACGCCCGGCCCGCGATCCGGCTCGCCGCGCTGATGCGGCAGCCGGTGATCTACTTGATGACGCACGACTCGATCGGGCTCGGGGAGGACGGCCCGACTCACCAGCCGGTGGATCAACTCGCGGCTCTCAGGGCCATTCCCGGGCTGCGGGTCATTCGACCGGCCGATGCGAACGAGACCGTCGAGGCATGGCGGGAAGCAGTGCGGACAACCGACCGGCCGACCCTGCTGGCCCTGTCCCGTCAGAAGCTCCCGGTGATAGCGCTCGACGACGAGCCGGGCAGCGCGACCGGGCTGGCCCGCGGTGCCTATATCCTCGCCGACGCTGAAGACGGCCGGCCGGATGTCATCCTGATCGCGACCGGTTCCGAAGTCAGCCTGGGACTCGAAGCGCGATCCACGCTCGCCGAACGCGGGGTGAAGGCACGGGTCGTCAGCATGCCCAGCTGGGAGCTGTTCCGGGAGCAGGACGAGACGTACAGACACGAAGTGCTTCCGCCGGAGAATCCACGCCGGATTTCGGTCGAGGCCGGCTGCACGCAGGGCTGGTGCGAGTGGATCGGCGACCGGGGCGTCGCGATCGGTATCGACACGTTCGGCGCCAGCGCTCCGGCGGAGGAGCTGTTCGCAAGATTCGGGTTCACGGTCGACGCGATCGTCGAACAGGCCGAGATCATGATGAAGGAGCGCTGAGATGCGCATCGCGATCGGCACGGACCACGCCGGGTGGCCGTATAAGGACGCCCTGATCGAAGATCTCGAGGCCTCCGGGCACGAGGTCACGGACCTCGGTACGCACGGGCCTGACTCTGTTGACTATCCTGACTTCGCGCGGCCCGTAGCCGAATCCGTCGCCCGCGGGGAAGCGGACCGCGGCATTCTGCTGTGCGGCAGCGCGGTCGGCGTGAGTCTGGTGGCGAACAAGGTCCCCGGCATCCGGGCCGGCGTGTGCCATGATACCTACTCCGCTCACCAGTGTGTCGAGCACGACGACGTAAACGTGCTGTGCCTGGGCGCCCGGGTGATAGGCATCGAAGTCGCAAGGGAAATCACGGCCACGTTCGTGGCGGCCCGGTTCTCAGATGAAGCCAGACACCGGAAGCGACTCGACAAACTCCTGGCTGTCGAGCGGCAGTACATGCGCACCTCCGATCGAGCGTAGACCGGACAACCTCACACCCGGCGGACACAGAGATACGAATGGAATCCCTTCTCGCACTTCTCGAGCATGGCCAGAGCTACTGGCTCGACAACCTGACGCGGGACATGATCCGCGACGGATCCCTCGCCAGGCGAGTCGAGCTGGAAGGACTTCGAGGGGTGACCTCGAATCCAGCCATCTTCCACAAGGCCATCTCGGGCGGCTCGCTGTACGCCGATCAGATCCGCGAGCTGGCGGAATCAGGTCAATCCGTGGCCGGGATCTACGAAGAGCTGGCTGTGACCGACGTGCGCGAGGCGTGTGACGTCCTGCGTCCGGTCTGGCAGTCGTCCGACGGAGTGGACGGGTATGTGAGCCTCGAGGTGTCCCCGCACCTGGTTCACGACACGAATGCTTCCATCGAAGAGGCCATGCGGCTGTGGGAGGCCGTCGATCGCCCGAACCTGATGGTCAAGATCCCGGGAACTCCCGCCGGGATCCCTGCCATCGAACAGCTCCTGTTCGATGGCGTGAACATCAACGTCACGCTGCTGTTCTCGATTCCGGCCTACGAGGCGGTCGCCGATGCCTACATCCGTGCGCTCACCCGCCGGCAGGAGGCCGGCCGGCCGCTTGGAACCGTGGCATCGGTCGCCAGCTTCTTCCTGAGCCGGATCGACGTTCTGGTGGACGGTCTCCTGGCCCAGCGAATCGACCGGAACAGCGCGGAGCCGGATGGACCCTCGGCGCTGTTCGGAACCGGCGCGATTGCCAGCGCCCGGCTGGCGTACCGCAGTTTCGAAACCCGGGTCAGCCAGGAGGACTGGCAACTGCTCGTCGGTAACGGCGCTCGGCCCCAGCGGCTGCTGTGGGCCAGCACGAGCACGAAGAATCCGCTGTACGACCCGACCATGTATGTCGTGCCACTGGTCGGACCGTACACCGTAAACACGATGCCCGAAGTGACGATTGACGCGTTCGCGGCGGCCGGCGAGATCCGCCCCGGAACGATTCGCGAGGGGGTCGAAGAAGCCGAACGGGTTTTCGCGAGCCTGGCGAACGTCGGAATCGACCTGGACGCCGTGTGCGAACAGCTGGTGAACGAAGGAGCGGGCAAATTCCTGGACCCGTTCGATAAGCTGATCGCCGGCCTCGCGGCCCGGCGCCGGGAGGTGCTGGAGCCTCGACTCGCGCGCCTCGAGTGGCTCGGCGATGCAGGGCCTGCCGCCGTGCCGGCCGCTCTCGTCAATGCCGTGGCCGAGCAACGGTTCGGAGTCCGTCTCGCGGCACACGACGCGTCCCTGTGGACCGACGATGCCGAGACGATGGACCGCATCCGGGATCGGCTCGGCTGGCTGGATGCGCCCGGCCGGGCGGCTGATGAACTGTACGAAATCAGCCGGTTCGCCAGTGAGGTGCGCGACGAGGGCGTGGAGCACGTCGTGTTGCTCGGTATGGGAGGCAGCAGCCTGTGTCCGCTCGTCGCCGCCACGACGTTCGGGCAGATCGAGGGATATCCCGAACTCATCGTACTCGACAACGTGGATCCCGATGCGATCCGCGAGGTCACCGACCGCATCGACCCGCTCCGGTCCCTGTTCCTCGTGGCGAGCAAGTCGGGTTCTACGATCGAGACGATGTCACTGTATCGCTTCTTCTACGAATTCGTGCGCGACGCAGGTGAAGCACACCCCGGGTCGAAATTCGTGGCGCTCACGGACCCCGGATCGTCCCTGATCCGGGAGGCACAGGACCGGGGCTTCCGTCGGACCTTCGAGACTCCCGCCGACGTCGGGGGGAGGTTCTCCGCCCTGACGCCGTTCGGCCTCCTCCCGATGGCGCTCGCCGGCATCGACGTGGAAGCGATCGTCGGTTCGGCCACGGATATGGCCGCGGAGTGCGCGCCCGAGGTCCCGGACTCGGACAATCCCGCGCTCCTGCTGGGGCTGGCGCTGGCGAGCCTCCGCGATTCCGGTCGGGACAAGCTCACGTTGATCGCGTCACCAGGTCTCGCGGCTCTACCGTTGTGGATCGAGCAACTCGTCGCCGAGAGCACGGGCAAGCAGGGCACGGGAATCATACCGGTCAGCCACGAGACGGCGGTGGACGTCGGCGGATATGGACCGGACCGCGTATTCGTCTACATCACTCTCGATACTGAGCAGAATCTGGCGCTGGACAGCCTGCTCGGCGCGCTAGCGGCGGACGGGCACCCGGTGCTTCGCATTTCCCTGCCCCACCCGGAGGCGATCGGCGGCGAATTCCTGCGCTGGGAGATCGCTACGGCAATCGCGGGAGCGCTCCTCGGGGTGAACCCGTTCGACGAGCCCGACGTGACGGCCAGCAAGCTCATTACACGCGAGATTCTCGACCAGTCCCAGGATGGAGAGATGCCGGACTCCGGAGAGCCCGCAGCCGCGTCAGACAGTCTCGAAGTGTATGTCGACGACCAATGGGATTGGGCCGTTGGCCTGAGTTCAGACACGGCTCAGCAGCTGATCGGAAGCTTCGTGGATCTGGCCGGGCCCGGCGACTACATCGGGGTCCTTGCCTTCTTCGCCGGCAGTCCAGAGCGCGATGACCTGCTGGCCGAGCTGCGGGAGAGCCTGCAGGCGCGCACTGGAGTCGCTACCACCGCTGGCTACGGACCGCGCTACCTGCATTCGAGTGGACAGCTGCACAAGGGCGGTCC
>Ga0307380_10013484_pt1 | contig 10095 bp, 9 predicted proteins | sample UN3MG_FD_202239 | JGI IMG/M metagenome (GOLD analysis project Ga0307380, IMG submission 202239) | Soil microbial communities from Risofladan, Vaasa, Finland - UN-3 | ecosystem: Environmental > Terrestrial > Soil > Coastal area > Acid sulfate soil | place: Finland: Risofladan, Vaasa | collected...
TTGTGCTAATATATATGATAAACGGACTAACGAACCAGTAGGATGGGCAAAACCTTATGTAATTCTCGATAAAGCTGGGGTTAAAGTAGGATTTGTAGGTTTGGCTACTCCGGAAACTGCCTACAAGGCACTTAAAGCAAATGTAGAAAATTATGATTTCAAAGACCCGGTGGAAACTCTAGTTAACTGGGTGCCAAAAGTAAAAGCTGCAGGAGCAGATTTAATTATCGCCTTAACTCATTTAGGCGCTTTTCAGGACAAAGAAGGGAACATTACCGGCGAAGCTACTGACTTGTGTGTAGTAGATGGGGTAGATGCAGTGATATCTGCGCATACCCACCAAAGGATTAGTGGTTTGGTAAATAATAAGCCTCTTGTGCAAGCTTATTATTCTGGCCGTTCATTTGCGAAAATAACTTTTACTTTTGATGAGAATAATAAGTTAGTAAGTGCAGAACCTTTCCTTGACAATCTCTATGAAAGACCAGATACTCTTAAAGATGATGCTAATATGTTAGCAACCTATGAAAAATATGAAGACGAATTAAACCCTGTTTTAGGAAAAGTATTAGGCAAAACCACTGTTGATTTAGACCATGACAGATATGCCGGGCCATCTTTATTAGGTGAATGGACCTGTGAAATCATGAGAGATAAGGCTGGGGTGCAAATTGCCATGACCAATGGTGGCGGACTCAGAGAACCTACTACTCCAGTTATTCCAGCAGGAGACATTACTGCGGGTAAATTATATGAAGTTATGCCTTTTGATAATACTCTATATACTATGAAGTTATCCGGGGCAGATGTAAAGGCTAATATTGAACATGGTATCATGAATGATGATATTGGTTGGGTTCAAATATCTGGTGTAACGGTAACTTATGATAAAGAGGCAGAAGCAGGTAACAGAATTACCAGTATGGTTTTAGAAGATGGTACTCCTATTGAGATGGATAAATATTACACTGTGGCAACCAATGACTTTATGTTTACCGGTGGGGATAATTATAACTTTAAGAACGCCTTGGATGGATTGGATACTTTTATTCCTATAAGGGATGCTATGATGGAAGCGGTAGAAAAGGCTGGAGTTATTTCTCCCGTAAAACAAAATTGGTTATCTGAAGCAATAACTGGTAAAATTTATGTGGTAGAAGTGGGTGATTCTGTATGGGAAATTGCTCAGAAATTTGGTACAACTATAGAAAAGATCGTCATCCTTAATGAATTAGCTAATTCAAGACTTATCAGGCCAGGTCAGAAGCTAATCATACCTACCGAATAACAAATGGTAGATAAAAAACGATATTCCATGTAAATTATTCCTATACTAGGCGCAACTCAATAGTTAAAATAAAAATTAATGGGGGGGTGAATAAATAATAATAAAATTATAAGAATTGCAGAAGGTAAAATGGTTAGTCGAAAAGGTTCATATTTAAAAAGGTTTATATTTTAATAGGAAGGAGAAAAGAAATGAGAAAAGGTTTTTTTGTTTTAACATTAATTTTACTTATAATTGCTATTAGTAGCGTAGCTCTTGCGCAGGATGTAATTAAACTTGGAATTGCTGAACCAATGACCGGTGCCATGGCAGTAGGTGGCGAGCTTTGTATGCGAGGTTATGAACTTGCCCATGAGCAAAAACCCACAGTACTGGGAAAAACAGTTGAATTAATACTTGTTGATAATAAAAGTGATAAGGTTGAAGCAGCCAATGCGGTTTCGAGGCTCATTGAAAGGGACGGTGTCGTAGCAGTTTTTGTTAGTTATGGCAGCAGTATGGCCATTCCGGGCGGTGAAGTTGCCAATAAAGCAGGCATCCCTTTACTTTCCGGCACTGCCACGAATCCATTGGTCACCCAGGGCAAAGATTTTGTCTTCCGTACTTGCTTTATTGATCCATTTCAGGGCGAAGTCATGGCTAACTATACTTTTAAAAACTTAGGAATCACCAAAGTAGCACTTTTAGTTGACATTGCTCAGGATTATTCAGTAGCCTTGGCTAATTTCTACAAAAAAACATTTGTAGAGCTGGGCGGAGAGATCGTTAGTGACACAAAATATAATACCGGTGATCAGGATTTTAGTGCCCAATTAAGTCAGATTATAGCCTCCGGAGCGGAAGCACTCTTTTTCCCGGGTTATTTCGGAGATGTTGCCTTAATCGCTATTCAAGGGAGAGAATTGGGATATACAGGTCAATATTTAGGTGGCGATACCTTGCATAATCCGGTTTTAATAGAATTAGCAGGTGATGCGGCTGAAGGTTTAATTGCCAGTACTTTCTTTGCTGAAGATCAACCGGCTATTCCGGAGTCGGAAAAATATGCTACACTTTTCAGAGAAAAATATAATTTAGCGCCAGATGCTGTATCTATTCTTACCTATGATTCCTACAATTTAATGCTTGATGCCATTGAAAGAGCCGGTTCATTTGATCCGGTAGCTATCCGGGATGCTTTGGCTGCCACCAAAAACTTCCAGGGTGCAGGCGGTTCCGTTACCATTAATGAAACCGGGGATGCTATTAAACCTGCCGTTTTGGTTAAAGTTGTAAATGGTGAGTATAAATATGAGACTACTGTTAATCCCTAAATACAATAAATAATTGATTAATTGAAATCACAGAGAGAAGAGATAGGATTGAATCCTATCTCTTCTCTCTGTAAAAAAAGAACTTTTCGATTAAGGTTTTATTAAATTACATATTTATATAATAATTATTTATTTGATATTTCATATTTATAATGATTGAGCAATGACAATTCTAAATCATATAAGGAGAATTCTATGTCACTAAATTTATTCTTGCAGAATGTAGCAAATGGTTTATCCCTGGGGAGTTTATATGCTTTAATTGCCATAGGATATACCATGGTTTATGGTATTTTAAGATTAATTAACTTTGCCCATGGAGAAATTTTTATGTTAGCGCCTTATTTTCTTTATTTTGGAGTCTTAATTTTTAATTTACCATGGTGGGCATCAATTATAGTTGCCATTGCCCTAACTGCCATGACCGGGATGTTGTCCGAAAGGATTGCCTATAAGCCTTTACGGGATGCCCCCAGAATCTCTGCCTTGATTTCAGCAATTGGCGTATCATTTTTTCTACAAAATTTAGCGATTGTTGTTTTTTCTGGCATTCCCAAGTCTGTTCATCGTCCTGCATTTTTCACAAGGTTATATAAGTTTGGCGAGATTCGTATACAATCAACTCTTTTTGCATCAATCATCGTATCCTCTATATTTCTTACCCTACTACTATATGTGGTTTATAGAACAAAGACCGGTCTGGCCATGAGGGCAATATCTACAGATATTGAGACATCCAGATTAATGGCGGTTGATGTTAATAAAGCCATATCTGTAACCTTTATCATTGGTTCTGCTCTGGCAGCGGTGGGTGGTATTTTATGGGGCTTAAGATTTCCGCAATTATTTCCTACCATGGGCATGATACCCGGTTTAAAGGCATTTATTGCAGCTGTAGTAGGGGGAATTGGAAATATACCGGGAGCGATGCTCGGTGGTTTAATTTTGGGTATGACTGAAATATTATTTGTTGCTTTTTTACCGGCGGTATCAGGATATAGAGATGCCTTTGTCTTTTTAATTCTGATTTTAATCCTGTTGTTTAAACCTGATGGTATTTTAGGCAAAAAAGTACAGGAGAAGGTGTAGCCCAATGAAAAAACAAAATGAAAAAATATTTACACTATTAGCTTTAATCGTGCTGGGGATATTGGTGTATCTTGCCGAAAACAATTTAGATGCCTACAAGTTAAGGATTCTTAATCTTGGGGCTATATATGTTACGCTAGGTGTAAGTTTAAATTTAATCTATGGGTTTACCGGTCAATTTTCCCTGGGCCATGCTGGTTTTATGGCCATCGGTGCCTATGTGACCACCTTATTAGTGCTTCCTACCTATTATAAGGAGATGATTTTTATACTTGAACCTTTAGCCTGGCCATTCACAGTCATTCATGCACCTTTTATCGTTGCCCTATTCTTGAGCGGATTATTTGCAGCTATTGCAGCATTGATAGTCGGATTGCCCGTGTTAAGACTAAAAGGGGATTATTTAGGTATAGCTACTTTGGGTTTTGCGGAAATTATTAGAATCATAGCCAATAACATTCCCCGGGTAACCAATGGTGCATTGGGAATCAAGGGGATTCCGGAATTTACTAATCTTTGGTGGTCAGTAGGGGTAGCAGTTGTGGCCATTTATATTATTAAAGGATTAATTGAGAGCAGTTACGGCAGAGCTTTGATGGCAATCAGAGAAAATGAAATAGCGGCAGAGGTTATTGGAATTAATCTAACTTACCATAAAGTTATGTCCTTTAGCATTAGCGCTTTTTTTGCTGGGGTTGCCGGAGGATTATTTGCTTGTTTACTAACAACCATAGACCCGAAGGCATTTATGTTTGTCATGACTTTTAATATTTTGATTGTGGTAGTGATGGGCGGTTTAGGCAGTATTACCGGAACAGTGCTTGCCGCTTTTTTATTTAATTTTTCTTTGGAATATTTACGTCCTATAGAAGCAGGCTTTCATATTGGACCAATCATGATTCCCGCAATACCTGGTTTAAGGATGGTCACTTTCTCAGTTTTACTGTTGATTATTATCCTGTATAAGCAAAAGGGATTATTGGGAGGCTTAGAGTTCTCCTGGAAAGGATTTTTTCAGTTTTTTCACAAATTGTTCACAAGTAAGAAATCATCTGAAGGGAGTTCTAGGTAATGGAATTATTAAATATTGATAATATCACGATGAAGTTCGGTGGTTTAACAGCTGTAAGTAATTTCAAACTGAAAATTCTCCCGGGAGAGCTGATTGGATTAATCGGTCCAAACGGTGCTGGAAAGACTACCGTCTTTAATATGATTACCGGAATATATACTCCAACTATAAATAAGATTTATTTTCAAGATAGAGATATTACCCGAATAAAACCTGATAAAATCGCTAAAGCAGGTATCGCCCGAACTTTCCAAAATATCAGGCTCATGGAGAATCTGACGGTAATCGATAATGTAATGATAGGTTTTCATCTTCACCTAAAATCAAATCTTGCTTCCGCTATCCTTAAATTTCCTAATTATGTTCGTGAAGAAGAAAGCATTTATCATAAATCAATGGACTTATTAGAGAAAGTACAATTAGAAAAATACAAACTGGAAAAATCAGGCAGTCTCCCTTACGGACAGCAGAGGAAATTGGAGATTATTCGGGCTTTAGCTACAGGACCTAAACTTTTGCTTTTAGATGAGCCAGCAGCCGGAATGAATCCTCAGGAAACCAAGGACTTAATGAGCTTTATTCAGAAAATTCAAAATGACTTTGATTTAACTATTCTTTTAATAGAACATGATATGAAAGTAGTCATGGGAATATGTAGAAGAATTTTAGTCATGGATTATGGAATAACCATTGCTGAGGGAAATCCCGCAGAAATTCAAAACAATCCTGATGTGATTAAGGCTTATTTGGGGGTGGATGTAAACTATGCTTAAGATTGATAATTTAAATGTTTTTTTTGGTGGCATACATGCCTTAAAAGGAATTACCTTTGATGTTCCTATAGGAAAAGTTATTACTTTAATCGGAGCAAATGGAGCAGGTAAAAGTACTACTTTAAGAACTATCTGTGGTTTAATCAAACCACAGGAAGGCAAAATAAAGTTCAATAATAAAGAAATAACCAATATTCCTACGAATAAGATTGTTCAAAAAGGTATTGCACTCATACCGGAAGGAAGGAAAATATTCCCCAATTTAACTGTCCAGGAAAATTTAGCCTTAGGTGCTTTGGCCCGGACTGATAAAAAAGAAACTGTGAAAGATCTTGAATGGGTTTACGAGTTGTTCCCTCAGATTAAAGAAAGATTATGGCAAAAGGGCGGTACTTTATCAGGTGGGGAACAGCAAATGTTAGCCGTAGCCCGGGGATTAATGTCGCGGCCAAAACTTTTAATGCTGGATGAGCCTTCTTTAGGATTAGCGCCTTTATTGGTGAAAGAAATTTTTGATATTATTAAGCGGATTCACCAGGAAGGAATGACCGTGCTTTTGGTTGAACAAAATGCTTTTGCTGCATTGAAAATTGCTGATTATGCTTATGTGCTGGAGACCGGGAAGGTTGTTTTACAAGGAACCGGTGAAGAGCTTTTACAAGATGAGGGAGTAAAAAAAGCTTATCTGGGAGAATAAATATTATTTTATAGTAATTAGCCAGGAAGTTTTTCGCTGATGTTGGCTGTTTTTGTCAAGAGCAGTAATGTTTACAATATAAGATTTTTTAATTAGAGGCTTTAAAGAATCAGGGGTAAAAGAAATTTCTCGATTTTCCGGATTAAAATCGAATTTTACTTTTGCCCCCCCTAATTTCATAGAGAGAGTTTTTACATCATAATTATCACCCTCTAAAATTGCCCCTATCTTAACAAGTTGGTTGCTTTCAATTACGCCATCATAAGGGAAGATTTGGGAAGTATAAAAAGGGCGTTGATTTAATATTTGTATAAAAGAATTAAGTGGACTTTGGCCAGAAATTATTTGTCGATTCAGGGAAAAGGGGTCGGCATTGAGATTATTACTCATACTATTAGCATTTAGAATTCCTTCATAACCTGCTTGGATAACTATATTTTTTATTATAGGACTGTAAACGCCATAAGGATAGGCGAAGAATTTTACTTTACCTCCCATTTTGCCTTCTAAAATTTCTTTGGATAAAAATATTTCTTTTTTCATCCGAGAGATATAACTGTCATAACTTTCGTTTTCCTTGTACCGAAGAAGATTACAATGGCTTAAGGTGTGGGAGCCAATTTCAATTTTGTTTTTAGTCATTTCTCCAATCTCTTTCCAGGTAAGGCTGTTACTATTTTTTTCGATGAAATCGGTATATAAAAAGAGAGTTGCCGGGAAATTATATTTTTTTAATACAGGATAAGCTAAAGTGAAAGTAGATTTAAAACCATCATCTATGGTTATTACTACTGGCTTTGGCGGAAGTTGACCAGCTCTTAGCCCTGTAAGCAATTCGGAAAGAGAGATTACAGAATAATTATGAACAGCTAAGTAATCCATCTGTTTTTCAAAATTGGTAATATTAATTTTATAGCTATCCCCCTCTTCTGTGGTGAAATTATGATAAGTCAGAATGGGAATAATAATCTCTTCAGCATAAACTATATTGTTGTTGATTTGATAAACATTATGATAGGACATAGGTATGAATAAGAATAATGATAATATAAAGATTACCAACAAACTCTTATTTTTATTTATAATAAAATGTGATATTTTTTGATTTGGCCACATAATAACCCTTTATAAATTTTTATTATTCAGTTAATGGTTAATTTATTAATTTTTTAATTAATTATAACATACTATAATTATTTATTAATAAAAATTTAGGAAGGTAAGCCAAAGTTAGACCATATTAATTAGGTGATAGTAATTTGGAGATTAGATTATTGAAGAGATCGATTTTAAAATTTATGCATTACCCATTCAACTTTCCCAACAATATTAAAGTTATCGGTTTTTTTTACTAAAATGGGGAAATGATCTAAGTTAGTACTTTGTAATATAATATATTTATTTTGCTTTACTACTTCTTTTATGGTAATTTTGTTATTCAATGAAATTAAGGCAATAGTTCCATTACTTACATCGTTTTGTCTTCTTATAATTACAATATCGCCTTCTTCAATTCTTTTACCTATCATACTTTTATCTTTTACTCGGATAGCAAAAAGATCTTTTATGGAAAGAGTTTCCAGCCCAGGAGGAATTGGACTATATCCTTCTATATTCTCTGAAATAGAAGAAGGTTTTCCTGTTGAGATAATATTGTAGATAGGAATTTGTTTGAAATCATCTTTGGCTTTTATAGGAGGGAGATAACCCATGAGGTATAAAAGATCTTCTGGTTTAGCTTGATAAGCTTTAGCCAGTTTATTTAATATTCCGGCAGAAGGTTTTCTCTTATTCCTTTCAATTAAAGAAATGTATGAGTTAGATATGCCAGTTTTGAGCTCTACTTGCTTAGTGGTAAGATTGTTTTTTAACCTTAATTCTTTTAAATATGGTCCTATTTCCATTAACGTTACCTCAATATCTTTTTGCTTGCAATTGTTATTATATAATATTTTTTTGGTATAGTTGTAAAAAAAGGCAAAAATTATTTTAAAAAACGTTGACAAATGTAATAGAAGATGATAATATTCTTACTAATGTTAGAAATAACGCATAACGCCTATGGTTTATAAAATAAAAGTTAGAATTAAAAAAAATAATTTGATGAATATTCTTGCTAGAAAAAATTGGAATTTCACCGAACTTGCACGGAGAATAGGCTATTCTTCCAGTATGATTACTTTATTTCTGAATGGAGAAAGAATCCCTACAGCTAAAGTAAGAAGAAGAATGTTAGATGCACTGTGATGTGAATGGGATGATATTTTTTATATCATTGAATCGGATAAATCTCAGTGAGTTATTAAAGTATGTAATAAATTTGATATTGATTTGAATAAAATAAAGGGGAAAAGATATTCTTTTGATATAATTAATTTTAGCAAATATATCTAGGTATGGTATTTATTATTTCAATTTTGAGTATTTTCAGAAGTTGGAAGCTAATGTTAAAACAAAGTAAAGAAAAAACAGAATTAGAAAAATTTAAAAAAGAAGTTGTTGTTTTAAATAAAGACCGACGGAGAATTATTAAAGAGCTGTCTTCCTTCAGGTTGATAATTTCAGAGATAAATAGCAACCCTGATCTGGATAGAGTGCTGGATTTAATCATTCAGAAAGCTATCCAGATAGTAGATGCCGAGCGAGGCTCATTGATGCTCTTTGACCCTCAGAGTGAGGAATTATATATTAAAAGCTCGGTAGGTTTAAGCAAAAAAACTATTTCTGGGATCAGAATTAAGCCAGGGGAAGGGATTACCGGTTGGGTCTTTAAAGAGGGTAAGCCTTTATTAATAAAAGAAGGGGCTAAGGATCTGCGATTTAAAAAGTTTGAAGAGATAGAGGTGGAATTAAAATCTATAATCAGTGTTCCCTTGAAGATAAAAAACCAAGCGATGGGAGTAATTAACGCTTATAATAAGAGGGAAAGTGATGTTTTTAATACAGATGATTTACAACTTCTTTCTGCCTTTGCCAATCAAGCGGCTATAGCCATCCAGAATGCTCAACTACATCAAGAAATAAAGGGTCTATCTATCACTGATTGTTTAACCGATCTTTATAATTTTAGATATCTCCAAGAACGTTTAGAGGAAGAAACAAAAAGAGCCCAAAGATTTAGACGACCTTTAGCTTTAATTATGGCAGATATAGATCACTTTAAAGAGTACAATGATATCTATGGTCATCCAGAAGGAAATAAAGTTTTAAAAGTTTTAGCCAATATTTTAAAAGATAATGTTCGGGAAATAGATATAGTAGGACGATATGGCGGTGAGGAATTTATTATTATTCTCCCAGAAGCTGACAGAGAAGAAGCCCAGAAAATAGCCGAACGAATCAGGATTAAAGTAGAGGAATATAGCTTCCAGAATAAAGAAGACCGTCTTAATAATCCTAATAGGAAAATAACCCTGAGTTTAGGAATAACCTCCTGTTTTCAGGAGAGCATCAGTCCACAAAATTTAATATACAAGGTTGATCAAGCCCTTTATCAGGCTAAAAGAAAGGGTAGAAATAGGGTGGTGGTTATTTGATAAGCTCCTTTAAAATAGGAGATATTTCTTTTAAATGAGTAACTGTAAAATCTGCTGTTTCTGTATCTATATTATCAGGTTGAAATTTGTTTATCCAGATGGTAGTCATCCCCATGTTTTTCCCGCCTACAATGTCTTTTTTATAAGAATCACCGATAATAATGGATTCTTTCCCCTGACATCTTGCTTTATTAAGAGCAGCTTGGAAAATTTTTGATTCAGGTTTATAGGATTGAACTTCTTCAGAAGTAGTGATAGAGTCAAATATTTCACTAATTCCAAAGACTTCAAATTGAAATTCTTGAAAGTCATTATCGATATCACTTA
>Ga0307380_10013488_pt1 | contig 10094 bp, 7 predicted proteins | sample UN3MG_FD_202239 | JGI IMG/M metagenome (GOLD analysis project Ga0307380, IMG submission 202239) | Soil microbial communities from Risofladan, Vaasa, Finland - UN-3 | ecosystem: Environmental > Terrestrial > Soil > Coastal area > Acid sulfate soil | place: Finland: Risofladan, Vaasa | collected...
CGAGGCTGCCGGCGGCGTGTCGGCAGAGCGTCGTTTGGCGGAGCTGGCCGACGGCCGCGTGCTGGCCCTGGCCCCGCGGCGGGGGCAGGTGGTCGCGGGGAAGGCCAACTGGCTGATCACGTGCGATCGGGGCCTCTGCGAACTGGGCGCATGCCGTGAGGATCCCCACGGCCAGTACGTAGTCCGTGTCGCCGAGCAGACCGAGCTGGGTCCGCGCGTCCGGAAGGTGCGCGTGCGGACGCTGCCGGAGGCCCTGGGGCAGGTCAGGAGCTCCAGCCTGCCGATCCAGTCCCAGAACTGGGGGCGGATCTACTTCATCGCCCTTGACCGGCAGGTGCGCATCGCCGGCCGGCCGATCGTCTCGGTTTGGGAGTCCGGCAAACGAGACGACGAGAACGAGGAGGAGTAGCCGCAGAGGGACCCCGTGGACGAGGTGGACGGCGTGGACGAAGTGGACGGCCTCAGCCCGTCGCGGGCGCCTTGCGGTGGATGAAGTACAGGTTCCGCACGTAGATCAGCATGTTCAGGCTGAAGCCGAGGATGAACACGGGGTTCCGCAGGTGGATCGAGTAGGTCAGCAGGACGATCGTCCCGGCCAGCGAGAGATACCAGAACGCCACGGGGATGGTGGACTGCTTCCGCCGCTCGGTGACGATCCACTGGACGACGAAGCGGCTGAGGAAGCACACCTGCCCGCAGAAGCCGACGACCTCCCAGGCGCTCATCCTGGCGAGGTAGCCCCACAGGTCCGTGCAGAGCGACTGGATCCATTGCATGGGCCGAGGTCCTTTCCGTGCGGCGCGGGCGCCTGGGCGGCGGGCCACGCCTTATCCATCCGGGCCGGGGCGCATTATAATCGCCTCGCCGATGGGCGATACGCACAGGCCAAAGCGGGTGATCGTCAACGCCGACGACTTCGGCTTCTCCGAGGGCGTCACGGAGGGCATCCTCCGCGCCCACCGAGCCGGGATCGTCACGTCCACGACGCTCGCGGCGAACATGCCGGCCGCGGCCTCGGCCGTCGCGCGCCTGGGCGAGGCGCCCGGCCTGGGCGTGGGGGTGCACCTGAACGTCTGCCAGGGCCCACCGCTCTCGGCGGCCGGTCGGGAGCTGGCCGACGACGACGGCGTCCTGCGCCGCACGGCGGGGCAACTACTGGCCGCCTGCCTGCTCCGCCCGCGCCTGCTGGGGGCCGTCGAGGCCGAGGCCGAGGCCCAGGTCCGCTGGGCGCTCGACCACGGCGTCCGCCCGACGCACCTGGACAGCCACCGCCACGTCCACGGCTTCTGGCCGATCTTCGCGCGTGTGGTCGGCCTGGCGCGGCGATATCATATCCCCTTCATCCGGCGGCACCGGGAGGTGCTCTCCGGGCCCGACTGGCCCGCGGCCGAGGCCAAACAGCGCCGCATCGCCGTGCTGACGAACCTGTTCGGCGCGCGGAACGCCCTGGTTGCTCCCGCGCTCCAGCCGACGCGCGGGACCTGGGGCGTCGCCCACACCGGCCGGATCGACGCCGCGTGGCTCGTCCGGGCCGCACGGGCCGTCCGCCCCGGCGTCACGGAGATCATGACGCACCCCGGCCTGGCGGACGACCTGGCCCCGGCCGCGACGAGACTGCTGGCCAGCCGCCGGAAGGAGCTGGCGGCCCTGTGCGACCCCGCCGTGCGAGAGGCCTTCGCGCGGCGGGGCATCGAGCTGACACACTATGGACGCATCTGAAAACGCCCCGGCGACGGGGGGGGTCAAGTACAGCGTCGTCGTCCCGTTCTACAACGAGCAGGAGGTCGCCGAGAAGCTCTGCACGCGCATCGCGCGGGTGATGGAGCAGATGGGCGCGCCGTACGAGCTGATCGTCGTCAACGACGGCAGCCGGGACGGCACGGCCGAGGTGCTCGAACGCCTGGCGCTGGCCGACCGGCACGTGCTGTTCATCGACCTGCGGCGGAACTTCGGGCAGACGACGGCGCTCCAGGCGGGCTTCGACCACGCCCGCGGGGAGGTGATCATCGCCCTGGACGGCGACCTCCAGCACGACCCGTACGAGATCCCGTTCTTCGCCGAGAAGATCGACGAGGGCTACGACATCGCCAGCGGCTGGCGGGTGCGGCGCGGCGACAGCCTGGTCCTCCGCCGCCTGCCCTCGCGCGTGGCCAACTGGCTGCTGGCGAAGGTCTCCGGCGTCGCGCTGCACGACTTCGGCACGACCTTCAAGGCCTATCGCCGCGAGATCCTCGCCGACGTCCGCCTCTACGGCGACATGCACCGGTTTGTCCCGGCCGTCTGCGCGCGGCTGGGGGCGAAGATCTGCGAGGTGCCGATCAAGAACGTCCGTCGCCCGGCCGGCAAGAGCAACTACGGGCTGGGGCGGACGTTCCGCGTGGCGTTGGACATCCTGACGCTTCGGTTCATCACCGCCTACCTCACGCGCCCGCTGCACTTCTTCGGCAAGTGGGGGCTGGGCAGCATCGCCCTCGGCGGGGGCATCCTGCTCTACGGGTTCGTGCGGAAGATCGTCCAGTGGGGCAGCTTCCACCTCTTCGATGAGCACGGGCCCCTGATGGCCGTGGGGTTCCTGCTGGTGGTCGTGGGACTGCTGTTCCTGGCGACGGGGCTGATCGGCGAGCTGCTGATGCGGATCTACTTCGAGGCCTCCGGCGCCCGCACCTACGCCGTCCGGCGGACCGTTCGCAAGGGCGACGCCCCGACGGAGGAGGGTCCCTGACGTGACCGGAACACAGACCCCGGCCGACGCGGCGTTCCAGCGCCTGGCGGCCCGGTACGTGGACGAGGCGCCCGCGCTGGCGCCGGTGTGGGCGACGTGGCTGGGAGACCATCGCCACGACGACCGGCTCGACGAGGTAACGCCCGAGGCCCGGCAGGCGAAGGCGAACTTCTGCCGCGAGTGTCTGGCCGAGCTCGGCCGGATCGACCGCGGGGCGCTGTCGCGGGCCAGCCAGGTGGACGCGGGCATGCTCGAACACCGCCTGCGGGCGGAGGTCTGGCACCTCGAGGAGCTGCGGGAGTGGGCGTGGAACCCGATGGCCTACACCGGCCTGGCCGGCAGCGCGGTGTACACGCTCATGGCCCGCGAGTTCGCCCCGCGCCCGGAGCGGCTGCGGAACGTCGCCGCACGCCTGGAGCAGTTCGGCCGGCTGATGGGGCAGGTCCGCGCGACGCTCGAGCCGCCGCTCGTGCCGCGCGTGCACGCCGAGACGGCCGTCAAGCAGAACCGCGGCGTGCTGAGCGTGCTGGACCACCTGGTCGCCCCGCACCTGGACGAGCTGGGCCCCGCCGACCGCGCCCGGCTCGAGGCCGCCATGCAGACCGCCCGGTCGGCCGTCGAGGACCAGCAGCGCTGGCTGGAGGCGGAGCTGCTGCCGAAGGCCGCCGGCGACTTCCGCCTCGGCGCCGAACGCTATGACCGCAAGCTCGCCTTCGCCCTGAACAGCCCCCTGACCCGCGCCCAGGTCCGCGAGCAGGCCACAGCCGAGCTCGCGCGCGTCCGCGAGGAGATGTACGAGGTCGCCCTCGGCGTCTACCGGAAGGAATACCCGTACACGGCCGCGCCGACGGCGGCTTCGGCGGAGTACAAGCAGGCGATCGTCCGCGCGGCGTTGGAGCTGGCCTGCCGCCAGACGCCCGACCCGGCCCGCATCGTCGAGGAGGCGCGAGCGTCGCTGGCGGAGCTGACGGCGTTCGTGCGGGACAGCGGCCTGGTGCACCTGCCGCCGGACCCGGTGGAGATCATCGTCATGCCGGAGTTCCGGCGCGGCACGACGCTGGCCTACTGCGACTCCCCGGGCCCGCTGGACGTCGGCCAGCGGACGTTCTACGCCCTCAGCCCCATCCCCGCCGACTGGACGGACGAGCAGGTCCGGTCGTTCCTGCGCGAGTACAACCTCCGCTCGCTGGCGAACCTGACGGCCCACGAGGCCATGCCCGGCCACTTCCTCCAACTGACCCACTCCAACCGCTATCCGTCCCCCCTGCGGGCGATGCTGTCCTCCGGCGTGTTCGTCGAGGGCTGGGCCATCTACGGCGAGCACGTGCTCGTCGAGCGCGGGGCCTACGGCGACGACCCGCTCATGCGCCTGATCGTCCTGAAGTGGCTGCTGCGGGCGATCGCCAACGCGATCCTCGACCAGGCCGTCCACGTCGACGGCATGACCGAGACCGACGCCATGCGCCTGACGATGGAGCAGACGTTCCAGGAGGAGCGCGAGGCCGCCGGCAAGTGGGTCCGCGCGCAGCTCACCTCGGCGCAGCTTTCGACGTACTTCGTGGGGTACCTGGAGCACGTCCGCCTCCGCCGCGAGGCCGAGGCCGCCTGGGGCGAGGCGTTCGACCTCCGCCGCTATCACGACACCGTTCTGAGCTTCGGCTCCCCGCCGCCGCGGTACGTCCGCGCCCTGATGCTCGACCGCCCGATCGACGACGCGCGGGCGTGAACCGGCAAAAAGGGCGGCGAAACTCGGGGGCAAATGCCGATGAAGCGTTCCCAGTGGCCGCGCGCCCGTCGCGGCCCCCGTCTCGCTTCGCTGCGTGAGCGATGCGGGACGCCTGGGATAAGGACTGATTCTGCTTCTGCGAGCGGTAAGGAGACTTCCAGTGGACAGAGCAAGACGGATCCTGAGTCTGTTGGCGACGGGGGTGTTGGCGGCCTGGGTGCCATTTGCCGGGGCGGAAGACGCCCCCAGGCCGTGGCTTACGGCCGTGGAGGCCGAGGCCGCCCCGACCGTGACGACCGTCGCGCCGGCGAGAGAGGGCGAGTGGGAGAAGCCGGGCATCCTGAAGGCGTTTCGCTTCGGGGTGGACTACACGCTGGCGACGGACTACGTCTGGCGAGGGGTGAACTTCAGCGAGTACGCCGGCGAGGGGCGGGAGAAGCTCAACCACCAGCTCGGCGTCAGCTTCGAGTTCGACCCCTCCAAGATCGGCGGGGCGAACATCGGGCGGTTCGGCGGAAGCTTCTGGTTCGAGTGGTTCGGCGGGCAGGAGGCCCTGACGGGCTGGAGCGACAACAACCTCCAGGAGGTGGACTACACCGTCTACTGGGCCCACGAATGCCCGGCGCTCGGCCTGGGAGTCGAGATCGGCTGGATCGCCTATCACTACCCGCGCTTCCGCGACAGCGGCAGCGACACCTCGGCGGACTTTGCCTACACCCACGAGGTGTACTTCGGCCTGAGCTACGACGACAGCCGCCTCTTCGGCCAGCCTATGCTCAGTCCCACGCTGACGTACTACCAGGACGTCGACGACGTGCGCGGCGGGGCGCTGTCGCTGGGCGTCAGCCACGACTTCGAGCTGAGCAAGTTCTGCCCCGACGTGCCCTGGCTGACCCATGTGACCGTCACGCCGTCGCTGGCGCTCTGGTGGGACCACCGCTTCTACGACAAGGCGGGACTGGGCTCCAATAGCGCCGACCCCGCGGTCGGATCGCGGCTGGGGTTCCTGGAGTACGGCCTGGCCGTCGCGTACGACCTGAGCGGGGCGCTGAACATCCCGCCGCAGTACGGGGCCCTGACGCTGACGGGCTTCCTCAACTTCGTCCAGTCCTTCCACGATGAGTCCGCCGCCGTCCAGGACGAGTTCTACGGCGGCTTCACCCTCGGCTGGGGGTGGTGAGCCGCCCGGCCGACGCGACAAGCCCAACTCATCTGACCGCCACGATTACGGCGGCCCGGGTCGCTACCTCGGCCCGGGCCGCCGGTTTCATCATCGGCGGCCGCCCGTCGCGCCGGGGACTGGCTCCGGAGCGCAGCGCAGGTGCCTGTCCCCAGAGCATTTTCATTCCTGTGGGTAAGCCAAAGGCTCATGATGGACTGTTCCACTTTCCGGGAGAGCTGCCATGAAGATGAATCGCCGTCGATTCCTCAAGTCCCTCGGCGTTGGTGCCGCGGCCGCGGGGCTGTCCCGCGCGGGGCTCCTGCCCGCCGCGCCGACCCCCACGCGCCGGCCGAACATCGTCTTTGTCCTCGCTGACGACCTCGGCTACGGCGACCTCCAGTGCCTCAACCCCGCCAGCCGCATCCCCACGCCGAACTACAACAAGCTGGCCGCGAGCGGGATGGTCTTCACGGACGCCCACTCCGGCTCGGCTGTATGCACCCCCACGCGCTACGGCGTGCTCACCGGGCGGTACTCCTGGCGGACGCGGATGAAGCGCGGCGTGCTGGGCGGGTACTCGCCCCCGCTGATCGACCCGAAACGCACGACGATCGCCTCGCTGCTGAAGTCTCGCGGCTACGCCACCGGCTGCGTCGGCAAGTGGCACCTGGGGCTGGAGTACGCCCGCGGGGCCGACGGCAAGGCGATCGACTACGCCAGGCCGCTGACGGTCGCCCCCGCGACGTACGGCTTCGACTTCTCGTTCATCATCCCGGCCTCGCTGGACATGCCGCCGTACGTGTACGTCGAGGACGGGCGCGTCACCGAGCCGCCGACGGCGAAGCAGCCGGGGCGGGCCTTCCCCGACTTCATCCGCGCCGGCGAGCGGTCGCCGGGCTTCGATCCCGTCCGGACGCTGGACGTGCTCACGGCGAAGGCCGTGGAGTTCATCGCCGCCCGGGCCGGCAAGGACGCGCCGTTCTTCCTGTACTTCCCGATGACGGCGCCCCACAAGCCGGTCTCGCCGGCGAAGCGCTTCCGCGGCAACACGAAGCTCGGGCCGTACGGCGACTTCATCACGCAGGTGGACTGGGCGGTGGGGCAGGTGGTCGCGGCCCTGGACAAGGCCGACGCCCGCCAGAACACGCTGCTGATCGTCAGCAGCGACAACGGGTCGTTCATGTATCGCCTGGCCGCCGACGCCGCCGCGGACCACGTCGCCGACCCGTCGATCCAGGGCTACAAGCCCTCGTCGCACACGTCGGCGCACGTCTTCCGCGGCACGAAGGCGGACATCTACGAGGGCGGCCACCACGTGCCGTACATCGCCTCCTGGCCCGGGCGGATCAGGCCCGGCAGCACGTGCGACCGCACGATCTGCCTGACGGACCTGATGGCGACCTTCGCGGCCATGACGGGCGAGAAGCTGCCCCCCGACGCCGGCGAGGACAGCTTCAGCACGCTGCCTCTGCTGCTGGGGCGGGACTGGGAGGCCCCCCGGGCACCCGTCGTGCATCACTCGGCCAACGGCACGTTCGCGATCCGCGAGGGCCAGTGGAAGCTGGTCTTCTCCAGCGGCTCCGGCGGGCGGGAGAAGCCCGTCGGCAAGCCCGAGGGCGAGCCGGGCCGCCTGTTCGACCTGTCGGCGGACCTTTCCGAGACGACCGACGTGGCGTCCGGGCACGGCGACGTCGTCGCGCGCCTGACGGCCGCGATGGAACGGATCCGCTCCTCCGGGCGGAGCCGATGATCCCGCGCGGAGCGGCTCAGGCGTAGGACGAGCCGCCGGTCAGGCCGAGGGCCTTGCGCTTGGCGCGGCGGTCTTTGGCGGCCTGTTGCTCGTAGCCCGAGCTTCGGAAGGCCGCCAGCGGGTCCGCGGGCACGCCGAGCTTCTTGCGGACGGCGGCCAGCAGGGGGGCGACGTCGGCCTTGAACGCCGTCCGCAGGACCTCCTCCGAGGCGACGGTGTCCTCCCGCCCCTGGGCGCGGGCGAGGGCCTTGCGGTCCACGCACAAGGCCTTGGCCAGCAGCTCCTGCACCGTGCAGGCCGTCTGGATCATCGCCTGCACCTTCGGCTTGATCGCGTGCGACTGGTCGATCATGTAGGCGATGTCCAGGTCCCTGCCCGTCTCCCACTCGTACGCGACGATCTCGTTGAAGATCCGGAACGCCTGGTATGGGTCGATCGACCCGACCGTCAGGTCGTCGTCGGCGTACTTGCGGTCGTTGAAGTGGAAGCCCCCCAGCATCTTCTCGTCGATCAGCCACGCGACGATCTGCTCGATGTTGCAGCCCTGGAGGTGGTGGCCGGTGTCCACGAGCACCTTGGCCTGCGGCCCGGCGGCCTTGGCGAAGACGTAGCCGGCGCCCCAGTCGAAGAAGTCGGTGAAGTACGCCCCCGGCTCGAAGGGCTTGTACTCGATCAGCATCACCTTGCCCCGCGGCAGGGCGGCGTGGGCCGTCTTCAGCGCCTCGGTGGCCCAGGCCTTCCGCTGGCGGATGTCCGCCTGGCCGGGGTAGTTCGTCCCGTCGGCCATCCACAGCGAGAGGTACTTGCTGCGGGCCGGCGCCAGGATGGCGATGGAGTCCAGCACGTGCCCCAGGGCCCGCTTGCGGACCTGCGGGTCGCGGTTGGTCAGCGAGCCGTACTTGTAGCACTGGTCCTGGAAGAGGTTCGGGTTGATCGAGCCGATCTTCACCCCGTGCTTCCTCGCCAGGCGCACCACGGCCGGGTCGAAGCCGTCGGGGAAGTCCCACAGGACGTGCACGGCCACGGTGGGCGTGATGCCGGTGTAGCGGTTTGTCACGCCGGCGTCGGCGAGCTTGTCTTCGAGGTCCACGGCGGCGGCGTCCTGGAGGAACTTGCCGAACCGCGTGCCCGTGTCGGCGTAGCCCCACGAGGGCACCTCGATCCGGAACCGCAGCAGGCGGTCGATGACGCGTCGGGCGGCCGCCGAGGACATCCCCTCTGCCGTGCTCTTCCTGGCCATGATTCGCTCCTTCCAGCCTGTCGGACGGCAGCACTCTACGCCGGCCCCGCCGGAAGATCAACGGCTTGGGCTTGCCGCGCACGGGGCCGGGCCTACAATGTCGGCACTTGGCGGCCGATGGCCGCACGGGACCGAATGCCGTGGCCCTACTGACAGACTACCTTGCGCAGGAATCCCTCCAGCGGATTCAGGACGAGTTCGTCTCGGCGCTCCGCATCCCCATCGGCGTCTGCGCGCCGGAAGGCCAGCCGCTGACGCGCCCGTCGGAGATCGGCCCGGAAGCCGACGGCTGCGAGCCCATCGACCCGTGCGAGTCCTTCCGGGGCGCCGACGTGCCCATCACGCTGGAAGGCGAACTGCTGGGGCGGATCGTGGTGCCCGCCCCGGGCGGCGGCCTGCCGGCCCCCCCGGCCGGCGAGGCGGAGGTGCCCCCGCGCCTGCTGCGCCTGCTTCGCCTGATGGCCAACGTCATCGCCCGGCGATGGAACCGCCAGAAGCTCCTGCGGACGCGGATCGGCGAGCTGGCCACCATGTACCGCCTGACGGCCGAGTTCACCGGCCGGCGCGACCTCCAGAGCGTCCTGGACCTGGTCGTGCAGACCGTCATGGAGCTGCTCGGCGCCAAGGCGTGCGCCATCCGCCTGCTGAACGAGGCCAAGACGGAGCTGGTGATCAAGGCCGCGGCGGGGCTCTCCCCGGCCTACGTCAACAAGGGGCCGATCCTGCTGGCCGAGAGCGGCATCGACCGCGAGGTGGTCGAGGAGGGGCGCACCGTATACATCGAGGACCTCGGCGCCGACCGGCGACCGATGTACCCCGCCGAGGCCGAGCGAGAGGGGATTGTCAGCGGCCTGTGCGCGCCGCTGGTGTACAAGGGCGGCTGCGAGGGCGTGATCCGGGTGTACATGGCCGAGCGGCACGACTTCGACTGGTACGAGCGGTCGCTGCTCCGGGCGATCGCGGCGCAGGCGGCGGCGGCGATCGTCAACGCGCGGCTGTACGAGGAGGCGGTGCGAGCGGCGCGGCTTCGGCGACACCTGGACATGGCGGCGGAGGTCCAGCGGCGGATGTTCCCGCCGGTGCCGAAGCTGCCGGGCTTCGAGATCCACGCCGTCTACGAGCCGAGCTTTCAGTTGGGGGGCGATTTCTACGATTTCCACCAGTTCGAGGCCGACAACCTCGGCGTGGCCGTCTGCGACGTCGTGGGCAAGGGCGTCCGCGCCTCGCTGCTGATGGCGTCGATCCGGGCCTCCCTGCGGGCGCACGCCGCCAACATCTACGACATGTCCGAGGTCCTCGCCCGGGTCAACCACGACCTGTGCTCCGACACGGTCCTGAGCGACTTCGCCACCCTGTTCTACGGCGTCATCGACGCCCGCCGCCGCCAGTTCACCTACACCAACGCCGGGCATTGCCCCCCGCTGCTCGTCCGCGGCGGGGAGATCTGCCACCTGACCACCGGCGGAGGCGTGCTGGGCATCGACCCGCACATGT
>Ga0307380_10013489_pt1 | contig 10093 bp, 3 predicted proteins | sample UN3MG_FD_202239 | JGI IMG/M metagenome (GOLD analysis project Ga0307380, IMG submission 202239) | Soil microbial communities from Risofladan, Vaasa, Finland - UN-3 | ecosystem: Environmental > Terrestrial > Soil > Coastal area > Acid sulfate soil | place: Finland: Risofladan, Vaasa | collected...
GGCGAAGGCCCTTCCACGGAAATCCCCAAGCGGAATCGGCCCAAACCGCCGCAGGACATGATACACCACTCCGCCCCCCCGTCCACGCCCCCGATCCGAAAGAATCCGGGGGAGATGCCGTGGAGTGCGCAGATATCGATATGCGGCGAGTTGAGAGGTTGACAGATCTGGGGGGAATGGCAAACCGCATACAGATAGAGGGCACTGCAGAAACCGTACATACATTCCAGGAAAACTTCATCCGCCAAAGTGAAGAAGAGCCGATAGAATAATCAGAAAGGCCCACAGTGGTCGTGGGCCGGCATCCCTATGGGAGATGTCGGTCAAGGGGCCATGGCCGCACGCAGCGTGGAGGAAGAAGGATGGTACGGGACGCGTCAACTGGACCCGACAAGAGACAAGGCACAAAGGCAAGGCGGAGGGGGGTCTTCGTAGTGGCGATGGGGGTCTTGGTCCTCGGGTGTGCCGTTCGGGCTCACGCCGAAGACTGGCGCGGATGGCGGGGCGTGGAGCATCAGGGGGTCTCTGCGTCAAAGGACCTCCCGACCGGCTGGTCGCAGGAGAAGGGGGTTCGCTGGAAGACGCCCGTACCCGGCCGTGCGTACTCCTCACCGGTGGTCTCGGGGGACAACGTGATTGTGACAACCGCGTACCGCGCTCGGGGAAACCAGGCGGCGAAGACGGTTGCGAGAATCGCCATACTGACCCTGTCGGCTTGCCTGGCCGTCTGGGCACTCGGATATGTGGTCCGGTCGTGCAGGAAGCAACCCAAGCTCACCAAGCTTCAGGCCCTGGGGGGGCTGGCGTTCTTCTTCGTGCTCGGCATCCTGCTGCTGTTCGTCACGGGCAGCGCGGTTACTCCGGCGGGCGAGTGGCATGCGCACGGCCGGCACAACTGGTGGCTCACGTCGGCGTTGGTGTTCTGTCTGTGCCTGGTTCTGGGCGTGTTCCAACTGCCTCGCCGGTCGCGTGCGAGGCTCCTGGTGGGTGTGATCGCGTTGCTGTTCTGTTGGCTGTTCATCGCGCAGCGCCCGTTCCAGGAGTATTGGCCGATGTTCGCGAGCAAAGCGGAAGTTGCCTCGACGGACGGCGGCGCCTCTCCTGGAGAGATCGAGATCGGCGTTGCGGGGCCGGGACGAGGGGCGATGAAGATCGTTGTCCTTCTCGTGGTCATCGGCGCGGCGGCCGTGCTCTTGACTCGGTTCGGTCGTCGGCCAAGTGCAGAGGAGGCCTCCCCTGCGCCCGAATCGCCCTCTTCCGGGGGCGGTGCGACCAGGCGGGTGGCCCTTGCCGTCCTCGGGCTCGTGCTCGGGGGCCTGATCCCGCCGCTTTCCCTCGGAGGCCTGCGTGCGATCCGCTCGTGGAGGGCTTCCGGCGCGATCGATCTGTCCGGCGTCTCGATCAATCTGCTCGACCACCATTTGTGCTGGATGCTTGTCTACGCCGCCGTCCTTCTCTGGCTGGCCGTCGGGGCGTTCGACTTGTGGAAGACCCAGCCCCGGATATCCGGCTGGTTCAGCGTGGCGATCCTGCTGCTGGGGGGTCTGGCTTTCATCGAGAGGAACGTCCTCGTGGACCGGCGGGACTTCACGCGGGCCATCGTGTGCCTTGACCGGAAGGACGGACGCGTCAAGTGGACTTGTGAGGCGCTGAGGGGGCCCCAGGCAGTCATCGGGCAACTGAACTCCCAGGCCAGTCCGACCCCGTTCGTCGAAGGCGGCCGGGTGTACGCGTACTTCGGGCCCTCGGGGGCCATGTGCACGGACCTCGTGGGAAAGCTGCTCTGGACGAACACCGACCTGCCTCTTGAGGCCAAGCATGGTGCGGCGGCCTCCCCCATGGCCTACGACGGGCTGGTCGTGATCGTGGCGGGACAACCGAAGGCACCATACGTGACCGCGCTCGACGGGAAGACCGGCCAACGCGTCTGGACGGTCCGTCGCGCTGCCTGGGAGTATCTGCACGAGGAACACGGCACCCCGACCATCGTGACCGTTGGGGGAAAGGGGATCCTGCTGGTCTGGGGCTGGTTTGACCTGAAGGCCTACGACGTGCGAACCGGCCAGGAACTGGGAACCTATCGCTTCCCCAAACCGCAGATCCGCTCCACCGGTGAGGTGATCGCCAGCCTTATCCAGGACGGCGATCGCCTCTACCTGCCCCATGAAAGCGAGATGCGGGCGATCAGCCTGTCGAAGCTGGTGGGCGGCCAGGACCCCCTGCTCTGGGCCCAACGGATGAGGGGCAAGGGCCCCAACGTGTCCTCTCCCGTGCTGCGGAAAGGGATGCTCTTCATGGTCTCGGACTCCGGACACGTCACCTGCCTCGATGCCCAAACGGGCGATCGGATCTGGCGCGAAAAGCTGCGAGGGGCACACATGGCCTCCGTGGTAGCCGCCGGAGACTCGATCCTGTTCATCAACACGGCCGGCGTCTCAACGATCGTGGCCTGCGACAAGGAGTTTCGGAAGATCGCGGAGAACGACCTGAAGGAGCCCGTCCACTCGTCTCCCGCCGTTGTCGATGGAGAGATCATCGTGCGGACAACCAAGCACGTCTGGTGCATTCGGTAGGGCGGGTGAGGCCCGTGCCGCGCAGCCGGGCGCGCCTCTGTCTCCATTCCAGGAATCGCTCTGCATGAGCCCCTGCGGTTCGGGGGGCGGCCGTCCCTGCGCGCCTCAGAATAACGGGACCGGTCTGTCTCGACCGGCCGCCAAGGGACAAGCCGCGACAAGGGGAGGCAACACCGGCCCGATAGAACCAGCACTAAACCCAAAATAATTTCATAATTTGGGAAACAAATCCGGCTGTCGTGCGTTATAGAGGTAAAAGGGAATGCCTGTGTCTACACCCAGCCGATATGCATTCGAGGACCATCGCCGATGCCGGGAGCAGACCGGCTCGCCGGGGCGGGAAATCCACTGTACCGCCCCCCCCGAGTGGGACACAAAATCGGACAATCCAAAACGCGAATATAAATGAGCTTATGGCAATTCGAGCGCGAAATTCGACCTCTGGGAGCACGCACACTTTCGACACAATGAAACGGGCCGCCGCGCCCGGGAACGGGGGCCCCGAGCCGGTGCGTGGCTGGAGGATCGTCGTTGGTCTGGTGGCCGCGATGGCCGCCCTCGCCGCCGCCGAGCCGATCGCCCCGTCCGTTGCGTTGAGACCGGAGGACAGCATGGAAGACATCGTGCGCAAGGCCGCGTCGGTCAGGCCGTCGCGACGCCAGGTGGCCTGGCAGGAGTTGGAGTTCTACGCGTTCGTCCACTTCGGGGTGAACACGTTCACCGACCGCGAGTGGGGCACGGGCAAGGAGAGCCCGAAGCTCTTCCGCCCGACGGCGTTCGATGCCCGCCAGTGGGTCGCCGCCTGCAAGGCCGCGGGCATGCGAATGCTCATCCTCACCTGCAAGCACCACGACGGGTTCTGCCTCTGGCCGAGCCGGTACACCGACCACTCCGTTAGAGCCAGCCCGTGGCGGAAGGGCACCGGCGACGTCGTCGGCGACGTGTCCGCCGCCTGCCGCGCCGGCGGCCTGAAGTTCGGCGTGTACCTCTCGCCGTGGGACCGGCACGAGAAGACCTACGGCGACTCGCCGGCCTACAACGAGCATTTCCGCAACCAGCTCACCGAGCTGCTGACGAAGTACGGCCCGATCGCGACGGTCTGGTTCGACGGCGCGTGCGGCGAGGGGCCCAACGGAAAGCGGCAGGTCTACGACTGGCAGAGCTACTACCGGCTGATCCGCAAGCTCCAGCCGAGCGCCACGATCCACATTCGCGGGCCGGACGTCCGCTGGTGCGGCAACGAGGCCGGGCGGACGCGGAAGAGCGAGTGGAGCGTCATCCCGCTTCGCGAGTCGCCCGACAAGCACGCCTGGACGGACAAGTGCGGGGCGAACCTGGGCAGCAGGGCGCGGCTGCGCGGGGCGAAGCACCTCGTGTGGTACCCCGCGGAGGTCAACACGTCGATTCGCCCGGGCTGGTTCTACCACGCCCGCGAGGACGACCGGGTCAAGCCGCTGGGGCACCTGCTGGACATCTACTACGGCTCGGTCGGCGGGAACGCGACGTTCCTGCTGAACCTTCCGCCGGACCGGCGCGGGCGGATCCACGAGAACGACGTGCGGCGGCTGGGCGAGCTGGGCAAGGTGCTGCAGGCGTCGTTCCGGGTCGACCTGGCCAAGGGCGCGGCGGCGAAGGCCTCGGCCGAGCGCGGCCGCGACGGCGCGCACGCCGCGGCAAAGGCCGTGGACGGCAAGAAGAGCACCTACTGGTCGACGGACGACGGGGTGACCGCCGCGACGCTGGAGCTGGACCTGTCCCGGCCGACAGCCTTCAACTGCGCGATGCTCCAGGAGTCGCTCGGCGTGGGGCAGCGGATCGAGAAGTTCGTCCTGGAGGCCCGCGTGGGCGGCACGTGGAAGCCGCTGGCGGGCGCGACGGTGGTGGGCTACAAGCGGCTGCTGCGGTTCCCCGAGGTGACCGCGCGGACGGTGCGCGTGCGGATCCTGGAATCGCGCCTCTGCCCGACGCTGACCCGCGTGTCGCTGTACCGCGTCCCACGGCGCTGACGGAAGCCCGCTTGCCGCCGGCGCGGGGACGGTCCGGGGGGCGGCGGCATGCGTTCAATGAGCATGGGACGGATGCCCAATCTGGCGGTGGCGCTCGTCGCGTGCGTCGCGTCGTCCGCGGCGGCGGCACCGGGCGGCCGATACCTGGCCGTGTTCGCCGACGGGCGGCGCGTCGAGGGACGCAGGCTCTCCGGCTGGGAGATCCATCCCGGCTCGCCCCGGCTGGACGCGACCGAGCTGCTCGACGCCCGCCGACCCCTGCGATGGTTCTGCGACCGCAGGGCGCCGGCCTACGAGGCGGCCGACAACGCGGCGGGCTACGTCGAGTTCGTCGGCGGCGATCGACTGGCTGGCCGGGTGGTCGGCGCCGAGGTGCCCGCACCGGGCGCCGAAGAACACCAGCCGCCCAGCCTGTGGGTCCGCCCGCTCGTCTCGCCCGACCTGCCCCCGCGCCAGAAGCGAGCCCTGCTTCGCGTGCTGGCGGCCGACGTCCGCCGGGTCGTCTGGGGGCGCCGGCCGGGCCGCCGATACCAGCCCGCGACCGCCTTCCTGCTCGACGGCGAGGAACTGCCGTTCCGCCGGCTTCGCTGGGCCGACGACGGCGTGAGGCTGCTGCTGGAGGACAGTATCCGCCGCGTGGCGCTGCCGGACCTCGCCGAACTGCACCTGCCGGCCCGCGACCCGTGGGAGGTGTATTTCCGCCACCTGGCCGTCCTGAGCCCGGACCTCTCGGCGCCGTTGATCCGGCTGGAGACGACGACGGGCCTGGTCCTGACCGGCTCGATGGACCGCTTCCAGGCGACGCGCGTCGGCGAGCCGAACACGCCGTCGAACTGGTATCACCTGGTTCAGCCCGCGTGGAGCCCCGAGCCGATCTGGGTGCCGTTCCGGACCATCCGGATGCGATGGCACATCGCGCCGCACGAGGTTCCCCTGACCTGGGCGGACCCCTGCCGGGCGGTGCAGCGGTCGACGATCGGCTATCCCTGGCCGTGGCGGCGGAACCGCAGCGTGCAGGGCGGCAGGCTCATCGCCGGCGGCCGGCCCGCGGGCTGGGGCCTGGGCGTGCACGCGCGCAGCGAGTTGACGTTCGAGCTGCCCCCGTTCGCCACCTCGTTCCGCGCTCGGGTCGGCCTGGACCTGATCGCCGGGCGCGGCGGCAGCGCCCGGGGGCTGGTCCACCTCGACAGCGCGGAGGCCAAGCCGCTGTTCCGCAGCCCGGTGCTCGTGGGTTGCGACCGCGTCGTGGACACCGGCGAGCTGAAGCTCCCCGGCGCCCCGGGCCGACCCAAGCGTCTGGTTCTCGTCGCCGACGCCGCGCACGGCGATCGCCCGGGCGGGGCCGATCCGTTCGACATTCGCGACGAGCTGGACTGGGTCGAGCCGATCGTGCGGCTGGACCGGGCGGGGCTCCAGGCGGCGGTCCTCCGGCACGCGGCGGCGGCGATCCCCGCCTGGCGAGGCTGGACGGTCGCGGGCGGCGGCGGGGCGGCGATCCAGACGGCGTGGGACACGACCGATCCGGCCAGGCCGCGGTTCGTCTCCGTCGCGGCGGCGGGCGGAAAGCCGCTGACGCTCACGAGCCGGCGGCGCATCGGCGAGGCGCAGCGGTGGCTGAAGCTGTGCGTCCGGCAGATCGGGCAGCCCGCCGCGCCCGGCTGGGTCGAGGTCCGCATCGACCGCCGCCTCGTCGGGCGGGCGCCGGTGTCCGGCGGCGGGGCGGACGTCGCTCAACCGGCGAACATGCCGGAGAACCTCGCCCGCCGGGCCACGGTGAGCGCCTCGGCGGAGTTCAGCGCCCGTTACCGGGCGCACCGCGCCGTGGACGGTCGAATCCCCCGCGCGATGAGCAAGTTGGACGTCGACAGGGCGTGGGTGGTCCAGGGGGCCGGGCCGGCGGAGCTGAGGCTCCAGTGGCCCGAGCCGGTGCTGGTGGCGGAGGTCGTCTACTATGGCCGGACCGCCGTGACGTGGACGGAGAACTGGAAGGACTACGAGCTGTATCTCGACGGGTCGGCCAGCCCGGCGGCGAAGGGCCGGTTCCTGGCCGGCCACGGCCCGCAACGGATTCGGCTGGCCAAGCCTACGCGGGCCAGGCGGATCACGCTGAAGTTCCTCAATTCCTACGGCGGCACGAACGCCGGCGCGTCGGAGGTCCAGGTGTTCTCGACGAGTCCCCCGAGCGCGGCGCTGGGCCGGTTCATCGCTCCGTCGCAGTTGTCTTCCGGGGTGGACGGTCGGCCGGCCGGCGTGGCCCGGCCGATGGACCGGCCCTGCCTCGTCGACCTGGCGGCGTATCGGGGCCGGGAGGCCTCGCTGGAGGTCACCTACACGCCGGGTGAGGCGGGCGAACGCACCGAATGGCCCGTGCTGGCGCTCGTGCCGCGCGCGACGCGGGTACACTGGGTTCCGCTGCGGATTCTCGCGGCCGCCTCGCAGAACGGCGCGGCGATGACGGTGCAGCCGGACGGGTCGATCCGCGTCACGGAGGGGCCTCGGCGGGTCGACCGGAACGTGGACACGTACGTCGTGCGGGCGGCGACGGGGCTGGCTCGCATCACGGCGGTCCGGCTGGAGGCCCTGCCGGACTCGGCCCTGCCGGGCGGCGGGCCCGGGCGCGGCGACGGGCGAGGGATCGGCGACGGGCTGGGCAAGGGCGACGGCAACTTCGTCCTCTCGCAGTTCCGCCTCCGCACGCTGCCGGTTCGGCGCGGGGCGATCCGGGGGCGAACCGTTCGCGTCGAACTGGGCGGGCCCAACCGGGCGATCAGCCTGGCGGAGGTGCAGGTCTTCGGCGCGGCGCCGGAGGAGGCGGCGCTTCGCGAGCAGCTCCGCAAGCCCCAGCCGGCGGCGCGCTGGGTTCCGCGGGGCTATCGGGCCGGCGAGGTGCTGGCCCTGCTCGAGACGCCGGCGGCGCGGCGCGACCTCGCCTGGCGGACGCGCCATCGGGCGTATCTCGACGCGGTCTGCGAGAACCTCGCCCGTGGCGGCCGGGCCAGCCAGTCCAGCACGATGGGGAGCTTCACCGCCGGGATGGCCATCGACGGGCGGCTCGGCGTGGGGTTCACCCACACCAGCCAGGGCCCCCAGGAGACGTCGTGGTGGCAGGTCGACCTGGGCGCCGCCCGGCCAATCGACCGGATCGTCCTCTGGAACCGGATCGATCTGGGCGCGACCGGGCGATTGAAAGATTTCACCGTCTCCGTGCTGGACGAGGGCGGCCGCGTCGTCTGGCAGCGGCGGGGCATCGCCGACCCGCCCGTGCCGGCCGTCGAGCTGTTCGACTCCGACGCGCGCGACGTGCCGTTCCGGTCGGCCGTCGCGAGCTTTGCCCAGGTCGGCAACGAGGTCGCCGAATCGCTCGAACCGACCCCCGCCGGCTGGGGCGTCAGGCCGTGGTTCGGCGAGCCGCACGCCGCCGTGTTCGTGCTCGAGAAGCCGATCGACGCGCGGGGATGCGGGCTTCAATTCGAGATGAAGTACGCCTTCGAGCGGTCGCTGCGGGCGCTGGGGCGGTTCCGCCTTCTGGCGACGGCCGATCCGCCGCCCGTCGAGGCCGAGCCGGTCGCCACGGTGATCGGTCCGGCCAGCGGTCCGCCGGCGGCGGTGGCGGCCGCGCCGCTGACTTCGCCCCATGCGGTGTTCGAGGACGACGGGCTCTTCGTCGCCGCCGGAGCGGGAGCCCCCCGGACCGCCGCGCTGGTCTCCGACGACCGCCACGCCGGGCTCCGCGCGGTGCGCATCGCGCCCGGCGGCTCGTGGCGGCTGGACCTGGGGCGGTTCGTGCCCATCCGCGCCCGGCCGGGCGAGGGGCAGTTCCGCTACATCCGGTTCGCCTTCCGAAAACGCGGCGGCGGGCGCGTCGCCTTGACGCTGGAGCACGCCTCGTCGACTCGCCGTGCCTGCCGCTACGAAGCGGGCTCCGGCACGCCCACCGGCGACGGCGCGCGGAGCGTCTGGGCGCTGGCCCTGCCCGCCGAGTGGATCGTCATGGACCGGGACGTGTTCGGCGACTTCGGCAGGCTGGACCTGACCGGCCTGTCCGTCTCGTGCACGCCCGACGGCCCGGTCGTGCTGGACCACGTCTACCTGGCCCGGACGCGGGGGGACTTCCTCCGCCTGCCGCCCGCGCCGTCGCCGGAGGAGACGAACCTCAAGGCCCGCCTCGTGCTGGCCCGGCCGGTGCTCGACCGGGGGCTGCCCGCGGTGGTGTCCTTCGACCTCGACGGGCGCCGGGGCACGGGCGTGCTGGTCGGCGGAGAGGGATACGTCCTGACGGCGGGGCACCTGGTGGTCCGGGCCGGCCGGAAGGTGACCGTCCGCCTGCCGGGCGGGCGCGAGGTGCGTGGCGTGACGGCCGGCGTGAGCCGCGAGACGGACCTCGGCCTGATCCGGATCTCCGAGAAGGGCCCGTGGAAGGGCCTGGAGCTCAGCGGCGCCGAGACGTGGCAGCCGGGGCGCCTGTACGTGGGCTTCTCCTTCTCGGCCTCGCCGAAGGGCGCCGAGGCGCCGGTCACCTACATCGCGGGCATCGCGGCGGTCGGGCAGCGGACCGTGCGGACGGATTTCCGCCTGACGGACAGGGCGGCGGGCGGCCCGCTGCTGGACGCCGCGGGGCGGATCGTCGGCATCCACACCGGAGACGGCGGCCTCGGCAACCTGGTGTTCTCCAAGACGCGTGCGGCGGGCGAGGACTGGAAGCGGCTGACGGCGAAGGAGGTCTGGGGGCGGTGGATGCCGGGCACCGGGCCGATGATGGGCTTTCACAGCACCGGCACGGGTCAGGGCTGCCACATCACCCACGTGTACGCCGGCACGCCGGCCGCCGCGTCGGGCATGCGGGCCGGAGACACCCTCGTGAAAGTCGACGGGCAGCCCGTCCTGGATTTCCACCAGGTCGGGCGCATCCTGGCGGAGAAGGAGCCGGGCAATACCGTGGTGGCCCTGGTCCGACGCGGCGAGAGGCAGATCCAGTTGACCATCGGGCTCATGTCGCGCCGGCGCCTGGTCCTGCCCGCCCCCAAGGCCCCGCGGCCGCGTTGACGGCGGGCGGGTGCAAGGCTACAGACCGAGACATCGGGGGTCAGTCCTTCTCGCGGCAGATCACCACGGGGGCGAGCAGGCCGCCCGTGCCCAGCTCGTTGAAGAACGTCCGCGTGCAGAACAGGGCGAGCTGGTTGGCGCCGGGCTTGACGGCCGACGTGATGTCGAAGCGGAAGGGCTGGCAGTAGCCCTCGGCGGCCGGGCGGGTCTGACGCGCCTTGGTCTTGTCGGGCTTCTCGACCGTCGCGACGTAGGGGACGTGCCGGCCGTTGACGAAGACCTTCACCCGCCCGTCCGTGCCGCCGATCCAGAGGTAGGCCTTCTTTCCCGCCGGGACGGCCCGCAGGTCGACGCTCGCGCGGTACCACATGCTCTTGAAGTAGTCGTGATAGCCCAGCGAGCTCCAGGTCTCGACGCAGACGTCGGTGGTCTTCCACTTCTTATCGTCGAAGTCGCCCTTGGCGAAGCCGG
>Ga0307380_10013491_pt1 | contig 10092 bp, 7 predicted proteins | sample UN3MG_FD_202239 | JGI IMG/M metagenome (GOLD analysis project Ga0307380, IMG submission 202239) | Soil microbial communities from Risofladan, Vaasa, Finland - UN-3 | ecosystem: Environmental > Terrestrial > Soil > Coastal area > Acid sulfate soil | place: Finland: Risofladan, Vaasa | collected...
TCCTGGAAGTGGAACAGATGGCGCGGCAGTTCGTCGAGCGATTCGAGCGGCGCGAGATCGACGCCCTCGATATTCTATACGCGGAATTCCGGTCGGCGATGTCTCAGCGGATCCGAACGCAACGGCTCCTGCCGATTGAGCCGCTCCGGATCGAGGACTTGCAGGCACGCGAAGCGGAACGGGAGGCATACATCTTCGAGCCGGGCGACGAAGCGCTTGCTTCGGCGCTCCTCATGCGCAACGTTGCGGTCCAACTCTTCCGGGCCATTTGTGAAAACCAAACCAGCGAACACGGGGCGCGAATGACCGCCATGGACAACGCCACCGAAAACGCCGACGAAATGATCGGCGATCTGACGCGCCTGTACAACCGCGCCCGCCAGCAGCACATTACGAGGGAACTGCTCGACATCGTCGGAGGGGCCAATGCGCTCCAACAGAGCATCTAGCACAAGGGACGTTTCAATGAACAAAGGACGCATCACACAGGTCATGGGACCCGTCGTGGACGTCGCCTTCCCCGGCGAACGTCTGCCGGAAATCTATAGCGCGATTACCATCCAGGACGACCGGCGCCGGGTCAATCTCGTGGTCGAAGTCGCGCAGCACCTCGGCGAGGGCCGCGTCCGCTGCATCGCCATGGGACCGACCGACGGACTGGTGCGCGGCATGGAAGCGGCCGACACCGGCGAGCCCATCACCGTGCCCGTCGGCGAGGCCACGCTCGGCCGCATCATGAACGTCCTGGGCCAGCCCGTCGATGAGCGCGGCGAAATCAAGTCGGATCACCGCAGCCCGATTCGCAAACCGTCCCCCGATTTCAGCGAACTCAAGGTCGCCACCGAAGTCTTCGAGACGGGCATCAAGGTCCTCGACCTGATGCAACCTTACGTGCGCGGCGGCAAAGTCGGCTTGTTCGGCGGCGCCGGCGTCGGCAAAACCGTCTTCCTCCAGGAACTCATCCGAAACGTCGGCATCGAACACGGGGGCAAAAGCGTCTTCGCAGGAATCGGCGAACGAACACGCGAAGGAAACGACCTCTGGCTCAGCGTCCAAGAGACCGGCGTCCTCGACAAGGCCGCCCTCGTGTACGGCCAGATGAATGAGCCGCCTGGTGCGCGCCTCAGGGTGGGCCTGACGGCCCTGACGGTGGCCGAATACTTCCGCGACGAGGAAGGCGCCGACGTGCTCCTGTTTATCGACAACATCTACCGCTTCACCCAGGCGGGGATGGAGGTCTCGGCGCTGCTCGGCCGCATCCCCTCGGCCGTCGGATACCAGCCGACCTTGGCGACCGAACTCGGCGAACTCCAGGAGCGAATCACCTCCACGCAGAAGGGCTCCATCACAAGCGTTCAGGCGATCTTCGTCCCGGCCGACGACCCGACCGACCCGGGTCCCGCGACGGCGTTCGGCCACCTGGACGCTTCGACCTATCTCGAGCGGAAACTCTTCGCCCAGGGCTTCTATCCGGCGGTGGACCCGCTCGCCTCCGCCAGCCGCGCCCTCGACCCCCGCATCGTCGGCGAAGACCACTACAACGTCGCCCGCCGGTGCCAGGAGATGCTCCAGCGATACAAGGACCTTCAGGACATCATCGCGATCCTCGGCCTGGACGAACTGTCGGATGAAGACAAACTGGTCGTGGCGCGGGCGCGCAGGATCCAGCGGTTCCTGACCCAGCCGTTTTTTGTCGCGGAGGTATTCACCGGCCTGCCCGGAAAGTATGTGAAAATCGAAGACACCGTCGAAGGGTTTCGGCAGATTGCCGACGGCGAATGCGACGATTTGCCCGAACCCGCTTTCTACATGGTCGGCACGATTGACGAAGCGCGCGAAAAGGCTGAAACGCTCGGCGCCAGGGCAGAATCGCCCGACCAGGCCCCCGCCAAAACCAAAGCGGAGGGCGAACGCGCGGCTGACGTTTAGCCGCCCCGCTTGTCGGAGCGCAGCGCAGACCCGCCGTGGAGGGCCGGGCGCTCTGGGGAGTCAACGCGGTGCACCTGACGGTTCAAATCCTGACGCCCGACGGGGTCCTCTTCGAGGCCGACGACGCCGCCCTTGTCGTCGCGCCCGGCGAAGGCGGAGACCTCGGCGTCGAACCGAATCATACGAATCTCATCACCACACTGCGGGTCGGCGAGGCGCGGATTCGCGCAGGCGGCGACGAACACCGCTTTGCCACGCACGGCGGGTTTCTCGAAGCGACGCCCACGCGGGTCCGAATCGTGGTGGACGCCGCCGAGCGCGCAGCCGAAATTGACGTCGAGCGAGCCCGCTTGGCTCGCCGCCGGGCGGAACGTCACCTCAAACGTCCTAAGAAAGACATCAATATCGCCCGCGCCGAAGCGGCCCTGAAGCGGGCCCTCCTGCGCCTCGACATCGCTGAAAAGAGTGGCCGCATCTAGCCCATCGGCGACGGGCCCGCCCCCTTCACTCCAGCGTCACCTTCCAGAGGTTCGGTGCATCCTTCCTCAGCGTGAACGTCCTAACCACGGGCGCTTCCCCATCGGCCGTAACCGTAACCCGGTAATCGCCAAGAAAACCGCGGAAGTCCGCGCCGCCGTCGGCGCCCGCTTCGAGCGCCGTCTGCGTCCACCACTCCCCCTTGATCCGCTTCATCAACTCGTCGTAGGCGGGCTTGGGCGACATATCCTTGCGCACAAGGCCGGACGGGGCGCCCATCCAGGCGCGATCGTCGGAGAAGTCCCACCACGTGATGGCCTCGACGGCGGGGTGAGAGAAGAGGATTCGGTAGAATTCGACCACCTCGCGGGCCTGTCGCGCCTCGCCCTCGGGCGTGGAGGGCCAATCGTCGTAGCGCCCGCCCCAGTTGATATTCCGCTTCATCTCGCCCGACTGGATCGTCACTTCCGTGAAATGGAGCGGCTTGCCGAACTTCGCAAACCGCTCGCAGACCTCCCACGCCCAAGCCGCGCCGCGGTACCCGCCGTGCATGTGCGACTGGATGCCGATGACCCCGATGGGAACGCCCGCGTCCAGGCACCCCCTGATGAGAGCCTCGTACTTGGGCGAGGTGTCGAAATCGTTCAGCAGCAGCGTGGCCTCGGGGTCAGCCTCCAGGGCCGCCGCGAAAGTCTGCTTGATAAGTTCGACGCGGCCGACGTCGCGGCACCATTGCGCGATGGGATTCTCACCGCGCCCAAAGTCTGGCATGATGACGGCCTCGTTGACGACGTCCCACCGGTGAACAAGACCGCGGAAGGCTGTCACGTCGCGCGTAATGCGGCCGAGTTGAAGCGCCTGGACCTCGTGGAGTGGCTTGCCCGCGAGCCATCGCGGGGGCACCTCATGCCAGCAGAGCGGGTGGCCCTTCGCGACGATGACGTGGTCCCGGCACCACTCGGCCATGGCGAGGATCCGGTCGGTCCCCGTCCGGCCCTGCTCATGCTCGAAGCCACCCCAATAGAACGGTAGCGTGGCATAGTTCAGGAGAGCAGCGTATCGGTCCTGGTACGCCTTCTGGGCGGGGGTGTTCTCAGCAGGATTGAGGCAGAAGATATTGCAGCCGAAGAGGAAAGCGTGGCGCGTCTGCTCCACGGCGACCTTCACCCCAGCCACCGGCTTGCCGGCGGCATCCATCACCGAGATGGCGGCGTCGGCCTTGCGATACTTCTCAATCCGCGCCTCGGCGCCGGCCAAGAGTTCGCTCTCCGCCATCCCGCCCGATTCGGCCGCCAAAACCCGACCGAGCAATGTGGACACAAAGAATCCCGCCAAGACAACATATGTCAACACAGCCAAATCAGATGTCATGCCGCGCCTCCGTTTCCTTAGCCCATTTCGCCGGACGGGCCCCACTCGCAGGTTACTGAACAAGGCGGTTCCCGTCCACCTTTCGTTCGGGACCGCTCGGCGGCCCAGGCCTTCGTGCCGCGCACGATTCTCGTCTCCATCGGCCAGACACCGTTCGCCTCGAGCGCCGGCATGATGGCGCTGGCGTTCGTATGGATACCTTGCGGTGGCCGGCGGCGTGCTGTTGCTGGCGATATTCGCATACGGGTGGTTCCTGCGATGGCGAAGTCTGCGACACGAGGCCGCATCTGAAAGAGCGCCGCCCCGGCCTCCATCGGTGTGGCATTATGTACGAAGCCTGGCGTTTCTGGCGCCGCTTGTGGTCGGCTTTCCGCTGGCGGAACGTGGGCTGAACGCCCTGGCGGCCCTTCAGCGCGGGGCGGGCGATCACGCTCTGCCTATGTCTACGCCCATCTGCTCAAAGAGAGGAGATAGCCTCTTCAGTCCGAACCTCTCATGCGCCTTGGCAGCCCTCTGAAACTGGTACCAATGCGTGGAGGTCTTCGGGGCATGCGGGCGCCAGAAGTACCTGTCTCCGAGACGAGCTCTCAGCCACGGCCACTTGTCCATGAAGTGATCTAGGAGCGATCCAAGCGTGTCATGTAAGTCGCGCATGCCCCTGACCTCAGTCCGGATGGCCTGGCCAAACCACCAGTGCTCGTCGTACTCTGGTAGCCACGGAGCCATGTGCTTGTACGTCGGAACCCGCTCTCTGCGGCCGCCGTCTGGCCCAGCCGACATCGCGTCGGCGAGCTCTGCCTCCAGGTCATCCCATGAGGGGCGCTGTGGGTACTGCTGTCCCAACCCGTCCAAGTAGGCGCAGTAATGGCCAAAGAGACACCGTGCCGCCAGGAGGAACCGCGTTCTGTTTACGATCTCTGGCCTTACCAGGCGGCTGTCCCGCCACTCCTGGCCCACGCGATCCGGCTTGTACCAGGCGTCCGTGTGCCCGATGTTCGGCTTCGGCGCGCCCAGCCTGTTGAAGCTGTCGTTCCACCCGACGAAGTTTTGGTGGGCCCACGTGTCCGCGCAGGCGTGCGTGGCGATGCCAATGCGATACAGGCAATTGTCTTCAGGCGCCCTGAAGGCCTCGGCCAGGAGCTCGTTGGCCAGGGCGTTGTCCGGTGTGGTATTGAGGATGTGCATCTTGCCGTCGCGCCGCTTGGCGGACCATGACAGCGGGTCGCCCGGCACGAAATGGAATATGGGGTAAATCCGCATCAGCTCCGCCTTGGGCTTAAGGATGTTCATGGTCTGGGTGACGAAGTTGACGTACGGCTGGTTCCCGGCCTCGTCTACCACGGCATAGCTGATGTCATTGTCGTCCGTGTACTGGGAGCTGTAGGCGACGATCTGAGCTTCGTCTTCGGCGAAGCCGGCACGGCGGGCGACGATGCCGGTTATCCAGTAGTGGAACTCGACGTCCACTAGCGGTCCCCCTTGTGCGGATACCGGTTCCCGGCCTCTGGTGGCGAGGCTTCTGCTACCTGTGATCTGGAACGACTTGACGGCCTCTTCTTCCCGTCAGGCTGGAAACTGCCGCCAACCTATGTACTATACCGTCAAGTGGCACTGGTGTCAAGATGTTTTCCGCCAGGAGTTTCCCCACGCCGCGTCGCCGGTGGCCGTACCCGTCAAGTGGCCGGAGGCACACACGCTCGAAAACAACCAGTGGGTGAAGGTGTTCGGCCGAACGGACCCGGAGGCGGGGATCCTGGCGGCCGACAAGGTCGAGCCGATAAGAGAACCCGACAACCCCTACATGTGATGGGACGAGTGGCAGGACGCCGCCTCTGCCGCCCGGGGCCACTTGCGGTAAACCCACCGCCCTACCGCGTGCAGCAAATACAGACCCAACAGGACGCCGCCGGCGACGGACGCCCACGCGGGCACAAAGCCGTGGGCGTGTTCCATGTGCAGGTCAATCTGCCAGGCATCAACGACCGCATCCAGTGCGGCACCGAAGACGAGACTGAACACAGCGATCATCACGACGTATAGGACGGCGGCGCCCTTCCCTAACATCTTCCCGACCGTCAGAACCGTCGCCAGGTTCGTCGCCGGCCCGACCAGCAGGAACACCAGGGCCGCGCCGGGATTGAGGCCCTTGAGCATGAGCGCGGCCGCCAGAGGCGTCGAAGCCGTCGCACACACATACAGCGGCAGGCCCACAAGGAGCATGATCCCCATTGAAGCCCAGCGATTGCCCAGATAAGTGGTGAAAAGCTCCTCGGGGACAAAGGCCGCCACAAGACCGGCGAGCAGGAGGCCCAGCGCCAGCGTCGGCCCGATCTCATCGCCCATCTCGAAAAGAACAAATCGCCGGAACCGGCGCCAGCGGCCCGGCGGGTCGGCGTGCTCTTCGGCGGCGTGGGCGTCCGATTCACAATGCGGGCACGCGGGCGCCGTCGGCTCGGGCTCTCGGGCGTCCCGTCCGCGAATCGCCTCGGCCACGCCGGCCACCAGCGCCGTCACCACCGCCGCCACCGGCCGCACGATGGCCATCAAGGGCCCCATCAGGGCCCACGTCACGGCGACGCTGTCGAAACTGGTTTCGGGCGTCGAAATGAGAAACGAGACCGTGGCGCCGCGGCTGGCACCGCGCTCGCGCAGGGCAAAGGCGGTCGGCAGGACCGAACAACTGCAAAGCGGAAGCGGCGCGCCGACGAGAGCGGCCTTGACCACCGGCCAGAACCCCTTCCCCCCCAGGTGCCGCGTCAGAAAGGCGCGCGAAACGAAGACGTGGACCAACCCCGCCGCCAGCAGGCCGATGAGGACATAAAGCCCCGCCTGATACAGCATGTTCCACGCTTCCAGGATGATTCTCATCAGGGTATCCATGTTGCGGTCCCCTTTTCAACGAGGCGATGCGGGGCACCGGAAGGGTGCGGCACCACTTGCTATTCTACGCGAGCCATCACGCTCTGAAAAGACCTATCGGGGCAGGAACGGGAAACTGGCTCTTGAATTGCAGCCGCTCGGCTTATAGGATGAGTATTCCGGAAGCGGGCTGGGGTATAGTGTAACGGTAGCACGGCTGACTCTGGATCAGTCTGTCCAGGTTCGAATCCTGGTACCCCAGCCATAGAAATGAAGCGCTCCGCTTAGCGGAGGCCCCCGCGGAGCAGTCTCTGTCAAGCGACAGATTAAGGTTACAGCTGAAACGGATTGCTTTACTAAACTGGCCACAAGATTTTAGTTGGGCCGATCATAGAAGCTTTTTTGAGCGACTGCCATTTTCTGACGGGACCTTTCAGGCACCTGGATTCCAAACGCTTTGACTACTGCACCTGCAGAGCGAAGGCCGAACTTCAAGCCCAAGAACACAATGGTCTGAAGCTCCATAAGTGGCCCGAACGCCAAGGCAAGAACTGATGAATGAACGTAGGCGCTCATGTGTTTTTGGAAGAGAACGTACTCGGATTGGAAGCCGACTTCTTCCGCAATCTTTGAAAGCTTGCCTGGATACCATTTAGCGCGATACTTTGCCTTGGCATCAACCAGATATGCGTTGCCCCGCCGCGCCCACTCCTTCTGGCCCTTCTGGGTCAGATACCGTGGCCCGACACGCAACAGTTGTCGGTTGAGTTTGTCTTCACCCTCCGTACGATCAGAGCTGGTGGATACTGCTTTAGCAATATCATGCTTGCTCGTATCGATTATCCTGCGGAGGTGATGCTTTTCAATCCAGAGGAAATCCAGGTAGAGCTTTGCTCGTTCGTTGCACTGGCTCCCCCCGCATAGGATATATAGCAGTTGAAGCATCGCGTCATAGACTGACCTGAGGATATTCGGACCGTTAATTATCAGCGCATCGGGGACTTCGTGTCGCAAGAGATACAGAGAATATGCACCATCGTAAATCCGCCTGTACAGCAACTGAGCGGCCCGTACAAGTTCAATGGGAGTTCGTTGTTTTCGAAGCTCCTTCAGTACATCTTGGAGGATTGGGCCGTGCAGAGAGTACACAAACTCCTCAAAGTTCTTAATCGGCACGGGCGGCTCCCCGGCGGGCCTTGTCAAAGGCCCTGTTGAAAGCTTAAACAAATCGTTCAGCAAAGCCTGCGGCCCCTCGTATTCTTGCCACGCGACAAGCCCAAGAATGAGATCCTTCGGCACAGGTGGCCATCGCCTGCCTTGTTGTGTGTCAGCCACTTGGGCTGTTCCGTCGCAACGATCAATTAGGTATATGCAGGGTCCATGCCTGCCAATAATCCTCATGAGTCACCTCTCCAATGTGCATTCAGCCAAGATGACAGCCAGCCGGTCACCACTCCAGGCTCTGCGTTAGTTGCCTCAGGTCGTTGCCTTGCGCAGAGAATCACAAGTAGCCCTCTCAGTCCCTATAACCTTGTGCAATATCTGCTCCGGTAGGGTCCCTGTCAAGCCCAACGCCACTCCCAATGTCCATGGAGTTCTTGGAGTTCCGGGGACACCCATCTATGAGCAAGTCTCTGTCAAGTCGGAAGCGGTTCGAAAGCGGATTTCTTCCAGCCGTCTATTCGGTGTCGTCGCTCCGGACGCACCAGATTACAGGATTCGCCCCGGCCCCATTCATAACCACGGTGTCCCGTAGGCACCAGGGTGTCACCACGGGGTTCGGGATTTGAATCCGCTTCCGTTAACAGAACCGCTGCCTCCAAGCATCCCCACCCGTTCCATCGGCGCCTCGCCGCGGCGGCGGCCGCCCTCCCCCGTTTTCCACTGCCATTTTGGCAGTCGGGGCCGACGGACGCATCATCGCGCACTCTGCGCGGTCGGTTGGAGTTTACCCGCCGTGGCGGGGACCGACCGCGCTCCCCTCCGGCCGGCGCGGTGGCTCAGAAGAGCCACCGCGCGAAATGTGGCAGGCCGAAACGGCGCGCGGATGCATCGTCACATCGGCATGCGTAGGGGGTAAAAAGGGGGCTAAAAAGGCCCAATTTGCATCCAATTCCGACCAAGAACGTGAAAAAAGTCGAAAAAGCCGCCCGATTCCGCCTTACCCATCTTAACATTTCGGCCCACGAACCGCCTTGGCGCTAGCGCCAGGGCCGATTCGGCCTCCAAAACGGGCCAAAATCGTGAAAATCCACCCCAAAATGCGCACCATCATATCGCCTATTGCCAATGTGTTCGCCGGTGGGGAGCAACCGTAAAGGACGCAAAGGGCGCAGCCGGGCGACGCCCTACAGCCGCGCGAGGGCGGACTTGAGGCACTCGACAACCAAGTCCTGATCCTCCGGCGCCAGACGGTTGTAGAACGGCAGGGCCAGGGTGCGGGCGCTGATTTTTTCGGTCACCGGAAAGTCGCCCTCTTTGTAACCCATTTTCCGGTAGAACGGCTGGAGGTGAATGGGCGTAAAGTAATCCGAGCAGCCGATGCCCTGCTCGCGCAGGTCGGCGAGCACCGCGTCACGCTGCCCCTGCGTGAACCGGTCGGCCAGGCGCACGACAAAGACGAACCAGGAGATGCGGCCGTCCTCGTAAGGCGGCGGCAGAACCAGTTCCTCAATACCCCCCAACTTCTCCAGGTAGCGGTCGGCAACCCGCCGGCGCATCTCGATAAACTCGGGCAGGCGGCGAAGTTGCGAGAGCCCAAGCGCACAGTTGATGTCCGACAGGCGATAATTGTACCCCAGCCGCGCGTGCGCCAGCCACACGGCGCTCGCGTCGCGCCCCTGGTTCCGCAGGCTGCAGCACAGGTCGGCCAATGCCTCATCGTCGGTCACGATCATGCCGCCTTCGCCGGTGGTCATCTGCTTGTTGGGATAGAAGGCAAAGGTGGCGGCACGGCCGAAGGTGCCGGCCATATGCCCGCCGTGGGTCGCGCCGATGGCCTCGCACGCATCCTCGACCACCGGCAGGTTATGTGCTTCGGCGATTCGCATACAGGCATCCATCGGCATGGGCCGACCGAAAACATGAACCGGCAAAAGGAGCCGCGCCCGCTCCGAGATGGCCGCATCGAGTTTCGCAACGTCGAGGTTCCACGTGGCCTCGTCGATATCCACGAACACCGGCCGCGCACCTTCGAACAAGGCGCAGTTCGCCGATGCGACGAACGAGAAGGGGCTCGTAATCATCTCGTCGCCGGGACCCAGGCCGAGCGCCCGGACCACCAGATGAAGGGCGCTGGTGCCGGAGTTGACGGCCACGGCGCGGCGCGTGCCCACGAACTCGGCGAACGCCCTCTCAAACTCGGGCAACTTCGGCCCGAGACTCAGGTAAGGCGTCCCCAGCACCTCGACGACGGCATCAATGTCAGCCTGACTGATGTCCGGGCGGGAAAGGGGT
>Ga0307380_10013493_pt1 | contig 10092 bp, 8 predicted proteins | sample UN3MG_FD_202239 | JGI IMG/M metagenome (GOLD analysis project Ga0307380, IMG submission 202239) | Soil microbial communities from Risofladan, Vaasa, Finland - UN-3 | ecosystem: Environmental > Terrestrial > Soil > Coastal area > Acid sulfate soil | place: Finland: Risofladan, Vaasa | collected...
GACCGCCCGGTGGATGTCGGGCAGCTCGACGATGCCCAGGACCCGCCCCCGGGCGTCGGCGACGACCCGGCCGGCGGTGGAGCCGTCGGACTTGGGCAGGGCGGTCAGCGTCAGGTCGGCGCCGCTTTCGGCGTGCCGCTCGATCAGCCCGGCCAGCACGTGCGGCTGGATGATCTTGTCGCCCATGGTCACGACCACCTGCCCGTCGTAGCCGCCGGCGCGGAGGTGGGCGGCGGCGCAGGCGGCGGCGTGCCCGGTCCCGCGCGGGGACCCCTGGAAGACGAACGCGACGTCCGGGTGGGCGGCGGCCACGGTGGTGATGACCTGTTCGGCCATCTGCCCGACCACCACCAGCACACGGGCGACGCCGACGCTCTTGAGCATCCCGACCGTGCGGACAATCGCCGGCACCCCGGCGATGGGGAAGCACACCTTGTGCCGATCCGTCGAGCGCATCCGTTTGCCCTGGCCTCCGGCCAGGATGACGCCGGTGATCACGTTGGCGGACATGGGGCCTCCTCAGGTCGGGTTCGCCGCGACACGGAGGACGAATTCTCACATCGCGGATTATTCAATTGCGGATTGGGGATTGCGAATTGCGGATTGAGAAAAAGAAACTGGCCGCAGAGGCGCGGAGGACGCAGAGAACGGAGAGGTTAGAAGAAGCCTGTGGCGTCCGTTTTCATTCCGTCCGAAGTCCTCTTCTCTCTGTGCCCTCTGCGTCTCCGCGGCCCATGTTGTTTCTCCAATCCGCAATCCGAAATCCGAAATCCGCAATGGAGATATTCACGGCGTCACGCCTTGACGATCTTCTTCCGCCCGCGCCGGACGTTGGCCGTGGCGTTGCGGGTATCGACCACCAGTGTAGCGTGATCGACCACGAACTGGTAGTCGTAGGCGGAGTGGTCGGTGCTGATCAGGACCGCGTCGTACCTTTTCAGGGCGGCGGCGGTCAGCGGGACGGAGGTCATCTTCAGGTCGTGCTCGCGCATCCGGTGCGTGCGGGGCACGTGCGGGTCGTTGTAGTCCACCTTGGCGCCCTGGGACTGGAGCAGCTCGATCACGCCCACCACGGCCTTGTCCGAATCGATCTTGCTCAGCAGTTTCCGGATCATGAACAACAACTCCCGGCCTGTCGGCCGGTTGGTGTGTAGTACTTCGTGTCCTTCATATCGGTTCGCCGGAAGGGGCGCGTGATGGGAATCGCCCCCGGGGCGGGCCGGGCGGCACCCCCAAGCCTGCCCTGTTGGGGCCGTTGTTTGGCTTGAGGGCGTCTGTGGGGCATGCCCGTGGGGCGGGCTGGGGCCTCCCCTCCTTGGCGGGGAAGACCGTCGCCATACGCCTGGAGTTCCCTGACCATGCACGAGGCCCGAAAGGGCCGGAGGCGTTTGGCCGGGGGCGCCAGCCCCCGGAACCGATGCTCCTTACTGTACAGAGCCCCGAAGGGGCGATGGAGAGAAACCGTGCGAGCCGATTCCTCCATTCCTCCATCGCCCCTCCGGGGCTCCAAGGACTGGAAGAGCCGGCTTCCGGGGGCTGGCGCCCCCGGCCAAATGCCAACGGCCCTTCGGGCCTGGCAAAGGAACGGGACCATCCAGCCACCCGGAAGACGTGTGCCCCCCGCGCTAGTGTGTCTCGACCAGGGCATCTATAATGGCCGGCGAACAGGGGCGGGCCGGAGGGGCCGCCCGGTCTGGAAAGGATGTCATGAAAGTTCCGCCGTTGGATCTGGCAGCGCAGTTTGAGCTGGTGGGCAAGGAGATCGAGGCCGCGGTCGCCGCCGTGATGGCGACGCACGCCTACTGCAACGGCCCGGCCGTTCGGGAGCTGGAGGCGCAGATGGCGGCCTATTGCGGCTGCGTCGCCGGCGTGGGCGTCTCCAGTGGGACCGACGCCTTGCTGTGCTCGCTGATGGCCCTGGAGATCGGGCCCGGCGACGAGGTGATCACCACCCCGTTCACCTTTTTCGGCACGGCGGGGGCCGTCTGGCGGGTCGGTGCCAGGCCCGTCTTCGTCGACATCGTCCCGGACACCTTCCACATCGACCCGGACCGGATCGAGGCGGCGATCACCGAGCGGACGCGCGCGATCCTGCCCGTCCACCTGTACGGGCAGATGGCGGACATGGAGGCGGTCATGGCCGTGGCGGGCCGCCACGGGCTGGCCGTGATCGAGGACTGCGCCCAGGCCATCGGCGCCGTCGGCAGGGGGCGCAAGGCGGGGTCGGTCGGAACGGCCGGGTGCCTGAGCTTCTACCCCACCAAGACGCTCGGGGCGATGGGGGACGCGGGGATGATCGTGACGCGGGATGAGGACCTGGCGGCGAGGATGTCCGCCATCCGGCTGCACGGGGAGACGGAGAGGTACTACCACCGGTACGTCGGCGGCAACTTCCGCATGGACAGCATCCAGGCGGCGGCGCTGACGGTAAAGCTGGGCTACCTGGACCGCTGGATCCAGCGGCGCCAGGCTCACGCCGCCCGCTACGGCGAGCTGCTGGCGGGCGTGGAAGGCGTGGTGACCCCGGCCGTCCGCCCGGAGAACGTTCATACCTTCAACTACTACGTCGTCCGCGTCCCCGGGCGGCGGGACGAGCTGCGGGCGCACCTGGCCGCCCACGACATCGCCACGGCCATCTACTACCCGCTGAGCCTGCACCAGCAGGAGTGCTTCCGGTCGCTGGGCCACGCCGCGGGCGATTTCCCCGAGAGCGAACGGGCCGCGGCCGAGACGCTCGCCCTGCCGATGTTCCCGGAGCTGACGGACGAGCAGATCGCCCACGTGGCGGGGACGATCAGCGACTTCCTGGCATGAGGTGGCACAGGTTTTCAACCTGTGTGATGAGATGGCATGCCCGCACAGGTTGGAAACCTGTGCCACCAAAAGGCCCAGGGAACGTCAAGTCAGGATGCCCCCCGCGACGATGTCGGGGCCTCGCATCAGGACGAGCCGGCCCATCTCGGCGATGCGGGTGAAGCTTTCGTGCTGGATGGGCTCGTCGGCGGTCAGGGTTACCTCGGCGACCTCGGTGTTGGCGAGCTCGTCGGCGTCGGCGTCCAGGATCGCCAGCGTCCCGGCGTTCATCCGGTTGGCGATTCGCTCGGCCACGCAGGGAATCTCCTGAGTGGCCAGGCGCAGGGCGATTCGCTCGCCTTTCCGCAGCGATTGGGGGCTCATCCAGAAGACGTGGGCGGTGACGGAGGTGTCCTGGGCCGGCACGTCGTCGGCCGAGCAGAGGGTTTGCCCTCGCGTCAGCCGGCCGTTGCCGGAGACGGTGAAGCCGATGGACTCGCCGGCCGAGGCCGAGGCGATGGGGCCTTCGAACTTGCGCAGGCCCGCCACCTTCACCTCCTGGCCGCCCGGGGCCAGCCGGACGGTCTGCCCGGCCGAGATCTTCCCGCTGGCGACCTTGCCGACCGCGACCTTCTCCCCGTCGATCTCGTAGACGTCCTGGACGGGCAGGCGCAGCGGCAGCGATTCGTCGGCCACGTCGGCGTGCAGCAGGTCCAGGGCCTCGATCACCGTCGGCCCGTCGTACCAGGGCATCTCCTCCGAGCGGCGGACGACGTTCTCGCCCGCCAGGGCGGCCACGGGGATGACGGCCAGTTGATCCAGCGTGACGCGCCCAAGCAGTTCGGTCATGTCGGCGGCGGCGCGGTCGAAGGCGTCCTGGCGGAAGTCGACGCGGTCCATCTTGTTCAGCACGACCACCAGTTGCTTGATGCCCAGCAGGCGGACCATGTAGGCATGGCGCCGGGTCTGCTGGCGGACGCCCTCGTCCACGTCCAGCAGCAGCAGGGCGGCGGAGGCCTGCGAGGCGCCGGTGATCATGTTCTTGAGGAACTCCTTGTGGCCCGGGGCGTCGATGATCACGTAGTCGCGCGACTCGCTGGAGAAGAACGTCTGGGTGGTGTCGATGGTGACGTGCTTGGTCCGTTCCTCTTCCAGGTGGTCCAGGACGTAGGCGAACTCGACGGCCTCGTCGTTGTCGCCGCAGAGCTTGCGGATCGTGTCCATCTGGGCCTCGGACAGCGACCCGGTGTCGTACAGGAACCGCCCGATCAGGGTGCTCTTGCCGTGGTCGACGCTGCCGACGACGACGAATTTCAAATGCTCTTTGCTCATCGGTCTCTCCGGCGGCGCGCGCTCACATGTACCCCAGCGAGCGGAGCTTCTGCATGGTGTAGGCGTCTTCCTTGTCCTGCGCCCTGCCCTCGCGCTCGCCGTGGCGGCTCGTTTCCAACTCGGCGATGATCTCGTCGATGGTGGTGGCGGTGCTCTCGACCGGGCTGCAGCAGCTCTCGCAGCCGATGGAGCGGTAGCGCTGGCCGCCGGCGGAGCGGTACAGATCCACGAAGGGGATGTCCTCCCGCTTGACGTACCGCCAGATGTCCTTTTCCGTCCAGTGCAGCAGCGGGTGGATGCGGATGTGGGTGTCGCCGTCGGCCTGGGACTTGTACTGGTCCCACAGCTCCGGCGGCTGGTCCTCGTAGTTCCACTTGAACTGCTCGTTGCGGGGCGAGAAGTACCGCTCCTTCGCCCGGATGCCGTGCTCGTCGCGGCGGATGCCCAGCAGCAGGCCGTCGAACCCGTACTGGGCGATCGCCTGCTTGAGGGCGTTGGTCTTCAGCTCGTTGCAGCAGTCCAGCTTCTGCCCGAACGTGCTGCACATGCCGCGGGCGATGGCCTCCTGGTTGCGGGCGACCCGCAGGTCCAGGTTCCACTGCCTCGCGTAGTGGTCGCGGAACTCGTAGATCTCCTGGAACTTGAAGCTCGTGTCGATGTGCAGCACCGGGAAGGGGATGCGGTCGAAGAAGGCCTTGCGGCACAGCCACAGCAGCGTGGTCGAATCCTTGCCGATCGACCACAGCATCGCCAGGTTGCCGAAGTGGTAGTTCGCCTCCCGGATGATGTAGATGCTCTGACTCTCCAGCTCGTCGAGCTTGTCCATAGCGGTGTCCGGCTCCTGTGTTACCAGCGAATGCCTCGACAGGGCATTTTAACGTTCCGGGCGTCGAATCGGTAGCCCATCGTTTCCGCGGCCTGGGGGGTCTCAGGGCGTCCATTCGATGATCTGGGCCGACAGGGCGTCCAGGTCGAGGATGGCGGCGGTGCACCGGCCGGTCAGCCAGCCGCAGCATTCGCCGGGATTGAGGATCAGCCGCCCGGCGCGGCGCTCGTTCACCACCTCGTGGGTGTGGCCGGTGATGACCACCTCCGCGCCGGTGAGGTCCGGCTCGTCCAGGGCGGCGAGGTCATGGTGCAGTACGACGACCCGGCCGCCGAGGGTCAGCCTCAGCGGGCCCTTGACGATCCCGGGCAGGACCTGGGCCAGCCCGGCCCGTTCGCCGTCATTGTTGCCGTAGACGCAATGGACGCCGATTCCATCCGGCACGTTGGGCGGGGCGAGCAGCCTGGCGGCGAACGGCGAGATGATGTCGCCGGTGTGGCAGATCACGGCCACGTCCGCCTGGGTGAACCTCGCGATCGCCTCGCGGATGCAGGGCAGCCGGTCATGCGTGTCGCCGAATACGCCGATTCTCACGGTTTCGTCCTCCCGGGCAGGACCGTCCGTGGTCCCGGGCCTCTTGGCAGTAGTCCGGGGGACCTGCGGGTCAGACCTCCTGGGCGTACCCGGGCGCGAGGGACGGGTCGGGCAGCTCGTCCGTTTCGAGGTACGGCTCCCACGTGACTTCCTCGACGGCCCTTGCGGTTCGGATCGCGTAGGCCCCGAGAACGATGCCCATGGCCCGGGTCATCGGCAGGTCGGACATGGACGCGTAGAACGTCTGCTCGAAGAGGCTGGCGAACAGATATCCCGTCAGGACCCCCAGCATACACAGCGACTCCCACCGGTAGCGGCGCGTAAGCACTCTGAGCCCTTGCCAGAAGCCACCCATGAGCCTGCGGATGTAGGCCGCCATCGCGATCAAGCCGAAGATCCCCAGCTCCGTCACACAGCTGAGGTAGTCGTTGTGAGCGTGCTCCGAGACGGTGCCGTATTCCTCCAGGGCGTAGGCGTAGTTGAACCCGCCGACCCCGGTGATCCAGGCGAGGGGGTGATGGATCAGCCATTGGAGGTTCCACTTCCAGATGTCGGTACGTCCGGCCATGGTGTACCCGGTCTGGCCCGACCAGAGCTTGCCTGAGACGTCCGGAGCGTACCGTTGGACGATGATCAATCCGACGACCGCCGCCGCCGACCCGAGGAAGAACATCAGCACGCCCCTGCCCCGCCCCAACAGGCCCAGCGCGATGACGGAGATGCCCATGGCCGCCAGGCCCGCCCGGCTGCCGGAGAAGAACAGCCCGGCGACGATCAACCCCAGGAACCCCACGTTCAGGGGGTTCCAGAACCGGTCGATGCGCAAGGCCAGCATTCCCAGGCCCAGCACCATCAGCCGGGCCCCCGACGCCTTGGGCATTCCCAGGATGCGCCCCCCCTGCCAGACGTCCCAGGGCATCAGCATGTGGAGGTCGACGACGTTGAGCTTGGTGAGGATCTCCGCCGTCGCCAGCGACGCGGCGCCGAGGACGCAGGTCCACCGCACCACCTTGAAGTTGGATTCGTCGTAGTCCAGCCGGCAGGCGAAGGAGATGGTCGCCCACAGCCCGATGAGCTTGAGCAGGCGGAATCCCGCCATGAGCACCGGCAGGGGCAGGCCCATCTGCCTGACGCGGGACGCATACCGGGTCTGCTCCAGGCCGACAGACGCGATCGGGGAGACGAGGACCGTGCTCAGCACGAACACGATCAGAAGCAGGCGGAACGGTGCCCACCATCGTGCCCGTTCGCCCGTGAACCATTCCCGCCGCAGGCCCGTCACCATGCAGGCGAACAGGACCAGCCCGACCACGTCCGACGCCAGCACCGCCCCGGCGGCGGCGCGGGTGAACGACGTGATGGGGCTGGCGAAGAACGTCGTGATGAGGATCGCGCACAGGACCCACGATTTCCTGTTTTGGATGAACCCGATCATGACCGCCAGGCTGGCGACGATGCTGAGGATCAGGGCGTGCAGGAAGTAGATCTGCATGAGCGGCTTACCTTTGCTTTTCAGGCCACATTCCCGCGCCGGCGGGCCGCGTGGACAAGAGAACGCCTCTCACGGCGACTCCTCCGCGGTCCCCGACGAACGGCCCGAACAGAGGGTATTTTCGGCGCGATTCCGGATGCAGTGAACCAAATTCGAGACCATCAGGTCCCAGGGATGAAAGCCTTCATCGTGCCACTGGAGATCCCGGTCCCAGTATCCGTCACTTTCGCCCTCATCATACCCGAACCCGTAGCTGATCTCGGCAATACATGGCCGCCCGTCGGGATCGATCAGCATGTCGTAGGCGATGGACTGTGTTCCCAGGCGGTCGGCCACGTCACGGGCGACCCGCACCGCCTCCGGGGGAACGTGCGTGTGGTCCAGGTCCAGGTTGCCGCTGCCCGACGCGCGCCAGTCATGGCGGCGGTTCCTTCGGAGAAACCCCCAGATCCGATCGCCGACGACCTTCACGCGGATGTCGCCGGGGTTGTCCGGGACGAACGTCTGGAACAGCACGTATCCCCGCTCCCGGGGCATGTGCCGCGCCTGCCGCAGGAGGCGCAGCAGGACGGGCAGCTTCCTGGCGCTGCCGAGAAGGTGCCCGAAGGACTTGGCCTTCTTCAACTTGTCCGGGACGATCTTGAGCACGCCGGAGCTTGGGGCGATCCCCCGGCCGAACATCCGCTTGCAGTACCGGGCGGCCTCTTTGCGGCCGGTAAGCAGCCGGACGCCCCTGGCCCCGGCGCCACCCCGAAGCTTGGCCACGAGCGGGAACTCCGCCGTCCGCAGCCACTGGCAGGCCTCGTCCAGGTTGAAGAACGCCCACGAAGGAATCAGCGGGGCGTCGACGGCCTCCAGGGCGTATTTCTGGGCGAGTTTGTCGTCGAAGTGCCAGCAGGTGCGGATGTTGGGGAACACGCACAGGCCCATCTGCTCGGCGGCGTGCAGAACGCTTCGCGCCATCAACAGGTCCCTGTGGTCGGTCTGCCAGAAGTGCCACAGCAGCCCGTCGAACTCCTTGAGGCGCGGGATGATGTCGGTGCGATGGCAGTCCACGATCTCGTGCGCGATCCCGTGGTCCTGGCAGTAGCGGATCCAGTGGCCCGACCACTCGCCGGTCTGGGTGTGGATGGCCAGACGAACCGTCACGTTTTACCTTGCCTTTCCAGGGCGGCCTCGCCCTCGCGCGGGGCGGACCGGCCTCGGAGGTACGATCGCACGTCGCGCCAGTCGCTCCGCCGGGGAAAGAACAGTTCCGACGCCTTCAGGCCGCTGCTGCGGGCGAAGAAGTACACGAGGACCGCGGCGCAGGCGAAGTAGCTCACCGATGCCGCCCAGGCCGCCCCGGGCAGCCCCAGCCACGGCAGCAGCACGATCAGCAGCCCCAGGTTGACGGCGAGGTTCACCACCGTGGCGATCGACCCGATACCGGGGCGGTTCGTGCCGTTGAAGTACGGGAGGAGGCACTTGCTGGCACACCGAATGACAACGGCCGGCGCCAGGATCCACAGCAGCGGTATGGCCGGGTAGAAATCCTTCGTGAACATCACGGCGAACAGCGGCTTGGCCAGCAGGAGGATCACCACCATCCCCGCGGCGGACACGAGCGTCATTCCCCGGCTGCACAGCGCCACCAGCTCCGGCCGGCCTCGCTCGTCCCGCGCCACCCGGGGCTGGATCACCTGGCCGGTGACGTCCGACACCGACGTGATGACCGCCAGGATGCCCATGGCGACGGCGAACTCCCCGATCTGCTCGCGGGTGGCGAAGAACCCCAGCAGCAGGGTGCCGATGTGGGCGTTGACGAGCATGCCGACCGACCCGACGAGGATGCGCATCCCGTAATGGGCCATTTCCCGGATGGTCTTCCAGGACGGCAGCTCCAGGTGGAAGGCCTGGGTCATTCGCCCCCGGACCAGGATCGCGACGGTCATGGCGGCCGTCCCGGACATCTCCGCGGCGATCGGCCCCAGCACGCCCCAGCGCAGCACTTGGACCGCCACGACGGTTCCGCCGATGACCGCCAGCCACCTCAGCGGCAGCAGCAGGGACAGGAACCGGAACTCCCCCGTGCCCCGCAACGCCCCGGTCAGGCACCCGAACAAGGCCATGGAGTGGATCCAGAAGACCGCCATCAGGAAGGCCTGCCGGGGCGCCTTCGAGAAGAACACCAGCGGAATGCGGATGACCGCCAAACCGGCCGGCACGCCTACCACCAGCACCAGCAGCGTCGCCAGCAGGGAGACCGACAGGGCCTGGTTCCTGGAGATCCGCTTGGCGGAAACGAAATAGGTGATGGACCAGTCCATCCCCAGCAGCAGCCCCGCGCACGCCAGCGTCGCGAAGATCATGCACAACGCGTACTCGCCCCGCCCCGCCGGGCCGAGGAACTTCGCCAGAATGCTCTGATTGACCAGGGTCAAGGCCATGACCATCCCGCGGGAGGTCAACATGGCCGTCATATCCTGACGCCCGGATGTAGGTTGTAAGGGGGCTTCCACCTTCAAGCTGCTACCGTCCTGAGCACGTAGACGTTCATTCTACAACGCGACGGGGTGCCTCGTGCAAGGGCGAGGCCCGCCTTTTCCCCGGCGCAGCCCGCCCGTTGGGCGCCGGGCAGCACCGCGACGGATTCTCCAGATCTCTCATCGGCAAAACCAAATGCACATCCCAGTGCAATAGGCACCGACCTCGCATATCCTGTTTATTTGCAGCGGGCTACTGGCCGATACCCTAAACGAGGCCCCCCCGGCACCTGCGAGGCCTGACCCGCCGCCGGCGGGAGGCGCCGGCGCCGTCGAACAATCAGGAATTCCGGACGTATCTACATCACGCCCCGGTCCCGGCCCGTCACGTCGCCGATCGGGCGCGGGCGTCTTGCTGCATGCAAGGGAAAGACAATGCCTGAACCGACCGACACCACCCGTCGCCTGCCAAGCCGCGGAACGCTCGCCGTCATCGCGGAGATGCCGTTGTGCAGGCACGCTGGCGGGTTGAACGTGCACCTGTCCTTCGGGCGGGTCATCGATTCCCTGGCCCGGCGCTATGACCACGT
>Ga0307380_10013496_pt1 | contig 10091 bp, 10 predicted proteins | sample UN3MG_FD_202239 | JGI IMG/M metagenome (GOLD analysis project Ga0307380, IMG submission 202239) | Soil microbial communities from Risofladan, Vaasa, Finland - UN-3 | ecosystem: Environmental > Terrestrial > Soil > Coastal area > Acid sulfate soil | place: Finland: Risofladan, Vaasa | collected...
CTCCTGGCCGTGCCTGCGATGGACTGGACCGCGGACTCGAGGTCCGAACAGTTTAAGTCCTTTAACTTCAGCTCCGCGATCTCGCGGACCTGCTTCATTGACACCTTGCCCACCTTCTCCCGTTTGGGGTCGGCAGAGCCTTTCGCGATCTTCGCCGCCTTCTTCAACAAAACCGATGCCGGCGGGGTCTTGGTCTCGAACACGAAGCTCCGGTCGGAGAACACCGTGACCACCACCGGGATGGTCAGACCCGGCTCCTCCTTGCCCGTCCGCGCGTTGAACTCCTTCACGAACGCCGCGATGTTCACCTGGTGCTGACCCAGCGCCGGGCCAACCGGAGGGCTCGGCGTGGCCTGCCCCGCCGGTATCTGCAGCTTGATCTTCGCGATTACTTTCTTCATCTGTTAACTCCTGGATCGGTCTATCGAGTATGTTTTCTAGTCTTGAAATAAATTATTATCTCTGCGTTCTCCGCGCCTCCGCGGTGAAAAAAATCTTGTTATGAACTCACCCCTTCTCCACCTGCACGAAGTCCAGCTCCACCGGGGTCTGCCGGCCGAAGATGGACACCAGCACCTTGACCTTGCTCTTCTCCGGCTTGGCCTCGTCCACGATCCCGTTGAAGCCGCGGAACGGCCCGTCCACCACCCGCACGATCTCGCCCCGCTCGAACTGGTCCTTGGCCTTGGGCCGAAGCGTGTCGTCCGCGATCATCCGGGTCAGCCGCTCGGCCTCGTCGTCCGGGATGGCCGGAGGATTGCGCTGGCCGCCCACGAAGCCCGTCACCTTGGGCGTGTTCTTCACCAGGTGGAAGGTCTCGTCGTCCATCACCATCCGGACCAGCATGTAGCCGGGGAAGAACTTGCGCTGGCTCACCTTGCGCTTCCCGCCCACCAGCTCCACCACTTCCTCGGACGGAATCAGGGTCTCCGCGAACTTCTCCTCCATCTGGTAGCGTTTGATCCGCTCCTCCAGCGCTTCCTTGGCCTTGTTCTCAAAACCGGAATAGGTGTGCACGACGTACCATTTCATCTCGCCAGAGCTCATGAATTGACCCCGTATCAGGCTAGCTTGAAGAGCGCGCGGATCAGAAAGTCATAAACGGAATCGAAAGCGAAGAGGATCAGGGAGACCGCCAGCGTGACGCCCAGCACCACCACCGTCGTGCCCCTGACCTCCGCCCAGTTCGGCCACGTCACCTTCCGGAGCTCCGCGATCACCTCGATCCCGAACTTGTTCGCCACCGCGTGGCGCCGCGCGTATTCCACCGCGCCCGCCGTGATCCCCAGCGCCACCAGCGCGTAAAGGTTGTTCAGGTTCCCGAACCCGGGCACGTCCACCTGCGGCAGATGGCGCACCACCAGGATCAGGTCCGTCACCGATCCCAGGAACTTCCACACCACGAACCACACCACCAGCCCGAGCCCGTAAAGCGTGTACTGCAGCACCCGCTGGTTATCCAATGTCATGCTTCACTCCCCGCCGCTGAATCAGCGGCCCCCGCGGCAACGCCGCCCTGAAAAATTCTCACCGGTTACAACCGGTGCTGCCAATTCACTGGCACGCCAGGAGGGAATCGAACCCCCAACCCCCGGTTTTGGAGACCGGTGCTCTACCAGTTGAGCTACTGGCGTACGCAACTCCGACCCCGCCGGCCTACTTCGTCTCCTTGTGAGCCGTATGCTTCCGACAGGTCGGACAGTACTTTTTCCGCTCCAGCTTGTCCGGAGTATTCTTCTTGTTCTTCATGCTGGTGTAGTTGCGGTTTTTGCACTCCCCGCACGCCAGCGTGATGATCATTCTCGCTTCTTTCGCCATCTTGACCTCTATTCATAAGGTGCTGCCGGCTTGCAACCAGCGCTCTTTTTTCAGAAGGATTGGAGTAACAAGGATGTCAAGGATATTAAGGATATGAAAATAAATAAAATCTTATCCTGTTTATCCTAAATATCCTTGTTAATTCTCTTCTTACTCAATTACCTCCACCGTCACCCCGGCGCCAACCGTCCGGCCGCCCTCCCGGATCGCGAACCGAAGCTCCTTCTCCATCGCAATCGGGGTGATCAGCTCGACCACGACCTCGACGTTGTCGCCCGGCATCACCATCTCAACCCCCTGCGGAAGCGTCATGACACCGGTGACGTCCGTCGTCCGAAAATAAAACTGCGGACGGTAACCGTTGAAAAACGGAGTGTGCCGACCGCCCTCGTCCTTCGTCAAGATGTAAACCTGGCCCTTGAACTTCGTGTGCGGAGTGATCGAGCCCGGCTTCGCCAACACCTGGCCCCGCTCCACCTCCTCCTTCTTGATCCCCCGAAGCAAAACCCCGATGTTGTCGCCCGCAGTGCCCTCGTCCAAAAGCTTCCGGAACATCTCCACGCCCGTCGCCACCGTCTTCCGCGTCGGAGCGAAACCCACGATCTCGACCTCCTCGCCAACCTTCACCTTGCCCCGCTCCACCCGGCCCGTAACCACCGTGCCGCGGCCGCTGATGCTGAATACGTCCTCGATCGGCATCAGGAACGGAAGGTCAATCGCCCGCACCGGCTGCGGGATGTAAGAATCTATCGCATCCATCAGCTTCAGGACCGAGCCCTCGGCAACCTCGCTCTTGTCACCCTGCATCGCCTTCAACGCGCTCCCCCGGATCACCGGCGTCTTCTCCCCCGGGAACTCGTACTCGTTCAAAAGGTCACGGACCTCGAGCTCCACCAGCTCCAGGAGCTCCGGGTCGTCAACCAGGTCAACCTTGTTCAGATATACCACCAGGTAAGGCACGTTCACCTGCCGCGCCAGCAGGACGTGCTCCCGCGTCTGCGGCATCGGGCCGTCCGCCGCCGAAACCACCAGGATCGCCCCGTCCATCTGCGCCGCCCCCGTGATCATGTTCTTGATGTAGTCCGCGTGCCCCGGGCAGTCAACGTGCGCGTAGTGGCGGTTCTTGGTCTCGTACTCCACGTGGGCGGTCGCAATGGTCAGAATCTTGGTCGCGTCGCGGCGGCCGTGGGCCTCCGAGGCCTTCGCCACCTGGTCGTACGTGATGAACTTGGCCAGCCCCTTCTCGCTCATGACCCGAGTGATCGCCGCCGTCAGCGTCGTCTTCCCGTGGTCAATGTGGCCGATCGTCCCCACATTCACGTGCGGCTTCGTCCGATTGAATTTCTCCTTCGCCATCTCAATCCTCCTTGGTCTTTACGTAGGGCGCAGGGCGTAGGGCGAAGGGCGTAGAGCGTGCAGTCAGCCATCGCCATTCTTCACGCCATTCGCCCTTCGCTCTCCGCCCTACCCTCTTTCCATCTTCCCGCCATTCGCCCTTCGCCCTACGCTCTTCGCCCTCCGCTCTCCGCCCTCCGCTCTTCTCAAACGGAGCCCACGACCGGAATCGAACCGGTGACCTATTCCTTACCAAGGAATTGCTCTACCAACTGAGCTACGTGGGCCATGGCCACACCCGCGCGGCCCGAACCTGAAAAAATATTTTAACAGGGGAGCCTCTTGCAAAAAGATTCCGGGGGGTAGCGCCGGCATCTTGCCGGCAACGTAACCCCCTAATATTACTGGTGCCTGTTTTTGCCGCCAAGATGGCGGCGCTACATTTTGCAAGAGGCTCAGGGATGAACAGGATTTACAGGATAATTCAATAATGAATCCTTCTCTTCTTCTATCCTGTAAATCCTGTTCATCCCTGTTAAATTTTATTCTTATGGAGCGGGAAACGGGGCTCGAACCCGCGACCCTCAGCTTGGAAGGCTGACGCTCTACCAACTGAGCTATTCCCGCCCGGAAATAAAATAGTAGCCGGTAGCTCGTAGCTTGTAGCCAGGGACAGCGGCCTTGGTTCCTATTCCCCGATTCCTCTCCCCCCTGGCTCCTGGCTCCTGACTACTATCTACTTTGGTGGAGGGGGGAGGATTTGAACCCCCGTAGACGTACGCCAGCGGGTTTACAGCCCGCCCCCTTTAGCCACTCGGGAACCCCTCCTTGTGAGAAGGTTTGTGGTTTGGGGTTTGAGGTTTATGGTTCCAGCATCCGAGCGCCGTTTTTAACCACAAACCTCAAACCTCAAACCACAAACCAATCCTTGGAGCTGGCGATGGGACTTGAACCCGCAACCTGCTGATTACAAATCAGCTGCTCTACCTGTTGAGCTACGCCAGCCAGTAAACTTTTCGATTTTATCAGATGACGATGCTCGTGTCAAGATTGCCGGCCCAAAAAAGATAAACTACCTCCATCCCCCGCAATTTTGGGTACTCGGAACTTGTCCCGCAAGCGCCCGCCATCACAGAGACCAGAGGTTAGTCTTTCCTTGTCCTTAACGCCGCAAAAAGTATTATAGCAGAAGCCACCGAAGCATTCAAGCTTTTTGTGCGGCCCCGTTGCATTATTTTCACCCGGAAGTCGAGCTGCTTTCGCACGCCTTCCCGGATGCCCCTGCCCTCCGACCCGATCACCAATGCGCATCTCTCCGAAAAATCAGCGCTTTCCAGCAAGGTCTCGCCCTCCGGGTCCGCCCCGTAAACCCAGTACCCGTGGTCCTTCAATACCGTGAGCGCCCGCGAGATGTTAACCACCTGGCACACCGGCAACCACTCCAGCGCACCCGCGCTCGCCTTGTGCGCCGCCGCGGAGATCCCCGCGCTCCGGTCCTTCCCGATCACCACCCCCGACGCCCCCAGCGCCTCCGCGCTCCGCACCACCGCCCCCAAATTCTGCGGGTCCGTGATCCCGTCCAGCACCACCACCACGTGCGGCGGCCGCTCCATCACCTCCTCGATCTCCGCATACCCCGGCAGCGACGCCCTCACCGCAACCCCCTGGCTCGAATCCGTCCCCGTGATCTCCACCATCTCCCGCCCCGCCACCTCCCGCACCTCGATCCCCAACCCCCGCGCCCGCTCAACCATCTCCATCTTGGCGGCATAGATCTTGGTAGGAGCGGCCTTGGCCGCGCCGCTCTCCCTGACGGCAACCACCAGCTCCCTCACCTTGGTGGGCCTCCGCTCCAGCACCGCCCGCGCCGACTGCACTCCATAAATAAACCCCCCGCTTCCCTTCCTCTCCATGTCTCTCCTTCGCCCTGGCCCAAACCTTAAAAAGGGGGAGCGGGTGCCCTCACCCGCGTCCACCTTGACTTCATGTTACCACCATCCAATTTTCATTTCCATGTTGACAACATCATTGCCGCGGCCATATGATCTAGCCGCACGAGGAGACGATCCACCATGCCGGTGAAACACACCAACCGCAAGGGAGATACTTACTACCTCCACCAGGGCCGGACCAAGACCGGGAAGGCCCGCTATTTCTTTTCCAAGGATGACAAGGGTGAGCTCACGGAGGCCGTGCCCAAGGGTTATGAAATCTACGAGGACCCCAACGCCCAGGTCTTCTTGAGGAAGAAACAGCCGAAGTTAATCACCGGCCAGGAAATGAAAGAGGTCAAGGACGGCATCGGGAAAAATGCCTCGGTCAAGCAATTCAAGGTGGAAGCCAAAAAGAACGCCATCATCGTCTATCTGCCGGACCAGGACCCTCAGGAGCTGTCAAGCCTGTTCTCCGGGTTCAGCATGATCGGCCGGAAAAGGGCCGAAGAATACGCGGTCAGACAAATCTACTATTCCCCGGTCCTCCGCTTCACCCTCGTGGACCAAGCCAAGCGCCTCTTCTCCGCCGACCGCTGGTGCTGGCGAGGCTCCGTTGACGGATGGCTCAACCTCTACTGGCGCAAAAAACTCCCCTTCCTCGTCAAAAAACTCTGCCCCCACCTCGGAAAGGAATCGTTCTTTGATTTGATCTGAACCATGAGTTTCTTCAGAGGGGATGAATTTTTCGGTGTTGACTGTCGAGCATCCTCCATTCCATTCCCTTATTCCTGGTCATGCTCTCTCCGGCAATTTGCGCACAACCCATTCAAGCGACAAATCTGCTCTTCAGTTGGTTTCATGTCCATCCTCACCAGGTCAACCCTGCCGCAAACATCGCAACTCCTCTCTATCGTCCAATAGGTGTTGACTCCGCCTGACTCCTCGTCAAACTCCGTCTCTTCCTTCACGTGCAGATCATACCAGCGGCGATCTGATTCGGATTCTTTCCTTGCACATTCAGGACAATCGCATATATTGCGCCTCCAGACTTTCTCCTCCTCCGGCATCTTCTCGAAAAACAAGGGCATGACCTTTCCGCACCTGGAACAATTGTATTCCAATACCCAATAGGCGGCCTTGAGCTTCAGATCTTCATCATAGATCTCCTGCCGCTTCAAGAACCTGGCCCAGCTATAGTCCCGGAGATTGAGCAAATCCGTACCGCAACTCGGACAGCGGCCGGGGCAAAAGCCGCCGATGTTCTCGGCGTCGGGATCATGATCCAGGTCAATGCGCTGAACTCTTCCGCAGCCCGGGCACATGCTTTCAATTACCCAGACCCTTCTTTGTTGTTCGCGGTTCGCATCAAAAACCAGGTAGCTGCTCACGATCCCTTCCTTCAACAGCACTTGGAAAAACGGAATCCCCCGCCGCAGGTCGGGCGTTTGCAGAATCAACGCCAGCGGCCAAAAGCACTTCTTCATATCCATTTTTCTCTTGCCCTCCCGCGGCCATATCCTGGCCGGATCGCTGCAGACATGGTAACTTATCTCAATGACAGCTATTGTCAATGCAATAGGGAGGCCGTTTCGGCATGTTTAGCGGCGGGTGTTAGTCAGTCGGAAGGATAATGCAATATTCTACGCTGCGGGGGCAAGGACCGAGGCGAATTTTTTCCCCAGGCTTACGGCGTGACAGGCGAAAAAAATCTGTCCGTCATTAAACTTAAGCTCCATGTTTCGCTCGCGTTTCAAATCCTCAGCGGCTTCCCTGACCTCACTATACCTATTAAGCAAATCCTCACGATCGAACATTCTGCAGATCCGATTTATATTATTGGGAGAGGGAAGTCTCAGTTCGAGGAGAATGGGCGCTTCGGCGAGATGCATAACCTCACGAGCGATCTTGCCGCAGGTTATTATGGCCTTGGGGTGCCACCTAGAAAATAGTTCTTTCCAGAAAAGAACGGACTTCTCCATCATCTTGGGCGTGGGATTTAGGTTGCGTTTGCCGGCTGCTATTGACCAGGGTACGGCATTGCTCACCGCGACCCTGGTCAGATCCAACTCGTGCTTCATGGATTTCAAAGCCAGAGGAATAGTAAGGTTCCGCCAAGGCTCGATGTCAACATGCCATATGTCTTTGCTGAGAAGGTTCAGCCGGTCCATCAATTCCTCAGGCCTGTTTTCGGCTCGCAGCTTTGACACATAATTATCATCAGCGAGGTTCTGCGCTTCGGCCAGGACCAGCAATCCGTTCCAATCTCTAGGGACATATGGCAGATACGGCTCTTTTATAATAGCCTCATCCGGGGCTTCTCCCGTAAACCGTTTACAGATTTCCAAGTAACCGCTCATAACCGATTCGCTCATTTATCACCTCCCGGCTTCTCATATTTCCTCCTCTATCCGAATCATCGTATATTAGCTGTCAAATTGATTCAACTTGCTTGCCAAAGCTCCTGATCCATCCCCTCACCTCTTCCTTGTCCGCCTTCTTGCGGCCGGGGATGATGGGGAGGTTCGGGGGCTGGGGGGTGTTGGGGTTGGGGAGGGGTTGGGACGGACGCGCTTGGGTTTGAGCTCGGCTTCCAGGAGCTCAATGGGGGGGAGGCTGGACTTGAGTTGGCGGGGGAAGTTGCGCATGGTTTTGTAGGTGGAGACGCCGAGGGGTTTTTGGAGGTTGCGGAGGGCGTATTCGGCGATGATGTTGTTTCGGTCCCGGCAGAGGATTAGTCCGATGGCGGGCTGGTCGTGGGTCCCGCGGAGCAGGTCGTCCACGGCGGAGAGGTAGAAGTTCATTTTGCCGGAGTGTTCGGGGAGGAACTTTCCGCTTTTGAGGTCAATGACGACGTAGCAGCGGAGTTGGAGGTGGTAGAAGAGGAGGTCAATATAATAGTCCTCTCCGGCGACGGACAGGGGGAACTGGCTGCCGACGAAGGCGAAGCCGCGGCCCAGCTCCAGGAGCATGTCGCGGATGTTCTCGACCAGGGCCTGGTGGAGCTCGCGCTCCCGGGCCTCGCGGGTAAGGCCCAGGAAATCGAAAACGTATGGATCCTTGATGGTCTGGGCGGCCAGCTCGGACTGGGCCGGAGGCAGGGCGCGGCGGAAATTGGTGACGGCCCCGCCCTGGCGCTGATGGAGGGCGGACTCGATCTGATGGATGAGCACGTTGCGGCTCCAGCCGTGGGCGATGGTCTCGCGGAGGTAGAAGGCGCGCTCCTCCGGGCCCTTGAGCTTGGCGAGGATGGCCAGGTTATGGCCCCAGGGAATTAGTCCAACAGCCTGTTGGACTAATTGGGGGTCGTCCTTATATGCGAAATAGCATTGCCTCATGTAAAACAGATTGGTGCGGGAAAAGCCCTTCATCTCCGGAAAGGCGCGGCGCAGGTCATGGGCCAGGCACTCGATCACCTTGTCCCCCCAGCCGGAAGTCTCATATTCATGGGCCAGTCTCCGCCCGATGTCGAGATAGAGCGCGATCAGCTCGCGGTTGACGGAAAGCGCCGCCCGCTGTTGAGCGGAACTGATGCGGCGCTTAAGCTCCCGGAGCACGCTGGCGTAATTTTCGGGCATGGCCGGAGCGCCGCCCTTAAATTGTCCAACAGGCTGTTGGACAATTTTCCCCCGGGGACGGGAAGGCTTGGCGCGGGCGGTCGAAGCCGCCTTTTTCCCTGCATACCGCTTGGTTTTGGCGTTTTCATTCCCGGTCATTATCCTAACCTCGCATGTTTGATCCGCCGGACTCCGCGCGGCGGCGGAGCCGCGAGTTCCGGCCGCCGCCACCTTGGTTTTTCATGATGTATCACATCCGCGCATAAACGGCAACTGCTCCTCGGCCGACTTTATCCCATCACCTTGACCGCCCTCCCGAAGCTGCGGATCCAGCTCCTCACCTCTTCGGTGTCCGCCACTTTGAGGGTCATGAGGAGGGAGCCGTCTTTTTGGCGGCGGAAGGTTTGGGATTTATGCCAGCGGCGGCAGGCGATGTAGTCGGCGAGGGCCGGGGAGAATTTGAGCTTGAAGGTTTTGGCGGGTCCGGAGAAGATACCGAAGGCGCCGTCGAGCATCTGCTCGGGGCGATAGTCCTTGGGATAGGCGAACTTGTCGCGGGTGACTTGGAGGGAGAGGATGTTTTCCACCAGGAAATAGACGGGTGATTTGCGGCCGGCGGAGCGGGCGATGAGGTAGAAGCCGCCCTTGTGATACATGAGCGTATAGGGTTCCAGGGTATGGTCCCGGACCTCGCCGTCGCCGCGCCGGTAAACGATCTTGATCACGTTCTGGAACACGATGGCCTTGATTACGTCCTCCAGCACGTCCTCGCAGCCCGAGTAGTCCTTCATGGCGGCGGGGGCGGTGAAGAACTTGCGGTCGAGGTTGGCGAGGAGGTCGCGCTCGCGGGGGGAGAGGCGTTTCCGGGCGCGGTCGAACACGTCCTCCACCGACAGCGCCACCACGTTCTCGCCGAGCATCCGGAAGAATTCGAGGGACAGGTGCACGGAGATGAGGTGATACACGCCCTCGGGCAGGCCCTCGCGCGTCCGGCCCTTCTTCACCAGCCGGAGATCTTCGCCCTTCTTCTCGATCCCGTAGAGGGGGCCGCCCTCATCGTCCGTGAACTCCTCCCCCAGCGCCTTCACGTACCGCCGCACCGTGCGCTCGCTCACCCGCAGATACTCCGCCGCGTCTCCGAGCTCCCACCCGAACGGGTGCGCCGGCATCTCGCTCACCATCCGCGCCATCCGCAGCGCCACCTCATAATTCGGCTGCTCCGCGGTCCCCTTCCGCCCCTGCTTTCCTCTCCGCGCCATGTTCCGTCCCTCCCCGCGATGATTACACCCATCCGTGACAGCTATTGTCAAATCGCGGGACCCGCCTCAATCCGCGGCAAAGCGCTTTGGAGTGCGAAAGCTTGCTATCGCTTTGGCTCCGGGAGCTTGCTCCCGGCGGCTTGAAGAGCTTGTTCCCTGACCGGCAAGCAAGCTTGCCGAACTAAAGCGGC
>Ga0307380_10013497_pt1 | contig 10090 bp, 5 predicted proteins | sample UN3MG_FD_202239 | JGI IMG/M metagenome (GOLD analysis project Ga0307380, IMG submission 202239) | Soil microbial communities from Risofladan, Vaasa, Finland - UN-3 | ecosystem: Environmental > Terrestrial > Soil > Coastal area > Acid sulfate soil | place: Finland: Risofladan, Vaasa | collected...
CCTGCCTGGGCCAATGCGAGCAATACGCCATATCGCAAATACAAATCGACGGATTATGAGGGCGGCAACTGCACGCCGTTTATCGCCCACTGGCCTGCTGTCATCAAGCCGGGACAAATCACCTATCAGGTAGGCCATATTATCGATATTCTGCCGACTTTCATGGAGATCGCCGGGGCCGCCTATCCGGACCAGATTGACGGTAGAAAACTTAAACGCCCGGTGGGCAAGTCCCTTCTGCCGATTTTCAAAGGCAAGAAGAGAAAGGGACATGACGTTCTCTATTGGCAGTTCGGCAGGGGAAAGGCCATCCGTATTGGTGACTTCAAACTTGTCAAATACGGTAATTCGGACTGGGAGCTATACGACATGGCCAACGACAGGACCGAATTAAACAACCTTGCCGCTCGATATCCCGACAGGGCCAAAAAGATGAGCCAAATGTGGGAGAAATGGCGGGCAAACGTCGGACGTAAGATATAGCCGGCGCAAAGTACTGCAAGATACAGATCGGAGGCGGAATCTCGTAGTGTGTGCAACTTGTTGCGCACGCAGTATCAAGCAGCCGGAAAGATTGAATTGTTAGATGATTTTGATATCCCATTAGAAAAGAGGCTCAGCGGCGTAGTTTAGCAAGGATATAAATTTGTTTATGCCAAATCCCGGTTAAGGAGATAAGGTTGATGGACAGGAAAAATCATACGATAAATCGCAGAGAATTTCTGCAAACTACCAGCCTTTTAACAATATCCGCTATGACTCCAACATTGCAGGGGGCAAAAGCAAAGCGGCCCAACATCCTGTTTATCATGACCGACCAGCAATTTGCGGATGCTCTTAGCTGCACGATGGGACATGATTATATCGAAACGCCGAATATTGACAGCCTTGCGGCTTGCGGTATGCTGTTCAAAAAGGCCTATTGTGCAAATCCTTTGTGCGTACCGAATAGAACTTCGATATTTACCGGCAGATATCCCCACGAGCACGGCAAGCAGATCAATTCAACAAAAGCAATCGACGTAAAAGAATTTCCGAATATTGGGATGGTGCTTCGCAAGGCAGGTTATGTTACCGGTTATTTCGGCAAATGGCATTTGCCTTATCCATTTAAAAAAGCTAATGCAGAAAAGAGTGGTTATGATCAGAGATTTGATGCCCTGGACTACAAGATCGCAGCGCCGACTATTAAGTTTATTCAGAAGAATAAAGACAAGCCATTCTTTGTTGTTTTCTCTTTGATGAATCCCCACAACATCTGTCAGTACGGCAGGAGCCAGCCTTTGCCTGATGGTGACATAGGACAAGTGCCGCCGGCAAAGATGTGTCCCCCCGCCCCGGCGAATCTTGAAAAAGCGCCGAATCAGTCTGACGCACTTGAGGCTGTCTGGCAGGCGAGGCTGAGAGCAAAAGACAAAAAAAAGAACATAAGGAAGTTTGCCCCGCTGGACAAATGGAATGCCGATGACTGGCGAAAGTATCGCTGGGCGTATTACCGCATGGTGGAACTTGCAGATAAAGAAGTGGGTAAAATCCTTTCAACTCTTAAAAAGCTGAGGCTTGAAAGTAATACGGTGATAATCTTCACCTCTGACCATGGCGATGGTATCGGCGCGCATCGGTGGGCGCAAAAGAATATGTTCTATGATGAAACGGCCAGGATACCTTTTATCATCAGTCAGAAAGGTACAACTAAAATCGGCACGAGTGATTTTCTGGTCAATAACGGCATGGATATTATGCCGACGATTTGTGATTACGCCGGGGCGAAAGTCCCGGAAAAATGTAAAGGGATGAGTCTGAGGAATATCGCAGAAGGCAACAAGCCCAAGAAAAAACGAAGATATGTCGCGTGCTCAACTCGTTTTGTTCAGGACCTTCGAGAGGACGGCAGGCCGATTGACCTCGAGGGGAGAATGATACGAACACGGGATTATAAATATTATATCTTCAACCAGGGCAAACAGCCTGAGATGCTGATCGATATGAAAAACGATCCCGGTGAGATGGAGAACCTGGCAGGTAGTCCTAATTATAAAAAGGTTCTTGATGAACACCGCGAAATTTTTGCTAAGTATAAAAAAGAAAGTGGTGACAGCTTCTTATCGTAGTCACGTAGCCTGTGCAAAGATATAGATTTGAGGTAGAATATATAGAGTCTAAGGGAATATGTGTTTATGAGACAGATGGTGATAATTAGTCGACGCGATTTTCTTAAGAGTACGGCGGCCCTGCCCGGGATAGCGTCAATTTTGGGATGCCGGGTGGCTGCCGCAAAAACGGTCAAAAAAAAGCCGAACATTATTGTGGTAATGGCTGACGATATCTCAGCAAAGGAGTTCCCAACTTATAACATTCCAAAACCGACCTACGGCGATGGACCCTGCACCACGCCGGTTTTTGAGAAGATAAAGAATGATGGCGTCCAGTTTGCCATTGCCTGGGCAACGCCGTTGTGCCATCCCAGCCGCGGCATGATTATGACCGGACGTTACGCCCATCGCACCCAGTGGTGGTCCAATGGATTTTCCCCGGCCAAAGGAGAAAAGGGTTATCCATTGTATCAACATCATCTGGCGTTAGGGCAAATTGCAAAAACCGCAGGTTACAGCACGCAGTTTGTCGGCAAGTGGCAATTAGGCGGAACGCCCGACGGCTATGCCTTCGATGAGTATGTTTTTACTCCCGGACAGTATGCCGCTCGTTCTCCGGCAGAAAAAAAATCCTCAGGCTCAGGCAAAGGCAAACCCTCCTTTTATTGGAATCCGGGCTATAGTCTCAGAAACCATCCGGACTATACCGACAGTACCGGGACAAAGGGGCAAACATTCAAAACCACATGGAAGGACTTTGCCGCTGATATCGAACTGAAGTTCATCAAGAACTTCATGAAGAGAAAACACGAAAAAAGCGAACCTTTCTTTGTCTACTGGCCCGCTCACATGGGGCATGGGAACTGGGATTTTGAAAATGATCGCATGGGATATCCCGGAGTGCCGCCAATGGATAAGAGGCTTTATCACGGAACTCCAAGGATAAAAACAACCGCACCCGACGGGACCGTGGTGGAAAAGACCCCTCCGGGCATCAATTATCATGTCCAGTATCTCGACTACTGTATTGGTGAGCTAATCAAACAAACTAAGGCTCTTGGTATCGACAGGGATACTATCATTATTTTTACAACGGACAACGCGACAACCGAATATGGCAAAGGCCTGAAGGGCGCTGTTAAGGAACACGGCCCCATGGTGCCGATGACCGTTTACGGTCCCGGATTAGTTAAATCTCGGGGCCAGGTGAACGATTTGGCGAGCCTGGTGGATATCGCGCCGACGGTGGCCGAACTCACCGGCGCAAAACTACCCGGCGGTTATGAGTTTGACGGCAGGAGCATGATGCCGTTCGTCTCAGGCAGGACCTCAAAACACAGGGACTGGCTCTATTCTTATAATGCCGAATATCAAATGGTCCGGACCCGCAATGTCTGCCGGGATGGCCTTGGTTTCTATTGGGATACAAGGGGTACCCGGGATCAGGAAAAATATCGGCTGATTGACGAAGCCGACCCCGCCCTGCGGAAAGATATTGAATTGATCAAGACAATCCTAACCAAATACCCCACCGCCCCGCTGAGTGGACCAATGTATGAACGCTATATGAAGGCCAAGGAGGGAAAACGCGAGCGTTGGGACAAGATGAGAAAGAAGATTCTGAGCCGGAACAAAGGACAGATGTTGTGAACAGAAGTGAGAGAATCATCATGTGGAAAAAGCTGTATTCCTTCGTTTTGATTTGCATACTTAGCTGCTCCGGTTATGTGTCAGCCGGCCAGACAAACAAGTTAAGCCCGGTAGAGAAGAAACAGGGATTCAAACTGCTCTTCGATGGCAAATCGATGGAGAAGTGGAGAAACTACAAATCCAAAACCATCCGGCCCCAATGGCAGATTATCGACGGAGCAATGGTCCTGACCGAAAAGGGCGGCAAGGACATAGTGACGAAGGAAAAGTTCGACTATTTCGATCTTCGGCTTCAATGGACTATCGCCGAAGGGGGCAATAGTGGGATTATGTTTCGCGTGGATGAATCAACGACGAAACGGCTTCCCTGGATGGTCGCACCGGAGTTCCAGCTTTATGATTCTTATACTATCAAAGGCAAGCCCGAACGCAGTGCCGGCGCGTTGTATGGTCTGGTGGGGGCACCGGAGGGTATTACTAAAAAGCCGGACGAATGGAATAAGACACGTATTCAGCTTGCCCCGGCAGGCCAGGGCAGGGAACATCTGCAGTGCTGGCTGAATGACACTAAGACCATCGACCTTGTTATCGACCACGCGCCCGGCAGCGAATGGTCAAAACTGGTCGCGAAAAGAAACGCAAAGACCAAGGGGACAAAATTCGAACTGCCCGAGGAGTTTTTCAAGACCGAGACCGGTCCCATCCTCCTGCAGGACCATGGCGCCCGCGTCGCCTTTCGAAATATCAGGATACGCAAATTACCCACGACAGCGCTCTCAACCACTTCTAAAGATAAAGAGGCCGGTGTAATCCCTCGGCCTGTTTCAGCGCAATACTCCGAAGGCTTCTTCACCATTACCCCAGCCACACTGGTCGTCGCCGAGGATAAAGCGACAGCCGAGGCACTGAAACTAATTGACATGCTGGCGCCTGCGATGGGCTTCCGATTGGAGCTGGCCATATCCTCAAAGCCACAGGACAGGGTCATTAGGTTTGAACTCAGCGATAAATTATCCAAAATCGGAGACGAAGGCTACACGCTCAAAGTTACTGCCAAAAGTATTATAATTCGCGCTGTTCGAACAGCCGGACTTTTTTATGGCATACAAACCTTGCGCCAGCTTCTGCCTGCCTCTGTGTTCAGCAAGACAAAAGTCGAAGGTACAACCTGGAAAGTACCGGCTGTGATGATTACCGATTATCCACGCTTCAAATGGCGGGGTCTGCTCGTCGACCCGGCACGCCACTTTATTCCCAAGCCCGCTCTACTGCGATTTATCGATGCAATGGCGCTCCATAAGCTAAACTCTCTACAGATTCACTTAACCGACGACCAAGGCTGGCGTATCGAAATCAAAAAATACCCAAAGCTGACGGAAGTCGGCGCATGGCGTGATGAAACGCTCATCGGCCATTTGCATAAAGGGCCCCTGCGGTTCGACGGCAAACGCCACGGCGGTTTCTTTACACAGGCCGATATCCGCCAAATCGTGCAGTACGCAGCGGCCCGGCACATCAATATCGTTCCCGAAATCGAAATGCCCGGCCACGCCAGAGCAGCAATCAGTTCATATCCCCATCTTGGCGTCTTTCCCGAAAAGCAAAAAGACATAAAGGTTTGGACCCGCTGGGGTGTCAGCGGCGACATTTTTGCACCTCGGCCCCGCACTATCGCGTTCCTCAAGGATGTATTGTCTGAAGTCATCCAGCTATTTCCGAGTAATTACATCCACATCGGCGGCGACGAAGCCGTCAAAAATCAGTGGCAGGCCCGCGACGAAATCCAGGCACTCATCCGCGCTAAAGGCCTCAAAGACGAAGCCCAACTTCAAAGCTGGTTCATCAAACAAATGGATACCTTCCTGACAAAACACGGCCGTCGCCTCGTGGGCTGGGACGATATCCTCCAGGGCGGACTCGCGCCCGGTGCCGTTGTAATGTCCTGGCGCGGGGAGCAGGGTGGTATTTCCTCAGCCAACGCCGGACATGACGTCGTAATGGCACCGACGTCGCACACATATTTCGACTATTACCAGGGCCCAGCCGACAAGGAACCTCTGGCAATCGGCGGATATGTCCCCCTGGAAAAAGTTTACCAATATGAACCGATTCCGAAAGCAATCGACGCCGATAAAGCCAGCCATGTACTCGGCCTCCAGGCACAGTTATGGAGCGAATACATTCCAAATCCCCAACATCTCGAATATATGGCCTATCCACGCGCGACAGCGCTGGCTGAAATCGGATGGTCGGCGAAGTCCTCGAAGGATTATGACGACTTCCTTCGGCGGCTTGGCCGCCATATACTGCGTCTAAAGGCCATGCAAATTCATTATCGACCTCTCGATTGATTTTCCGCAGAATTATTTGGTCTTGAAATTGGCTTTGTTTGGGTTCGTATTGGGTTTGAATTGGCTTTGTTTCGGGTGAAATTGGCTTTGAATTGGCTTTGTTTGGCTTTGAATTGGCTTTGTTTTTCCCGCGTTGACCAAGTGTCTTTTTTTCATATTCCCTTGTTATTACTTTGTTTACGTTCATTTGACTTTTCGGAAAATTGGCTTTGTTTTGCATAATAAGTTCATAATTGGTTGACAACCTGGGCTGAATAGGCGGTTTGTTCGGGGTGGCGGCGGAATTGGGGGTGTTACGGCGGTTTGCGTAGCCTTTATATCGTATGTCGTATATCGTATATCGTATTGCGTATTGCATAGATCGTAGCCCAAGGTTGCATCTGGTAGTCTGAAATCCGAAATCCTAATATCGAAATCCGAAACAATATCAAAATCCTAATTTCAAATGTTCAAAACAAAAGCTTCGGGAGGACAGTCCCGAAATGAGGGCTGCAAAAAAACTGCCTCTCTATAAATGCACGGATGTGCGCGTTTGATGCGAAAAAGGGCTTGTTTTTGACAGGATTTACAGGATTAACTTGTTGTGGGCAAAGCAGTTAAAATTTTTTTATTTTTTTCAGATTTGGCCGGTTACTATGTGCGCTTTTGGTCGAAAAAATTAAGTTCGTAGTTCATCGTTAGTTCGTTGTTCATAGTTCGTGGTTCGTAGTTATTAAAGAACGATTATTTTTTAAAATGGATCCCTGCCTAATACATGCAGGGATTCGGGCAGACGGGGCAAGCGGATTAAACGGATAAAAAGCATAATAATTCTGTCTTTCTTAGCAAAAATGACCAAAAAAGTGCTTTATAAGCTTTATAATCACATAAATAGCTGGATCCCTGCCTAACTGGGTTCCTGTCTAAGACATACAGGGATTCGGACTCGGGCAGGCGGCGGAAGACCCCCTTAGAGTATAAGGCACTCTAAACAAGGGGGCAGGCCCCCTTAGAGTGAAGGGCACTCTAAAAAAGGGGGCAAGCAGATTAAAGAGAATTGTTTTTGCCGGCAAGTGCGGAGTTTTAGTTTATTGAATTATTCCGCGTGTGCAAAACCTGCTACGCAGAACTTGCACACCCTACCGACTCATTACTATATTTTAGGCGAGTTTTTTCCCAAATGTTATCGTAATATTTTTTTCGCCCGGCAAACCAGCCCTCACGGGAAAAACCGATTCTATTAAGAATTTAACGCCAGGTAGAAGCCAGTCTTTGGCAGTACCGGCCACAAGCCCGCATTCCTTGTCCACATCGTCATACTTTACTGTAATAATGTTAACCTCTTTGCATCTATCCAAAATCCAACGGACTAAAGCTATACATATATCAGCTGTTCCATCCAACAGATGCGACCGTGCGAGGCGCCTGCGTCTGGTTGTTATGGCGGCAAAGATAAGGACCGCCACTGCGGCGGTTGCGGCGATGACAAGCACCCAGCCCCAAAGCGAAAAGGTGAGAGTATCCATATTTGTTAAATAGGATTTTATTGAAGTACAAAGAACTACTATCACAGAAATAATCGCAATTGCTATTGCAGCAGCAATATAGTTTTTAATCTTGCTCAATATTTTAAGGCAAAAGTTTTTAATACATTTTATAAGATTTGCTCTTCTCCCTTAATGGCTAAGCGAAGCTTTTCATCTTCCTTTCACAACTTGTTTGTGTCTGGTCGCGGAGCAGTTCGATATATCTGGCTAAGCACCCCGTTGTTAGCCGGTTTGAAATTATACTCTTTTGGTCGAAAACTGCAAGAATTATCACATGGCCCGATTCTACGTGAAATCAGGCCGGAGTAGCCATTGCTTTTTTCAACCTCCAACTATGGATGGGACAACGTCATCATAATTCGATCTCCCTAAAACTACAAAAGCAAATTCTCTTCACAGACCAAGAGTCTCCCTCTTTCACCAGATCCAGTTGGAAATTACACCCTTTCACGAAATCACCCAACTGAGGATAGTCCGTATTTAATTCCCAGACACCAATAGCTTCATTTGACTCTACCTCTGTAATAACGATATCACATATATATTTTTCTTTTCGAATCACATGGAAGCGATAACCAGATTTGACACCATCTGTTTTACCAGCCGATATGCCAACAAGCTTGTATTTTTTGCTTATTCCAATTACCTTTGCTTTAATATTTATTTGATAAATCTTTTTTAGAAGAGATGGGTCTGTCAGTTTCTTCATAGCTTCAACTTTGACAATATTGTTTTCATCCTCTGAGGCAATCTTTGCCAGAACAGACTGGTTTTTTAATTTCAGAACCGCCATGGAGCGGATACGATGGTCTTTTGCCTCTAAGGCAACCTTTGCTACATCAAGATCACTCTTTAGTCTCAGAATAGCGATTAAACCCAATTCCCACACATCCGACAAAGCCAATTCTAGCATTTCTGAATCACTGAATTGTCCCTGACTGAGAATTCTGGTTATCATATGAACAATATCTCCCTTAGCCTTTTTGAGTTCGGGTCCCTCCGCCGGCGACATAGAACTCGGAAAATTAACCAAAAAATCATCATAGGCAATCAATTTTCTATCTTTTTCCGTCCTAATCCTTAAATAGTAATTTTCACCAAGAACAGTGTAAGATTGAGCGGCCCAGCCAACCATTGAACTTCCGATGATTTCTTCCACATAGAAGCGACTATCCTCCTTAAACGTCACCTCTAAATCCAGCTTCCCCAGTTTTCGAGAAATTACAGTATTCAGAAGGGTAAGTTTCATTCGAGCTATTTTGGAATGAACATCCCTGGTTGAACGAGATGCTATTATCCTGAGAACATCGGCATCATTAACCCTTGCCGTACTTACACAATTAACGTATCTGTTTTCATCTAATAAAGCCAGCTTGATTAAAACATCTTGATCGGTAAGTTTTGGAATAGCAGCTAAACGAACACTATAGTTTATATCGGCCAAAGCTACTTTGGCCAATAAAGCTTGATCCGTCAGATTCTTAATCGCTGCTTCACTAACATCAATGTTATCATCTTCTAAAGCTATTTTGGCCAATAAGGCTTGGTCTTTTAACTTCTTGACTGCACGTATACGACTGCGAGGGTTATCGCTTTCGAGACTTGAACAACTCGATAGCCAAACAATCAGAGAGAATATAGATATGGCCGTAATGATTTGTCCAATTGTCTTCATTCTGTTATCTCCATTTAATTAATCTTACATTTCCCATTTAAACGGTTTAAAAACGTAAAATTTCTCTTTACGATGTCAATAATCTTACCCCAATCGCTCTCGAATTTCAATATTTTTTCAACGACAACTCTCTCGCCCTAAGCTGCTCCAATGCTGCTTCACCGAAAGCGTGCTGGCGAGGCAACCAAACCCGCAATTTCCGGCAAACAATTTTATAGTTCGTAGTCCGTTGTTCATAGTTCGTGTGCAAGCCCGCCCACAGGTGACGGGGGCTAACAAACCCACCCAATAAATTTGGGGGCTAAGTACGTTTTTGTACCCCGCTCTTACGTTTGGGGCTCTGTTATTCTTGCTTAGTTGATTATTTTCGCCGGGGTTGCCTTCTCATAGTCTGCGGAGATAAAATGTCAGCGTTCTTGTATTGTTCCCTTCGGCCTTGCTCAGGGCAGGCGGGGAAGAGATAGTTTTGAGTTTTAAGTGTTTAGTTTTGAGTTGGGATTGAGATTCTTCGGTGCCTTATAGGCACGTAAGTATTTGCTCAGAATGACAAAAACCTTCGCGCAGCTTGATGTTTGTTTGGAAAAGGCCCTTTATAAAGCAATGGAGGGTTACCATGTTGGCGTAAGCGATTTTTGAGATCGTTGGTTATTGGCGTGTAAAACTTTTCCCTCTCCTTAATAATGTAAAGATGCCACATCAAGCGAAGCTTTCGATTTTGTCTTTGCAGATTTTTTTGGTTAACAGTCACGGATTTTACAGGGCACCCCGGGCCGAAGACCGGGGCTAAATACGCTC
>Ga0307380_10013502_pt1 | contig 10089 bp, 9 predicted proteins | sample UN3MG_FD_202239 | JGI IMG/M metagenome (GOLD analysis project Ga0307380, IMG submission 202239) | Soil microbial communities from Risofladan, Vaasa, Finland - UN-3 | ecosystem: Environmental > Terrestrial > Soil > Coastal area > Acid sulfate soil | place: Finland: Risofladan, Vaasa | collected...
CCGTCGATCGGCGCCGGCTCCCCTCTCAAGTGGGTCGCCAGAATCGTCGCTCCCTGTGCACGCAGACGGTCGGTGAGCTGCGTGACAGCCACTGCGTCCAAGTGGCCTGGATCATCGACATCGACACCCAGGACATGCGTAAATTCGGTAATCACTACGTCGGCTCCATCCAGAAGATTATCCAGCTGTGAACACTGCCCAGTATCGCCGGTGAACGCGATCTGTCGTCCTTTGTGGGCGAACCGGTAGCCGAACGCATCCATGTCGAAGTGCTTCAATTTCACTGCTTCGAAGGCAAGAGAGCCGGTGGAAAGGTTGCCGGAAGCCTCAACTTCAACGTACTCGACGGGCACTTTCGGCAGGATACCCGCCCCTCTCAACCCGGGCCAAGCCAGATCAAACAGCTGCTGCGAAGCCTGCCCGATGCCGGCAGGCCCGATAATGTACAGCGGCTCCTTCCTCTCGTGGAGATAACAGAACAGAAGAAGAAAGAACGGAAGCCCAAAATGATGATCGGCATGAAGGTGACTGATGAAGATGTGCTCGACTGTTGCCGGTGTCTTCCCCAATCGATACATCTGCTGGATCACAGTTGGTGGGAGCCCAAGCAAGATTCGATCGTCAATAAGCAATGAGCTCCACAAACGTTGTCTTCCCAACGCCGCCCCGGAGCCAAGGCAGGTGACGGCGATCTTGTCCATCGCTATCAGCTCAAAGCGCGATTGGATTCCCGCAAACGGCGAGCGAGTTCTTCAAGCATCCCCAGCGCCACATCCGGATGGGCGGGGATGATACTCTTCATCGCCCAGCGTGTAAGAATGAGGCACGTTGTGTCCTCGAGGGCAACGACATCGGCAGTACGTGGCTCACCATCAAGCACAGCCAGCTCGCCAAAGAAGTCGCCCGGGCCAAGTCTGGCAAGTTCTGTGTCCCCTCGCGTCACCTGTGCGCTGCCTTCCAGAATCTGATAGAATCCCACTCCAGATTCACCTTCTTGCAAGATCTTCTCTCCCGCGCCGAATGACTTTTCAGTGGCGGATTTCAGAATGGCTTCAAGCCCTTTCTTGCTCAGACGCGAAAAGAGCGGCGCCTTCCCCAGCAGCCCAATGACGTCCTTTTTATCCATGCTTCCTCCTTCTTAGCGCGAAATGTCTCGTTGGACTCTGGATGATATAATGCAGTGGATAGATTTTCCAATTCCGGAGGCAGAACCAGATGTCTTGGAGCAGAGCCCTCAAGAATCGTCAGCAAATCCGTGCTCGGATAGAAGCCGACAATGAAATCGGGGTAATGTTCAGCGATATCCGCGGCTTCTCCTCCTATACAGCACGCCAAGGGGATCGCGCCGCCTATCACCTCTCCAAACTCCACGAGGAACTGCTTGAGGAAACCATCGAGGAACACGGAGGAATCATCGCCAAAACGATGGGGGACGGGATCATGGCAGCATTCTCCGATTCATCGCAAGGAATCCAAACAGCGGCTAGACTCCAACAGGAGATCCGGTCACGCAATAAGCAATCTCCGGAAGATCCCATTGATGTAGGAATTGGATTGGCTTGTGGGACGCCGATCATGACCGATGTGGATCTTATCGGCCATTCGGTCAACCTCTCTCAACGGCTTTCCAGTTTGGCAAAAGGCGGGCAGATCCTCGTTACGGAACAGGTGAGAAGCTCGGCAACCCTTCAAGAAGGGCTTCATTATCTTTCTTTAGGCGAGCGGGAGCTGAAGGGGTTAGGAAGGCAGCACATCTACGAGATCGCGTGGTTGGCAGAGGTCTCTCGCCTCTCAGATGGCGAAGACCGCTTGACTCTGGTTCTGACCGAGCGGGGAACAGTCGTGATAGAACTGGCCAAGCAGCAGCTCCCTGATGCTCACCAAGGTCGAGAACGAGCACGAAATGATCAGGGTGCTCGGTTTGGTCGATTACACCGAAGTCTCTCCCGCTTCACCCGCAAGGTAATGAACCCACCCCTGGATACTTCCGATATCGCACGCGAGTACAACTTGGACCAGATAGAAGTCTTCCCCATTGGAAAGGACGTAATCGTCCAGCTGGAAGAAAAGAATCTTCGGCTACGACGTGTAGACCCTGCCGCAGCTTCTGCCTTCCTCACAAAGCTTAACGAGTCAAAGAAACAACACGCGAAGCCACCAGCTGCCTCTGAGGGTGAATAGGGAGAGCTTGCCACAGAGGGGCGATGAGCATGTATAAGTGCATTTTCTAAAATAAACTTGGTAGACACTGCTAGAATGGCCTTAAGAAACCCTGTTGCCTTATCTAGGAATGTAGTCGAAGGATCATTCGTTGCCTCACGAGAAAAATGTACTCCAAAGTTACAACGTTTTGATTCTCCTTGTGCTCATTTCTCTTTGACGGGGTCACCGCGCTCAATCTGTCTTGCAGCCTCATGATCGCTCTTTTCAGTTCCACGGGATTCAGGGTCGTGTATTCCTGCTTAAGCTCCTCTTCTTTTTGTTCGGCAACTAAGAACGATCCCAACACCCTCCGGAAGAGCGTCCTTGCTCGATCGTACTTCTTCTTCACCTTGCTCCCAAGCCGTATCTTCTCGGTCACTTTCATCACCGGCTTCAAAGAAGTTCGTGTACAGCCGAGGAGCATCGTAGAGTTCATTCAGCACAATCAGTTCTTCTTCGGTATCGTGACGGCGGTATCCTACCGCCCTTCTCACCACAGAGTGGTTCTTCTGTTCTACAAAGCAGTTGTCATTCTTCCGGTAGGGCCTGCTCCGCGTGAAGACGATCTTGCCAAAGCACTTGATGAAAAGTCCGCTGTAGGTATTTCTTGCTGCTGCAATTTGACAGGCCTCAGTGCGATTCCTTTGGCAGTCTCTCCATATGGTGAAGAATTCGCAGGTCGAACTGCTCGTCGTCCCTTAAGTGTTCCTCCAGGTTCTCGGTCCCGCAGAAGTTGAACAGCGCTTGCTCCAACTCGGCGGACCAAACACCGTCAGGATCTCCAAGATAATAGCCGAGTGTTGACAGCGCCTCCTGGACGGCGCGGGTAATCTCGGCGTTGCGGGGAACAAGATCCGCTGGCTTGGGAGGCGCAAAGTACAGTTGATGCAGCTCGAATATCCGTTCGAGTTCTTCGATAGGAGTTGGATGATCATCGACGCGTAGATCGACGTAGCGGTCGTTGAATCCCCCGTAACCGCCCTCCTCTTTGACCACAAGCAGCGCGGCTGATTGCTGCCCACGGCGATCACCACCCGCTTTCTGCCCCGCCTTCAAAGCCATCAACAGACGCACCGCAACGGAAGTATCCTGCATGGCGGTGAAGGTGTCAGCCATCGCTTCCACCGTCTTCTCAGAAACGAGGATGTTCCCCTGGCAGGCAAACCCATCTCCGGTGATCCCGCCGGCCCAATCGAGGCATTTGGCACCCGTGAAGGAGGCCGAACGGCCATGAGCATCAACGATGCCTGCCTGCCGCAACTCCCTGTCCGGATCGTCGTCCACGAGCTTATCGAGGGCCTCCTGCGCAGAAAGTCCCCGCTGAAGGAGCGCCAGCCCCCTTGGGCCATAGGTTGTATTGACATAAGACTGGGTGGCTACTGCCCCAATACCTGCCTTGGCCCACGGAACGGCCGACCCGACAGCCAAGAACTTCGATTGGACAGCGATCCCCCATTCTCCGGTCTTGAGATTGCATGCAACGATCGAGAACGTGCTCGGCACAATCACTCAAACCTCCTTTTCAGTAGCGCTGCACCTTGGGGTCTAACGCATCCCGGAGTCCGTCGCCGATAAAATTCAGCGCAAGCACCACGAGGGAGATCGCCATGCCGGCAAAGAGTGACAGATGGGGTGCCATGCGCAGGTACTTGCTCCCGTTGCTCAGCATGAGCCCCCATTCGGCATCGGGGGGCTGGGCGCCCAGCCCCAGGAAGCTCATTCCTGCTCCTGCCATGATCATCCAGCCGACGTCAAGTGTTGCGGCCACAATCATCGGAGCGACCACGTTCGGCAACAGATGCCTAAGGATAATCCTCACCGGTGGTGCCCCCACAGCCTTGGCTGCCTGGATGAACTCCTTGTCCATCAACCCGAGGACCGACCCCCTCACGATGCGTGTGTAGTAGGGTACGCCGGCAATGGCGAGTGCGACCATAGTATTACGTAAACCGGGGCCCAGAGACGCAACGATTGCAATCGCAAGCAGGATGTAGGGGAAGGCCATCAAAACATCGATGAATCGCATGATCGTGAGATCCCATACACCGCGTAAGTATCCAGTGACAAGGCCGAGAATCAGGCCGACACCCAAGGCAAGGAGTACCGCAAAAAACCCGACGGAAATGGAGATCCGGCCTCCCCATACCAGGCGACTTAAGTAGTCTCGGCCGAGTTCATCCGCCCCGAGGAGATGACCGCTCTGCCCGGGGCTAGCAAGGCGATCGCGCAGCTCAATTACATTAGGGTCGGGCAATCCCAGGTAGGGGGCAAGCAACGAGGCGAGCATTAGACCGCACAGCACGACGAAGCTGACAAGCGCCATGCGGTCTCGCACCAGTTGTCGCAGCGCTCGGATCCATTCGGATTGCCGTTTGTATCCGTCCGTCTTAGTCATAGCGGAGAGACGGATTCACGTAGGCATAAGACATGTCGACGATGAGATTGATGAGAACGTAGGACAAGGCGATCAACAGGATCGAACCTTGAACAATCGGAAAGTCCCTCGCCAAGATGCCGTTGACGATGAGGTTTCCGATTCCCGGCCAGGAGAAAATCGCCTCCACAAAGACCGATCCCGCAAAGACAAATCCCAATTGCATGCCAATGACAGTCAAGATGGGAACAAACGCGTTTCTCAGCGCGTGCTTCAGTAGCACCATCGTTTCCGTCAGCCCCTTGGAACGCGCGGCCTTGATGTAGTCTTCCTGGATGACCTCGAGCATGGATGAGCGCGTCATGCGGGCGATGAGTGCCAACGGTTCAGCCGAGAGGGCCAAGACCGGCAGAATCAGATGGTACAACATGTCCCCAGCTCCGCCTCCCCCCACCGAGGACACCATCCCCGATGTGGGCAACCACCCCAAGCGCACGCCGAAGACCAGTTGAAGGATGAGCCCCAACCAGAAGACCGGGATGCTGAATCCGACGATGGCGAAGAAAGTAAACAGGCGGTCCCATCCGGTCTGCCGTTTGAAGACCGCGGCAATACCCGCGCCGATCCCGCCTAGACTGGCCAGCAGTAGAGAGGAGAAACCAAGAAGGGCTGTAGACCTAAATCGGGAAGTTACGAGGGGAAACACTCGGCGCCGCAGTTGGATGGAGCGCCCCCAGTCACCTGTCATGATGCGAGAAATCCATGAGAAGTACTGGACCGGCAAGGGACGATCCAACCCCAGTTCTGCCCGTACTCGCTCGATTGTCTCCTCATTCGCCCGGGGACCCAGCATGATCTTGACCGGGTCCCCGGGGGCTAAGTACATCGTCAGAAAGACCAAGAAGGTGACCCCCACAAGGACGGGTACGAGCCAAAGCAACCGCCGAATGAGATAAGTGATCATCCTCTCAGTCTTTCGCCGTATCCGTTATTTGAAGGTTACCCGCTCGAAGCGGAGGATCCCTTGTGTCGGCTGGAACACGAAGCCCTGGATCCCGGCCTTCATCACGAAAGTCTCGTAGGCATGATCCACCCAGATCCACGGGGAGTCTTCGCAGATGAGCTTCTGTGCTTCCACGTAGAGAGGCAGGCGCTTGTTAGTGTCAAGCTCTACCCTCGCCTCGCGAAGTAGGCGATCCACCTCTTCGTTCTTGTAGAACGATTCGTTGAAACCATCCAACGGCCATTGTTCCCCACTCAACAGAATGTATAGGAAGTTGTCCGGATCGCCGTTGTCCATGATCCAGGACATCTCGTGCATCGGGGGAATCTCTTCCGCCGGGGGTCCGAAGACCTTATCCAGATATGTTCCCCACTCCCACGTTTGGATGTTCGCGGTGACCCCAACTGCAGCAAGATACGCCTGAATGGCGGTTGCCATTTCTACCGGCTGTTGCATCCCAGACCCGGTTTCCGGAACCCAGAATTCAACTTCAAACCCATTGGGATAGCCGGCTTGAGAGAGCAGATCGCGGGCCTTCTGTGGGTTGTAATCGTAGATCTTTACGTCTTCGGTGTAGCTCCACACGTTTGTCGGCAACGGGTTAACGGCCACCTCGCCGGTGTTGCGCAGAATGCCATCGACAATCGCCTTCTTGTCCACGGCGTAGTGCACGGCTTGGCGGACGAGTTTGTTGTCAAACGGCGGCATCTGGCAGTTCAACACGATCCACCACGTGTGCTGCCCGAGCTTTGCTACCACGTCGAAATCCGGATCGTTGCGCAGCCGCTCCACGTCTTCCGGAGGCGGGTTCACCATGAAGTCGACTTCTCCGGTTTCCAGAGCGGCCAATCGGCTCTGGGGGTTGATGATCGGTCGGAAAATCAGGGTGTCCAGCGTAGCTGGTTCGTCCCAATAAATGAGATTGCGGTCGAGAACGACCCTCACTCCCGGTTCCCACTCGCGGAACTGGAAGGGACCGGTACCAACGGGATGCACCACGATGTCCGCTCCGTATTCTTCGAGGGATTCCGGGCTGACAAAGGCGGCCGACATCATCGCCAGGTTCTTCAGGAAAGGAGCAAAGGTATACTTGAGGTGCAACGCTAGCGTATAGTCATCCACCACCTCGATCGCGTCGATCATTCCCAAGGTGAAATCCGCGTATCCAAAAACGCCTGTGTCGTAATAGGGGTGATCGGGGTCCGTCGTCCTCTCAAAATTGAACTTCACGTCATCCGCTGTGAATGTTGTGCCGTCATGGAAGAAGACACCTTTGCGTAGGTGGAAAGTGTACGTCAATCCATCGTCTGAGATGTCCCACGATTCGGCCAAACCCGGCTTGATCTCCGTGGTTCCTGGCTTGAACTGCGTTAAGGTATCAAACAGCGCTGCCGCTGCACGGACAGAGTTGTAGTCCGTGAGCTGATGAGGATCTAGCGATGTCGGTTCTGCCTCGAGTCCAACGACCAGCGTACCAGCCGCCAAACAACTACCCACCAAACCAACCACCAACATTAGGGTACAAAATACTACCGCCCATGTCGTACGCATTGAAATGCCACCTCCTATGGTTTGCAACCCAAACGACGTTGTCTAAACAAAGGATGTTTCGTGCCTCCCACCTCCTTTCGTTGCGACTCGAATTACGCTTCGCAGGCATCAAATCATACTGACCTTAGCGCTCGTTTGCACGGCAGCAGGTGTGTATATCTTATATCATCCACTAGTCTGAGAGGGAATGTAATAAGCATGCTTTCAGCTCAAAATTATAGAAATCTATTTAGGCTGCCTGTTTGGGCCAGGAGTCGAGATAAGAGGTATGTCGCTAAGAGCGCCAGGCGCGACCTATTGAACCCCGAGGAATATAGAGCGAACGAGCATCAAGACGGGGATGATCTCCAGCCGCCCAATCCACATGTTGAAACACAAGACAAGTTTGCTCAGTGTCGGCATGCTCGGCGCTGTGATTCCTACCGATAGGCCAACATTCCCTTGGGCGCTGGCCACCTCGAAGATAACGTCGGAAAGGGTAAAATGAGGCGGAGAGACGTGCAACAGCACGATCACACCTCCACCAAGGAAGACAAGCCACAAGAAGGTGATCAGGGAGGCATCCTCCAACCGTCGTCCCACATCGCTCTCATCGACTGCGGTCGATCCGATCCGGAAAGGAACAATCGCTCCTCGTGGGGAGACGATCTTGCGAAACCGCCACCCCACTCCCTTCATCAGGATCAGTATGCGGATCACCTTAATTCCCCCAGCCGTTGACCCGGCCGCTCCACCAAAGAACATACCTGCAGCAAGAAGAAGCTTCGCCGTTGCGCTCCACGAACCGATGTTGGCCGTTTGAAAGCCTGTGCACGTCATCGCCGAAACAAACTGGAACGCTGAATCACGTAGACCGCGAAGCGGGCCCAAGACCAGTCCGTTCTCCAAAGCGAGGAGCGCAATCCCCACTACGAGAAGGATGAGAAGCCAGCGAGTCTGAAAGTCTTGCACCAAGACCTTCCCCTTCCCTCGCATCAGCTCGTAATGCACAGCAAAGCTGATCGCTCCAAACAGCATAATCGGCAACAAGATCAACTCAATGGATACACTGTTGTAGGAGGCGATACTGTTGTCGGTTACGGAGAATCCACCGGTGGAGATACCGGTCATCGCGTGATTAACCGCATCCCAAATCGGCATTCCCGCCCCCCACAGAGAAACGACACTGATGAACGTGTAAAGAAGAAAGATCCACCACATTGTGCGCAACGTAGAGACAATGCTCGGCTGTATCTTCTCTCCCCGTGCTTCGGCGTAGTAGAGACTGTAGGCGCCGGATCCTGGACGAGGGCCAGCGAGGATTGCCAGCATAAGGACGATCACTCCCATTCCACCGATCCATTCAGTGAAACTACGCCACCACTGAAGGGTCTTTGGCAGCAGATCGGCACGAGCAGCCATCGTCAGACCAGTCCCGGTATAGCCAGAGACCGCTTCAAAGAAGGCACTCGCAGGGTCCGTGAAATACAGAAGCGTTGTCGAACCAACACCGCTGCGCTGCGCGAATATCGCTGTAAGTACAAACGGAAGCGACCCCAATGCAGCGACGAGCAGCCAGCCGAACGAGGCAATAATCATACCATGCCTCAGCTTGGACTCCCCGGCATTGCGAAATGGAAGATAAAGACAGATTCCCAATCCAAAGGAAACAATGGCTGTAATACCAAGAGGAAGGTAGGCGAAGGATTCATGGAAAATCAACGGGACAACAAGCGATAGGACAGCCATGATCCCCACAACGGGTACGAGGAGGCCGAGGTCTCGTAGGATAATCTGCAGGTCTTGATTTACGCTAAGAGTTGGGATCCTCATCCGGTCAGTTTCTCGACCAGCTCATCACTGGCTCGTTCCAGCGAGAAAACGGTGAGCACGTCTTCTGTCTCGATCACTGTGTCCCCAGTGGGGATGAGCCTTTGATCTCCTCGCTCAATGGCCAGAATAAGAACGGTGTTAGGGAAAACGCCCCGTTTAGAACTGTCAGCAAGAGGCTTACCTACTAGCGAAGATCCGTCGTTCACCGTCAGTCGAAAGATCTGATCTCCCTGGGGGAGGATTGTGAAGTCTCTCACCTTAGGGCGCTTCACCGCGTTGTACAGGTGGTTTGCCACGACTTCTTCCGGGTTCTCCATCACGTTTGCCCCCAGCTTACGGAAGAACTCAGCGTGCTCTTTATCGTTTACCACAGAGACGATAGACGGAACGTCCAACCCTTCAGCGATAGAAACGACCATCAGGTTGACTGCATCATCACTCGTAGTGGCAATCAGAGCATCGGCTCGATCTGAACCTGCCTCACGGAGAGTCTCCGCCGAGGTGGCATCCCCATTCAGGACAGTAATATCGTACTTGTTGCTTATTTCCCTGGCACGATCGGAATCTGCATCGATGACCACTACGTTGTTCTTTTCCTTGACAGCGATGTCGATCAAGCTGGCACCGATGCTACCCGCCCCCACGATGATCATGTACATGCCAACCCCTCCCAAGCGGCAGCTATGGTAGCACAGATTGGATGGACGGTCAACGCAACCATCCGCTTCTAATCCGAAACAGACAACGTTTCGCCTCCCATTGAACCAATCCCATCGACCACATAGAATGTCAGGCCGACCGAAATACAGATTGAAGGGGACGTTTCTTGACGGTGAAAAGGATAGGGTGGACTGTTGCCATCTCTTTTATCTTGGGGGGGATTCTGCTTCTGACTGGCTGCTTCCTACCAACCTCCAATACGCTACCGATCGCGCGCTTCTCCTCTGTCTCGCTGGGCGGCTACGCATATGCCCCCTTGACTGTTTGGTGTGACGCCAGCACTTCCACTGATCCAGATGGGTACATCGTCTCCTACAGTTGGTCCTTTGGAGATGGCCAGACAGGGAACGGCTTGACAGTGTCTCACGCCTACGTCGTGCCAGGAACGTTCGCTGTGAGCTTGCACGTTCGGGACAATCGAAATGCT
>Ga0307380_10013505_pt1 | contig 10088 bp, 4 predicted proteins | sample UN3MG_FD_202239 | JGI IMG/M metagenome (GOLD analysis project Ga0307380, IMG submission 202239) | Soil microbial communities from Risofladan, Vaasa, Finland - UN-3 | ecosystem: Environmental > Terrestrial > Soil > Coastal area > Acid sulfate soil | place: Finland: Risofladan, Vaasa | collected...
AGCGTTTCTCAAATCGGGTCGATAACTACATCCTGTACCGGCCTTGCTACCCACAAGGCGTCTTTGAAACTCTGAAGACAAGGTGCCAGCTATCAGAGACCTCGATCATTGCCGATATTGGTTCAGGAACAGGAATTCTGGCTGAGGAGTTCTTGCGCCTTGGCTGCCTTGTGTATGGCGTGGAACCGAACCAGCAGATGCGGGAAGCAGGCGAGCGGTTGCTGAAGAAATATGATCGCTTCAGGAGTATTTCGGGGACTGCCGAAGAGACGACGCTGGCACGGGAAAGTTTTGACTTTGTGACGGCCGGTCAAGCCTTCCATTGGTTTGATCCAGAGAAAGCCAGAGGCGAATTCCAACGCATACTCAAACAGTCTTGCTGGGTGGTGCTTGTCTGGAACGAGCGGCGAGGGGCAGCATACCCATTAGGAAACGACTATGAGAAGCTGCTTGAAGCGTTTGCCACTGACTATGCCAAGGTCAGTCACAAGCAGTTTGATGACCAGGTGCTAGGGGCGTTCTTGGGTAAAGACTTTCAGTCCGAGACATTCGAGAACAGCCAATCTTTTGATTTTGAAGGCTTGAAAGGCAGGCTTTTGTCTTCGTCCTATTCTCCTGAGGCCGGGCAGCCGGGCTATGACCTGATGCTGTCCGAACTTCGGAGAATCTTCGATGCCCACCAAACAGACGGCCGGGTGGATTTGCTTTATGAGACCAACCTTTACTACGGCCGCTTGAAGTAATTTTGGGACGAAGCGCAGGAGTTCTGATTGAAAAACCATTTCAAAACCGGACAAACCATTTTTCTTCGCCGCCCTGCTCCATCGGAATAACAGATTGTAAGTCAATGCTTCTATCGTCAAAGAGGATGATTGGCGCCTAATAGGGTTCAACACACATATACGTAAAACCTTCCTCCTGTAAGAATTACTGGGTAAGGCGTGGATTTACCCTAAAACGCAAAGAGCCATCTAAATCAGAGCGCTCTTCCAATCTATATATCTTTTACTAAGGGCGGGAGCGACGTGGATCGACCTCTCACGAGTATAGCATCAGCAATTTCTTTTTTGCCCAGATAAATCACTGACCAATACAAACTTTACTTCAAACAGAATTCGCTTCAATAATCAATTGAAGTCTGCTCAATTCATGACCATTATCCGAATCACACCTCATTTTTAGGATTGAGGTCTATTTGTCATGATTTCTTGTGGCCGTACAAACATCCATAGATAATCGTTAAGCAGTTAGTTTTGATATTGACTCCCGCGTCCTTTCGGCATCGGGTACGGCCCCCATCTCTTCGAACAAATTCAGTGCCCTGGAATAATGTTGTATTGCTCTGGTCGTCTCCGATTCGTTCGCGGCTAGTTCACCTAGTTCAAAGTGCGTGCGGCCGAGCTGCCAGCGCGTATCCAGACCCCGGAACACGTCTGCAGCCTGTTCCAATCGCACTTCGGCTTCCCTGTTTTGTCCCTCAAGCCGCCGCAAGACTCCCCAGGCGCGATTTGCGATTGCCAGGTAGAGGTCGTGCTCCAGAGGCGTTGCTGCTTCCTCGAGTAAGGGGGTGTATTCTCGCAAAGCGGCCACGTCGCGCTGCTGAACGGCCGCTTCGACCAACGTCGCATACAAATCGGGATCGGCTGTAAGAATAGTTGGATTGCGCATTGCTTTTTCAAGAATATCCCTGACAAGAGCGAACTCGCCCTGGGCCAACAACGGCTGACAACGTCAGTAGAACGGTTCTTTTTCACGCCACATTTGCTCGTTCCCGCCCTCGAAGATGATCATAATTTCGTACGATTCGTCAGCTAAATTGGCTGCCTTTTCTTTGTGGCCGCGCAATGCGTGGACTGAGGCACTGAAGGCCAAGACCCAGCATATACCGCCGAGGCTTTTTGTGGGATAACGTTTCTGCAGAACCTCAGTCTTCTCTCCTGCGAGTAGGGCCTCATCCCAACGATCCAGGCGCACCCAACATTCGGATTGATAGTTAAGACTCTTGGCTTGGCCAAAAATGTCCTGGATCTGTTCCGCTAATTTCTCCGCCTCCATCAAAAGTGGAATCGCCTGGGCAAAGTCGCCAACCATCATCAAAGCGCGGGCGGTCTCATTCAGGATGTTTAGCTTTTCCCGAAGATCGTCGAATCGCGCATCGCGACTGAGTCGCTGTCGACGCTGCTCAACCAGCAAAAAGTCGCGAAAGCGACCGAGATTATAGTACTCAGTGCCCAGGGCATCTAGGGCAGCAGAAAGATCAACGGGCGTATCCAGTTGCCTGGCCATCTCCACAGCAGTCTGCGCGTAATAAATCGCTGTTGGCCATTCCGGAGCTGACTCAAACCATTCTTGTACACAGAACGAGGCTCTAACTAGAAGGCGTACTGTTTCCAGATTCGGTGCCTGGCCATCCGTGAGGCTTAACCCGGCCCTAAGGTAAGCTCGGACCTGGGCTTCCAGTCGTCTCTCATCTTCTAGCGGAAGAATATCCCATGCCGCGCATATCTTTCGATACAGTCGAACAGCCGTCCATATGTCAGCATCGACCACGCTGTGAATCAGATCAAGCGATTCACGGTAGAGTTGAAAGGCTTCGAGGGATTCCCTGACAAGATAGTGAACATCGGCCAGCCGTTCGAGAAGTACCAGCCGCTCCTCCGGTTTCACATCCTCCGAATCGCTCAATTCGCGAGCTTGGACTAGGAAATGCAATGACTGCTCATAGGCGTAAACCTCCTCCGCCCTCTTGGCCGCTTGAACGAAAAGGCTGATGGCTTTGCTGCTCTCCCCTGCGGCCGCATAATGCTGGGCCAATGTCCCGGCCAGCTCTTCACGCCGACCTGGAAAAAGCTTGTCCAGTGTATCGGCCGTCTCTCGATGAAATCGGCGACGTTGTTCTGTGAGCAAAGTGCTGTAAGTCACTTCCTGAACAATGACATGTTTGAAGATGTATTCCAGTTCGGGAATTCGGCTTAGCTCGCTTATCATTCCCGCTTGCTGCAGCCGTATAAGCCGGTTCCTCAAGCTGTCATTGCTCGGAATCATGTCGGCTAAAACACGGTAGGCGAAGCGGCGACCGATCACCGACGCCGCCTGCAAAGTGGCCCGCTCGGCCGGAAGTAGCCGGTCAAAACGGGCTAAAATCACCTTCTCAAGGCTTACAGGCACATCCAACTCCGAGGTTGGCTTGCGCATTACCCAGGAATCTCCATCACGGACCAGCACTTCTTCTTCTATCAGCGAGCGGATTAACTCCTCAACGTACAATGGATTGCCCTGGGCCTTCTCATTGATCATCTCCCGCACTTCGTCAGGAAAATCGATCCCCTGCAGCAGATTCTTAATCATCTCTATGCTGGCACTATTATCCAGGGGCGAGAGCTTTAATTCGAGATAGCGGTGAGAAAAATGGGTCTCAGCAATGAGCTTGAGCTGCCAGACTGGTTTGTCAAGTTCCGATCGGAACAGCATCAATATAAATACCGGGTGATGCTCCGTATCTAACAAGAGCGATTCGATCAGCTTCAAGGAAACGCCATCGGCCCAATGAAGATCTTCAAAGCATAGAACGAGCGGTTGCCGGGAAGCCGTCCTTTGCACCAACATCTGCACCGCCTGGATCATCCTGGCGTTTAATGCTTCTGGATCGTGTCCGTCCAAAGCGCCAGCGTAATAGGGCGGAATTGGCGCACCGAGCAGGGAAGCCAGGAAAGGCCACACCGTCTCCAACCTTCCTTCAAATAAGGGGTTGAGAGCCGCTTCCAACTTGAGATCCATGATGGCAGGCGAATCGTCGGTCGCAAGATCAAGTAGATCCGATAAAAGATCGAGGATTACGCTAAACGGTTGATCCTGTGCGTAAGAGTAGGCACTGCCCTTGGCGAAGCGCAGCCGGCCGTTTTGATAGGTCTCCTTAATCTCCTGAAGCAAACGGCTCTTGCCAATCCCCGGTTCGCCGATCAACGCCGCAATGCCACCGATCCCCCCAGCCTCTAGCCCGACCATCATTTCGGTCAGTTTCTCCAGCTCCCTATCGCGTCCTACCAATGTGGACTGCAAGCCCAGTATGCCCCTAGTCGGTGCTTGCTGCACTAGTTCGCCTGCGAGTTCATAGGCTATCACAGGCTCGTCAAAACCCTTCAGGCGCAGAGCTTCGATCGGTTCAACCTGGAAGCGATAGCGGACCATCCGGGCCGTGGATTCCCCCAGCACCGTGGTCCCGGGCCTAGCGGCGCTCTGCAATCGGGCTGCCATGTTGACCGGTCGTTGTCCCATGGATGCGTGCTCGGAGCGCACTTCCCCACCCATTTCACCCATTTCACCCAGCACCGTTCGCCCGGTATTGATCCCCACGCGCACTTCAATCGGCTGACCGATCTCGCGCGCATAGCCGGCAATGTTTTCGTGAATTCGCTGCGCCGCCATCACTGCCCGTTCGGGATCGTTTTCGTAGGTCTGGGGGACGCCAAAGAAAGCCATCAATCCATCGCCCATCAAGCTGCTTACCGTGCCGCCAAATTCGCCCACAGCCTCGGTGAGCTGGCGGAGGCAACGATATAAGACCAGGCGTGCCGTTTCGCTTCCGAGCCGTTCAGCCATTACGGTTGAGCCGACCACATCAGCGAACAGAATGGTGATCAGCTTTCGCTCCCCAGCTAAGCTGATGGCAGCCTCTTGGCGGCTTTGCTCTTTGCTGGCTAGTTGCTGGCGGAGGGGTGCAACAGCTGCCTCCACAACGGCATCGCCTAGGATGGCTCGCTGTGCTTCAAGAACGGCAATAGCGTGTTCAAGTTCCGTGCGTTCAGTCAAGGTAACTACAGGTAGCTCTAAAGAAAGGTTCGACTCACTCTGGAGCGATTATTATAGCATAATATCTACACTGTCATCGCCTGCAAATTCCGGACCTGCCAGTCAATCGATCTAGTAAGGAACTCCGGTGGATGCGATTGCTTTCGCGCAGCTTGTAGCAACCATTAAGACCACTTTATCCCGTGCTCGTCAAAAACATCAGTGGACCAATATCTGGTAGCGAAAGACCAATAACACTGACGGGGCCATCGCTCATGAAAGAATCGAGTCCCACCCTTATTGAAGTAAAGAATGCTTGATTTGGTCGGCAGCTGCACGCAGGTCTCGCGACTACCCGATCGGATCCCATTAGATCACAGAGATATTAATGCAGGAATTATTTATTCGCTCACTCTTGCGAACTACAGGAAATGAGTATAGGCATCGAAGACGAAAAAGACCCCTGGTATTTTGGGGGCTTCTTCGTCTGATATTACTAAATTATAGGTCTAGCGGGAGCGACGGGAGTCGTCATCCTACACATTTAGGGTCAATTTTCTTCGTTCCTCGTCATGAAAGCTCCCAGATTGTGTTTGACTCGATTAAGATACAAACGGTAAAGTCACACTTCAATCATGCGATACACCTGCTGGCGATCTTCAGGCGAATCACCTGGGAAATCATGGTGAGCAGCTACCCATGAGCGAATTGAGATTGCGGATATAGCATTTCGTCAACGGATTAGACGATACGAAGACAGACAGATTGTTTGCAGAGCTCCCTCCCCGACGATTATCCCTGTGGTTTTCCCCGAAGACCGGAAATGGGAGCATTCGCTCCAAAAAACCTAGCCCATTGGGTCTGACTTTTGGGCAGGTATGATTAACAAAATCGGATGATTTCTTTCTCTAAGAGAATTAGCTAGCTCTCCTACGGGTTGTAACGTCGAAGATGACGGCGGCTGCAAGCACAAATGCCCTGACGATGTATTGGTAAGAAATATCAATACCCATCAAGTTCATGCCATTTGTTAGTGAAGACATGACCAATGCACCAACAACAGAGCCGATCACAGTACCGACACCGCCTCCTGCCGAGACACCACCGACAAAGGACGCAGCAATGGCGTCCAGTTCAAATAGTGTTCCCGCCGTCGTCGTGGCAGATTGCAGGCGGGATGCGAACAAGATCCCCGCTAATGCAGCAAGCATTCCCATAGAACCAAAAACCACATGCGTTATTCGCTTGACGCTAATACCGCTTAGTTCGGCGGCTTCGGGATTTCCACCAACAGCGTATATATGTCTTCCGAGTACAGTCTGTGTGGTTATGAATTGATATACAATCACGACAATCAATACAACCACCGCTGTCCAGGACAGGCCCCGATATCCGGCGAGCGTCCAAATGAACGCACCGATTAAGACTGTGACTCCCACCAATTTAAAGATGAACATTCCGATTGATGAGACTTCAATGTTCTTCTTTTGATTTCTATTGCGCCTAAAGATTTCACCAGCTACAAAAATAAGGATAGCAAGCAGCCCGAGAATCAAGGTGGACTTGTGCATTTCTGGCAGGAATCCGGAAATTTGAATCTCAGGAATAAAGCCATTACCAATAGCATTGAAGGCATCATTCGGAATTACGATGGTTCCGGTTGATCTGGTTACCAGTTGCAGCGCTCCTCTGTAGCCCAACCATCCAGCAAGCGTGGCAACAAAGGCAGGAATACCCAGATCTGCTACCATGAAAGATGTAAGACGCCCCGCTAGAATGCCTAGACCCAGGACAATTGGTATCACCAAGATTACTGGCATGTCGTACGTTACCAGTAAGGTGGCAGCAACTGCCCCAAGAAAACCTGCTAGAAAGCCAACGGATAGATCAATATGCCGAATAACAATGACCAGTGTCATTCCAATGGCTAATACGGCGATATATCCTGTCTGATTCAACAGATTGACTATGTTTCTTGGAGATAGAAATAGGCCATCCGTAGCAACTGTAAAGAATGCCGCGATAAAAAAGAGGGCAATATACATTCCGTAATCACGGATGTTAACTGTAAATATCTTCCTGGTATCCTCAATAAATGACATCGTAGGTCACCTTGCCCTTATCGTGCCACACTGGTTGTTGCGTAATCATCACGGGCGCCAATCATATAGGCCACTACTCTTTCACGAAATTCATGAATGTCACCTTCTACAGGCGAGTCGGAGACCTTGCGTCCATGACGGAGAACAATCATCCGATCGCTGACTCGGTAGATATCTTCCAGGCGGTGACTGATAATGATTATTGAAGAGCCCTGCGCTTTAAGTTCATGTACCAGTTCGATCACTTGTTCAATGGCAGCCACACTCAAGGCTGCCGTCGGTTCGTCCATGATGATGACCTTGGCATCAAAGGCGGTCGCGCGCGCGATAGCGACTGCTTGGCGTTGACCGCCGGACAGTCTCTCCACCTTTTGACGTACTGAAGAAATATCAATCTTCAGACGCTGTAACAGCAGCTGAGTTTCTTGCTCCATGTAGGTGTAGTCCAACACCCCTAGTGGGCCGAGTTTAATACGAACAACCTCACGTCCCATAAAGACATTTGCGGACAAATCGAGATTATTGGCAAGGGCATAATCCTGGTAAACCATCTCGATACCCTGGCGGCGTGCATCCATTGGGTTGGCGAAAGATGTCTTCTTACCTTCAATGAGGATTTGTCCACCATCAGGAATATATGCTCCACTGAGAACTTTCATCAGTGTGGATTTTCCCGCGGCATTGTCCCCAACCAGTCCCAATACTTCGTTGTGATGCAATGTCAAGTCCACTCCGCGTAACGCTTGAACAGCGCCAAAGTGCTTCTTTATATCAAGCAGTTCAACGACAGGTGGTAGTTCTACTTGTTGTACCATCGATGTATCCTTCAGCTTGGTGATGATATGAGGTAATAACTAACAGATCACATGATTCGAGAGAAACAATTGCATTGGATGTATCGATCTTAGTGGGGCATTCAAAATAATTCGTATTGGCTGGTGATAAAGCTCGACAAGCAGTCTTGTCATGAGCATGGTTCCAACAAGTTAACTTTGAAATAGAACAGAAAAAGGAATAGTGATGGATGATCCATCACTATTCCTATTGTAATACTTATCTAATCTTAGTCTAGGCCTGTGAATTCGTCGGCAGGCCAGTAACCGGAGTCGATGATCGCTTCCTGGACATTGTCCTGATCAACCGATATGACTACGGATGGCTTGGCGGGCACATCGAATACACCGTTGTTGTAAGTGTGGGTTTCTAGTGGCGTGTTGCCCTCGAGGAACGCAATCGCAGCGTTGATTGCATCGGAAACCAAGGTTCGGACATCCTTCAAAACAGTCATCGACTGCTTTCCGTCAATGATGTACTGGACGGAAGCGATTTCAGCATCCTGACCAGTGACCACGAAGCTGGAAACATCCGCATCGGCTGCAAATGAATCGGCAATCGCGCGTGCGGTGCCATCATTGGGGGCCAGGATGAACACTTCGCCCTTGTCTTCCGCTGTCGTGGCTGTTAGGTTGGCCTCTGAAAGGTTCTTAGCGTCATTGAAATCCCAGTTGGTGGTGACCTGGCCGATGATATCGGCCATCTCATCACGGGTCAGCTCAGCCTTGTCCTGCAAGGCAACTGCTTCGCTGGAGTTCTTGATGACGAAAGTGCCGTCAGCAATCTTGGGCTGCAGTACATTCCAGGCGCCCTCGAAGAAGAGGAAGGCGTTGTTGTCGGTGGCAGCGCCGGCGTATAGATAGAGCGGGTTGCCTGAACCGGAGGCTTTATCGACCAAGTATTGACCCTGAGCAGCGCCTACTGCAATGCTGTCGAAGGTCACGTAGTAGTCCACTGCCTCGGTGTCGAGGATCAGCCGGTCATAGGCGATTACCTTGACACCCGCATCCCGGGCTGCCTCAGCAGCAGCAGCGGCGGCGGCGCCGTCATGGGGGGTGAGGATGATAATCTGGACGCCCTTGGTGATCAGGTCTTCGACGTTGGATCTTTCTTGGGCAGAGTCGCCCTCACTGAAGAGGATCTCGACTTCGTAGCCGGCGGCTTCGAAGGCTTCCCTGAAACGAGTCTCATCTTGAATCCAGCGCGGTTCCTCTTTGGTCGGCAGAACAATGCCAACTGAGCCAGCAGCTACTTCCGCTGGGGGAGCTTCTACACCCACTCCGGTGAATTCACTTGCGGGCCAGTAACCGGAATCGATGATCGCTGCCTCTACATTGCTCTGATCAACCGATACGACTACGGATGGTTTGGCGGGCACATCGAAGACACCGTTGTTGTAGGTGTGAGTTTCTACCGGCGTGTTGCCTTCGAGGAACGCAACTCCCGCGGCGATTGCATCAGCAACCAACGTACGGACATCCTTCAAAACGGTCATCGACTGCTTGCCGTCAATGATGTACTGGACGGACGCGATTTCAGCATCCTGACCAGTGACCACGAAGCTGGAAACATCCGCATCAGCGGCGAAAGAATCGGCAATAGCTCGTGCCGTGCCATCATTGGGGGCCAGGATGAACACTTCGCCCTTGTCTTCGGCTGTCGTGGCTGTTAGGTTGGCCTCTGAAAGGTTCTTAGCGTCATTGAAATCCCAGTTGGTGGTGACCTGGCCGATGATATCGGCCATCTCATCACGGGTCAGCTCAGCCTTGTCCTGCAAGGCAACTGCTTCGCTGGAGTTCTTGATGACGAAAGTGCCGTCAGCAATCTTGGGCTGCAGTACGTTCCAGGCACCCTCAAAGAACAGGAAGGCATTGTTATCGGTGGCGGCTCCGGCGTATAGGTAGAGCGGATTGCCAGAACCGGAGGCTTTGTCGACCAAGTACTGACCCTGAGCTTCGCCTACGGCAATGCTGTCGAAGGTCACGTAGTAGTCCACTGCCTCGGTGTCGAGGATCAACCGGTCATAAGCGATTACCTTAACACCCGCATCTCGGGCTGCCTCAGCAGCAGCAGCGGCGGCGGCGCCATCGTGGGGGGTGAGGATGATAACCTGGACGCCCTTGGTGATTAGATCTTCGACGTTGGATCTTTCTTGGGCAGAGTCGCCCTCACTGAATAGGATCTCGACTTCGTAGCCAGCGGCGTCGAAGGCTTCCCTGAAACGGGTCTCATCCTGGATCCAGCGCGGTTCCTCTTTAGTCGGCAGAACAATGCCAACTGAGCCAGCGGCTACTTCCGCAGGCGGCTCAACAGCAGGCGGCTCAACAGCAGGTTCTTCGACCTCAGATCCAGTATCAGTTTCTG
>Ga0307380_10013506_pt1 | contig 10088 bp, 11 predicted proteins | sample UN3MG_FD_202239 | JGI IMG/M metagenome (GOLD analysis project Ga0307380, IMG submission 202239) | Soil microbial communities from Risofladan, Vaasa, Finland - UN-3 | ecosystem: Environmental > Terrestrial > Soil > Coastal area > Acid sulfate soil | place: Finland: Risofladan, Vaasa | collected...
ATTTTTGGACGACTTAGAACCTATGTAAATACTATTTTCGCTTGTAATAAGGTCACGGCAATAGATATCTTTTTCTGTAATAAAGTCAGTCCTTGATATTTTATCAACCGCCTCCCTCAAGCGGTCGAGAATATGACCAAGCTCTATATCAGATCCCCTATATTTGGGTATGTCGGGTACGTTTCTTGATGGCATTAAAATCTCTTTGGTTTGAATTCTAACTGTATTTTATTAATCTCAACCGTATTCTTACTTGCGGCCGTGATTACTTCAAGTTCAAATGTTTCTGCCATATAATGTATCATCGATTCCAAATTAGCATCCAGGGTAAGGGCCACCGGCGTTCCGCTTCCATCCAGATAAAACCTTACTGTGGGCGTATCACTACTGTCATAATCAACAAACACGTTTTTCATGGAAAGATTAGCCCTCTTCCCATAGCGTTGATTTTTAAGGAGCATCATTTTTAAGGCCGTGCTTACTGATTCATCGGAAGCATTTGTAGTATATGGATCGAAATCAGCTAATGTATCCGCATCGTTGGCAAGAAGATGGCCGTCATCGTTCAATGTCGCAGAGACAAGATCAAGGTCTGTGGAAAAATAATACCACGCCTTTGTCTGGTCCCGCTTAAATGCTTTCCTGTCAAACACAAAGATGATGCCATTGGCAAAGTCAGTATCCGTATAATCCTTGAAAATAAACCATATCTGATCAGTTTTATAACGATAGGCCGTGACACAGGATTCCATCTCAGCATCTGTCATAAGGCCGTTCCACCACTTATAGAGCGGCTCACCAATATAAACAGGATTGCGGCCCACTATCATATACGGCCCTTTGTACGACATCCAGGCCGCCTCATAATCTGATATCTTTACAATTGACTCCTGTCCAACGGATCCAACTTCAAGGAAGTTCTGATCTTCATCTTGAACCGTATTACTGATTATCGTCACCCTGGCCGAATTATGTTTGCCAAAATAAAGAGCATCTTTATCTAAGCCGACACAACCAACAACAGGCCATTTTGGGCGTATTAGATTAAGAACTGGTATGATGTCCGGACTTGCATTCACACTATAATATCCAAAGTTATCATTAGTCCCAAAGATGAAATAGCGTTTATTTGCTTCACACGCATACTTATATCTTAAATCTGATCGTCCCGCATCACCACTCGGGATATCTATACGATTATACATTTCAGAGCCAAGCACCTTGTAATAATTATCATAGAGAAATGGATATACATGGGAATCCGTCCCGGCAAGACTAACATCTACCCATCGGGAGAAAAAACGCAAAGTAGCCGCCCCGCTATCACCAACAGGCGTACCGGCATTTGGTGTAATCTGAAGATCTGCGCCGTTCTTTGCTTCCGATGAACACCAATAATAGGCATCGTTCGTAACATCGTATATATAAAACCAATTCGTTGCAAAGGTTTTCCAGTTAGCAAAATCATCGATGGTTATAAGCCCAGGGGTTCCGGAGGTCAACGTAGCATCAATCTCTAAAAATTGTTTACCATCGCCATCAAGTGGAATTCTTTCAAGGAAATGGGCAAGATGGGTAGTATCAAACTCAGATGACTTCAGGCCAACATACACATCGATTGCGGTAATACGTTTTAAATTACTTTGCTTACTCTTTGGAATAGATAGATATAGGGTAACTCCCGCCGTAGCAGTACCTATCGCGCTTATATCTATTTCTCCGATCAACGAATCATCGGGGAAGCCCTTTTGGTAGCCATCTAATACTGGCGAGAAATAAACAACATAACGCCCAACAGTTAAGCCGGCATCGGTTAAATCTGATGCGTTCTTAAAGTAAACTGTGGTGTCAAAATCACTATCTAAAACATGATCGTAAAATTGGTTTTCTAAATATTTACCGGCCGCGATTGTTGGGGGTAACGAAACCGATGGAAACCTTATTACTGCATCGTTATATTGGGCAAGCATGGGCCTGTCAGTAGTCGCGTTAAGCCCTGCTCCGGTCCTGACAGCCTTTTCATAGATAACGGGATGGATTTCATTAACTGTGGATCCTGCGGTCCTTGCATCGTTTGTGAAGGCCGCTAATGCACCATACACCCCACCCGCATAAACCGATTCTTTAATGGCCGTAGACTGTTTAGCAAACAACTGACGGCCGCCATTCTTATCAATCCATTCCTTCATATTCCCAAGATTGCTCTGCCCGGTTAGATACGGATAATAACCCTTGCGTTTTGTCAGCGTTCCTATCTCACGGTTAGGTTCATAGTTGATCAGTTTCTGGAATACATAGGGTGGCATATCTTCAGTTGAAACAACGTTCATCACGCCGCCAAACGGAGTTGCCACATCACCAATCGATAGAAATTTTTTAGAATATCCCATAATTAATCCGTGAAATAGTATAGACCATCAACAGCACTTAGATATATCGTATCCTGGCTGACGTAATTTTCAGTTATATCGTATAAATCATCACCCTTTGCAGGGATTAACCAATGTCTCCAACGGCTCTTTGTTGAAAAATCATGCTTCTTTCTTGCGGCCGTCTGTCCGTATGCGGTAAGTGAGGCCATATAAGCGGAATCATCAACGAGCCCAAATTCAACCTTCATCTGGTCTTTTACAAGATTAAGGAATTCCGGCATATACTGCTCGGGAAGATCTATTTCATCTGTAAGATCCTCAACATCTTCGCACTTACGCAAGTATTCAAGATCTAACTGGACATCGCCCCCGGGTGTTTCTTTGAATACAAGTGTATCATCTACAAAGCCCCAATACTGATTCTTATAATCTCCGTCTTCATAGAAGATCCAGAAGACCTTCATGATAACGCCCCCAACATCATGATTAAAATTACCGGCCGATAATGTCTCATAGCACCGCTCTATATTGATTGCACCGTAAATATTCAGATCATTTGCCACCTTATTCACCAAGTCAACAAATTCTTCATCTGTGAAATTACCAAGATGTTCTGGTGGTAGATTGCGAACGGCCCAAGGTTGAATACGGTTCTGCACTTCTGATAATAGATATGTTGACATTATGCACCCATCCCGGCCTCAACCACAGCCTTATTTGATAGTTCTGGTTCTTCAAGAAAATCGTATACCCTCATGGCAATTATAGCCTCAAGCATCGCATCGGCATTGCTGTCAAACACAGTAGCCTGGGATCCAGAAAGAGTTGGATGTGTTTTTATGTAATCCATCAAGGCCGTTTTATAGGTCGTTGAGGTAGCGAGCGGCTTGACATAAAGCTTTCCATTCTCAATAAGGGCAACAATAAACTTTGCGTTGGGAGTACGCAGGAAATTGGAAGAATCCCACTTTCTAAAACCATCGGCATCGTAATATATCTTTGCCTGTCTTGTGGTAGAGGCAGTAGGAGTAACAACAACAGATGTGGCAAATTCAAAGTCAGTGGGCAATGCTACATCCCCGGTCCCGGTAGCCAACGTCAACGATGCCAGTTTCTGCAATGCCTGGATAGGCTGAAGGACAGATTCAATCTTTGTTTCTATGAATTTGTTAATATAATGCCAGACGACCTTATGAATCGCTTCGTTGGCAAATGCGGTAATATTATTAGAATGTATCTTGGCGTAGGAAGGAGTAGCCATGTCGGCCGCCAACCTCGCCAGAACCCTATCTTCAATGGTTGCTAACGATATAGCCATAACACGCCTCCGTAATTGAAATAAGGCAGGGATCGCGCCCTGCCTGTATTTGGGTTAAAGTCTCTTACGGATTTGTGCCGTTACCTGTCGCTATCCTCGATAAAAGAGTAAAATTAGCTGCGCTGTCTGTCAACGTCAGATCTTTAGTCATTGCAATCACGAATGTAAAAGCACGATTCGATTCATTGCCTGCTTGACCGTCATATTCAACAACCAACCACCGTGTCAAAGAGAACTTCATATCGTTAGCACCCTGTTCATAGCCGATAGTATCTAAAACGGCAGTGCCTCCAAGCTGATCAAGAGTATGCGGAGTAGTCGTTGCCCAGGTATCTCGCGAATTATCCAGACTGAAATGATAAATAATATTGTGATCTTCAGTGCCGCTACCGGCCGTTCCAACAGCATACACAACGCCATCGGCAGAATTACAATCAGCAATGAAAAGTGCCGGTGAATGCCATGACCCAATAGAATCGCCCAACGCAGGAACAGTCAACGTCCACTTGTACGTTACCTGGGTGGCAGATTCAGACTTGGTCACAGTACCAGAGTTGTAATGGTTGTCATTGTAGGCCATCAAGGGAAGGTTAATCAGCATTAAAACAAATAAAATAATTAGGAATTTCATCTTACACCTCGTATTTATAAGTATCTGTAAAGTATAAACTTAGCGATACATCAACAATTTATTCTTCGGCTTCAGGCTCCGGTTCAGGTTCAGGATCTGCCTTATCAGGCTCCACCTTAACAAACACCAATGCTTCGATGTTCTTGGCGATGGTTTCCTTCTTCAGTTTTTTGCCGTCATCGTCAGATGTTTCCACGCCTATTGAATCGGCCACGGTCCGAACGTTAGAATCCGACATACCTGCGAAGTCAATCGTCACGCCAGGTTTTTTAACCAGGTCTTTATAGAAAGCCAGTTGTGTCTCTTCCTCTGCCTGTTTTTTCTGCTGTGCAATCTCAAGAGGCGTAGGGACACGCATAATAACTTTTCTCTTGAAGGCAGGGGAACTTTCCAAGAATTCCTGTATTTCCTTTTGTGATGTTTTTACCATCTTACCGGCCTGGACCCTGAATGCCACGTTTCTCTTTGTCCTGGTAATACCGGCCGTTGTTTCTTTATACACAAGGCCTTCAGGAAGGGAAATTACCAATCCGGGTTTCGTTGATATGTACCACTTTGTTTCGATTTCTTTTTTGCTTGACATTTCGTCCTCGATAGTTAAGAAGTGGCCGCGATGTGCGACCACTCGGGTTTATAGGATTATGCTAAGCCTTTATGCATCCAACCATGCGGCTCTACACGTTTAACAACAACAGTAGAAATCAACCGCCATTCATTGGCCTCACCAGGCACGTCATTAGCTTGGATATTGGTGTGATGTTGGAAGTTACCATTTTCAGAGAAACCACGCATATCAAGACTTGCATGGTCAACGATAAGTCCGGCACCATCGTATGCTTGTTCAAACATATGATGCTGTTGGATGTTTAAGACCTTACCGTTAGGGGCTAAATACCGGGTGATGTGAAGACCTAATGAATCGGTCTTTGCTCCACCGGCTGACAAGATACGTTCTTTCGATTTTGCCCAACTATGAACATGGGTTAAAAGTTCAGCAGATACATACCAATCTCTTTCCATTGAACCGAATTTACCTGGTCCTTCGATGAACCATTCATCAAATTGGGCCTCTGTCATCCCGGCTGACCAGTCATAAATATTATCGCCGTCAGCTTGATTAATCCAGGAAACAATACCGCGCATAAAAAGCTTTACGCCGTAGGTTGTATCGGTATACTTACCACGTTCGCCCCAAATAGCCTGACGTTCGAACTGCATCTTGATCTCTTTAAATGTTTCCTCTTCACGTTCATCAAGTTCCTCACCTGTATACTGTGACGTACCCATCTGGAATACACCTACAGCATATGGAACACGCATAAAGTGAACATAATTATAGACCTGAACGTCTTTAACCAATTTAATACCCGGCATAACCGAATATTCAGAACTGGAATCTGACATATTATGGATCCGTTCTCCTGCAACTACAACGGCACATCCATAAGCGGCATCAACGGGGTGAATGGTAAGGGTTGTGGTTGATTTGACAGTGACGACTGCCTGGTTAATTTTTGCGGCCGCTACCGTGGCTTCCGGAAATTCAATAACATCACCGACTTTAAAATAATCGGCATTGGTAACGACTACAGTACAGGCGGTGTCTGCGGCACCGACGGCAAAGCCAGTTGCAACAACGTCCCAATGTGGGAAGATGTCTTTCTGTGTCCACTCAACCTTGTAATTCTTGGCCGTACGGCCCGATGACATACTTGACATCACTGCTATAAATGGATGCAGATTATTCTGATCTACTAACTCATATAGACCTGTATCTACATCGCGGATTTCTTTACCGGCTAATTTGTCATCAATACCAACTGTACCGGTAATTTGAGTTGCGGCATATGGAGCTGCCATGTTAACCTCCTAAGTATTTACGCTCGTCCTAAATTGGCGTACTTAGCTCCCTTACCACGCTTTGCCATCTTATCCAATATCCCTGCTCCGTGGTCATTCACATTTCTTCCACCTGGTTGTTCCGGCAATCCCTCTTCCTGGTTTTTAGTAACCTGGTCGATTGTTTCCTGTTTGCGTTTACTTGAACCAAAAAGGGATTGTGCGGCTTCTCCAAAGTCACGGAAGACACCAACACCAACAGAGTTAAGAACGGCCGCAAAACGTTTCGCATTCTCATATTCAGGATGTACATCACCCGACTTGAATATATCGGCCAGAACGGTTTCAAGTTTTTCTCCGGGGTAAAGGGTTATCGCAAAATCTGGATACTCCTTCATAAATTCCACGGATGACCTGGTGCCTTCTGTGATGTCCTGCTCTGATACTTGCTCCTGCATCTTACTGGCCTGTTCCTTCAGGGTTTTATTTTCCTCCGATACAGTCATAAACTCCGGGAACACTTCAGATAGGATCTGAGCCTTGACGGCCTCATGATACTCTTTCGGAATATCATCCACGCTGACATCTATATCATATCCATCAGCATCTTTTACCTTAAAGGTTGTGGGAACTTCTGCGGCTTCGGAAAGTTTTTTCTTGAAGTCATTAGGCAATTCGCGTTGCGATAAAGCATAAGGAGCTAAATCGCTTAACATTTCATCTGAAAATTTAGCAATAATCTGAGATCTCTTTGCATTGTTAGCCTTCCATGTATGATCATTGGCATAATCCTTTGCAAATGCTTCCCATTCTTCGGCAGTATGTTCCAGATCTCCGATCTTTACACTATCACCATGCTTTATGGTTACTCCAGAGGCTTCTCCCTTGGGTGTATCACCTTTGGCCACTTCACCTGGTTCTGCGCCTTCGCCGGGTTGCTGTTTACCGCCTGGACCCTTGATTAAGGGTTCCGGTTTTGCTGTATTTCCTTCACCCTCAACAGCCTTGGGTCCAACGTTTGCTTTCTGTGGGGCAGGAAAACCGCCCTCTACTTCGTGTTCTACTGTCTTGGGGATTCCCATGACAGGTGCTTTCTTTAAAAATGAACCAACGTTCTGTGGCTTTGCGCCGCGTGGACCGCCCTGCGTTCCTGTTGGGGCCGGAGTTGCAGATGGTTCGCCCTCGGCAGATGGACTTGCTCCACCGCCTTCAACATCATAGAAGATGCCTTTCATCCATAAATCTTTCATAACGTGCCTTTCGGTAGTGGTTATACAATAAAAAAACGGCCGATACTGGAGAAGAAAACCTAATCCAATACCGGCCGCCTGTTAATTAAGTTAAGGTCTTAAACCGATAAAACTATTTTTAAACTACTAATTTATCTTACTAATCGCTTCCTGACTTGGAAGTATAATACTTGACTTACCCGGATCCACCTTCTTGACCTCAAACTTCTCGGTCGTGATCGATATCGTATTTGGACCAATCTGAACAAGTTGTGGCTCACCAAATGAATTCGTAAACCGTATCAACTTCCTTCTCATTTTAATCTGTCGTCTTACACTTCTGTACTGTGTCTTATTTGGCAACTCTACCTGGATGACACCCTGGCCCTTCGGATGTTCGGGGGCATAAACCATGTAGACTAAACGATAAAGCCCTTCTGCTGAATTCATATTATACTCTGGAAGACCTGTTGGAACCTTCGGCTTTTCCATCCTTGGGGCTCCCTCAATTGTTCTTCTACCCGGTCTGTGTTTCATTCCCATACTCCCTTTTTACATTAATTTTAACCATATCTTTGTTTGCAACGTACTTGAAATACGTAACTTGGCTACGCTTTATGTCAATAAATATAGAATAGTTGTGTCCTGATAGCAACAATTTTTCTATTTCTTTTAAAAAGATTTCAATCTGTTTATCTATTTTCATGATATCCTGTATATGTCCCGGAAGCGGCCAATCTGTCTGGTAACAAACTCATATCCGGCCAACGTATGATAGAAGTACCCGGTGGATTCTATAATACAAACACTCTTACCCTCGGTGGTACGGGCCTCAAAGATATTGGTTATCTCTTCAATACCAAAGCATACGCGCACAGTCTCAGTCTCTGCTATATCTTCATCGTCCAGAATCTCGCTTAACTCAGAATATTCCTGGCTGACCTTCTTTTTTACCGGCAGTTCTATGAACATTCGCTTTCTCCTTTGTCTTGGTAATGATGTCCGGCCGCGTGGCCCTGTTCCTGAATTTCTGGAGATTAGCAACCAACTTAACTCTTTCCGCTTCTTCAACACCACTATCTACCAACCAGGCATCAACAGAACGGCCGTACTGAGGGTTTACGCCATGAATAGCATATCCGACATAGGCGAAGTTGTGGAAGCTGAATGTATCCTTACACCGGCCACAGTGCAGGATATGATGTACTGTTGGATCCGGTTTTGGTTTATCTATTGATACTTTAAGGTCATGGCCGTGAAATTTGCAATATAGTTTAGGGCTAAGCCTTATAAGCCATTTAACGAATCGATGGTTGGCCAGTTTCACCAAAATTCCCATTGCCACCTCCTGCTAATGCTTTGTTCTCTAATTGGTTCTGGCCCAGGGATGTAATGAATTCATCCACGCTTTTTGCCTGGCTTGCCAACATCGCAATATTCTCCGGACCTGTTTTCATTAAGGCAGACAAGATCTGTAACGCCTGGTCCTCTTCGTTCTTATTGTCCATCAACTCTTTCCACTCTTCTTTGTATAATTTCTTCGTTGTGTCTTTTCTACTCAAGAGTCCCGCTTCCTGCGCTACAAGGGCCTTGTTGGCCTCCAGGCTGTCCCTGCCAAGCGTATCCATAACAACCTTAGCACTTATGTCTATTTCATCTATATCGACCTGTGACAGGTCATTGACGATGTTTCCGGATACCGTGCTGAATTGCTCGTTGAGTTGTTGACTGCTGTCATGATCAGTATTAAACATGATCGTTTGCTCTGCACCCTCTACGGATCTTGTTATCTCAAACGGCTGTTTGGACATCTTCTTCCCGATACATTCCAGGATCACGTTAGCCATTTCAGTAAATGCATATTCCAAATGGACCTTCTTTGTCAGCTCTGGCACCTGACCCCTTGATTGCAGTAATCCAATTGCCTTTCCTGACAGACCCACATCAGTAGCACCGCGCTCTGGAGCATAGCGGCCGGATACTTCATCAAACGATTTACGTTGCCACATATACCATTCCATAATTGCCGGGGATATACCTTTACGCTCAGCCTGGATGACCTGTACGCCCTGACCATGCACGGCCACGATACCATTTGTCTTGGCCGCTTCACGTTCTAATATCTTCTGTTGATCTGTGGGTACATTCACCAGGATAAGCAGATTCTTTATGTCAGACTTTACGGCCTCAAGGGCTACGGACCCGACAGTATTGATCTGGTCCTGTTTGCCCTTCATCAGTTTTGCTATACCCATTGGATATGATTGTGCCTGGATCCGTGGTGTATGGATGACCGGCTGTAAACGAAACCGGGAAAACCCTGTTGGCTTCATCTTTTCAGCAAGTTCTGTCCGGTTAACCATATCGGCTTGCCAGTATCGATCTATCTCAACCTTGGTCTTCTCTTCGAACCGTGTGAGTAGGTTCTTCTTAAGTTGTTCGTCTTCTAATTGACCGATTGTGAGAATGTCTGTGGTAACAAATTCGATAATATAAACATCACAATATTTCTCATTACCGGATCTGGATGCCTTGGTGGTTGTGTGTGCCGGTTTGATTTTACCCTTCAGGTGGGTGTACTTCTTCTCAGCATATTCAATGAGCCGTTTTTGCTTGAAGATACGGAACACATCATCCTCATGCATGAAACCACGGCTGTCAGGATCTAGGAGAAGTTCACCGTCCGATGTAAGCAGATG
>Ga0307380_10013507_pt1 | contig 10087 bp, 7 predicted proteins | sample UN3MG_FD_202239 | JGI IMG/M metagenome (GOLD analysis project Ga0307380, IMG submission 202239) | Soil microbial communities from Risofladan, Vaasa, Finland - UN-3 | ecosystem: Environmental > Terrestrial > Soil > Coastal area > Acid sulfate soil | place: Finland: Risofladan, Vaasa | collected...
CCGACCTTACCCTCGAGCAGATCCGCGCCTTCCGTGCAGTAGAGCCCGGTGCCGTCCTTGCGTGGGGTGAAGCGCACGCCTTGCGCGGCCTTGCCGTCGCCGAACTGCGCGCCGAGATGGTTCAGAGTGTAGATTCGCCTGATCCCTTGCTCCGGCGAGAAGCGCTCGGGCCCTATATGCGTCTTGGTGAGCGGGATCGCCTCCACCGCGGCGACGCGCCAATAGCCTTGGATGCGCGCCAGATGCACTTTCGCCATTAGGCCGTAGTCGCGGCAGATGCCGAAGCGGGTCATCTCGGCGGTCCCGGGATGCATGAAATTGCCGAGCCCGTAGAAGATCAGCGAGGCGCCATTCATCTCCACCCCTTGCGCCACATGGGGATGGTGGCCGACGATCAAGTCGATGCCCTTCTCGCCCGATGCGAAGCCGCGCCAGTCCTTCAATTGCCGTTGATCCGGCACGACGCGGCCTTCGAGCCCGTAGTGAATGGACAGGATGCGGTAATCGGCCGGCATTTCCGCCAGCCGATTCACCACCAACTTGTAATCCGCCGGGTTGCGATAGGACGCCTGGCCGGTTTTGTCCTTGCCGGCGCGGTGCTCCTCGCGCTGGCCGGTGACGATACCGGTGGCGGCGAAGGCCACTCTGGTCTTGCCGAGCTCCAGACAGCCGGGGCGCGTGGCCTCCTCCAGCGTCGTGCCGATGCCGGCATAAGTAATGGCCCGCTCCGCCGCCGCCACGGCCAGGTGGTACAGCGTCTCCTGCGCGCCGGTGGGGCCGTAGTCCATGGAATGGTTGTTGGCCAGCGAGAACATGTTGAAGCCGGTGCCGATGAGGGCCTTCAGCGCGAGCGGATGGCTCCTGAAATTGTAAGGCGATTTCTGCCCCTTGCTATCGGCGACGAGGTCGTCGCGGTCGGTGACGACGGTCTCGAGATTGACGAAGGCAAGGTCGCCATCGACATCGGGCGCGATGCCGGACAGCGCGTCGGGGAAGCCGATAAATTTGCCGTCCTTGCGGAAACCTCGCGGGTCGACCTTGGCGCCGTTCGGATTGAAGCCGGCGTCGCCGGCCAGCACGATGGTGAGGCGGTCGGGATCGAGCTGCTTGGCGGCACTGCCAATCGAGGCGGTGAACTCGCTGTTGGCGCAGGGCTGAAGACGCACGGCGCCTTGCAATGCGCTACCGCCGGCGACAATGCCTAAAAAGGCGGTGGCCGCAGCCGCGCCGCCCACCGCCTGCAATAAAGAGCGCTTGCGCATGCGGCTTGGCATGGGTCAGCCGGTCCTCATGTCATGGCTCGCGTCTTGACGCGATCCGCGCTTTGGCGAATCGGATCTGTATCGAATCCCAGATTATGGTCGCGGGCAAGGTGGACCATGGCGCGCTCGGTCAGCGCGGTGATGGTGAGCAGCGGATTGACGCCGATGGAGCGGGGAATGACCGCGCCATCACAGACATAGAGCCCGCCATGGACATCCTCGCCGCTCGTGCCGGCGAACACCTGCCCCTTGTGGTTGACCACGCCGCCGGCCGCGTCCGCGCCCATGCCGCAGCCGCCGAGCGGATGGGCCGTGGCGGGCTTCACGCCCATGGTGGTAGTAGCGAGCGGACTCTTGACATAGCGCGCGCCGACGGCCTGCGCGGCCTTGGTCAGCGCTTCGTCGACGCGGGTATAGACCGGCTGTTCGCCGACCTTGGGCCAGTGGACCTGGAGACTGTCCTTGTCGAGCTGGAGGCGGCCCTTGGCGTCGTCATGGGAGACCACGAAGAAGGTCTGGAGGCTCGACAGAGGGCCCTGATAGACGCCCTTGATGAGGCTCTGCGCGGCGCCCAGGATTCGTCCGCCGGAGATAAAGAACACCGGCAGGAGCGGGGCCAAGGCGGACGGCAGCACGCCTTCCTGGATGATCATACTGTGATCGAGATCGCTGGAATCGGGCAGCTCGATCTGGCCGGCGACGCAGGCGCCGATCGTGTCGCCGGCAAATTTCGGCGGCTCACCGACGCCGATGCCGTTGACGCGCTCGCGGCCGCCGAGCGCAAACGCGATGATGTCGCCATTGGCGGAGAAGCTCATCCCCAGCCGGTCCGACAGGCCGAGTCCCTGGTCGCGGGAGCGCAGCAGGATTTCGGTCGAGCCGAGCGTGCCGGCGGCGAGCACCACGGTCTTGCCGTCGACGAAAGACGGCTCGCCATCCTTCTCGGCCGACGGCTTGAAATGGACGCGCCAGCCGCCGCTCAGTTTCTCGATACGGCTGACGGAGAGTTCGGTGAAGATCTCCGCGCCATGGGCATGGGCGTCCGGCAGATAGGTCATGGCGACGGTATTCTTGGCGCCGACATTGCACCCCGAGCAGCAATCGCCGCAGAGCGTGCAAGCGGGCTGGTAGATGCCGGCCGGATTGACAGTGTCCTCGAAACTCACCACCACGGGCGCGGCCACCGGGTCCTGGCCGAAGGCCGCGCTTGCGGTTTGCAGGGCGCGGTATTTGGAGAGCTCGGGCGCGTTGGGATAGCGGGATGGGCGCAGCATGGTCTGCGCCCGCTCGAAGCCGAGATCGAGCAGCCCGTCTCTCGTAATCTCCTCCGGCCAGGCGCGGTCGGCGAAGACCCTTGCGTCGGGACGCAAGCCGACACCGGCATTGATCAGCGAGCCGCCACCGAGACCGCAGCCGACCAGAACATGGATGTCCGCGCCGAGGCGGAAATCGAACAGGCCGGTGCGCGAGCCCGAGCGCATTTTGCCGCCGTTCAGTTGCAGCTCGCGGCGCAGCTCCGGCAGACGGTCCGGGAAGGTGCCGGTAGGAAATTCGCGGCCGCGCTCGATGACGCAGACACGCTGGCCGGCGCGCGAGAGCCTGGAGGCGGTTACGCCGCCGCCATAGCCCGAACCGACCACGACCACGTCGTAAGCCGGTTTCATGGAGGCCGGCGGAAGAGATAGACGCTGTTTCATGCCCCTCAATAACCCAGTTCAGCGAGCTGCCCCAAGCGCTTATGCGGCAAACCCCGGCATCAATTCACTTCACGGTCGCGCGAGAGCCACTTTGCCCGCGCCTTCCCACTCCTTATCGTTTCAATCAGACAACAGGATGGAGAGATTCCCAATGATGGCGCGATGGATTTGCGCGGGCCTGATGGCCGCCTTCCTGGCGGCGTTCATGATCGCCGGCGGCGCTTACGATACGAAGGCGGCCGAGACCAAAACGGCGATCTTCGCCGGTGGCTGCTTTTGGTGCGTCGAGGATGCCTTCGACAAGGTGGACGGCGTGACCGAGACGGTGTCAGGCTATGCGGGCGGCACGACGCCCAACCCGACCTATGGCAGCCACGAGGGTTATGTCGAGGCGCTCAGGGTGACCTACGACCCGTCGAAGGTGACCTACGCCAAGCTGCTCGACCATTACTGGCACAATGTCGACCCGTTCGATCCGGCCGGCCAGTTCTGCGACAAGGGGCCGGCCTACCGGACCGTGGTATTCGTGTCGGACGATACGGAAAAGAACTTGGCCGAGAGCACCAAGGCCACGATCGCCAAGCGCTTCAACCAGACGGTGGCTACCGAGATCCAGCCGGTGACGACGTTCTACGACGCCGAGGGCTATCATCAGAACTATCACACGGTGAATCCGGTGAGCTACAAATACTACAAATGGCGTTGCGGGCGGGCGCAGCGGCTCGCCGAGATCTGGGGCGGGAAGACCAGCTGATACAAAAAGGCCCGCGCCGAAACGCGGGCCTCTTCGTTACGCGGAAATGCGTGACTAGTTCTTCTTGAGGAGGCCGCCCTTGAGCAGGCCCGTCTTTTCGCCCTTGTAATGCGCCTTGCAGGCCTTCTTGTAGGCGTGGCGCGCCTTGCGGTCGTCCGGGTATTTGGCCTTGGCCATCTTGTGGCAGTCGGAATGACCGGCCTGCGCGGACATCGGTGCCGTCATGGTGGCACCGGCGAGGATCACGGTCGCAGCAGCGGCCAGAAACACGTTTCTAAGCATTGATTTCTCCCATTCGTTAGGCGGCGCGATCGCGGAAAGATCCGCCGCATGAGCCACATAGCTCAAACGTTATTGCCAATGTGTTGATCCATGCCTGGGTTCTTTTGACCCGGGCACGAGAAAAGGGGGCCAGTTGCCGCCCCCTTTCCTTCAACTCAATTCAAGTCTGGCAGACCAGCCTATTGGGCGGCCTTCCAAGCTTCCTTGCAGGACTTCTTGAAGGAATGACGATCCTTCATGCCCTTGACCATATCCGGGTACTTCATCTTCGCGGCTTCCTTGCAGGTCATCGCGGCCATGGCCGGCGTGAACTGGAGGGGAAGCGTGGCGGCGGAAACGAGGCCGGCGGCGACAGTGGCGAGAAGCAGTTTCTTGAACATTTGATTCTCCAATCGGGTTGGGACGACCTTCCTAACAGCAATCCTCTAGCGCCCGACAGATACAAATTTAGGGCAATGACCCCCATGGTTTCGCCTTTATTGTCGCAGGGGAGCGCTTGACCGGCGGCCATTTGCTCCCGTACCTACCCGGCCATGAGTTCATCCGAAGCGACATCCCTTTCGAATATCCGAAACTTCTCCATCATCGCCCATATCGACCACGGCAAGTCGACACTGGCAGACCGGCTGATCCAGTTGTGCGGCGGCCTGACGGCGCGGGAGATGAAGGCGCAGGTGCTCGATTCCATGGATATCGAGCGCGAGCGCGGCATCACGATCAAAGCCCAGACGGTGCGCCTCGACTATCGCGCCAAGGACGGGCAGCTCTACGAGCTGAACCTCATCGACACGCCGGGCCATGTGGATTTCGCCTATGAGGTGAACCGGTCGCTGGCCGCGTGCGAAGGCTCGCTGCTGGTGGTCGACGCCACCCAAGGCGTGGAAGCGCAGACGCTGGCCAATGTCTATCAGGCGCTCGACAACAATCACGAGGTCATCCCGGTCCTGAACAAGATCGACTTGCCGGCGGCGGAGCCGGAGCGAGTGCGCGAGCAAATCGAGGAGGTGATCGGGCTCGACGCCCATGACGCGCTGGAGATCTCGGCCAAGAGTGGCCTCGGCGTGGCGGATGTGCTCGAGGCCATCGTGCACCGGCTGCCGCCGCCGAAGGGCGACGTCAATGCACCGCTGAAAGCCCTGCTCGTCGACAGCTGGTATGACGCCTATCTCGGCGTCGTCGTGCTCGTGCGCATCATCGACGGCACGCTCACCAAGGGGCAGCGCATCCGCCTGATGCTGACCGGCGGCACCTATCAGGTGGACCGCGTCGGTATCTTCCGCCCCAAGCAGGAAATGCGGAACACACTCGGGCCCGGCGAGATCGGCTTCTTCACCGGTTCGATCCGCCAGGTGGCCGACACCCGCATCGGCGACACCATCACCGACGAGAAGAAGCCGACGGCCGCGCCTTTGCCGGGCTTCAAGCCGGCGCAACCCGTTGTGTTCTGCGGGCTGTTCCCGGTCGACGCGAGCGAGTTCGAGGATTTGCGCGAGGCGGTCGGCAAGCTGCGGCTGAACGATGCCAGCTTCGACTACGAGATGGAGACGTCAGCGGCGCTCGGCTTCGGCTTCCGCTGCGGCTTTCTCGGCCTGCTGCATCTGGAGATCATCCGCGAACGCCTGGAGCGCGAGTTCAATATCGGGCTCATCGCCACGGCGCCGTCGGTCGTCTACCACATCTATCTCACCGACGGCACGATGACCGAGCTGCACAACCCGGCCGACATGCCGGACACCCAGAAGATCACCAAGATCGAAGAGCCGTGGATCGAGGCGACCATCCTGGTGCCGGACGAGCATCTCGGCGCCGTGCTGAAACTATGCGAGGACCGGCGCGGACGGCAGAAGACGCTCACATACGCGGGCGCACGCGCCATGCTTGTCTATGAGCTGCCGCTCAACGAGGTGGTGTTCGACTTCTACGACCGGCTGAAATCGGTGAGCCGCGGCTACGCCTCGTTCGACTATCACATCATCGGCTACGAGGAAGGCGACCTCGTGAAGATGGCGCTGCTCGTCAACGACGAGCCGGTCGATGCGCTGTCCATCATCGTCAACCGCTCGCGCGCCGAGATGCGCGGCCGGGCCATGGTCGACAAGCTCAAGGACCTCATCCCTCGGCACATGTTCAAAATCCCGATCCAGGCGGCGATCGGCGGCAAGGTGATCGCGCGCGAGACCATCAGCGCGCTGCGTAAGGACGTGACCGCCAAATGCTATGGCGGCGACATCACCCGTAAGCGCAAGCTGCTCGAGAAGCAGAAGGCGGGTAAGAAGAAGATGCGGAGCTTCGGCAAGGTCGACATCCCGCAAGAGGCCTTCATCGCCGCGCTCAAGATGGACGCGGATTAGGCGTCCCTATCTCTCCTCCCCGGGCTCGGAAACCATTTCACGACATCGGCGTTAGGGATGGGCGCGCCGCTCGTCGCGGTGGCTGCATATCGCTGCGCTCAAGATCCCGTCCCGGCTCTATTCCGGCGCCGACAAATTGTTTATGGTTAAGGAACCCTTAAAGACTTGCCTTCGTCTTGCCGCTTTCCAGTCATCCCGGCCATATTTGTGGCAATATATTGATATTGTTGTGTTTCACTAGCTTCTGTACTTGACAGAGCCCAATGTATCACTTCCCATCAGCGCGTAGGGATAGCAGCACGACGGGGGATGTCGCGCTGGGCTCACAGCTCGCAAGCCTTCCTCCGCCCGCAAAAACCAATTGCTGCATCTGGCCGTCTCGTCGTTCGCGCTTCAAGCGGGCCGGCTGTGTTCGGGGTGAAGCGTCACCATTGAGGGGCAGTTGATGCGTATCGCCCTCGCGTTTGGAGTCTGCCTCCTTGGCGGCCTGGCCGGCACGTTGCTGGCGGCCGCGGCGGATACGGACACCGCCAAGACGACAACGGCCAAGGCGAAAATCGCCGAAGCCATCGCGCAGACAGAGTCATCCGCCCAGCGCATCCGCGAGCGCTACCGCGCGCAGCTGAACGACAACACCGTCACCATCATGGCCGGCAGCGGCCAAGGCACCGACTCAGCCATCGTGCAGGACCTCGCCGCAGTGCTCGACGACGGCGCGGCTTTGCGTGTCGTGCCCATGGGCGGCAAGGGCCCGGCGCATAATCTCAAAGACGTGATGTTCATGCGCGGCGTCGACATGGGGATCACCCAGGCCAATGTGCTGAAGCATTTCGCCAAGACCGGCGAACTCGGGCCAAACCTCGAAAGCCAGGTCGCCTATATCGCCAAGCTGTTCAACGAGGAGATGCACGTACTGGTGCGCGCCGATATTACTGACGTCGCCGCACTGGACGGCAAGACCGTCAATATCGGGATTGAAGGCAGCGGCGCGGAGATCACCGCACGCTCCGTCTTCAACGCGCTCGGCGTCACGGTGCAAGAGGTGCATCTCGACGAGGCCGCAGCCCTGGCGAAACTCAAGGCGGGCGCCATTGACGCGACCGTCATCATCGCCGGCAAGCCCGCCCCGATCCTCGCTCATCTCGAGCCGTCGAGCGGTCTCAAGCTTCTCGGCCTGCCCTACCTCAAAGGCCTCGAAGACGACTATTACCCGGCGGCGCTCGGCCATGACGACTATCCGCAGCTCATCGCGGACGGAGACCGTGTGGATACGGTCGCCGTCTGCGCCGTGCTGGTGTCGTTCAACTGGGCGCGCAACAACCCGCGCAACGTCAAGATCGACCGCTTCGTAGAGCGCTTCTTCTCCAATTTCGATGCGTTCTTGGCGCCGCCGCGCCATCCGAAATGGCGGCAGGTCAATTTCGCCGCGACCTTGGAAGGCTGGCAGCGCTCGCCGGCCGCGCAAGCCTGGATCGACCGGGCCAAGGCGACCGTGGCCGCCAATGCAGGCATCGAGGAAAGCGCCGATGACGGTGCGCGGGCGCGCTTCGACACTTTCCTGGCGCAAGCCGACACGGGCGCCGCGGCCGCCTCGGACGACGAACGCGCCCGATTGTTCCGCGCCTTTCTCGAATGGAGCCGAACGCAGAACCAGAACTGACCGTCCCTTTTTTGTCCCACGCGTAGGAGGATGCCATGGTCCAACCGGCGCTCAAGAGTTGTCAAATGCCAGACCTGTCGCAGCCGCAAAGCCTCGCCCAGCGGATCGAGGCGGAGATCCGGCTCGGCGCCCGTCCCGAGTTCACCGTGACGTCGATGGCCGAGCGCTTCGCCCCCGATGCGTTGCGTGCGCCACACCATGCGCTCCGTGGGTCACAAGACGAACCGCGGCGGCTCCCCGGCGATGCGGCGCTAAGCGGCCTCACGGGTGAGGGACTTGCCAACCAGGACCTTGCCAACCAGGGCCTTGCCAGCGACTCCCGGCGCTTCGCCTTGACCCGTGGCGTGGTCGTCGTGCTGACGGCAGTAGCTATCGCGCCTGCCATGATCCTCGCTGGGCTGTTGTGGCTCGCCATTCGCGGGCCGGCGGCGCATTTCGATCCGAGCGGTTCGCGGCCTGCGCCGGTCCAACAGGCAGCGGCGGCCACGCCTCTGCTCAGCGCGGTGACGCCTGCTCCGGAGATCGCCCTGTCGGCGCCCGAAGCGATTGCGGTCAAGGCCGGCGAGGCGGCTCCCTTCGCCATCGCCATCGCCCCAAAGGACGCGCCGCCGGCGCGGAGCGTCATCGCTATCCGCGATCTGCCCGAAGGCGTGACCTTCTCCGGCGGACGGCCCTACGACACCAGCGAGTGGAACCTGCGGCCGGATGAGATCGCCGGGCTTACGTTGCACACGCCCGACGACCAGACGGGCGCAACGGACTTGCGGGTGGAATTGGTGGCCGCCGACGGCGCCGTGCTGGCGCGGTCGTCGACGCGGCTGGACATCGCGCCCGTGCCTCATGGGCTTGCCTTGCGGTCGGGCGAGGCCGACCGCGTCGAAACGCTTATGGACCACGGCAACAAGATGATCGCCGTCGGCTATTTCGCCGGCGCCCGCGCCTATTTCGAGCGCGCGGCGGAAGCCGGCAGCGGCGAGGCGGCGCTGGCGGTGGGCGCCACATACGACCCGGACTTCATTGCCGCGCTCGGCGTGCAGGGCATCAAGCCCGAGCCGGCCGCCGCCAAGGACTGGTATGACCGCGCCGAGGCGCTCGGTGTGACGGATCGGGACATGAAGCTGGCAGGCCTCAAACAGGACTGGTCCCAGAGCGGCGGGCCGCCAGCCGCCGTGGACAGCGCCGCTGTGCCGGAGGAGGCCGCGCCGGCGCCGGTGGAGAACCGCCACACGCCAAAGGACGACGACCGGCCCGGTCCGCTCGGCCGGCTGGTGGCGGCGGCGTCGGAACTGACGAGCACGGATGAATGGGTCGAGGTGTCGAGCGCGGTGAATATGCGCGAGGGCGCTTCAGGGACCGCCGACACGCTGAAGATCATGCCCGCCGGCGCCAAGCTGCGCGTCGCAGGACGCGACGGCAATTGGGTGCAGGTTGCCGACCCGGCCACCAAGCAGCAGGGCTGGATCTACCGGCGCTTCTTGAAAGAGACGGAAGCGCCGTAATCCTCATCGGCGTCGGTCCTCATGAGACGGCATTGACGCGCCTCCTCAGCGTGAGGGTCTAGACCGCGGGCGCGGTGCGGACGTGCCACGCCAGATAGGTGAGCGCGGCGCCCTCGCACATCAGCTGAATGCCAAGCAGCACGCCGAGCAGCCAATCGGCGCTGAGCGGCATGTTGGCCCACAGAATGACGGCCAGGAAGATGCTGACGATGCCGCTGCCGAGCACCCAGCCCCAATTGGGAAACGGCTTAATGGTCAGCGCAAAAATGACTTTGGCGATGCCCTCGACCATGAAGAACACGATCAACAGCACGGTGATGACCAAGAGGCCGCTGCCGGGTGCCCGCAGCAGCAGCAGGCCGATCAGAATGGCCAGGACCGCAGAGATCGCCTGCAGCCAGAAATGCGGCACATGACGGGCGCCGATCAGGCCGATGCCTTGTAGCACGCCGCTCATGATCAGGATCCAGGCCAACAGAACGATGATGGTGACGGAAGCGATGAGGGGATAGACCAGGGCCAGAAAGCCGGCGACCACCAGCAAGACACCCTGAATGAGATACCAGAACGAATAGCGCTTCA
>Ga0307380_10013508_pt1 | contig 10087 bp, 12 predicted proteins | sample UN3MG_FD_202239 | JGI IMG/M metagenome (GOLD analysis project Ga0307380, IMG submission 202239) | Soil microbial communities from Risofladan, Vaasa, Finland - UN-3 | ecosystem: Environmental > Terrestrial > Soil > Coastal area > Acid sulfate soil | place: Finland: Risofladan, Vaasa | collected...
TGAACCGGGTGTCGGGCGACCTCGCAGTGCTGCGCTCGTACGCCTACTGCGTCGTGGCCGCGGACTCGCGAGACACCAACGCTCAGTCGGCGCTCGCCGAGAGTCGACGCATTGACGCCGTACTGCGACCGCTCACCGCGCGACTCGCCGACTGGGTGGCGGCCCTCGACGTCGACGCGCTCGCCGATCTCAGCGCCGACGTGGACGCTCACCGCGGTCCGCTGGCCCGGCTCGCCGCGCGAGCGGAGCACCAGATGAGCGAGTCCGAGGAGCACCTTGCAGCGGAACTCGGAGTCACCGGGTCGGGCGCGTGGGGCCGCCTCCACAACGACGTCACCTCGCAGCTCACCGCCGTCGTCGAGCTGCCCACGGGCGAGGAACTGCTCCCGATGCCGGCGGTACGCGGGTTGGCCACCGACGCCGACGCGGCCGTTCGGCGCGCCGCGTACGACGCCGAACTGCGCGCGTGGCCCACGATCGACGTCCCGATCGCCGCCGCGATGAATGCGATCAAGGGCGAGGCCAACGCGCTCAACCGTCGACGGCACTGGACGTCGCCGCTCGATGCATCGTTGTTCGCCAACAGCGTGAGCCGCCCGACGTTCGAGGCCATGCAGTCAGCGGTCATCGCTGCCCTGCCCGACTTGCGTCGTTGGATGAAGACCAAGGCGGCGCTGCACGGCCACGACCCAGCCGACGGACTCCCTTGGTGGGACCTCGTCGCCCCGCTTCCATCGGCCGGCGGCGAGGTGTCCTGGGACGACGGCCTCGACGTGGTCCGCGCCGCATTCACGGGCTACAGCCACACCTTGGGCGGACTCGTCGACCGGGCACTCGACGAACGATGGATCGACGCCGAACCCCGCGACGGCAAGACCGGCGGCGCGTTCTGCGCGTCGTTCGTCGACGATCGATCGCTGGTACTGCTGAACTGGTCGGGCTCGGCCGACTCGACCCAGACGACTGCCCACGAACTGGGCCACGCGTACCACAACACCACGCTCGCTGGCCGCACAGCTCTCCAGCGTCAGCTCCCGATGGCACTCGCCGAGACGGCCAGCATCTTCTGCGAAACGCTCGTCGTCGAGGCGGGTCTGGCTCGAATGTCCGGCCCGGACCGACTTGCCCAGCTCGACGTCGATCTCGTCGGCAGCAACCAGGTGATCGTCGACATCCACTCTCGGTTCCTGTTCGAGACCGAGGTCTTCGCTCGTCGCCAGCGCAAGACACTGAGCGCCGACGAGCTGTGCGAGTTGATGACCGAGGCACAGGCATCGGCGTATGGCGATGGGATCGACCAGTCCACCGCTCACCCCTACATGTGGCTGCTCAAACCCCACTACTACGGCTCGCACTTCTACAACTGGCCGTACACATACGGCCTCTTGTTCGGCCTCGGGTTGTACGCCCGATACCAGGACGACCCTGATCGGTTCCGAAACGGGTACGACGACCTGCTGTCGCGCGCCGGCATGGACACTGCCGAGCAACTCGGCCAGGCGTTCGACCTCGATGTCACCGACGAGGCGTTCTGGACCGCAAGCCTCGATGTCGTCCGCTCCCGCATCGCCGACTACGTCGCCCTCGCGAGCGAGGTCGGCGGGATCGAGCCGGTGTGAGCACCCGCTACGACCTCACCCGCGACGAGTTGGCCACCGTGCTCGAGGGCGAGCCCAGGTATCGACTCGATCAGCTGTGGGCGGGGCTGTACACGCAGCTCACCGACCCCGCCGACATCACCAATCTGCCCAAGGCGTTGCGGGCTCGACTCGACGCCGAACTCCCCCTCTCGCTCGCGGCCGTGACCGAGTCGGTCAGCGATCGTGGCGACACCATCAAGTTCCTGTGGGAGCTCGACGGCGGGAGCCGAGTCGAGACCGTGCTGATGCTGTATGCCGACCGGGCCACGGTCTGCGTGAGCAGCCAGGCCGGTTGTGCCATGGCCTGCGGGTTCTGCGCCACCGGGCAGGCGGGCTTCACGCGGCACTTGACCGTCGGTGAGATCGTCGAACAGGTCGTGCGGGCGTCGCAGCGGGCCAAGCAGCTCGAACGGCGCGTGAGCAACATCGTGTTCATGGGCATGGGCGAGCCGATGGCGAACCTCGATGCCGTCTGGACAGCCACCGAGCGATTCCACGGTGATCTCGGGCTGTCGGCGCGGCACATCACGATCTCGACCGTCGGCATCATCCCGGGAATCCGCTCGCTCGCCGATCGTCCACTGCCGGTCAATCTCGCGGTGTCGCTCCACGCCGCCAACGACTCGCTGCGAGACGAGCTGGTGCCCATCAACAAGCGCTATCCGATCGCGGACCTGATGGATGCGTGCGAGGACTACCTCGACGCAAAACACCGTCGGGTGAGCTTCGAATGGGCGATGATCGACGGAGTCAACGACCGCGACAGCGATGCCCGCGAGTTGGCCACGCTGTGCCGTCGCCTGTCCCCGCACGCTCACGTCAACCTGATCCCGCTGAATCCCACACCGGGTTACCCGACCACCGGGACACCGCTGCGTCGGGTCGAGGCGTTCCGCGACCTCCTCGAGTCGCGCGGCGCCAATGCCACCGTGCGGCGAAATCGCGGCACCGACATCGACGCCGCATGCGGCCAGCTCGCCGCCGGCCAGCCGGTCACCCTCGGGCGTCGCCGATGACGATCCGTCGCGGCCTGGCCTCGCGGGACTGACCCTGAGGCCAGGCCCACATGGTCACGGTCAGGTGTACGTGGGGTTGGCAACAGACAGCTTGTCGGCGACCGCCTCGGCCAGGAGCGTTCGCAGTTCCGCCGCCCGGTCGTCGAATCGTCGCTCGCGGATCGCGGCCGCCAATGCTGCATCGTCGGTCACACCGAGCTGAGCGAGTCGTCGGGCGTGTGCCGCTGCGTGGGCAGGTCCGAGTTCGATCTCACGTTCGACCATCGCCAGCACGTTCGAGGCAACCCTCGCATGGAACCTCAGCCGGCCGTCGGTGGACGCGATCACCTCGCGGTCGATCCACTCGCGGACTGCTTCCAAGAGTTCGATCGCGCTCGGCGCATCGTGTGGCGCACCCACCATCACCACCGCCCTTCCAGCGATACCAGCAAGTCGTGTTCGTTCTCGCAGACGCGGCGACCGATCGCAGCCAGTTCGTGACTCCGCGTCATGCCGCCGAGGTGCACACTCGCTTGGAGGATGCACATGACCGCCCACTTCCACGTACCCAGTACCTCCCACCAATGCACCGCCACCGGGTCGACTGTCGTCCCGCCGGCTTCTTCGTAGGCAGCGAAGAGCTCCTCGTACTCACCGAGGCCCGCGACCGGAGCGCGACCACCGAACCGCCACGCCTTCACACACAGCCAGCCGAGATCCTCCATCGGGTCACCGAGGTGGGCGAGCTCCCAGTCGATCACGGCGCGCAATCCATCGGGGCCGACGATCACGTTGCCGAGTCGGAAGTCGCCGTGCACGACGCAGGCTTGTTGCGAAGCGGGTCGGGTGTCGACCAGCCAGTTGCGGACCAGCTCGAGCACGGGGTGGGGCTGGCCGAGCGAATCGAGGACGTCGGTGTAGTAGGCGAGCTGGTCGGTGGCTTCGAGACCCTCGACACCCGCGACGTCGAGGGCATGGATCTTCGCAAGCGCATGACCGAAGTCGGCGGCCAGGCCGGGACGTGCGGCCGCATAGTCGTCGTCGCGTTGAATCTTGCGGGCGATCGTCTCACCGTCGATCGCTTCGAGCACCATGAATGCCACACCGTCGTCTCGACGACGGGCATCGATCAGCTCTGGCGCCGGCACGCCACCTCGGCGTGCAGCGGCGACGACGCCGGCCTCGATGAGCATGTTGCGTTGATCGCCGGAGCGCTGCCGCTGCAGGATCAGCGCGCGACCGTCGGCAGTGAACCTCCAGGTCTCACGCGAGGCGCCGCCCGACAGCCGATGAAGGTCATGGATCTCGGCGTCGTCGAGCAACCGCGACAGCATCATCGAGAGCTCGGAGCCCACCGCTGATGTCGCCATTGGCTGCAGGTTAGGCCGCCGTGGCGGTTGCCTCAGCAGCCAGCAGCGCGTACCGACGGCGTCGGGTTGACCGCGAGGCCGCCGCCAGGGTGCACTTCGAAGTGCAGGTGCGGCGTCCCGGTCGCATTGCCGGTGTCGCCGTTGTAGCCGACGACGTCGCCCTGCGTGACTCGACGACTGGCGCCCTCGTACGAGGCGAAGTGTGCGTAGTAGTAGCGGTTGCCGTTGTCGCCGACGAGCGAGGCGGCGTTACCACCGAGGCGGTTCTGTTTGAAGTTCACGAAACCACTGACGACGGCATAGATCGGCGTCCCCATCGGCGCCAACATGTCGACGCCTTCGTGGCTGCGCCCACCCGACCGTGGCGCTCCCCAACTGTCACCGTAGGCCGAACCGTTCATCGGGCACAGGATCGCATCGATGTACACCTCGCCGTTGACGACACCGATCGGCACGCTGCCGGCGCCACCGGTACCGGTGCGTCCACCGCTGGTACCGCCAGACGCACCCGACGATCGAGGTGCGTTGCCCGACCCGGCGTCAGCTGCGATCGCGGGGTCGCTGTCGGGGTCACCGTCGGGGTCGGCATTCGGATCGGCAGCCGCAGCAGCTGCGGCGGCTGCCGCCGCCTGGGCCGCAGCAATGCCTGGGTTCGGCTGGGCGCGAGCGGCGGCTTCAGCGTTCCGCAACTCGATCTCTTCGAGGAAGGCCAAGTTGGCGGCCTGCTGCTCGGCAAGCGCCTGGCGAACAGCTTCGTCGGTGAGGCGCTGCTCTTCGATCTCGCGCAAACGCTGCACTTCGGCTTCTGCCTCGTCCTGCAGCGCCGTGAACAGGTCCTGCTGGTCCTCGATCGCCTGTTGCTGGCGAACGAGCTCGTCCTGTTGCTCGTTCAGCGCCTTCTGCGCTGCTTCGAACTCGTCGATCGAACTGGTTCCGGCGTTGGTCACGACATCGACGAGGACATCAGCTTGCACCTGATCCTTGGGGGCCTGCAGGCCGGTCAACAGCGGGATCCCCTTCGCGCCGCTCGATGCGAACCGGGCGACCGCCATCGACTGCACGTCACGGCGCAGCTTGTCGACTTGTTGTTCGAGCGCCTCGGCCCGACGTTGCATCCCGACCGCTTCATCTTCGAGCACCTCGAGGTCCGACTGCGCCTGGAAATAGGCCTCTGCGGCCGCGTTGGCCCGGTCGCGAGCGGCCTGGATCTCGCGGGCAGCCTCTCGCGCTGCATCGTCGCTCGTCTGTGCGGTGGCCCCCGCCGGTACCACGACCGCAGCAACCGAGACAGTCACCGCAAACGCAGCGATCAGCGCCGCAAGCATGCGGCCGAACCGACCCGGACGAACCCGAGAGCGGCCGCGACCGTGCATCGGAGCGTCGTGTGTGGTGGCGATGGTCGAGATGGTAGTGGGCATTGCCGTCAGGGGATCGGCAGCGTTGGGCCGGTCACTGTGAGTCTTCGTCACCGGATCGCGACAACTTGACCGTTGATTGACGAACCTCGTGACCGCCGGGAGACCGATCAGTGCTCAGGGTCTGCAGCGCTCGGCTCGGCCAACAGCCCACCGAGCGCGGCCGCCCCGCGCTCGATGTGGTCGTCGAGCACCCGTTGGAGCACGGCCCCGGTCCACAGGTTGCCCCCGTACGTGAGCGTCATGTTCAGCCTGAAGTCACCGGCGTCCGACGTGTCGGGATGCAGCGTTGCGGCGAGGATCCAGGGCGAGTGACGGCGACCGTCGATCTCGTCGCGTTCGAAGACCACGCGACGACCAGGCTCGTGAACCACCCGCACCATGCGCAGCCGCTTCGACCTCGCGAACGGACCGACCTGGGCCTGCAGTTCAACGTTCCACGTTCGATGACCACCCGTCGGCGGCACCTCGTCGACATCGTGCACCAGGTCCATCCACGATGGATACACCGCCAGGTCATCCACCAGGGCGAACGCCCGCTCGGGCGGTCCGGGGACCATGGTGGCTCGTTCGATCTTCATGACCTCGGAGACGACAGCGTCACTCGACGGGGCGTTCGGCCGTGCGGAAAGCGCGCGCCAACAACGGGCTGCGAGCCGAGAGCAGGCCATCGAGGTCGTCGGCCTCGTCGAACGACGGCGTCCACGGACCGGCGTCGACATCGTCGGCGAGATCAGAGGCGTCGGGGACATCGATCTCCGATGCGGCGCGGCCCTCGTCGAGCGCAACGTCGTCGCCGAGCTGCAGTTGTTCGGTGCCCGGAGGGACGCGGACCGCGCGCGACGCCCGGGTGCGCACCGTCGGGGCAGGTAGTGGCGGACGGAAGAGATGCAGCTCGGGGTCCCGGAGATCATCGAGCGTCCACCCGCGCGGCACCACCATCGAGTCTGCGTGGCGCAGACACAGCACCGATGCCCCAGGCTCGATCGGGTTGGGCAACGCGTCGATCCAGAAGACGAGATCCTCGGCACGCATGCCGTAGACCACCGACGCCCGGTCGGAGCAACCGGGGCGTCCGCACAGGCGTTCCATCGATGCCGAGACTAGTCGTCGCCACTCGCTCGACATCGGGATCCGGCCCGGAGCGAGACGATGCGCGACGCACCACCCCCGGTGCGCCATGATTGGCGCCAACACCACTACGTCCGAGGGAGGACCTCATGATTCGACTGCTCATCCGTGTCGGGATTGCATTGCTCGGAGCTGCGATCGGTTTGATCGTCGCCGCCGCCGTGCTCGACGACATGACGCTCGACGGCCCTGCCTTCGTGCTCGCGATCGTCATCTTCGTCGTGTTGACCGCCGTCCTCGAGCCGCTCATCGAGCAGATCGGAGACCGGCACCTCTCGCTGATCGCAATGTTCAGCTCGCTGATCACGACGTTCCTCGCGTTGCTGATCACCGAGCTGGTCTCCGATGGACTGAGCATCACGGGATCGATCACGTGGGTGCTCGCCACACTCATCGTGTGGGTCTGCACCGCATTGGCCACCTGGATTCTGCTGCGAATGTTCATCAAGAACGTCCGCGAGAACCGCTGAACGCGGGGTGGGCGATGGGAGTCTCGATCTCCCGACCTCCACGGTGTGAAAGCGAATCAGCCACTTTGGCGCCGTTGAGGCCGACTTCGGAAAGTGGTTCTGACCTGGTGTTTTATGTCCGTTCAGTGTCGTCTCGTATCGTCTCGTCATGAAGCGTCTGTGCACCTGGTGTGCACCTGGCGAGTAGAATTCACCCATGGCATCGGTCGTCGACAAGCAGTTGAGCGACGGCTCGAAGGCCTACCTCGTGCGATTCCGCACCGCTGACGGCAAGCAACGTTCGAAGCAGTTCAAGCGCCGCCGCGACGCCCTCGCGTTCGCCAACGTGACCGAGGTCGACCGACAGCACGGCACCCTCGTCGATCCACGACTCGGTCGCATCACCGTCGGCGAGTGGTGGGACCAGTGGTGGCCGACGGTCACGAATCTGCGCCCGAGCACGAAGGCCCGAGACGAACAGTTCTTTCGAACGCACGCCCGCCCCGTGTTCGGGTCGACCCCGCTCGGCAAGCTCGACCGAACCGCACTTCGCTCCTGGGTGGCCGACCTCGGGTCGCCCGAGGGCAGCAACCTCGCACCCGCCACCATCCACCGCGTGGTGCAACTCATGAACAAGTGCGTGAACGCCGCGTTCGAGGACCGCCTCATTGCCCACAACCCGGTCGCCAAGCTCCCGCTCCCGCGAATCGAGCGTCGCGAGATGCGATTCCTCGACACCGACGACATCTGGAAGCTCGCCGATGAGATCGACGAGGCGTACCGATCCTTCGTGTTGCTCGGAGCGTTCGGCGGCCTGCGTCTCGGCGAGATGCTCGGCCTGCGATGGAAGCGCGTCGATCTTCTCCGACGACGAGTCGACATCGCCGAGACGCTGGTGAGCATCGGCGGCCACATCACCTTCGGACCACCGAAGACGAAGGCCGCGGTCCGAACAGTGCCACTCCCCTCGTTCGTCTGCGACGAGTTGTCTCGCCGCGCCGTTCCGCCGATCGATCCCGAGGGCCTGGTCTTCGAGTCGCCGGAGGGATTCCCGGTCCGGGCGACGCTCTTCCGCCGACGCGTGTGGCGACCTGCGGTTGCGGCCGCCGGCCTCGAACCATTCCGCATCCACGACCTCCGACACACCGCCGTCTCGCTCTGGGTCGCTGAAGGCGCCAACCCCAAGCACGTCGCCGCGATGGCCGGCCACACCTCGGTCTCGGTCGTGTTGGATCGATACGGCCACCTCTACCCGCAACAGGACGATGAACTGATGCGGCGACTTGCGTCTCGCGCCGGCGTCCCGCACGTTGGTCTCGGGGGATGAACTTGGCGTCGGTCGATCGTGGATGAACCAATCAGACGATGAGTCGTGACCCGTGGTTGAAACAGCTCCGCATTGCTGGTGCTGACACCCGATCTGTCGAGGAGGTGCTGGCCGGCGATGTTCCCGCCGATGGACTCCAACACGCCGGCAGTGCGCTCTTGCGCGTCGAACGCTCGGACACCCTTGTCGCAATCGCTCGTCGGCTGGTCAAGGCGTTGGGGCGCCGGGACTGGACCGGTGACGCCGAACTGATCGTGGAGCTCGAGCACTACGTCGACCGCACCGCGTCGGATCTGACGACGTTGCCCGTCTCCCTCGACGAACTGGGCGAAGCACTCGATCAGTCCGGCGGTAGCGACTCGTTCATCGACCTGACCGACGGAACGTTGTGGCCGGCGCAGCTGTTCGATGTCGATCAGGTCCCGCCGGACTTCGACCCGGAGTCGGATCGGTGGCTGCTCGTGGTCGGCCTCGGATCAGGCCCTGCATACGACGCAATGCAGAGATTCGTCGCGACGGTCGAGCAACCGGATCTTGCATCGCGTCTCAGCGATGCGCTTGCGGGGTCTGGTGCATTCCGCCGGTTCCAGACCGAACTCAGCCGGCACGAGGACGAGTACACGCGCTGGCACCGGTTCCGTGACGATGCCCGCTTGGGCCGAGCGCGCTGCTGGCTCGCAGACCACGGCTACCGGTCCAGTCACCAGCGGTGACGAACGGACTCGGCCGGCCGAATGCGGTCAAGCGGCTTCCAACCAGTTCGCCTGTGAGATGCGAGTATGTCGCGATGGCTCGACCTCCGGTCACCTGCGCCGTCTGCCACTACTTGCGAGTGGAGGGCTCGTTCAGCGATGCGGGCGACATCTTCATCTGCAGCGAATGCCAGGCCAACGCCAAGAAGCTCCTCGAGATCCAGGACAGCATCTGGGCCGAGATCGTCGACACGAGCGAATCCACGGAGGGCACCCAGAAGTCGCCGGACTCCTGACCGAGCGGCACTCAGCCGGCCGCTCTCGACTGGCACCGGGCGCCGTGTTCTACCAGTCGAGTTCGGTGTCGAGATCGAGTTGAACGAGCTCGACCGCGCCGTCTGCTGCGAGCTGGCCAATCACGGAGAACCCGGCAAGAAGCGTTCCGGACATCACCAGGATTCGGTAGTCGTCACGCTCTGCGATCAGCCGCGGCAAGTCATCGAACTCGACTGCGAAGCGATCGACGATCCGAATCAGCTCGAACACCTGGAAATCGTTCGTCGACGGTTCGCCGTTCGGTCCGCGCTCGGGACGCAGCTGGCGGTCGAGGTCCTCGAAGAACCTCGGCGTCGCGCGAACGACGCGTCGTGTGGAACTCACTTCTGGTTGGGAGCCGACTCGGTCTGTTCGATGTGCTGCTCGAGGCGCAGACGCACCCGCTCGAGGAACTCGGCAGGGACCTGGTCCAGATCGGTGACGACACTTGCCTCGAAGAGCGCTTGCTGCTCGGCCGGGCTCATCTTCTCGAGTTCGGCGGCAGTCACGACCTTCCCGGGCATCGCTCCATTCTATCTCCCGAGCAGGTCTCGGCGAGTCGACCACGCGGTGTGCCGGCTGCATTCGGCCAGATCGCCGAATCGACGTCGGGATTATCGGGCACAGCACTTGGGCCGATCTGTGGCGCGGGCGAAGCGTCGATCAGCGGATTATCGGGCGCGCGTACTGTGCGGTGAACTGCTGTGAAGCGGCGGGTAGGTGCGGGCTCACGGCGGATGCAGCCGGTCCCGG
>Ga0307380_10013509_pt1 | contig 10087 bp, 8 predicted proteins | sample UN3MG_FD_202239 | JGI IMG/M metagenome (GOLD analysis project Ga0307380, IMG submission 202239) | Soil microbial communities from Risofladan, Vaasa, Finland - UN-3 | ecosystem: Environmental > Terrestrial > Soil > Coastal area > Acid sulfate soil | place: Finland: Risofladan, Vaasa | collected...
CTTAGAGTTTCAATCCACGCCCCCGCGAAGGGGGCGACACGTCGTACCCGTCACCCCTACTTAGCGATCCATGTTTCAATCCACGCCCCCGCGAAGGGGGCGACTCAACGGCTCATCGGAGCAAAGCGAAGGACAAAAGTTTCAATCCACGCCCCCGCGAAGGGGGCGACGGTGCTAAGGTTACTCTAGCACAGGGTAGAGCAGGTTTCAATCCACGCCCCCGCGAAGGGGGCGACCGCGTCATGGCGTCGTGCCGGGCGTAGCAGTAGAGTTTCAATCCACGCCCCCGCGAAGGGGGCGACCGATATGATGTTTGATCTTCAACCTGATAAAAAGTTTCAATCCACGCCCCCGCGAAGGGGGCGACATGAAGGAGACGAACCGGATGGTGCCAGTGACTGAGTTTCAATCCACGCCCCCGCGAAGGGGGCGACCAGGGATTACGGAGCGAGCGGTTGTTGAGGAGCTGTTTCAATCCACGCCCCCGCGAAGGGGGCGACAGCAATTTGCGACGACGATGCACACTCACCAACGGTTTCAATCCACGCCCCCGCGAAGGGGGCGACAAACAACGCGAACGCCTTTATCCACGTGGATAAGGGTTTCAATCCACGCCCCCGCGAAGGGGGCGACCCAGAGTGGGTACACGGTGGTTTATGGTTAATAGTTTCAATCCACGCCCCCGCGAAGGGGGCGACTGTGTTCTCAATAAGTCCATTATGCCCAACGTATTACATTGCGTCTACCGCGAACCTTCGGCTTTGGCCCACCAATGTGCCAAGGTTCGGGGATGCCCGTGACCTATGTACTTGCCAATGAACAGATTATGGAAGCCGCGAACCTCCCTGGAAAAGTCTGGGCGCTTGGGGTTCGCGGTAGCGCGTCTAAACCAGCAGCGGTCCCTCTGGATCATAGCCGGGTTTCGCCCCAACGTGCTCGACGCGGTTCTTCCAGTTCTTCCCAAGATAATAGAAACGTAGGCTGTCCTTCTCCGGATCAACAATGTCGATCAACCTTCCTTTTAGTTCGACCCACTGCGCCGGGTCAACCAAACATTCGAAGACCGAGTTTTGAACCCGTTGTCCGCGATTCTCACAGACTTTCGCCACGTGCCGGAGCCGGCTTTGCCCTTCAGGAGTTTCCGTATTAACGTCATAGGCTACGAGAACCATCATCTTTTTCAGATTCTCCTCAACGCCACAGGAAAGGCGGGTATCCATCCAGGTCGCCTCGCAGGTATCGCGCAAGAAGCTGTGCCTGAACATGAGCGAGCAAGCCAACGCTTATTTTCTCTTGCAGGAACAAATGGGTAATCTCTTCTTGCTTGCGCTTCTGCCACGCAACCAGAACGATCTTCCTGGTCTCGTCATCCATGATGACCGCCCCTGACTCTGTCTTGACAAATCCATCAGGCTTGATTTGCTGACGGTTTACAAGCGAAAGGGCAAGGCGGTCAGCCAGATATGCCCGCAATTCCTCCATCAGGTCGAGAGCAAGGCCGGGTCGACCGGGTCTATCCCTATGGAGAAAACCTACAGCAGGATCAAGTCCGACGCCCTCCAGCGCCGACTCCACGTCGTGGACCAGCAGCGTGTAGAGGAACGAGAGCAAAGCGTTCATGTTGTCCAGAGGCGGCCGGCGGCTGCGCTCTTTGAAGAAGAAATGCTCCTTGTTCGAGCTGATGAGATGATCGAAGACGCCGAAATAGGTCGCGGCAGCGCTGCCCTCAATGCCCCGAATCTGATCGACGGTCGGCTGCTCCTGAAGGGTCTTGATATACTGCTGCATATCCTCAAGGGCCCGCTTCATCGGAGTCGAGTCCGCAAGTTCCGGTCCATCCCGCATCGCCCTTTGCAGGACGATTCGGCTGTTGGCGATCTTGGCGGTCACCACGGACCGGGCGATCTCGGTACTGGTAGCCGGATCGTCCGCCCGGCGGTACTGCTCCCGCCGCAGCAGTACATTACCGCTGACCGGACCGTGCACACGGGCCAGGAAGCGACCGTTCTCCGTCAGGAAGGACAGCGTCACATTGCGCTCGCCACAAAGCCCCAGCAGGAACGGGCTGCACAGGACATTGCCGAAGCAGACAATCGACCCCAGGTTGTGAATGGGCACGCGGAGCTTGACCTCCTGCTCCTGGTGGACGAGCACGGTATCGCCTTCTTTCGACAGGTAGCTCCCTTGGGTCGTCACGAACAGCGTATTGAGCAACTGCTTCATTCGTCCATCCCCGCTTGCGAAAGGTAATGCCGGATGTTCTTCTTGATGCCGGTGATCTTGGGCAGGCAGCGTTCGAGCAGCGAGCAGCTTTCGCACTTCTTCTCATACTTGGCTACAGGGGTCGTTCCTCGATTGAAGAGTTCATGCAGGCCGGTTGCCGCCGCTTCCGTTTGCTCACGAAGCGCTGCGTCAAACTCGACTTCATACCTGCGCCTACTCTTGCCGTAGAAGAGAGCCCCACAGGGCACCTCTGTCTGGAGCATCTCCTCAAGGCACATTGCCTGAGCACAAAGCTGTATCCGGTATTCGATTCTGTCCTTGCGAATGCCGCGCTTGTACTCGACGGGATAGGGCTGCCAGAGACCATCCCGCCCCGGCAATGACACTCCCGCACCAGAAGGATGGAACTCAACGACATCCGCCATCCCGGTAAGGCCAAGTCGAAAAGAGTGTATTCGCAGGGATCGGGCCGTAACAATGCCTTCTCGGCTTTCTGCGCCACTTTCGTGGGTCCGTTCGTGGAGACTGGTCCCTTCGGCCGTAAAGACGTTGTCCTCCCAGACACCCTCCACAAGGTGCAGTGTCGCCCGTCTCGGGCAGAACACGAAATCTGCAATTCGGGACAACGGCAACAAGTCTTCCTCAGTATGAAGGGCCATGTCTATACTCTCTCTTCAGCGACCGCCTTGGCGTCCTTCTCTTCCTTTGCTGTTTCCGTAAATTCCCACACGATCTTGCGAGCGATCACCAGGGCCTTCCCATCCCCGCCTTCGTCCTTTTCACGTACCACCGCGAAGGGTATCTTGCAGGGGTCTTCCTTTTTTGCATCTTCGAACTTCATCGCCTTAAGGTCGCCACTGTAATCCGCGATGGATTGCGGGAAATCTTTTCGTCTGCCGGTTTTCGGATCGATGGCATCCGCACGGCTGATCTCCACCATCTCAAACAGCTTGTGGGCATGTTCGTTACCGAGTGCAGTAGAATGCTGGAAGTCAATCAGGCCCACGATGCGCATACCTGTTCGGGGTGCGGCCCTATCATCCGTGAACATGTGTTTCAGAGCGAATAGAAAGTTGTCAAGATCGTAGTAGGTAAACCCCGTCACGGCCGCAAAGGCTGGAGACAGGTAGATATGGCAGCGATAAATGGCGTAGTCAACGATGTGCTTTCGGCCCATCGTGCGGTTGCCGCCTTCTTCGTCTCCCCCACTCTGACCTTCCGTTTGCTGCTTCTTCTCTTTCTCGCTCGTCGCGGCACATCTGGTGATCGAGAAGTCCAACTGGAGGAGGCGATCCAAGCTTTCGGAGAACCCGAACTGGATTGGCCCCCGAATCTGACCAAAAAAACTGCTTCTTAGTGGTCCGTCGGTTGATGTTACCCCTCCGAACGTCCGAACGTCAACGAACGCTGCGCATAACGCATCGCGATATGCACGGACTATGAACTCACTCTTGCCTGCCGTTTTCGTCTTGGCTCGCTCCCACTCGCCTTTATTCGTTTCCGGGTACTTTTTGAAGATGACTTCCGCCGTCTTCGCGATGTCATCACTTTCCATTAACTCTTGGAGCACGGCATTCTCTTTAATGAATATCCTGTAACCGTCCTGTGAGCCGTTGCCAAGAAGCTTGCCGTCCGGCTTATACAGACTGAAGAAGTTGCGCACCTTGCGTTTGAGACACACATCGGTTATCAAACCCTTCATCGTATCCGGCTGCATGCGCGGCATATTGCCGGTGTCCGGGTCACCGTTCGGATTTGACTTAGCGACCTCTATCAGCAGGACCATCTCGTGGCGTTCGCCGACAACATCGCTTGCCTTCTTGTCTTTTGGCAATTCGAGGAGATTGTGATGAAGCTTTGGTTCTTCTTTCTGTTGCACTTGCTCGGTCATATAGATAGCTCCTTTCGATTATTCCTGTTTATCCGAATCAGATTCGGTGGTTTGGTTGGTATCATTCATTCCGTCGTCCTTGCCTTTACCTTTAGGCCACTGTCGGCAGCGTTCGTAGTAGAAGCCAATAGCGAACCGCCCCTGCTCTTCCAGCGACAGTGTGCGGGGGAAATTACAGCCAGCGGCTTCCTTAAGATGGGCACAAATATGTTTCAGACCCTCAAACATAACCTCGCCCGTATCTTTATTCTTGTAACCGTGTTCAAGGCAATTGGCCCATCCTTTGCCAATTTTGTTGAGGTGATAACGTGCCAGCTTGCAGAGTTGCGGAAAGGCCAAAGCCGGCGTTGTTGAAGCGGCTGAATAAGAGCGATTCGCTGGCGAACTATTCGTCCCACCGCTATTCTTATGGGCCTCGATGTGAATCTTATCGAGCATTGCCAACAGCCGCCCGCAAAGATACGCGGAATCATTTTGTTCTGTATGATTGTTCATATTTATAGTAACTCCTTTCTTGCTTAGATAAAGCTTTATAAGTGCCGTCCGAGTGCGAAGACGGTCTTCAAATTCAGTTCTTGTCTTCTTATCGCATCCTTTGGCAAGCTCAAGCGATTGCCTTTCCAAAGCAGCGGAATAGAGCCGTGAAGGAAGGGGTCGCCCGAACAAAGCCGCCTCAAACAACTCGCTATATGTGCGGGGTAAAGGTTTACTGTTCTTGCTCTTTCGAACGGTGCAATCCGCAAAATCCGTAATGGAAGTCGGGCAGTCGTCACCGTATCGATTAGGAAGGAGCGACAATTCGAGCCACCTGCGAAAATACGCGACGGCGTTGGGCAACGTTTCGGTATGCCACGAACGAATTGTGATACGCGACTGTGGCGAAGATAAGACAGCAGCATAAAACCGTGACGTATCAGGGACATTAGGATGAACACCCCATGCACCCTTAAGGAACTCCCGTACCTGCAAGGGGTCGGCTTCTTTCATCAACTCGCCGAATCCCAGAGATTGGGGAGACGCACCGTCGGCTGTTTCATCTATGGCCCAGAAGATAACCACAGCATCGCCCATTCGCACATGAGATGCATCATCATGAAGAAGCCAGTTAAGAGCACTGCTGGCTCTTTCAGCCGGATCCAAGCCGAGTGGGGCGGTGATCTCACCAAGGCCATAGGATTGCATGGGGGCCTTATCAAAAGATGCAATAGGACAATAACCACCGCCATTTGGCACTCCCTGAATATGAGGGAATCTGACGGCCAGAGGAATAGGCGAAGTCCGCTCCTCCGCCGAGAAGATGTTCATGCCGACGGGTAGCCATGCCCGAATCTCATATCGTTGCTTTGCGACATCTTCATGCCACCATTGTTTCACTTCTGGCAGTTGAAACAGCAACCGCCCATTGACACGGAAAGACAACCGCTGGTCTTTTGTGAATTGAGCCACATCCTCATCTGAAAACGAATCGAGCGGCAGGGTCGGTTCGCTTTGAAGGAAGCGTTTCATCGCACAAAGCTCTGCTGACATTCTGCTTTGGTCAAGGGAGTCCAGATACCTTTTATGCAAGCTCACGAAGGCATCGTGGTTGTTCTTCTGGTTGGCGGTTACACTCTTACTGTTCTTCTCCGTGACGTTACCGTTTTTGTCCTTCTTGATATCAGGCTCTTCACCAAATATCTGTCCTGCCTTTCCGCTCATGAGTTCCGGCGGAATACTTCCGCCGCCTGAAGCAGCAATTACCTCCCGACGTTTGGGTATCTTAGTTGGCTTGCCTCCAGCGATTTTCTCTTCCTTGAGCTTGAGGAAGAAAGATGCGGGACAATGATATTCTTTGCCAAGAGATTCCTTGACCTTTCCTTTCCCGTCATGATTTCGCGAGATGGCTGGCGATACTCCTATGACCTCCCCCCCTTCGCTCAAATCGATTATCCAGTGTATTCGTCGCCACGCGAATGGTACTTCCACGCAGACATCGTGTTTCACTCGTTCGTACAGTTGGAGCAGTTCCGTGATCATACCGGCTTCACCTCCTTTCGGCCGTTTACTTCGTTAACTTCCGCGACCTTTATCCAGCCATTTACCGCACTAGCGTTTAATGCCCGAAGGGGCGAAGGCGATATCGTCCGCCCGTTCTTATCCTGCCATGAGGCGGGACGTGGGGATTCGTCTTTTACCGGCCAGTGTTCCCAAACTGGCGCAAAATCGAAATCGCGGAACATAACTCCGTAAGGTTTGTTAATGCTGTTATCGGGAGCGGCATTCGGTGTCAGTTCAAAGTCACAGGGGAACTCCCGACAGCCAAGATAAGGACGATGGTGGCACTGGCCTTTACTTGCCCTGCGCTCAATGCATCCATAGTATTTACCCATATTACTTCCCGCTGTTTCAATAACCGCCTCGATCACATATTCGACATCGCTAAGGATCAGGCTGTGCCGTTGAGTCCGAACACCCTTCATATCGTTTATGTCATACCCCGTGAAATTGTGGGCAGAATAACCGAGTTCGTTTCGAAGAATAGGCATCATTGTCCCTTCACGCACAATGCCTATCCGTAGCACATGCCAGCGGAAACCTTCCTTGTCACGGCGTTTGTGTGATTCAGGCTTCTCGACCGGTTTCATAAGGATTGCCTCAAGGATACCGCGTGCAGCCGATGGTGTAATAATAGGATAACTTACGCGCTCGACGTGAAATTCGGGCCGCGTGAAGCAGGCATACGGCCCCCAGACTCGGATGCGTATTGGTTCACTGATCATATGACTAATTCCTCCTGTGGCATGGGTCCTTCAAAATCTATGCCTGTTCCTAAGAGTCCTCCATGATACTGCCCATTCCAGACGTACAGACCGGCGCTCTCATCATTGAAAGCCTTCTCCAACCTACTATTCACATCTTTGTTCTTGGTAAGATGAAATGGCAGGTTAATGATGAATGGCTGTATCTCTCGCCAGTCCTCCCGCGTGAAGTATCCACTCCTCTTGTTCTTGCCACGCCATCGGGATTGAGCATCATCGTATTTCTGACCTCCCGGCGTTCCCTCAAGCTTATCTCCGATATACCGATTTCGGATGAGAACAGAGACTGTATTGCGATCGATGAACTTGAACATCGAATCCACTTCCTCGAAGTGAAGACGGCTACGGGCTTGCTGAATGCCGCATTCATCGGGAACGGAGAGTTGATAAAGCAAGCGGAAGTACACAGGAAACGACTCCGGGTCTTCCGGTATGGCAAGGCCCATCCTGCGTAGAAGCTCGGTTTGGGATATTGCCGTACTGTAAAGTCCTTGCGGTGTAGAACCGTCCGCTGGATAAAATATCCTGACGACGGCATCCTTTCGATCCATAAGGCCATTACGATTACATCTCCCTGCTGCCTGTACAATGGAGTCATAGGGACCGAACGCACGCCAAACCGAGGGGAAATCTACGTCCACCCCAGCTTCGATACATTGCGTGGAGACAAGGATGCAGCGTTGTCGTCCATCTCCGTTTCCACCGAGCGCAAGACGGCGTTTCACCTCCTTCAGGACTTCGTCGCGATGGGCAGGCATCATCCATGTGGATAAGTGGAAAAGACCATCCATATTCCCATCCAGTTTTTCCGCGAAGGCCTTGTGAAGGTCACGAGCGGCCTTGCGGGTATTGACAACTATCAGGCCTTGTTGATGGGGCTGCTGCAGGACGGAGGCCGCTACTTCTTCCCATGTTGTGGTCTCTCCATCCTTGGGCCATCGATATTGCACACGATCCAGTTGCCGAAAATGCCGCTTCGCATCATCCAGCGGGACAATAGGTCGGATGTTCTCCAATCCTGTCAGCAGATCATCGGTCCTGCCGAGTGCCGGTTGGGTCGCCGTACAGAATACAAAGGAGCATCCATAAGGTCGGGCCGGGCTGGCAAGCTCGCCGATGACGCTCAGTATGGGCTGCATCATAAGGGGGGGCAGCGTCTGGACCTCGTCAAAGATCACTATGGATTGCGCGATATTATGAAGTTTCCGTGCCTTTGCGGGACGCCGAGAGAACAAGGATTCAAAGAATTGAATGCTCGTGGTAACAACAATAGGGGCATCCCAGTTCTCGGCAGCGAGTCTTCGCCGCTCCGACAATTCGTCATATTCCCCGTCGGTCTTTTCGCATTTCTTTGCGTCCGGTTCATCTTCGGCTTGCGAATTGTGTTCAAGAATGAGCTTGCCCTTGTATCTTTCAGTGCTTTCAAAGGTGTCGCGGAACTCTTTGACGGTCTGCTGGATGATGCTCAGATAGGGAATGACAACAACGAGTCGGCGGATTTTCTGGTGGTCGGGGGCGTTCTTGTTGTGATGAACCGCATGGTGCAACGCGAACAGCATCGAAGCCAGAGTCTTCCCGCCCCCGGTTGGAACCATCAAAGAGAACAGACCACGGTCGTTCTTGGCCGCATCCCGGCAGTACCGCCCTACATTCTGGCGGACAGTCAGAACATCGTCCGATGACGTCCCATGCTTGCAGGCGTTATCGGCCTTGGCCTGCAATCGGTTCTCAAGCACAGAAAGAAGTTCCTGTGGGTTGAAGGGCTCCCATGTACGTGCCCTCTGTGAGAGATCCTGCCCAATGGTGTGTTCCTCCGTATCCAGACGGTCTGCATCTATGAGCGCACTGAACAAAAAGCGGGTGAATAGGTCTGTCGCCAGCCATCCTTCTCCCCGATGGTTGGGCAGAAAGGCCAGGGTTTGCAACCAATCCGGAAGCGTCTTGTCTGGCACAGAAACGGCAAAGTCAGGACTGTCGCTCCTGAGCATAGTCTCGCATTCAGCCGCCGCATCCTTGCATCTATTTCGGTGTTTGTCCACATCTCCCCGATTGTGAAGGCCAGCATGATGGCCGTTGATGGCAATTGCTACTGGCCATTGAATCGGCTCTCTATTGAGAAGAAATGCTGCCCCATGATGACAGTGCGGCTTCTTTTCAGCTTTCGAATCGCTGTCGCCATTGCGGATACGTTGCTGAAAATGGGCCTCCGCCTTACCTATATCATGCAGAAGTCCCGCGAGTTCAGCATAACTCTCTCCACCAAAATACTCTGCGAAACCCTTCGCCTTTTCCGCAACTTGCCGGAGATGGTCCGAAAGGTATTGTTCCGGGCGTGCCAATAATCGATCCATATGCTCTTCCCCTTCCAACACTCTGTCGTTTCATGCCGACGATCCCTGACCAACTGCTATTTCTCCGGAGGCTGGTAACCAAGGCTGTGGGCATAAAATCGCTTGTCATTCATGGGGCTGATCTCATAATTACCGCTGGCAATTTCTCCCTCATTACGCCATTTCCCAAAGTATCCCTACGTGATGCAAATCCCTCAAAAACTTAAACCTAACACCCTGGATACGGAAAATCAACCATATTCCCGCTGCCAAAGCCCGTAAACCCCTGCCAAAATAAGCATAGTAAGGCCAAGACAGGAGGCTTCCTATAGAGAAGGCGTATGAGAACCCCGAAATGTTGACATCTTTTTTCGCAGAATTTCAAATTTTTTCCAGCGGGGCAAATTCACCGGCCCGTAGTCTCTTCGGCGTAGAGAAGCTCTTAGGTGACCTCCGGCTTCTGAGGCCGGCGCTCATCGGTTTGCAAGTCCTTGACACTCTGCTTCTTCGCCCTCGCGATCTGCCGCTCGATCCGCTTCGCCACCCTGGCGTCCTCTGTGCGAAGCGAATAATACACTTGGCGCCCGTTGGCGTAGTACTTTATCCACCAAATCTGTTCAAAAACGTCGCAGGTTCATAACGGGCTAAATTTGGACATAAAAAAAGAGATAACTCCTTGTCACAACAGAAGTTATCTCTTGGCCAGCATAGCGGGGGCTCATTTCATACCTACGACCTGATTAGTATGCGCCCCTCCACAGTTCAAAAAGTCGCAGGTTCGTAACGGGTGGTCGCAGGTTCATAACGGGCTATTTTGGGACATAAAAAAAGAGATAACTCCTTGT
>Ga0307380_10013511_pt1 | contig 10086 bp, 8 predicted proteins | sample UN3MG_FD_202239 | JGI IMG/M metagenome (GOLD analysis project Ga0307380, IMG submission 202239) | Soil microbial communities from Risofladan, Vaasa, Finland - UN-3 | ecosystem: Environmental > Terrestrial > Soil > Coastal area > Acid sulfate soil | place: Finland: Risofladan, Vaasa | collected...
ACGCAACAAAGGGTGTTCCTCTGCCTTACGGCGCCGGCACCGCCGGCATTGTGATTTCGAGCAAAGAGAACCTCATTGTAGGCGAAGGTGCTGTATTGACTGCGAACGGGACTTACTCCCTTGCCGTTGATGACCGCTCCGGTGTCGGTTTCGACACGTCGCCAAGCGAAGGCGGCGACCCCATCGATGTCGCCATTTATCTCGGCAGCTATCGGCCAACGCCTACTCCAACGGGCGGCGGCGTGACGGTTGACTCCCGCGTTTCAATGGCCGACAACGGCACTATGGTTGTTGATGCGTATGATACAGTGACGCTTGGAGGGAAATTCAACGAGTCCGTCTTCAATCAAATAACCCGGCTGGAGGTGGTTTCGCGAATAAGTACAACGCTCAACGAAGTAATTACGTATGGCCGACTGCCCTATGCGGACGATCCCGAGGCCATACGAAGCTGGTTTACCTCCCCTGGAAGCTTTACCGGAGCCTACGTGCTGCGAGGTGTCAGGGTATTGTTTGCGGAGATTCTGGCACTGACGAATCCCGTCCCGCTGGCCCCGCCGAAGCCTTTGGAACCGGAAGTCAGCGGTGAGGTGGAAGGACCGGATACCGAGGCTCTGGTAAAGTTGTTGAATGAGTTGGGAATCGGCGTCCAGCCGTATGTGACAGAAGCCTACGCGGCGTCGCTCAGCACGGATCTGCGTCTTTACAGTGCGGCGGAGAAACTTCAGCAATTGATCCCTGTCCTTGAAGATGCCGATGGGACTCACGTTGCCGGATTGAAAGCAGCCACTGCACAGTTCTTCCCGACACTCGACGTCCTTTCAGAGGAACAGATGGATTCATTTGCCCAGGAGCTGGTGCGTCACAAAGGCGATGCCACTGATCTCGACCGGGCCGGACAGTGTATTTTCGCTTTAACCGAGTATGTCAACATTCTGGCCAATGACATCGGCTGGCCGGTTGAGAAGTCCGTTGGATTTGTTATGAGCAGGTACGTCCCGAGATTGGCGGAAGGTGATGAGATCAGGATTGCCGTGATTCAAATGCAACTGCAGAAAGCCTCTGGAGTCTGAGTCCGGCTGTGTCAACGGCGGGTGGTTTTGAGAAACCCGTATCTGCGAAGATTCTCGAAGGCGGACGATCCGTCAAGGATGTTCTGTGTGCGCGCCGTCTTACCACCGGCGGAGCCGATTTACCGGGCAAACACAATAACGCGGACCCCGACATCGTTGTCCCTGTCGCTGAAGATGACCTTGTAGTCGGAGTCAGATTCAAGAAGTATATACTCTGGTGGGGCTATGCAAGAACCGCCGCAGATGAGGGGCTGGGCATTGTCCCCGTCGTTTTGGCACCATTCCCACACGTTACCGATCATGTCCTGAAGATCCCAGGCATTTGCCTTAGTGGCAGCGGCAATGGGCCAGGCGGAACTGTAAATATCGCTTGCAAGAACAACCGAGTTAGGATCGAGAACTCTATTCTTCGGATCTTTGTAGTCCTCGACCGCTCCAAGAGGTTCGACCGGCAGAGGCGGTACTTTGCTGTCCTTGTTGCGGTTCCAGTCGCTCGCTGCTTTTTGCCAGGCAGGTCCCCTTACGTGGGCATAGACTCCAATCTCCGCCCTATTGTCGCCCCAGGGACGGATGTTACCTGTGCCCGCGCTACATGCGTAATGGTGCTGCGAATCGCTGGGTAGCTGTCCGCCGAACCATCGGCAGTAGGCTTGTGCGCCGTAGTACGTTACCCAGGTCACAGGCAACTCCGCCTCAGCTTCTGAAACTACAAAAGTACTTCCTGATTCATCCCATTTAATGGCGCTGGGCGGCGTGTTCGCAACGGTGGATTGAATGAGCTTGTTATTACTCTGGTCGGTGAAGATTGACCATCCCGGAAGCTTGGGGCTGCCTCTCGTGGCTCCGCCTTTCTCGAGGAACAGCCGATATTGCCGGTTTGTTATTTCGCGGATAGCCATATAAAATGGCTCGTTGTTTCCGGGTCCGGCCGGAATGAATGCCAAGACGACGGTCGGATCCTGTGTTGACCTGATATACCTGGGCCAACCCACGTTCGGGACATCGTTGCCGTCGATTGTGTAAAAGAAATCCAGCCATTCGCTCTGTCTGTTAGTGATCGCCTCTCTGATCTGCTCCCAGGCGGTGGGCAGTTGCACCGAATTCTTCTTCTCGATGTCCACCGGCTCGAAATTCGGGTGCAGCCCACTTGTAGCGAAAATCAAGCGTCCATTGTCAAGGTCTAAACGCCGGCAGTACTCGGGTTTGAGCGCTCTTTCAACGCGGAGCAGCTCTTCCCAATAATCCCTGCATTTTGCGATCTCCCCTTTGTGCTTCTCTATCAGCGGCAGTTCCCTCATGTTCTTGACTCGTTGTGCGGCCGTGTCGAAATCACTTTTCACGCTCTGGAGCTTGCTCAGATAGTCGCCCTCAGGCTTGCGCCCAAGCTCATTGGCAATCTCCTTGTCAATCTTCGAAATCTTCTCGTCCCAGGAATATTGGCTGTCGTTTCGCGGATCATCCTCGAGCTTCCTGAAGTCTGCGACTTCCATCAGCCACCGGCTGAAGGTTTCAGTCGTGACGGGAGTGCTGGAGTTGTGAACGTCGCTCTCCGCGGAAAAGAGAGCCTTTTCGATCGTCCCCTTTTGCCAGTCTTCACCTGCCAGAAAGTCTGCAAGATTCCTGGCCGAAGATTCTATTTTCCGGCATTCACTTAATGAATCGGCGCAATTTACTTCGGTCGCATATTCAACCAGCCTGCCGAGCACAGCGTCTTCAAGTCGGTTCTTCTCAATAAACCCGGTTTCATGCTTGAGACCGGCATCGGCAAGCACTCCGAACAGATGATTGCCGCGTGTTTCGTTCGTAGATCCTATTGTTTCGAATTCACCCTTCAACCGGTCCCGAATACGCCTGTCCTGCGTTAGATCTTCGTATTGGGCCGGCCACGATGAGTCTGAAAGCGTGCCGAGCCTTATCCAGGCCGCATACGCTGCCTCGGCCTGCACGCTCGCGTCAAGCGCTATCTGCACAAGTCCTTGCGGGTCGTTGGATTGTTCTATCTGCTCGAGTCTGTTGATCCTGGCTGTCAATTCCGCCACCGCCTCGCGAACTCCTGCATCTTCGAGGACGCTGGTGCCCTTCCACTTTTTCCAGAGCGACCGGACATTCTGATCACTTTGGGGTAAACCATCATCAAGGAGATGGCAAAGTCCCAGTGCATCTTCGATCGTGCCAAACGCGGCCACAATACCGATCAGATCGGTTCGCCATTGCCTGAACTCTGAGAACTGTGCACTCCTGAAATCTGTGAACGCGCCGTCGTTGATATCCGGCACGCCGTTGGTCAGTTGAATCTTCTCGACGATCCGGCCGATTCTGTCGTACCTTTGCAGGTCATAGAGCTGGGCAAGTTTCTGCTCCCAGCTTTTTTGCCCCGTTTCGGGTTCCACGTGCAGAGGTAATTGTGTCTGCAATTCTCTGTCAAGCACTATGAGGCTGCTTTGTGTTGCATCCATCGTGCGTCGTAATTCCGCGTACGATTCAAGATTTTGCTCGGTCACGGAAAGGGGGTATTCGTTCAGAAGGTTGTCCCTGAGCCTCATCCACATCTCATTGAGCTGGTCGGCTTTCGCACCTCCGATGCCCTCTTTTTGTATGCGTTGAACATAGTCTCTGGGTAGTTCTCGTGCTCTGTCAGCTCTGTCCAGAAGCTCGTCGAGCTGAGGTTTGTACTGGTTGATTGTCTGATGGATCTGCTGCTCGTTCTTGGCGATCGGTTTGATTTCATGGATCTGCTCAACCCCCGGCCGTAACCCGTCCAGGCTTTCAGCGCATGCGTTCGCTTCTTTGGGGTTGGAAATGAGTGCTTCTTGAATGTAGCGATCGATGTTGCCAACCAGACTAAACAGCGCTTCCCGCGGATCGGGACGCAGGTAGGAATACCCCTTGATTACATCAAGCCTCTCTGTGAAAGTCAGCTCCGTTGGGGTTTCTGCCGAGTCGTTCCGGTGGTCATTGGAGAAAGTCTCCCGGTCGATATTTGTCTGCCAGTCCCGTTCGATAAACTCTGCGATCATCCGGCTCATATCCACGGATTTGCCGAGCCTCTCGTTGAGTTTATTGACGTCTTCTGCATCAGCGACCTGGTTGGTGACATAGGCGTAATCAAGTTTGACGAGGATGGGGTCGCCCGAGCTCCTAATCGTTTTTTCGTATTGAGCCAGGTTTTGCAGAGACACGTCAATATTTTTCAATATCTCTTTCTGGCTGATTTCAAAGATCCTATCGACATTTTCGACGATTGGTTTGTTTGGCTCAGGTTTGGCTCTTTCGACCAAATCGCTGAGATAGGCTGAAGATTCCTGCCAGCCCAGTTCTCTGAACTTATCTGCCGCCTCGGTCATCTCGGCCAGAGAAGGCCAGGCATCCGCCGAGTTGGGATCGAAGAAGCGGCTGATCTGCTCGATGGCTGCCAGGGCGTCCCGTGTCTTCCGCTGCTCGGCGTATTCCGGGTGATCTATTATCTCGCGAATGTACAGCTTTGCTTCGTCCCGCATCACCTTGTTAGGATAAGAGGCTGTTTCGATCTTTTGCAATACCTCGCCAAGCTTTGGGTCCCGGCTCCAACGCTCTCGTGTCTGCTGTTCAGACGAGCGTTGACGCAGATCGTCAACCCAGGCATCGTATTGATTGCACAGGTTCTCCCATTCCGCTTTCTCGGGTGGAGGCGGGGGCCGCCAAATCAGCACGACCAGAACCGTGATACCAACAATGAGCATCACCCCTGCCGCGATGAGCCGGCGAGTCGAAAGAAGCGACTTCACCTCTCTGAGCTTCTCTATCTCCTCAACGGCCATCTCGATTGTGACCGTTCCTGATTTGACGGAGGCGCTCAATAAGCGATTGCACAGATTCCTCCAACCGTCAGCCTGTCTTCCCAGTTTGTTCCATTCCACCGAGTCAGGGGCTTGCCATCCATCGACGGTGGGAGTGGGTCGGTGGGTGATAAGCTCGTAGATGAATTCGGCTATGGCTCGCAGGTCCCGATTCCAGTATGCTTCGCTGTCAATGTGCTCTTCGGATGAGGGGTCGGACAGTACGATTTTCGTCTGCGAAATGTCTCCCGTGCCGGCGATGAGAACGTTGGTAGCTTTGAGGTTCCCATGGGGTCGCCGGCATTCTTGTTTCAACTCCAGGAGTCCCTTCGCGATGGACTCGACAATGGTATGAAGAACGGGACCGGAAACTCTGATTCTGCCGTCCATCAATTGTCGGAGGGACCGATCGTATCTGTCGGTCACGTAGAATGTTCCCTCGGGGGTTGAGCCGCAGTCATAAACAGGCGCCCAGTGCTGGGCCCCAGCGGAGCCGACTCTCTGCTGAATGCGCGCGCTGTCGAGAAAACCTCGCGATTCGGTTTCTACTTTACCCTCTTCCAGGACAAAAGAAAATGGCTGAAAGACTTTGAGGGCATACTTTTCTGCCGGGCCGCCCACCTCCTGCCCGCCATAGACCACGGTAAGGCCCGTCCGATGAAGTTCACGACCACTCTCAAACCGGCCAAAGCGCGCCATTCATCCTTTACCTTATCAACTGACCAAAACGGTTCAACCCATTCCAGGCACACAACTTACGCAAAACGCAGAAACTCACTCTGCCAAACACTTGGCCATTGTAATGCAGGACGCGGATCTTTGCAAGATCATTGAGGCATGGCCAGGGCTTTCACTTGACAAACGGGAGATCATGGTTAAGATCATAGACTGATCGGGTGCAGGTCGCTCCTGCCACGCGGCTTAGGCGAGCTGGTGTTCCGGGTTCACCTACCTTCCACTGACTCGCCCGGGCCGGCCCGAATTGAAAGGAATGGTGAACATGAGCATTGAGAAAAGAATCGCATCAGTGACCGAAGACCTTCAGGCGTGGTTCAATTCGGCCAAGAAAACCTTCCCGCAAGTCACTTACGGCGCCCAGTCGCAATTGTGGCCGATACTGAGCAAGCTGGACCCGGTTGTTGCACGCCTGGAGGCGGACGGCCAACCCAAGCTATGTAGCAAGTTGCGAGACACGGTCAAAAGGCACGATGTCTTTTGCTATAAGATCGGCGGCACTGAGGACGTCTCAGCTTACTTGACCAACCAACACAAGAGGCTGGTCGAGGTTCTGCAGGAATGTTCCGACTATTTTGAATCCCCGGACTCGCAACTACGTATGCAGGAAGAACCACCACCAGCACGGAAGGATGACCCACTTGTGAAGGATGATGATTCGCTCTCGCAGGACACCAAGGCGTGTGCTATCCGGCTTGAACACAACACCTGGACCCACTCCCAAATAGCCAAAGCGGTCGGTTGCCACGAGAAAAACCTCATTGGGAAGCGAAGAGATGGGACATATCGATACCCCAAGTACATGAGAGCGATGGCGGAGCTGCACACAGGCAGGGAGGCTTACCGAAAATAACTATGTTGCTCTGCTACCTTTTGTGCTACCCTGACAAATCCTAACCTCCGGCTACGACCGGCCTTACAATCGCCCCCGTGTTACCTCCGCGTTACCTTCGCCCTTTTATAGTATGGGCAAGGATTCGATTAGACAAGACTCATTACTCCTAAGTGCTTCCGACGCGGCGGCATTGATCGGGGTTTCCCGCTCATATTTTTACGAAATGCACCATAGCGGCCGGCTGGGCCCCCTCCCGGTATCTGTTGGGGAGCGTTGCACGCGGTGGGTCCGCGGTGAACTTGAACGATGGGTCGAGTCACGGTGTCCAGTTCGGCAGGTATGGTTGCAGGAATATGGCAATGGTCAAAAGGCTTGAAAAATTGAGTAGATACGAACGCTGGTTGCTCCGCTTGGAGAGTGAGCAGACGTTCCGGTTCCGTTGTGCGGTCGGGCTGGACACACTTCGCCTTTGGTGCCAGTTGGGGTTGCCGTGTGTTGAGATCGGGGAGCGGTACTTCGACCCAAGGCAGGTCTGCAGGTGGTTGGTTGCTCCGAACGAACAGGGCAGCGGAACGAACCAAGACGCGCTCTGGGACGCGACGCCTACAGACTTGTTGCCGAGGGCGGATCTGACCCTCGGGGACCAGACTTATCACCTCATTCCTGCCGACAAACGGCCAAGCACGCGGCACAGGGCAAAGCGGCTCGGTCATAAATGACCACTTTCACAAGGTTTAGAGAAAATGGGCATCTCATTCACAATCAACTGACCAAAAAAAGGAGCATGGATGCCGGCGGGAATGACCAACAACAGAAGCGGCACGGCAACGGCTAACTGAAATGGGCAGGTATGTCGAAACGACGCGCTAAAAATCCGAGGCAAGAAGCGCCGACCCAAGGCTTTCTCAAAATCGTTCGCGGCGACAAGGCGCGAGAGCTAATGGCGTATCCGAACGCATGGACCTTGCTGAGCGTGGTCGCCTACCGGGCGCGTCGGACAAACACGACATTGAACCCGCACGGCCTGCAATTAGGCGAAGCGTTGATCGGCGATTATCGGAGCTACGGGATGACATGCAGAAATTACAGAACGGCGAAGCAACAACTTGAAAAATGGGATTTAGCGACATTCAAAGCGACAAACAAAGGGACTATCGCAAAGCTCGCCGACACAAGCGTTTACGACATAAACATCAACGGAAGCGACAAACAAGCCGACACACGACCGACAAGCAGCCGACAAGCAGCCGACAAACAAGCCGACACACGACCGACCACTAACGAAGAGAACGAAGACGAGAAGAACTTAAGAAACGAAAGAAGCGAAGAACGAAGACTTCGCGAAAAAGAACGTCTCTTCGCAGCAGCGCCTGTACCTGATTCGCGTACAAACCATCAGGAGACAAGCGTTTCTTCGGTTAGTGCTTGCGCGGATTCGTCTTCGGCTCGTTTCGATTCACCGTCGGCGCGTCTTGGCCTTGCTATCGACCTACGCAAGCTCCTGAAGGCCAAAAGCCAGTCGGACCTGAAGGCCCTATGGAATTTTGGGCACTGGCTGGACGGCCAAAACATCAAGATGTATTCACAAGCTCTTGAGATTGCGAAAGCATCCGGCACAGGTCGAAAGCCGATTGCCCTTTTTTTCTCGCGCGTCAGCGACGAGCTTGGCTATCGACCGCGAGCTATACGGGACAAACAAAAGTGAGTGAGAACCCCTACATGAATCCGGGCATGCCCATCGAGCAATGCCGGGCCGACGCGAAACACGGCGTCCGCCTGGCAAGGCTGGCCTACGCGGAGCGTGACCCCGAACAGGCGCGGGCTTTGGGGATCGGAATTTCGCCGGAGCAGCAGCGGGCGGCCAACGATGCTCTTCAACGGCTACAAAAAACCAAATAAACATCAACATTTTTGAAAGGAAATCACAATGTCATTTTGGGAAAAACTTCAACAATGGGGAAATTTCATGAGCGGGAGAATTGTGGTCGATGAAGGCGATAAAGAGAGTTTTGTTTATCGCGCCTTTGCCGGTCAGACGAAGTTGAAAGAAATTTGTTTGAATTTCTATCGGCAGGTTGGGGACATACGCTCGAACACAAGAATGACCGCCGAGGGTCACTCCGACGAGATCAAGAAGGCTGGAATGGCGGCGTTGAGGCAGCTGGATGCAGCGGACAAATTGTATCTGCAACCCGTACAGAAACGTCTTGCGGAACTACAACTGCTCTTCAAAATCAAACCGATGGCCGGGGACGTTTGCGCCTGTATGCGAGAGATCGAAATTCGCAGTCTGCTTCTGACCTTCGATTCAGAGAGGCGATATTTCGCCTTGAAAGCCGCACTCGAAACCCAGGACGAAATTGTATTCTCCGCCTTCCACAACGCACCTTCATTTCTGAACTTGGTCAATCCTGAATTGCTGAAAAAATGCCGGGCGATCTGGCTGGAGCAGAAAGATCCGCGAACGGCGAAAGAGTTGGCTGAATTAGAAATCGTATCTGCGATTCTAAGCGGCTCGTTTGCGGAAGCGTTTGAGGCAATTGGCCAGCTCGGGCAAATTACTGACGACTCGTTGCGGAGCCGGCTGCAAACAATGGCTCAGCGCGGTCTGGATCAGGCGGCCGAGCGTTATAAAGCGCATCGGCTGTCACTCGAAACAACTTTCGACATCGCCGGCAACCCGACGAAGCCGGAATACCGCGACACCGCGGGCAATCCATTGCCCGGGCCGGCCACCAAGGTGCTCAATACGGGCGATTAAGAGTTTCAGCAATAGGCAATACCTGCTTAACCCGGGCGCTCCGCTCGCCTCAGGCGGGCGCCCGGGCCTTTTTGCCCTGGTTTGACCGCTAATGTCCGAGCAGAACGAAAATTTGAGTCCACGGCAACGCCGAGCAGTCCTGGCTCTGATCGAACGCGGCAGCATCGAAAAGGCCGCCGAGGATTGCAAAGTCAGCCCGAGGACACTTCGCCGATGGTTGCGGCAGGAGCACTTTCGCAGCGAGTACCTCCGAGTAGGCGAGGAGCTCTACGAGCAAGCTGTCGCCCAGTTGCAGCGGCTGTCAACACTGGCAGCGGTCAAGCTCGCTCAGGCTCTCATTAACGGCAGCATCGGCCAAACCTTGCGAGCGGCGGAAATCGTTTTCACCCACGGCAAGTCGGCGGTCAATTTGAAGCTCGACGCCAAGCTCCGCTTGGAAGGTGGATGTGGCGTGCTCGCTGTGAGCGCGCCGGTGGACGCCGAGACCTGGAAAACGCAGGCCGAAGAGCTGGTGAAATATCAGGAATGGCTTATGAGCCAGGGGCCCGCGCACGGCGGCAATATGACCAAGCCCACGACTAAGGAAAACGATGGAGTTTCATAAACCCAGTACAATCAAAGACATAGGAAAATCAAGCATCTAATACCTACTCAACTGACCAGATTTTTGGAGAATCGAAATGGCTGATGTAGCAACCCTCAGAATGGGAATCGACGCGAGGCCGGCTAAACAGGGCGCGGCAGAATTCAATTCCGCCACGCGAAGCATGCAGACAAACGCGGAGGCCTCGCTGACTCGGATTGAGCGAGCTGCCCGTTTGGCGACGAAAGCCTTTTTGGGCTTTGGGGCGCTCAAGGGGACGCTCT
>Ga0307380_10013512_pt1 | contig 10085 bp, 5 predicted proteins | sample UN3MG_FD_202239 | JGI IMG/M metagenome (GOLD analysis project Ga0307380, IMG submission 202239) | Soil microbial communities from Risofladan, Vaasa, Finland - UN-3 | ecosystem: Environmental > Terrestrial > Soil > Coastal area > Acid sulfate soil | place: Finland: Risofladan, Vaasa | collected...
CATAATTCATAAGGATCTTTCGTACAAGGTCATTGAGCTGGCACTCGAGGTACATAACGAGCTTGGATGCGGCTTTTTGGAAAAGGTGTATGAGAACGCTCTGATGGTGCTGCTCGAGAGAGAAGCTATACCTGCCAGGCAGCAAGCTCCGGCGGATGTTTATTTCCAGGGCAAGGTCATCGGCCAATACTTCGCCGATATTCTGGTTGATAATAAGCTGATACTCGAATTGAAAACTGTAGATACGATTGCAAATGTTCATAAGGCGAAAGTATTGAATTACCTCCGAGCCACAGGAATCAAGCTTGGGCTAATTCTAAACTTCGCCAAACCAAGATTGGAGTACAAAAGGTTAGTGTTATGATTCGTAATATCTGTGTTCATTCGTGTTCATTCGTGGTTAATTAAGATGATTGGGGTCACTTACAAGGTTATCGTTGGTCTTGAAATTCACGTGCAGCTTTGCACGAAGAGCAAGATGTTCTGCGGCTGCGCGGTGGAGTTCGGGGCGGCGCCGAACAGCCGGGTATGCCCGGTGTGCCTGGGGATGCCGGGGGTACTGCCGGTGATGAATAAGCAGGCGTTCGAGTACGCCGTGTTGGTGGGGCTGGCGCTGAACTGCCGGATACCGAGCTTCACCAAGTGGGACCGCAAGAGCTACTATTATCCCGATCTGCCGAAGAATTATCAGATCAGCCAATACGATTTGCCGCTGGCCGCGGATGGTTTTATCGAAATCCCGCTGGAATCGGGCGGCAGCAAGAGGATTGGAATCATCAGGGCTCACCTCGAAGAAGACGCCGGCAAGAACCTGCACGCCACCGGCAATTTTTCCCAGGTCGATTTGAACCGGACGGGAACGCCGCTGCTGGAGATTGTGACCGAGCCCGATATGAACAGCGGCGCCGAAGTGCGAGCTTTGGCGACCGAGCTGCAGCGGATGGTCCGGTTCTTAGGCGTCTCCGAAGCCGACATGCAAAAAGGCCACATGCGTTTCGAGCCCAACATCAATTTGATTATCACCAAAGACGGCAAGGAGTTCAGAACCCCCATCACCGAGGTCAAGAACCTCAACAGCTTCCGCGCGCTGGAGCGAAGCGTCAATTACGAGACGCAGAGGCAGCTCGACGAATTCCTCGAAACCGGCAAAGTCATGGAGATGGGCAACAAGACCACGCGGGGCTGGGACGATGAGCAGGAGGTCAGCGTCCTGCAGCGGGAGAAGGAGGAGGCCCACGATTACCGCTATTTCCCCGAGCCCGACCTGGTGCCGGTGGAGCTGACGCCGCAGTGGCTGGAGCGAATCCGCTCGCGTCTGTGCGAATTGCCGCTGCAAAGGCAGATGCGTTACGTCGAGCAATACAAGCTCAGCGATTACGATGCCGGCGTCCTGACGGCTGAACCCTCGACGGCGGAGTTCTTCGACGAAGCGGTCCGGGCCGGTGGAGAGCCGAAGCGGGTCTGTAACCTGCTGACGCAGACCGGGTTGAAGATGGCCAATGAAAAGGGCTGCACGGTAAACAACCTGGGTATCACGGCCCAAAGCGTGGCGAATTTGGCACAAATGATTGAGGCCGATACCGTCAGTGCCGGCTCCTCGGCAGCGATATTTGAGGCGATGGTCGAGACGGGCAAACAGCCGGACGTGCTCGCCGAAGAGCTGAACCTGATTCAGAAGAGCGACGCGGGCGAGCTGGAACAGATCGTGGACCAGGTGCTTGCCGAGAATCCGCAGGCCGTCGAGGATGTCACCGGCGGCGGCAAGAAAAGCAATAAGGCACGCGGCTTTCTGATGGGGCAGGTCATGCAGAAAACCAGAGGCCAGGCCAATCCGAAGGTGGTCTCGGAAATTCTCGGCAAAAAGCTCGGTTAGCCGGTATGGTAAAGGAGTATGAGGTATGAGGACTCCGCAAAGAATGTTGTTTTTGCTCTTTGTTTTCTGTTTTTACTCTCCGATTCTCGAAATGCCTATGGAAACGACTTGCCATGATTGCCGGGCGGCACAAAGTGCAGCGAGTGTTTCGGGTGAGTCTCGCAAGTACCTGCTGGAGCGGATCGACGATGCCGCTGTAGTGCAGCTTTACGTCGAGGGTTTCGAGCAGCTTTCCGTGCGGGAGAAAATCTTAGTCTATCATTTATCCCTGGCGGCGATTGCAGGCCGTGATATCTTCATCGATCAGAAGTATGGACATTCTCTTGAGGTTCGCGACCTGGTCGAAGAGATATTGATCCACGCCGAGGGGATTGACGGCGATACGTTGGCCGAGATCCGGCGCTATGCCAAGCTGTTCTGGATCAACAACGGTCCCCACAACACGATAACCAGCCGCAAGAACGTGCTCAAATGCAGCTTTGAAGATTTTGCGCGTGCGGCGGCAAAGGCCGAAGCCAACGGGGCCGCACTGCCCAAACGCCAAACTGAGACCACATCGGAACTGCTGGACCGCATGAGGCTGATTCTGTTCGACCCGACCGTGGATTCGCTGGCGACGAACAAATCGCCTGGCCCCGAGCGGGATATCCTTCAGGCCAGCGCGAACAACTTATATGACGGCGCAACGCTGACCGACCTCGAAGGGTTCCACGAACAAAATCCGCTGAACTCCAAGCTCATCAAGCGGCCGGACGGCGCCATAGAGGAGATCGTGTGGCGCGCCGGCTTTGACGACGTGGTTCCGCCGGGAATGTACGCCAAGCAGCTAAAAGCCATCATCGAGCACCTCGAAGCGGCGATTCCTTATGCCAGCCCCAAGACAGCCAGGGCCTTAGGCTTGCTCACCCATTACTATCGCACCGGTAATCCCGTGGATTTCCGCGCCTACAATATCGCCTGGGTCGCCGACGACGATTCCACTGTGGATACGATCAATGGCTTCATCGAGGTCTATCTGGACGCTCGCGGACAGAAGGGGGCTTGGGAAGGCATCGTCTATTTCAACGACCCCGAGAAAATGGAGATGATCCGCAAGTTCGCCGAATACGCGCAGTGGTTCGAGGACCACATGCCTTACGATTCTCAATACCGCAAGCCGCAGGTCAAGGGCATCTCCGCCAAGGCCATCCAGGCGGTCATGGAGACCGGCGACGCGGGCCCCGTGACCATGATCGGAATCAACCTTCCGAATCCGGGGGACATCCGCGAGCAGTACGGCACCAAATCGGTCTCGCTGAGCAATGTGATTGACGCCTACGATAAATCCAGCCCGCCCGCGGCCCGCCGGGAGTTCTGCTATAGTGAAGAGGAGTTCGAGCGTGCGGAAAAATGGAAAAGCCTCTCACTCGATCTCGAAGTCAACATGCACGAGGTGATTGGACACGCATCGGGCCGGGTTTCACCGCGATTGAAGACCGAGCCTGAGAAAATCATCGGGCAATACTATTCGGCTCTGGAGGAGGCGCGTGCGGACCTGGTAGCGCTGTGGTTCATGGGCGATCCAAAGCTCGTCGAGCTTGGGCTTGTTGCCGAACGCGCTCGAGAGGAGCTTGAGCGGGCCACGTATGATAGCTACACCCGCGGCGCGCTATCGCAGCTTCAAAAAGTGCGCCAGGGCCAGACGCTCGAAGAGGACCACCTGCGGAACCGCCAGATGATCGTCGGCTGGCTGATGGACAACACCCGTGCGATAGAGACCCGCCGGCGCGAGGGTAAGACATATTATGTCGTTGTGGACGTCGCCGCCTGGAAACAAGGTGTCGGCACGCTCCTGGCCCAGGTGCAGCGCATCAAGTCTGAAGGCAACCGGCAGGCGGCGGGCGAGCTGTTCGAGAAGTACGGCATAAGGTTCGACCCCAAGCTTCGCGACGAAGTGGTGGCCCGATGGGATAAGCTGGATCGCCCCAGCTACATCGGGTTTGTCATGCCGAAGTTGACGCCTGTGCTCGACGGGGACGGAAATATCCGGGACGTTCGCATCTCCTATCCGATGGATCTCGAAACGCAGATGTTAGAGTGGTCCGGAAGATCTCTGCAAAAACATTGAAGGAGTGATCATCATGAAAGTTGAGAAAAGCAGCAGCGTTGCCAAGGCGCCCGTGCAGATCGAGGGGGCGAAAGACGTGGAAATCAGGTGGCTTATTTCCAGGCAGGACGGGGCCCAGAACTTTGCGATGCGAATGTTCGAGATTCAGCCCGGCGGACATACACCCCTGCACACGCACGCCGAGGAGCACGAAGTATTCGTGCTGGAAGGGCAAGGCACTTTCGTCTATGAGGGGCGGGAGCACCCTTTCGAGGCCGAGCACGTTATTTTTGTGCCGCCGGACAAGGAACACCGGTTCAAAAACACGGGCGATTCGCTTTTGAGAATGCTTTGCATTATTCCCACGTCGCAGGGGTAGAAATATCGCAGTTAGTCTCACAAGTGCGGGAGACCGGTTATTCTGTGAGATTATGTGAGGGTCGTTGATAGTGATATAGGAGGTCCATTAATGACCGTTTCCGGAAAAGACAAAAGGGGGCTTGTCGAAGAGCTCAGGACGTTACGGACCCGTCTGGACAGGCTGGAGCGCCGAAACGCTGAGCTTGTGCAGGTTGAGCAAAAGCTGCGCGAGTCATTGGAGCAGTTCAAAACGATCTTCGACGATTCACCGGTTGGTCTGTATCGAACCACGCCCGACGGCCAAATCCTCATGGCCAATTCGGCGGTCGTGAACATGTTAGGCTGTTCGTCTTTCGACGAGCTTGCCCGGCGAAACCTCGAGAAGGAGGGATATGAGCCGGAGTATCCACGATCGGATTTCAAGGAACGCATTAAGCATGAGGGCAAGGTCATCGGGCTGGAATCCGCCTGGAAAAGGTCTGACGGCACGACGTTGTATGTCCGTGAAAGCGCCCAGGCCGTCCGTGGTGAATCCGGCCGTATCCTGTATTATCAGGGCACGGTCGAAGATATCACCGAGCGAAAGCAGGCGGAGGAGGCCCTTCGCAAGGCCCATGACGAGCTGGAGATGCGGGTGCTGGAACGCACGGCCGAACTTCAGCGGGCCAACGAGGCGTTGCAGGCTCAAATCGCCGAGCGCATCAAAGCCGACAGACTGATACGCGAGCGGGCAAGAATCATCGATTCTACGACGGATTCGGTCATTAAGACGGATAAGAGCGGCATCGTGACGCTGTGGAACAGAGGAGCGGAGAGAATCTTCGGCTACACGGCCGGAGAGATGATGGGCAGGCCCATCAGCATTCTGTGCCGAGAGCAGGATCGGGGCAGATTGGATAAAATAATCCGGGCCTTGTTGAAGGGCGAAGAAATCGCGACAACGGAGGTGACGTGTGTGCACAAGGATGGCTCGCTCGTAGCGCTGGCTTTGTCTTTGCTGTCTTTGAAGGATGACGGCGGAAATGTGACCGAGCTCGTCGGGATTTCCAAAGACATCACCGAGTACAAACGCTCCGAAGCGCAGTTACACAATGCGATGGAGAAGCTCAGGACGATGCAATCCATCATCAACCGCGGGCCGGTCGTGCTGTTTCTATGGCGCGTCGCCCCCGGCGTTTGGCCGGTCGAAGTGGTCTCGGATAACGTCGAGAACGTCCTCGGTTATACCGCTGAGGATTTCACGTCCGGGCGCGTCTCGTGGCCCGGCATCACCCATCCCGACGACGTCGGGCGACTTGAGGCCGAGGTGAAAGGCTATCTCGACGAGGGGGTCCGGGAATGGTCCCAGGAATACCGGTTACTCACCAAGTCGGGGGATATTCGCTGGATGAGGGATTGGAACACGGTGCTTACCGATTCGACCGGTCAGATCACGCACATCCAGGGTATCGCCGTTGACACCACCGACCGCCAGCGGGCGGCGGAGGCGCTGCGCCAGAGCGAGAACCGCTACAGAACTGTCGTCGAACACGCCGGCGAAGGCATCGTAGTAGTGCAAGACGGAATGCTCCGCTTTGTCAATCCTTGGCTCACATCCATCATGGGCTATTCGCAAGAGGAGTTTGTCTCTCGCCCCTTCATAGAATTCGTCCACCCGGACGACCGGGAATGGGTGATGGAAATTTACGCCAGGCGCCTCCAGGGACGGGAGGTCCCGCGGGTCTATGAATTGAAGGTGATCGACAAAGAAGGGCAGACGAAGTGGATCGAGAACAACGGAGTCCTGATCGAATGGAAGGGCAGAGCGGCTACGTTGAATTTCTTGAGGGACATCACCGAACGCAAGCAAACCGAAAGGACCCTGAGGGAAACGACGGAGCTTCTCGAAACCATCTTCGCCCACACTCATATTCTGGTGGCGTATCTTGACCCGCAATTCAACTTTGTCCGGGTCAACCGCGCCTACGCCGAGGCCGACGGACGCGACGTGTCCTTCTACCCCGGCAGGAACCACTTTGATTCATATCCAAGCGCTGAAAACGAGACCATTTTCCGCAAAGTTGTGGAGATCGGCGTTCCGTACTTCGCTCACGCCAAGCCGTTTGAGTACGCCGAGCATCCCGAACGCGGAGTCAGCTACTGGGACTGGAGCCTCGTGCCGATCAAACAGCAGGATGGGGTTGTCTCAGGCCTGGTTCTGACGCTTGTAAACGTGACGGAACAAAAAAGGGCCGAGCAGGCACTGCAGGAAAGCGAGCACCGTTACCACGCCATCTTCGAGCAGGCGGCAGACTCCATTGTCCTGATTGACCCGGAGACTGCAGAGCTGGTGGAGTTTAACGACAGGGCATACGAGAACCTCGGCTATAGCCGGGAGGAATTTGCCAAATTGAAAATAGCGGACCTGAACGTCGTTGAATCGGCTGAAGAAGTGCTGGAACATGCGGAAAAAGTCGTCACGCAAGGCAGCGACGGTTTTGAGACAAAAAAGAGATGCCGGAGCGGGGAGATACGTGACATTCAAGTCAGTGCAAGATCGATTGCCCTGGGCGGGAAGAATTACATTCAGAGTATATGGCACGACATCACCGACCGCAAGCGGGCCGAAGAGGCGCTGTACGAGAGGGAAGCTACACTGACGAACATTTTCCGGGCGGCGCCGGTCGGCATTGGGCTCGAATGTGACCGTGTACTGTCGCGCGTGAATGATACGATATGCGAGATGCTGGGCTACTCCAGAGAGGAGCTCGTCGGACAGCGTGCCAACATGTTCTATCCGAGCGAGGAAGACTACCAACGCATCAGAGGCGAGAAACGCCGGCAGATTCTTCAAAAAGGAACGGCAACGATTGAGACGCGATGGAAACGCAAGGATGGTCGAATCATCGATGTCCTGCTGAGCACGATTGCTCTTGACCCGGCCGACTTCTCGAAGGGTGTGACGTTCACGGCCCTCGATATCACCGAGCGCAAACGCGCCGAGCAAGCGATGAGAGAGTCCGAGGAGAAATTCAGATCTCTGGCCGAACAGTCTCCGAACATGATTTTCATTAACAAAGAAGGGAGAGTAATTTATGCCAACAAAAGGTGCGAAGAAGTCATGGGATACACGAGAGAGCAGTTATATTCTCCTGATTTCGACTTCCTGACCATGATTGCACCAGAATCGCTGGATGTGATCAGGGAGAATTACGCCAGACATTTGCGGGGCGAGGAGGTTGAGCCATACGATTACTGCCTCATCAACAAGCAGGGGGAACGGATTGAAGCCATCAATGCGAGCAAGCTGATTCACTATGAAGGGGAGACGGCCATCCTCGGGATTGTGACGGACATCACGGAGCGCAAAAGGGCCGAACGGGAATTGTGCGAATCGCAGGAGCGGCTGAAGATACTGTTCGAATCGGCGCCGGATGCCATCTACCTGACCGACCTGGAAGGCCGATTCGTGGACGGCAACAGGGCGGCGGAGGAGTTGGTTGGATTCGCGAAGGCCGAGCTGATCGGAAAGAGTCTCGCCGAGAGCGGATTGCTGTCGGCCGAACAGTTGCTACTGGCGGCGGCAAATCTGCGAAAAGTGGCCGCCAGCAAGCCTTCGGGGCCGACTGAATATGCTATCAGGCGCAAGGACGGCAGCCTCATTGCCATTGAAGTACGGACCTTCCCCGTGAGAATATTAGACCAGGTCCTGTCGCTGGGCATCGCACGCGACGTCACGGCGCGCAGGCAGGCGCAGCAAAGGCTTCTCGACGACCGGGAGCAACTCAAATCGCTGGCGTCCCAGCTATCGCTCACGGAGGAGCGCGAAAGGCATCGTCTGGCGACCGAGCTGCACGACCAGATCGGCCAGTCGCTGGTGATCTCCAAAATCAAGCTGGACCAGCTTGCCAAGGACGAATCTTGCGGCGATCTGGCCAAGGCCCTCCACGACGTCTCTGTTTGTCTGGGGCAGGTCATTAGCGACACCAGAAGCTTGACATTTGATTTGAGCTATCCTATCCTATACGAGCTGGGCTTTGAGGCGGCGGTGGCTGAATGGCTCATGGAGCACGTTCAGGAAGAACACGGAATCGAAACCGATTTCGAAGATGACGGGCAGTCGAAGCCGCTGGACGACGACATCCGGGCGCTTTTGTTCCGGAACGTGCGGGAGTTGCTGATCAACGTGGTCAAGCATGCACGGGCGCGCCGCGTCAAAGTCGCGGTCCGCAGGGTAGAAGATCAGATTCTCACCCGCGTAGAGGATGACGGCGTGGGATTCGACCCGGTCGAAGTGACGGCGATGGCCGCCAAGAGAGCCGAGTTCGGTCTTTTTAGTATTCGGGAGCGACTGGAACAGTTGGGCGGCCTCTTCGAGGTTGTTTCCGCCCCGGGCCGGGGCACCAGGATTACGATGACCGCGCCTCTGAAGTACAGGAAAAAGGAAGGATAGGACTCGAAGATGAAGGTTAAAGTTCTGTTGGTGGATGACCATGCGATCATACGCGAGGGTTTGCGTTCGTTGCTTGAAAAACAGCCGGATCTGGAGGTCGTTGCCGACGCGGATGACGGCCGGAGGGCTATCGAGTTGGTGCGGGAGCTCTCGCCGGACGTGGTCATCATGGATGTAACGATGCCGAGGTTGGGCGGAATCGAGGCGACCCGTCAGATCACCGGCGACTTCCCGGCCGTCAAGGTCATTGCCCTGTCCATCCACTCCAGGAGGCGGTTCGTTGCCGATATGCTCAGCGCCGGAGCGGCGGGTTACATCTTGAAGGAGTGCCTCTTCGACGAGCTGGTTCAGGCGATTCATGCGGTCAGCGAGGGCGGCCGATACCTCAGTCCGAGAATCACCGATGTGGTCGTTGATGATTATGTCAAGCGGTTGTCGTCGGGCGATGAATCGCCTCTACGATCGCTGACGGGCCGGGAACGCGAGGTCCTTCAGCTTGTGGCCGAGGGAAAGTCCACCAAACAAATCGCCCTGGAATTACACGTCAGCAACAAGACCATCGAGGCCAATCGGCGTCAGATCATGGAGAAGCTGGACATGCACAGTGTGGCCGAGCTGACCAAATACGCCGTCCGGGAAGGATTGACCTCTCTGGAGGCATGAGCGTCCCGCGCGGGCCGCGGACGAGCACGCCGTTTCATTTCGCCCCCGCTGAAATAGGCTTCTCGAAGCACATTTTGAGGATTATCCTTGTTGCATCCATCCGCTCTCTTCGCCGATAAATCTCTCAGTAGAAGAGCATCGCCGGAGTTGATGGCTCTGTCATCATGCCGGGTGGGTATCGACAGGACGGCAGGTGATGCTGATGGGCAGTTGCCCGAAATGCTGCTTTCGACCGCCGACTTTGGGGAGATATGCGGCAGTCGAATTCGCCGAGGATTGTAAGGACGGTTAGTGGAGAGGGGCAAAGCAACGGGAGCACCGCTTTGGGGGCGATGCTTTGCCCCTTGGCTTGTATCAACTGTTGCGATCTAATGAGAGATTCTTCTCATTAGATCGCGGCACGGCTTCTCATTTCTTGTTGCTTCACAACAATTCGCTTTTTCTCTGTGCGGCCGGATTCCTAAGAGCGTCCCAAGTCGCGTCGCCAAAATTGCACCGGCACGCGCTTGACACGGTTCTCGAAACCAGCTATCGTAAACATGGGTCGGCCTTTGATGTAAGGGACCCGAGCCGCCGTTCAGTTCAACAGTGAAAGGCAGAAGACCATGAAAGACAAAGAAATTGCCCAAAACGACACAGCATCAAAGCCACAGCGCGAGCCCGATTGGCGC
>Ga0307380_10013513_pt1 | contig 10085 bp, 9 predicted proteins | sample UN3MG_FD_202239 | JGI IMG/M metagenome (GOLD analysis project Ga0307380, IMG submission 202239) | Soil microbial communities from Risofladan, Vaasa, Finland - UN-3 | ecosystem: Environmental > Terrestrial > Soil > Coastal area > Acid sulfate soil | place: Finland: Risofladan, Vaasa | collected...
TCCACTGTCAGGTTATTTGGAAGATGTCCGGGACTGATAATCTCGATACGATTGTCAAAGATAAAAAATCGAATGGGCGCACTAACCAGATAATCCCGATGAACCAGAGCATTGACCAATAACTCTTCAAAGACAGACTCCGGAATTTCCGGCACGCCGGGGGCATTCACTCCGCGACCAGCCTGTACCTTGTGCAGGTTGCGCATCACAAAAGCCATAGAATCATCAAAAATCTTGGATAACGGCCCGGTAAAATCCTCTGTGTCCAGATAATCACTGGCATGAATATCATTGCCCGGATACCGTATCGCCTTAACGATAAACTGCGGTTTGATCCATTCCGGCCGCTCGGCAAACAGCAACACTCCCGCCAGATTCAGCTTCCCGTCGTCGGTCGCAAGATTCATGTTTTGCAGCAGTTTCAATCGCTCTTTTGCTGAATCGGGGAATTCTTGTTTGTACACATCCTTTAAAAAGTCCCGAAACCGCAACTTATCCAGTTTTTCAATTCCGGCTTTTGTTGGCAGTTCGTCTGCATGAAATTGATCCACACTCTGGAATACCCGCCTCAGTTCCTCTTTAGAATTGACCCGCCGCTTATCAGCTCCACATTTCAGCCATATGACACCGTTTTTGTCGAAATAGGGTTTATCGATTCCTTTCGGTACTGTCAGCACAATAATTATGCGTCCATTTTCCATGGCCACATTTTCAGTCTGCAAGACCAAGGCGCTGCGCACATGCTGGCTGGCGGTATTACTGATAAGCTGATTAATCCTGGCTACATCCTTTTTCGATAGTCCAGAGATAGAGCCGTCATCTGCAACACCAATGAAGATTGTACCTCCCTCGGAATTGGCAAACGCCGCCATCTCGGATGCCAGCGAATCGCAGTTCTTTACATCGACCTTAAACTGCCGCATGCTGTCTTCACCGAGAGCGATTTGGGATTTTAGAGTGTTGTTATCCATCTGATAATATATTAGGAATCAATTACTTCGTAATTTTTATAGAAATCCAAGACTTCTTTCATCATAGTAAGTACATGAATATTAAGAATATCAAACGGAACTCGGACTTGTCAAAACCTTTGATCTCTTGCCAAAGTTTGCAGCCGGTACAGGTCAGTTTCCAGTGGAGAATGAGAATGCTCAGTTTGAGATGAGGATGTCGATATCAATATATTTTGGCCGACAATTTAAACTGGAATACTCGCTTTTATCTCAGGTTTATTACAGTTTTTTTAAATAATTGCAAAATTATCAGTTAGTAGCCTTGATGTCAAATTTTTAAGAATTATGTAATTTCATTTATTGGCAATATTTGTCTGCCATGTCGAATCGTGAGAATGGATATTTGTTTGGTTTCGATACGATAAATGATGCGGTAATTGCCGTAAATTAGTTCTCTAAATTGGCTATCATTAATTTCGGGGATAATCCGGCCGGTTTCAGGAGACGATTTTAGCTGCTCAACTTTAGAAAAGACTGTATCAATCCATTTTTTTGCCGCTGATGGTTTGTCTCGAGCAATATAATCGGCTATTTCCGATGCCCTGTCGACAGCAAGAGGAGACCAGATTATTCTCATTATGGGACTCGCTTTAATAGTTTCTCTTTTGCATCTTTATGGCTGATTCCTGCTCCTTTTTCCAGTTGATTGAGAGATGTTTGAATATCTGATAGAAGCTCGATTTTCTCTTGCATGGCTTCAAATTCATTTGCACCTAAAAGGACCGCGACGCCTTTCCCGTGCTGTGTAATTATCACCGGTCTTTTAGTATCGTGAACCTGCTTTATGAAGTTTGCCATGCCATTCCTGACTTCTGACAGGGACCTGATGTCTTGATCAATTTTGAATTTTTGCATATTGCACCTCATTAAGTATGTATTTTGTACATTATATTGCACATAATATGGTACATGCAAGTGTTATTTTCGGGCAGGCATAATCACGTTCTGTTTTAAGCCTTGTGGGATACAAACACCCGAAACTAAAAAAGGGCTTACAGCATTTCAGCTTGTAAACCCTTTTTTATTAATGGCTGGGAGACAAGGATTTGAACCTTGGTTGACGGAGTCAGAGTCCGTAGTCCTGCCGCTGGACGATCTCCCATTAATGTTTTTTCGATACATAAAAGCAATAAATGTGTCAAGACAAATCGTTATATTAGCTCTCCTTGTCCTTGATAAACTGCACAGCCTTTTTCAGCCGTGATATAACCTGTTTTTTGCCAAGAACCTCAATGATTTCAAATATGCCTGGACTCACTGTTGTTCCTGTAAGCGCTACCCTGACAGGCTGGGCAATTTTCCCCAGCTTAAGCCCTGTATTTTCCATAACCTGTTTAAAAGCATTTTCAAGGTTGGCTTCATTAAACGATTCAAGCGGCTCAAACTGATCAATTAACTGATTGAGAACCTCGATGGAATCCGGTTCAAGAAACTTGGTTGCCGCTTTTTCTTCATACAAAACTTCTTCCTGAAAATAAAAAAGGGCTCCGTCGGCCATGTCGATAAGGGTTTTGCTTCTGGTGTTTAATGTTTTGATAACAGAGTTAAGGAAATCCCCCTTCTCAGCCAGACACCCTCTTTCGATGAGAAACGGCAAGATGTGCTTGGAGAGATTTTCAGGAGACGCGGCCTTAATGTGATCGGCATTAAGGGCGAGCAGCTTTCCCTGATCAAATATACCAGCGGATTTACCTATGTTTTCCAGTGTAAATTTTTCGATAAGCTCATTCCGTGAAAAGAACTCCTGATCACCATGTGACCATCCCAGCCGCACAAGATAATTAATCAGGGCATCGGGCAGATAGCCCATATCTCTGTAAGCGGTAACAGACGTTGCGCCGTGCCGCTTGCTCAATCTGGTCCGATCTTTTCCCAGCACCATGGGCACATGTCCGAAAGCCGGTAATGAACTCCCCAGAGCATTATAAAGCATTATCTGTCTTGGGGTGTTGTTAAGATGGTCATCACCTCTAATTACGGTGTTTATGCCCATTGTAATATCATCAACAACCACAACAAAATTGTATGTAGGAGTTCCGTCGCTTCGGCTTATAATAAAATCATCCTGTTCGGAATTCTGGAAAACAATGTTGCCCTTTATAATATCTTTAACAATAGTGGTTCCTGCGTCCGGCGCCCTGAAACGGATAACGGCATTGTCGGTTTTTGCAAGACCTTTATTGCGGCATGTTCCATCGTATTTAGGTTTGCCACCGACGGCCATGGCTTCTTTTCTCATGGTATCAATTTTTTCTTGAGAACAAGTGCAATAATAAGCATTGCCTGAATCAAGGAGTTTCTGAACATATGTTTGATAAATATCAAAACGTTTGGTCTGGAAAAAAGGACCCTCGTCCCAGTCGATGCCAAGCCACTCAAGGGCTTCAAATATCGCATCCACTGAAGCCTGTGTGGAGCGTTTTATGTCCGTGTCTTCAATTCTAAGAACAAAGCGGCCATTCATGTGTCGCGCATAAAGCCAGTTAAAAAGAGCGGTTCGCGCGCCTCCGACATGGAGATATCCGGTTGGGCTGGGTGGAAAGCGTGTTACTATATTTGTCATATTGTTTTTCCTGAATATAATTGGTTGGATATTGTAAAAAATGTTAATTAACACATAAATATAGAGGGGACAAGAAAAACAAAATAGCAACAACAAAATAAAATGGATAAAAAACTTGACAATCATTTATATTTTAATTACTACAACTACATCAGTTAGTTAAAGTAGTAATTTATGATATATTTACAATGAAATTAATTAGTTAAACAGGAGATTACTTATGGCTGTACCAAAACATAAAACATCCAAGTCAAGGCGTAACTCACGGCGTGCTCATATAAAGGTGCCGGCTCTAAATCTTTCGGTTTGCCCGCAGTGCGGAGAGGCCAGACTGCCGCACCACATATGTAAAAATTGCGGATCTTATAAGGGACGCACTGTGGTTGAAACCAAAGAATAACGAGACTAAAAAGGGATATAATAATATATGACGCCATCCGTATCTGAAACTGAAACCGTCCTTAAAGGTCTGGATTACGAATCCAGGCAAATGGTCATTGATACAGTAAAACAGCTTAAAAAACGGATTCTTACAAAAGAAAATATTCTTAGATTTGATAAAGAGGAAATTTTTCCTGAAGAGATTATCCGTTCAATGCTTGGCCAGGATATCGGTTTGCAGCTCCTTTTCATCCCTGAAGCTTATGGTGGTTTGGGTGGAGGAGCGAGGGATTGTTTTGAAGTTATCCGCGAAATTGCCAGCATATGTCTTGGCATTGCCACAGGTTTTTTTGCTGTTCAGCTTGGCTCAGATCCCTTGCTTGTTGGAGCTACAGAAGAGCAGAAGCAAAAATGGTTGGGTATTATCTCTGAAGGAAACACTCTTGTTGCCTATGCCGTGACAGAACCCGGCGCAGGAAGCAATCTTGCGGCCCTCAAGACAAAAGCTGAACCTGTATTAAATAATTCAGGCGAAATCACAGGATATAAAATTAACGGTACCAAACAGTTTATATCAACCGGTGGATATGCTGATTTCATAACCCTTTTAGCAAATACGCCGGAAGGACCATCTTTTTTCGTGGTTGAAAAGGGAACAGAAGGGTTTGTCCAGGGAAAGGGCGAAGAAAAACACGGTATTCGCGCTTCAAATACATCTCCGCTTTCATTCACCGATGTTTTTGTGCCTGTTGAAAATCTCATCGGAGGCGTGCCTGGAAAAGGGATGAAACAGGCTAATAAGGTTTTTGGATATACAAGACTTATGGTGGCGGCCATGGGTTTAGGCGCCGGCATAGCTGCTTTGAATATCGTTATTCCGTATGCAAAGGAAAGGATACAGTTTGGCGGCCCTCTATCAGAAAAGCAGGGCTACACTCATAAATTAATTGTTCCGAATGCTGTCAAGCTTGAAGCGGCAACAGCATATTGTGAGGAAGTTGCATTAATGCTGGACTCGGGAGAAGAGGACCTGCAGGTAGAAGGAGCTATTGCAAAACTCTTTGCCACTGAATCAGCTAACAAAACAGCCGATGATGCAATGCAGGCTCTTGGAGGCTATGGATATATTGCCGAGTTCGAAGTGGAAAAGATAAAAAGGGATGTAAAGATAACCTGTATTTATGAAGGAACCAGCGAGATACTGCAAAATATTATTAGTACATTCCGGTGGAAAAAAACTCGAAAATCAAAGGGTGAGTATTACAATGCTATCAGCTCAGAGATGGAAGAGCTGAACAGCGCTATGGGCGATGCAGGCTGCCGGTTATACGCCCTGGCCGCAAATGCCCTTAACCATACCATTATGCTGGTAAATGATAACAAGCTTACCAAACAGCAATATATCATGTTTGCCCTTGCTGATATGATGACTCATGTTGAAGTTGGCGCAAGCATGCCTCGTAAAGCGATGAAGCTTGATAAAACCGGTGATCCCATGGCGGCAAAGATCAAGGTCATGTCCAGGATTTTTGCAAATAATACGGCACAATTAGTAGCTCAGAATATACTTAAGATTTTGCAGGGCTCAGGCATGTTTAATAAGCAGGCGGTTTCCGAATTTATGGAAAGAATCGAATTTAATGAATTAATGTGCAGCTATGAAAACATCATAAAAGACATGGATATAGTTGCAGACATATTGTTCGAGAGGTCATGATGTCGGATCAGAAAAAACGTATAGTAGTTGTGACAGGCGCTTCAAGGGGTATTGGGAGGGCAATTTGTCTTGCCTTTGCAGGGCCGGATACCCATATTTATTTTAACTATTTTGCTCCGGGTGACTTTGCAGCCGCTGAAATTGCGGCTGCTGCGGAAACAGAAAAACTTGTTTCCGGCTTAGGAGGCTTGGCAACAGGCATGAGTGTAAATGTTGCCTCTGAAGAAGATGTAACAAGTTTTTTCGAAACAATAGTTAGTAAAGGCAAAGGCATTGATGTTCTTGTAAACAACGCGGGTATAACCAGAGACGGCCTTCTGGTCCGCATGAAGGAAAAGGACTGGGATGCTGTATTGGATGTTAATTTAAAGGGTACATTTAACTGCACAAAGATTGCGGCCAGAACCATGATAAAGCAACGTTCCGGATGTATTATTAATATAGCATCAGTTGTTGGTGCAACCGGTAATCCTGGCCAGGCAAATTATGTGGCGTCAAAAGCGGGCGTAATCGGACTTACTAAGGCAGTAGCACAGGAACTTGCATCGCGAGGCATTACTGTCAATGCGGTTGCTCCAGGCTTTATAGAAACAGATATGACTGCATCGCTTTCAGACAAGGCAAAAGAGGCAATGACAAGCCAGATACCATTAGGTCGCGCAGGAAAACCTGAAGATGTAGCGGCCGTTGTTGTTTTTCTGGCGTCTAAAAGCGCAGCATACCTTACAGGGCAGGTAATTCATGTTAATGGTGGCATGTATATGTGACCTAAAATGAGCGATTAGCCATTAGCTTTTAGCTATTAGTCAAACTATATCAAGATGTTATTAAATAATAACATTTCACCCGATGGGTGATTAATAAATAATTAGACGAATGCATATTTCATAAGAGCCAAAGGCTAATTGCTAACAGCTAATTGCTTAACGTAGGTGTGAAAGGAGAAAGTTTAAATGTCGGTTGAAGATAAAGTCAAAAAGATAATAGCGGAAAAACTTAGTGTTGATCTTAATGAGGTTGTACCGGAAGCGTCCTTTGTAGACGATCTTGGAGCGGATTCTCTGGATCTTGTTGAACTGATAATGTCAATGGAAGAAGAGTTCGATATTGAGATTGACGATGAAGATGCAGAAAAGATGCTTACAGTTAAAGATGCCATGGAATATATAAATAAACATTAAGAGGTACTTGTGAACGATGGTAACCCTTTATGGTTCCAAGGGAGGATTCTTTGGACAGGAGAGTAGTCGTTACCGGGTTGGGGCTTATAACACCGCTCGGTATAGGCGTAAAAGAAACATGGGCTGCGCTATGCGCTGGAAAATCAGGAATAGGCCCAATAAGCAGGTTTGATACTTCTGGTTTTGATACAAAAATCGCAGGCGAAGTAAAGGGCTTTCATCCTGAAGATTTTCTTTCAAAAAAAGAAGCAAAACGTATGCAGCTTTTTATTGCGTATGCTGTTGCAGCGACCCGCCTGGCTATGGAAAATTCCAGACTTGTAATCAATAGTTCCAATAGAAACAGGGTGGGAGTCATAACCGGCTGTGGCCTTGGGGGGCTTTCGATACTGGAAGAAACCAGCAGGGTTGTCGATACAAAGGGCCCAAAAAGGGTCAGTCCCTTTTTCATTCCCATGATAATAGGGAATATGGCTCCTGGAATGATTGCGATTACTTTTGGAGCCAGGGGGCCGAATTCTTCAATTGCGACAGCATGTGCGGCAGGCACACATGCTGTCGGAGATGCATTCAAAATTATCCAGAGAGGGGCTGCAGATGCAATGATAACAGGAGGAGTTGAGTCTGTTGTCACCCCAACCTGCGTTGCGGGCTTTAACGCCATGAAAGCTCTATCCACCCGTAATGATGAGCCTGAAAAGGCGTCCCGCCCTTTTGATCGGGATCGAGATGGTTTTGTAATTGGTGAAGGATCCGGCATCCTAATACTCGAAGCTCTTGATGTAGCACTTAACAGGGGAGCCAATATATACGCTGAAGTGTGCGGATATGGAATGAGCGGAGACGGCTATCATATGACTTCCCCGCCGCCTGATGGCGAAGGGGCGGCAAGATGTATGACCGCAGCCCTTGAAGACGCAGGAATCTCATATAAAATGGTTGATTACATAAATGCTCATGGCACGTCAACACAGTTAAATGATCTTTACGAAACCATGGCAATCAAAACTGTATTCAAAGATAAAGCTTATCAGGTACCGATAAGTTCAACCAAATCCATGACCGGACATCTTCTTGGTGGATCTGGCGGAATTGAGGCGGTTTTCACGGCCCTGACAATTCATGAAGGCATTATCCCGCCAACAATAAATCTTGATAATCCAGCCAAAGAATGCGATCTTGATTATGTTCCCAACATTGCCCGCAAGGCAAAAGTGGAGATTGCCATGACAAATTCCTTTGGTTTTGGAGGGACAAATGCATCGCTGGTTCTAAGAAAATACCGATAATTTTCGTTTGAACCTCAAAAGCGAGCGCATGCCTCTTCCCAACCACTTGCCAATATTCCTGATTAAGCATTGGCTCAATCAGGGCCTTACTATAAAAGACTTTTGACGAATCTATCAAATTGCGATATGAGGATATAAGATGCAAGAAAACAAAACACAAATCGTAATTGGAAGTGATCATGCCGCTTATCAATTAAAGGAAAAAATCAGACAATATCTTATTGAAACTGGTATGGATGTTAATGATGTCGGAACATACAATGAAGATTCTGTTGATTATGTAGAATTTGGGATTAAGGTTTCGGCTATGATTTCAAATGGTAAATATGAACGCGGGATACTTCTTTGCGGTACCGGTCTTGGAATGTCCATGGTCGCCAATAAATTCCCACATGTCAGAGCGGCGCTGTGCAATGACCTTTTTTCCGCAATAATGAGCAGACGTCACAACAACTCTAACATTCTGGTTATGGGAGGCCGTGTAATCGGGGAAGAACTGGCCAGAGAAATTGTAAGGGCCTGGCTTGAAACACCATTTGACGGTGGAAGGCATCAATTGCGGATTAAGAAATTCGACAGAATTGAGGAAATGGTGTGCGGAGCGACATCATTAAAAACTTGAGTTCTCAGTTTAGCATCAAGGCCTTTCGCCTTTATGTTTCAATTAACCGTTAACTGTGAACCGCAAACCGTGAACGGTTACAAAGGAGAGGGATAGTTGGACACAAAATTTATTGAAAAGATTGATCCAGAAATTGCCGATACCATTAACAGAGAAATAGACAGGCAAAAAAATACCTTGGAACTTATAGCCTCGGAAAATATAGCGAGTCAGGCTGTAATGGCTGCTCAGGGAAGCATCCTTACCAACAAATATGCTGAAGGATATCCTGACAAGCGTTATTATGGCGGCTGTGAATATGTTGATATTGCTGAAAAACTGGCTGTTGAGAGAGCAAAACAGCTTTTCAATGCATCTTATGCGAATGTTCAACCCCATTCCGGCTCTCAAGCCAACATGGCCGTATATTTTGCGCTTTTAAATTTAGGAGATACCATCCTTGCTATGAACCTGTCACATGGCGGACACCTTACCCATGGAAGCAAAGTCAGTTTCTCTGGGAAATTTTATAATTTTATCCATTATGGTGTTAAAAAAGAAACAGGAATTATCGATTATAAAGAAGTAGCCGTTCTGGCGGCCAAGCATAGACCAAAAATGATTGTTGCCGGCGCAAGCGCCTATCCGCGAATCATAGATTTTGAAGAATTTGCCCGAATTGCCAAATCAATAGGCGCTTATTTAATGGTGGACATGGCTCACATAGCCGGTCTGGTTGCGGCAGATGTCCATCCATCTCCGATACCTTTTGCCGATGTCGTAACTTCTACGACCCATAAAACACTTAGGGGCCCTCGCGGCGGGTTGATCCTTGCAAAAGAGGATTATGGCATAAAGTTAAACAGAGAAATATTTCCCGGGATTCAGGGCGGGCCGCTCATGCATATAATTGCCGCTAAAGCTGTTGCCTTTAAAGAAGCCCTTGCAGAATCGTTCAAAATCTACCAGATAAATGTTGTTAAAAATGCAAAGACCCTTGCTCAATGCCTAATGAAAGATGGTGTTAAACTTATTTCAGACGGCACGGATAACCATATGATGCTCGCAGATCTGCAAAATTTTAACATTAACGGAAAAGATGCTGAAGAGGCTTTGGGAAGAGCAGGTATTACAGTAAACAAAAATTCCATCCCGTTTGAAAAATTAAGCCCGTTTATAACCAGCGGCATCCGTATCGGCACACCCACCATAACGTCAAGAGGCATGCAGGAAACTGAGATGAAATTAATAGCTAAACTGATTGTCGATGTTTTGAAAAAGCCCAATGATAATAATCTCATAATAAACACGAGAAAAAAGGTGCTCGAGATTTGCGAAGC
>Ga0307380_10013514_pt1 | contig 10084 bp, 6 predicted proteins | sample UN3MG_FD_202239 | JGI IMG/M metagenome (GOLD analysis project Ga0307380, IMG submission 202239) | Soil microbial communities from Risofladan, Vaasa, Finland - UN-3 | ecosystem: Environmental > Terrestrial > Soil > Coastal area > Acid sulfate soil | place: Finland: Risofladan, Vaasa | collected...
GGCCGACTCGACGCTGGCCGACGTGCGCCAGAGCGCGGAGGACTTTGACCGGTTCCAGAAGGAACTCACGCCCTACAAGCAGATGCTCGACCTGTGGGTGAGCCAGTACTTTGGCAACGACCCCGCGCGCGACTTTATGACGCTGTACGGGACGGACGTCCTACCCGCGCTGCGCGGCGAGAAACAGGTCGGCGAACCACACCAGGGGGCCATCCAGCGAGCGCGGGAACTGTGGCGCGCCCGGCGTTTCTTCCATTGGGACCTGGAGTTTCCGGAGGTCTTCGTAGACCTGCGCCGCCGCGACTGGGCGGAGAACCCGGGCTTCGACGCGGTGGTCGGGAATCCGCCGTATGGGTTGATAGACCCTTTACCCTGGCTTGCCAACTTGTACAATGATGCCTTTGTCTACTTTTGGCAACGAGGGATTGCCATAAGCAAGAGTGGGGGGCTGTTGGCACTCATAACCCCGGCGGCGTGGCTCACTGGTTTGAACTATCAACAGTTGCGGGCAAGGCTATTGGACGGCACTCAGATCATCAGTATCGTTGGCCTGCCGTATAACGTTTTCGGAGATGCCTACATTGACACTTGTGTGACTGTGGTAAAAGTTGGTGCATCTACCACAGGATCAGTCCAGGTCAAGCAAATGGGAAAGCGAGATGATGCTACCCAAGTTGACACCCTGGAAATGGACACACTGGACGCTCGAGCATGGCAAGATGATCCTTACAAGAAGTTTGTGTTGATCCCTGCGGTGGCTCGCTTGCAGCGGTTTTATGCTTCGCTACAATTCGTGAAGTTAGGCGACCTAATCCGAGTGGAACGAGGAGTCCAACCGTATAGCAGGAGCAAACACACAAAGGAGCAAATAGAAGCAGACTTCTTGAGGTTATCTGGTACACCTTCGTCGGATCTACTCGATGTGTACTTTCCAGAGTTGCTTGGTGAGGAACTCTCTCGCTACCGCATCGAACCTGCAAAACAGACTTGGCTCAAGTATTCAGATGAACTGGCTAGCAAGCGTGACATAGAGTTTTTCACACAGTCCAGGGTCGTCCTTAGACGATTATTGTCGAGACGACGGGAATTAATGGCTGCTGTGACCGACGAAAAGCTAATCACGACAGACAACATACTGAATATCCTTGTTACAGCAGATGGAGTCGGTGAGAATTATATTGCCGCTCTACTGAACTCCAAGCTGCTTGCTTGGCTTTACACAAATACCTCGACCATTTCCGTGAAGGATGATTTTCCACAGGTAACCTACGAGGAGTTGAAGAGTCTACCAGTTCCCCGTATCGCCTTCACCACCCCGCCAGACGAGCGGGCGCGGCTGGTGGGCACTGGAATCACTGAGGCCACTGAATGGATTGAGCGCACTGAAAAGCCGGCCTCAGTGTCCTCATACTCCTTCAGTGGTTCTCTCCTCGGCCGCTGGCTCGACGCCCGCCTCATCGCCGATCCCGAGCAGGCGGACGCTGTCCACGACCTCCTGGCCCACCTGGCGGAGGCCATGATCACCCTGAACAAAGACAAGCAGGCCGAGACGCGCGGCTTCCTGGCCTGGCTGGCGCGCGAGATCGGCGCTCCCCTCGACGACCTCACCCACAAGACCCGCCTCCAACGCTACCTGGGCGACTACCAGAAAGGGGAAGCGCACCTCACGCTGGATGAACTCTTGGACATCCTGCGCGGCAACCGCCGCCGCTTGCAGGTGGACCCTTCCGCGCGCGCCTTCCAGGAGCGCCTGGAACAGGAATACGCGGCCAGCCTGGGCGAACTATTGCCGCTCAAGGCCCGTCTGGCCGCCACCGACCGCTTGATAGACCTGATCGTCTACCGCCTCTACGGGCTCACGGAGGAGGAGGTGGCAACTGTGGAGCATAAAGGAGGCTAAATGATTCTGACAGACGAAGAGATGCAGCAGGTCAGGCAATGCGTTGAGGCGCAGGCCGGACTGGACGAAGAGTTGGTGCGCCGGTGTGGGCACTTCATCCGCATGGGCGCATTCGACGAAGCCGTGCGCAGTGCGTTCGTGCTTCTTGAAGAGCGACTCCGCAGGGCCGTGAACAAAGAGGGTATGACTGGGACCCAACTCGCCAACTACGCCTTCAACTCCAAAGAGGGTCCCCTGGCGAAACTCCTGGGTTATGGCCAGTCGGAACAAGACGGTCTGCGCGAGCTGTTTTCAGGCGCGTTCAAGTTGTTCCGTAACCCTACAGCGCACGGCGTCGTCGGCTACAGCCCTGCCGAGGGGAAGGCCATCATCGGGTTGGTGGACCTGATGCTCAAGATGCTGAAGCGGGCCGGGGAAATCCCCCAGCCAGGCCTGTTCCCAGACTACGTAGAAGGGGCACTCGGCGAGATCGAAAAGGTGATCGGGCCGGCGGCTGCGGGCCGCTTGCGTGTGTTCCTGGGCAAATGCCTGAAAGAAGTGGGGCTCAGGCCGGCAACTGGCAAACAGTGGGTGCCTTTCAAAACGCGCGCGTTATATCAGAATCCAGTTTGGGATGAACCCAAGCCTCACCCCATCGCTGTGTTCTATCTCGTGGCAGAGGGCCAGGAGTCCGGCCTGTATTTCTCGACGGGCTACTATTATGCAAACGTGGTTGGCTTCAACGTGGACCGGCTGGTCGAGGAACTGACGGAGTTGGGATTCCAACTGGTGGGTACAGACCGAGAACCAAGCGTTGATCTCCGGGCCCACAACGACCAACGATTTTTCGATGCACTGTTTAGCCTGATAGTACGGATAGGGCATGAGCTGGAGCGGACGCTGTATCATGAATAGCGGGGAATAGAGGAATGTAGGCCGTATGAGGCCCCCGCCAACGGCGGGGGTCCGTCACCGCTACGCCAGGGCCGCACGTGGAATCAGAAATGGGGCCAGGAGAGTCCCGCCAGCCCGATTGCGCGGGCGCTATTCCGTAGAGGCCGCGAATTCATTCGCGGCCTGATACCGGAAACACGTTAAAACGTGTTCGGCGGCCATCTGAACCCGTTTGAACGGGTTTCTTGTATCAGCCGTCGAATTCATTCGACGGCGACATTCGACGGCGACGGCCCACACGCGATTGTCGAAGGAGAATCATGGAGCCTTATCTGCAGCCTCAGGACGACGGCTTACCCATGCGCCCATGTGGAGGCTGGGCGGCGCAAAAGCTGGATTACCTGGCCCGCTACATAAACGTGTTTGAGACCTCGATGCGGCAGAAATGGCCTGTTCGGAACTACGTTGACCTTTTGGCCGGCCCAGGCAAGGACCGAGACCGCGATACTGGCCAAATCCTATTAGGATCTCCCCTGCTGGCCCTGACCACCATGTACCCTTTCACCGGCTACTTCTTCGTTGACATTGAGGAACAGAACACACAGGTGCTCTGGCAGCGATGCGCTGCGTCATCTGACTTCCGGCGGGTGGATATTCGTACGGGCGACTGTAACGACCTCGTTGATAGCATTGTCGCTCGCATCAAACAAGAGGATTGGCGCTCTCTCAACCTGGCCTTTCTTGATCCTGAAGGTATGGAATTGCAGTGGGAAACCGTGGTAAAACTGGCCACAGTGCGACGAATGGACCTGATCATCAATTATCCCCAAGGTGGCTTGAATCGCATCATGCGTCAGGCATTCGAGACGGGTGATCAGACTTCCGTTGACTACTTCTTTGGTGACCGCGAATGGCGCACGATCTACCGGGAATGTCAAGTGAAAAGGACGCTTGGGCTCCACCGGCAGTTGATAGACTTTTACAAGGATAGGCTGCAGGCCTTGGGTTACAAGGAGGTCTTCCGGGACGACCAGGTTGGCGACGAACCACTGATTCGTAATGCCAAGAGACAAGCGCCTCTCTACCGGCTGCTGTTTGCCAGCAAGCATGAATTGGGCCATGATTTCTGGCACAAGATAACACATAGGGATGTTCACGGCCAGGCTCGGCTCTTCTGAAGTTTTCGATATCGAACACTTGTGCTATAATGCCGTGTTGAGGGTTGAATGTTCACCTGAAAGGAGAATGAACGATGGGCACCCGTTCAAGCATCGAGTGGACAGAATCCACCTGGAACCCCGTCACAGGTTGCACCAAGGTCAGCCCGGGCTGTAAACACTGCTATGCCGAACGTATGGCGCTGCGCCTGCAGGCCATGGGGCAGCCTAACTATGTCAATGGCTTCAGATTGACACTCCACGAGAGCGCGCTGGGATTGCCGTTAGGTTGGAAAAGGCCGCAGATGATTTTCGTCAACTCTATGAGCGATCTCTTCCACGAGGACGTGCCGCTGGAATTCATCTTGAAGGTTGTTGACGTCATGCGCCGCGCCTCCTGGCATACCTTCCAGGTGCTCACCAAACGTTCCGCCCGCTTGCTCGAACTGAACCCAGAGATAGATTGGCCGGCCAACGTGTGGATGGGTGTTAGCGTTGAGAACGGCAGATACACGTTCCGTATTGATTGTCTCCGGCGGACAGATGCCCCGGTCAAGTTTCTCTCCCTCGAACCCCTGCTTGGACCGCTGCCCAACCTTGACCTGCGCGGGGTACACTGGGTCATCGTCGGCGGCGAGTCCGGGCCAGGAGCAAGGCCGATCGAGGAGGAATGGGTGCTCGACATCCGGGATCAGTGCCTGGCCGCCCGCGTGCCCTTCTTCTTCAAGCAATGGGGCGGCTTGCACAAGAAACGTGCCGGACGGACCCTCGACGGCCGCACGTGGAATGAGATGCCAGGGCTGGCGGCACAGGGTGCAGCCTGACGCGCGCAGAGGAAGCACCATGACCGACCCATCCTCCGACCACTACTGGCTCTCCGAATTCCATATCACCCAGGCCGACCTGGAGCGCATCGCCGCCCACATCCGCGATACCGGCCAGGCCCACGACCTGACCGTCCTGGCCCGGCGCGTCGTGCGCGGCCGCCTGCGCCACGGCCACGAAACCAGCGCCCCCGCCCAACCCGCCTGGGCCGCCGATCCTTCCGTCCGCCTGTGGGACCCGGCCGGGAAATGGAAGATAGGCGACCACGCTATCGTGGCCGTGACCTTTCAGAAGGGCAGCGACAGGTGGTATGAGCCCCTCGTAGGGGAGGTTGTTAACGTTGAGGTCAATCGGGTGACGGTGCAGATAGACGCACTGGGACAGCCCAAAACGTATTCCACGCAGGCCGGGCATCCGGATGATCTGCAGAAGTGGTGCCGGTTGGTCGAGGAATTGGTGAAAGCCCGGCGCGGTGCCAAAGACGTAGAGGCCCAGATCGAGTACGTGATCCTCCAGCATGGCGAACGGGTCGTCAGCCAACTCCTGGACGCCCTGCGCGCCGACGAACGCTTCGTCCGCCTGGCCGGCCGCTGGTTCCTGCACGAACTGGCGCTCCCTCCGGCCGCCCCCCAACTGGCCGCCCTGGCCTGGGCCTTGGTCGGCCAGGATGCGCCACAGCCTACCGAAGCCCTGGCTCCACTGGTCCAGCCCCCGCTGGCCGCGGGCGACCCCGGCCTGTTCGGCCTCTACTTGGGGCTGCGCGAGCGGTCCGACCTGTTCGAAAACGCCGATCCCGGCCAGCGCCCCCGCTGGGTGCTGGCCGGGCCACCGCCGGGCTCCTGCACCCCTGCGCACGCCGCTTACGACCCCCACACCTACGCGATCCTCTGCCTGCCCGGCCAGCCCATCCCGCCCGAGACCGTCAGGCGGCTGTGGGACCTCGGGCTACTGGGGGCAATTCTGACACAATGACAGACCTCACCCTCACCCCAACCCTCTCCCTGGGAGGGAGAGGGCGCGCAGTGTTCTCCCCTCCCTCTGAGGGAGGGGCCGGGGGAGGGTGGGGTTCACCCTTACTCCAGCCTGCTTGCGTTCGACGGCCCGCTGTGGTAGAATGGCGGGTATAAATCGAGTAGAGAATTACCGCAAATGGCAGAACATCTATCCCCGATTTCTATTGCCCAGCAACTGCACCAGCGCGACCTGTTTTACTTCACTCCCTCTTTCCTGGCCGACTTATATGGCCTGGAGCGGAGACAGGTCTATCGCCTGCTCGTCCGGCTCAGGGCCGCTGGGCTCATCGCCGAAGTCGAGCGGGGCAAATTCCTGTTGCTGGGACTGGAACCGGCGCGCGTGCTCTCCAACCCCCTCTTCATCGCCAGCCACCTGGTTGCCCCGGCCTACGTCTCCTATTGGTCTGCCCTGCACTTTTACGGTTTCACCGAACAGGTGCCCCTCACCACCTTCATCGCGACGACCAGGAAAAAGCGCTCCGTGGCTTTTCGGGACTTGCGCTTCCGCTTCGTCACCGTCAAACCGCGCAAGTTCTTCGGTTACCGTCGCGAGATGGTGGGCGATCTGCCGGTGCTCATGGCCGACGAGGCCAAGGCCATCGTGGACAGCCTCGACCAGCCGCGCTACGCCGGGGGCATCGCGGAGGTCGCCAAAGCGCTGCGGGCGGCGTTGGAAGTTGTGGGCGTTCCTACCCTCGTCGAATACGCCAGCCGCATGGGAGACAAGAGCCTGGGCTCCCGGCTGGGCTATCTGCTGGAGACGTTGGGCCATCCTGTACAGGGCCTGATTCGCTCCTCCAGCCCGGTCAAACTGGACCCGGCCCGCCCGCGTGTTGGCCGTACCGCGCCCCGCTGGCAGGTCGTCGTCAACGTCTCCGAGGCGGAGATGATTCCACAGGGGGTGGGCTGATGTTGACCAAAGCCCAGATCCAACGGCTCGCCCAGCGCCACGGCATCGGGATGCAGGTCCAGGAGCGGGACTACCTCCAGCACCTGCTCCTGTGGCTGCTCTACTCCCGCAGCCAGGAACTGATTTTCAAAGGGGGCACGGCCCTCCGGCTGGTCTATGGCGGCAACCGCTACTCGGAGGACCTGGATTTCAATGGACCCGGCGACGTTGCCCTGCTGCGGGTCACCTGGCAGGAGGTCGTCGCCAGGCTGGAGGATTTTGGAGCCTTGGCCGAGGTGCGTAGCACCTGGACCTCCGACGTGGGTTACAGTTTCGACGTCAGTTACCAGGGGCCGCTCTACGACGGGCGTGACCGCAGCAAGGGCAAGGTGCGGGTGGACGTCAACCGGCGGCCGGAGGAAGTGGAAACGCGCCGCGAACTGGTGGCCTCGGAGTACGACGACGTGCGCCCTTTTGTGGTCACGGTGTTGACGCTTGAGCACCTGGTAGCCGAGAAAGTGCGCGCGCTGCTGGTGCGAGGCAAGCCACGCGATCTGTACGACCTCTGGTTGCTGCTGCGCCAGGGAGTGCGGCCCGACCCGGTGCTGATCGAGCGCAAACTGGCCCTCTACGGCGTGGCGTGGAATCCTGGCGCGCTCGCGGAGACCGTGGAACGCGTCCGCGCCGACTGGGAACGCGACCTGCGGCCGCTCCTGCCGCAGTTTGTGCCCTACGAGGATGCGCGCGACGGCGTGGTGGCCCTGTTGAAGTGAGATGAACCAGGCCCTGGCTGAGCCCATCCGGCACGCCCTCGACGACCACCCCGACGGCCTCACCGAGCGGGAGGTCCGCCGGGCGCTCATCGAAGGGGCCGGCCTGCGCTGTACCCCCTCCGAGGTCCAGGAAGCCCTGCGTGCCCACCCGGAGCTGTTCGTGCCCATGTCCGGCGGCCTGTGGCGTTCCAGGGGGGCGGTGGAAGCGGAGAAGGTCGTGGCGGGCGTCGAAGAACTGCCCCGCGCGCGGGGGCTGGTCGTGCGGCCTTACCTGGCCGATCTGCCGCCCCTGGGCGCCTTCGTCGCCTTCGACCTGGAGACCACCGGCCTCAAGCCTGAGCGCGACCGCATCGTCCAGATCGCCGCCGTGCGCATCGTGGACGGCCAGCCGGCGGCTGCCGTTGCCGGCGACGGGACCGCACTGCCCTCGGTGTTCGACGAGTACGTGAACCTGGAGGGGCACGAGATCCCCTATGGCCTCAAGGTCAAACTGGGCTTTGCCGACCACCCCGCGTGGGAAGAGGAACTGGCGCGGGCCGCGCCTCTGCCAGAGGTGCTGCAGCGATTTCAGCGCTGGGCCGGCGACCTGCCACTGGTGGCCCACAACGCGCGCTTCGACCTGTCCTTCCTGCAACGGGCGGCCGAGGCCACGGCCTGGGACGCGCGTAATCCCCTCGTGGATTCGATGGAACTGGCCTGCCTGGCCCGGGCAGGCACCGGCAGTTTCCAACTGGAGGAATTGGCCCGCGCGCTGGGCATCGGGGAGGGGGCAGCCGGGGGCCGCCAGGTGGAACGGTGGGCGCTCCGGCACGGCGTGCAGGATTTTTCGTGGACCGGCTTCCACAACGCCGTGGTGGACGTCCTGGTGCTCGCGGCGGTGTTCCCCCGCCTGGTCGAGGCGATCCGGCAGCGCACGGTGGCGCACCCGCTGCTGGCGGGCGAGTTCATCCGGTTGCTGCCCCGGGCCGCCGCCGCCCTCGGCGTCAATACCACCGCTGCGGCAGCCGGGTCTCCGGCGCTCATCGAGGGCCTTGTCCAATCCCAGCCTCCTCCAGAGGAGTGCTTGCCGCGCCTGGACTTTGCTTTCGCGCCCCAGGCGGTGCGGGCGCAGTTCGAGGCTATGGCCGCCCGGCATGGCCTCAAGCGGCGAGAATCTCAGATCCTCATGGTCGAGCAGGTGGCCCGCGCCTTCCAGGACGGCCGCTTCCTGGCCATCGAAGCCCCCACCGGCACCGGCAAGACCTTCGCCTACCTGGTCCCCGCCGTCCTATGGGCGCGTAGCCAGGGAGAGCCGGTGGCCATCTCCACCTACACCCGCCTGCTCCAGGACCAAATGGCGGGCGATCTGGAGCGGGTGCGCCGGAACCTGGGGCAGGAATTCCGCGCCCAGGTGCTCAAGGGCATGCGCAACTACGTCTGCCTGGAGCGCGCCGCGGCCGTCTATGCCCAGGCTGACCCCCAGGCCCTGGACGAGGAGGAGCGTTTCGCCTGGCTGGTGCTGTTGGCCTGGCTCTCCGCCACCCGCGAGGGGACCCTGGATGAACTGAGTTATTGGGCGATCACGACTTTCCCGGCCCTCGCCCGGCTGTGCGAGGCGCTGCGGGCAGAGCAGGGGGAATGCTCCCGTGAGCGCTGCCCGGCGCGTGCATCCTGCTTCCATCGCCTGGCCTACGCCCGCGCCCAGGTGGCCGACGTAGTCGTGATGAACCACGCCCTGTTGCTTTCCAGGGAGTGGGGGCAGAGCGGGCTGCCCTTCGCCCGCGTGGTGGTGGACGAGGCCCACAGCCTGGAGGACGCAGCCACGGACGCCGCGACCGACGAGGTCTCCTGGAGCAGCGTCGCCTACCTGGCGAACCGCTTGCGGGACCCCCGCTCGGGCCAGGGGGTGCTGATCCGCGTGCGCGACAAGGTGCACGACGCGGCGGGCCAGCGCCTGCTCTCCCGCGCCCTGGCCCGCCGAAATGGCCTGGACACGCTGGCGGAGGATTTTGGCCAGCGCTTGCGGCGCTACCTGGAACTGAACCAGGCCCGGGTGGACCCACGCTACGGAGCCAGCCTGACCCTGGAGGCCGACCCGCGCCGCGCCAACCCTCGCAGTTGGAAGCCGGTCGAGGAAGCGCGCCAGCGGGTATCGGAGGCGCTGCAGGAGACCGGCCGGGCGCTCGAGCGGTTGAACGGTTGGTTGGACGAGCATCCCCTACCTGCCTTCCAGCAGGAGACGCACAACGAACTGGGCTTCCTGGCCGAACAACTGGCCGCACAGGCGCGCCTGCTCGAGGACCTGTTGCGCGTCGGCTACGACCGGCTCGTCCGCGTGCACTGGATCGAGGTCGAGCAGGCTGCTGACCCCACCGCGGATCAGGCTACCAGGGTCCCCAACTCGTTGGGGGTCCAGCGCGAGCCGCCCGGACAAGTCCGGGACTCCGGAGATGAACATGCCGGCCCCTACCGTTGGGCGGTCAAACGCGCCCCGGTGCGCGTAGCGCCCTACCTGGCCGAGCGGCTCTACGCCCCCTGCCAATCCCTGGTCCTCACCTCCGCCACCTTGCGCACCACCCGCGAGGCCAGCTTCGGCTTCGTCCTCGACCGGTTGGGCCTCCTGGACCGCGTGCGGCCGGAGGACGCGCTCTCCCTGCCGCCCGAGTTCGACTATG
>Ga0307380_10013515_pt1 | contig 10084 bp, 6 predicted proteins | sample UN3MG_FD_202239 | JGI IMG/M metagenome (GOLD analysis project Ga0307380, IMG submission 202239) | Soil microbial communities from Risofladan, Vaasa, Finland - UN-3 | ecosystem: Environmental > Terrestrial > Soil > Coastal area > Acid sulfate soil | place: Finland: Risofladan, Vaasa | collected...
GCTCAGGGTCAGGGAGGTCGACAAACCCGAACCGCAGCCGACCAGTTGTTCGACCACTATTCAGTAGAATACTCTTTTCCTGATGGTACGCGGCTGCTCGCCCAGGGAAGGCACATGGATAACTGCTGGGAATTTTTCGGCGATGTAATCCACGGTGCGAAAGGCTCGGCTGTTCTGGGCGAAGGGATTCCACAGCCTCGAATTTTCAAAAGCCATCAGCAGACGTCCGCGAACCAGATATGGCAGTATAAAGGACCGCGCTGTGATGCGTACCAAAACGAACACGACCTTCTTTTCGAGGCTATTCGCGAGGACAAGCCCTACAACGAGACCGAGCGTTCCGCTTACGCCGCTATGACGGGTATCCTCGGGCGGATGGCCGCCGAGTCGGGCAAGATGGTCACATGGGAAGAGGCAATGGCTTCGGACCTTGAGTTGGCCCCGGGCCTTGACCATTACACAATGGACTCCGACCCGCCGGTCTTACCAGATGCCAAGGGCGGCTACCTGGTTGCGATGCCCGGACAGACTAATGTACTATAGAGACATCGCGGTATAGGATAGACAGCCTTTGTTAAGCTGCCGGTGCTGCGGTCGTTGTCTCTGCTGAAAATTCGGTCCTTCTTTATTTGTGAGGAAACTGTTAGTGACCTCAAAAGAGCGTGTACATTCAGCGCTGCAGCGAAAATCTACGGACCGCGTTCCGATTTTCATGTGGTACCATCCCCAAACCACCAAAAGGCTGGGCAGACTTTTGGAAATCCCGGTAAAATACGTGTCTCTGGTTATGGGCGACGATATCCGTCAGGCCTGGGTGAGCAACAATCATGCAATGGAGGGAATTGTCCACGAGCATGATGGCCAGTCGCATGTGGATGACTGGGGTATAGAATGGATTCGTATTGACGGCTTCAACCAAATCTCCAAATATCCCCTGGCCGATGCCGGCGAAAAGCAGCTTTTACAATACAAGTTTCCATTCGACCGAATTGATTCGCTCGTGGACCTGATGGAGCCGGTTATGGAACTTAAAGACGACTACTTCGTAGGCTGTGACGTTTCACCCAATGTTTTTGAAATGTACTGGCGTGTGCGTGGTATGGAAAAGACCTTGTTGGAACTGGTACTCAATCCTGAACTGACACAAAAAATGTTAGAGCGCTCTGCAGAATTTTCCATAGAACTATCCGAAGCAGCCTGTCGGCGATTTAAACTGGACTGGCTTTGGCTGGGTGACGATGCCGCCGGCCAACAGTCAATGCTGATGAGCCCTGATGTGTGGAGGCAAATGGTAAAACCTTTACTGAAGCAGAATGCCGAGGTGGGCAAAAAGCATGGTATTTACGTGGCGTTCCATTCCTGCGGCGCTATCCGGCCCATCATCGCGGACCTGATAGAAATCGGCATAGATGTATTGAATCCTATTCAGTGCAATTGCCCCGGTATGAATCCGCTGGAATTAAAAAAGGAATTCGGCAGAGACCTTGCTTTCATGGGCGGCGTTGACACTCAGGGCGTTTTACCTAACGGCACAGTCCATCAGGTGCGCAAAGCTACAGCAGAACTGCTCGAAGGAATGATCGCCGACGGCGGAGGTTACATTTTTGCCGCCTCCCATACCGTTCCTCCGGAAACTCCGGACGACAATATCTTTGCCATGTACGATGAAGCGGGTATTACCAAAGAAGAGATTTTTGACAAGGCCGCCCAGCTCCGCAAGTCTTTACGGCAGTCTTAGCTCGATTAGACCGGCAATGCTGACTATGAATAAATCGCATATACAGAAGATAAAGGGAAATTGAAAATGAGAACCGGTATAAATATTTTGACGGCCATGGTTATTTTAGCAGTATGGCCGGGGCTGGCAGTAAACGCAGAAATGAAATCCCTGTTAGTTATAGAACCGGGCAAAGATAATCCACGTAATTCCGAGGGGGACATAATTGAACTGAAAGATGGACGGTTGTGTCTGATTTATACTCGATTTACAGGCGGCAGCGGTGACCACGCAACAGCGGACCTCGCTATGCGTATTTCGAAAGATAACGGCTTAAATTGGAGCAACGACAAAATCGTGGTCCGGCGTACGGGCGGGCTGAATGTCATGTCTGTATCGCTTTTGCGGCTCAGCAACGGCGAGATAGCCCTTTTCTTTCTCCGCAAGACATCAAAGGAAGATTGCCGTCCCTTAATGTGCATTTCGAGAGATGAAGCCAAAACCTGGAGTCAACCGACTGTCTGCATCACTGATAAGGTGGGCTACTATGTGCTGAATAATGATCGCGCAGTTCAGTTACAAAGCGGCAGGTTAATCCTGCCCGTTGCCTGGCATCAGGGTCCGGGGCAGGCTCGGGACACGGCCGGTGTGATTATGTGCTATCTGTCCGACGATAACGGCAAGACCTGGCGGCGAAGTAAAGACTCATTCAAAGGTTATGCACCCGGCGGGCAGCGCATTACTGTCCAGGAACCGGGTGTGGTTGAATTGAAAGACGGGCGATTGATGATGTACATGCGGACCAATGCAGGCAGCCAATATATATGTTACTCTCAGGATGGCTGTGAAACCTGGTCAAAAGCCCGTCCGTCAAATCTGGCTTCACCTTTAAGCCCCGCCTCTATCAAGCGCATACCCTGGACAGGTTATCTGCTCTGCCTCTGGAACGATCATTCCGGAGTCCATAGCTATCCGGCGGGCCGCCGCACACCGCTGTGTCTGGCCATCAGCAAAGACGAAGGTAAAACATGGGACAGATCAAGGATTATTGAGGGAAATCCCGATGGCTGGTATTGCTATACGGCGATGACATTCGTGAAAGACAGTTTACTTCTGGCCTATTGTGCAGGTGACAGGAAAATCGGCGGTTTGAATCGACTAAAAGTGCTGGCAATATCGAAAGATTGGCTGGTCTCTTTCCAAAATACTCATGATATACCGCCAAGGATTGGTTTTTACCTGGCCGGGACAATTGCTGCAAGCTCATTATGTTTTGTAAAAGACCAAAAACTTGGAGTTTTGAAAGGTGGATTTCAATCTTTCAGCACGACCCGGCCGGCCACCGCCGATGAATGGGAGAAAAGGAAAATTGAACTACGCAAAACGTTGTGGAAATTGCTCGGTGATATTCCTCCTTTATTTACCCCCGAGGTGACAATCAAAAAAAGAGAAGTAAAAGACGGTTACACACTTGAGCGATTTACTTTTGACAACGGCGTCGGCGATACGGTCTATGGATACATACTGATTCCTGCTGGTCACAAAGGTCGCAGGCCCGCGATACTTTATAATCACTATCACGGCGGCAAATACAAACAGGGCAAAGAAGAGGTACTTACCAGGGCTTTTACAAAGCTGGATTTTGCAACAGGGGAGGAACTGGTGAGAAAAGGTTATGTTGTTCAATGTATAGATGCTTACGCATTCGGTGAGCGTCGTTTTCAGGGACCGGCAGGCAAAAAGGAAGAAGGCGGCAAAACCGAAGCTTCTCTGTTCAAGACCTTCCTGTGGGAGGGCAGAACATTATGGGGCATGATGGTTCGCGATGATATTTTGGCACTGAACTATTTAGTCTCACGACCGGAGGTCGATCCCAATCGTATCGCCGCTATGGGTATGAGTATGGGATCCACACGAACCTGGTGGATTACCGCGCTGGACGAACGTATCAAGGTTGCTGTAAGCGTAGCCTGTTTGACCAGGTATCAAAACCTAATTGCTCAGGGCAAGGTTCAAGATCATGGAATATACTATTACGTACCCAATATGTTAAAGGAGCATATCGACACAGAATCCGTGATTGGCTTGATTGCGCCCCGGCCACACCTGACTCTGACCGGTGATAAGGACGGAGGTTCCCCGGCTGATGGTGTTAAAATAATAAACGCCTTTCAGAAACATCTTTACAAGTGTTACGAAAAAAAACAGAACTTTCGCGGGATTTTGTACCCCGGCGTTGACCATACATATACGTCTGAAATGTGGGAAGTAACATTACGCTGGCTAAAAAAGCATCTATAAAAATATCTTAATTATCGAATGAACGTTAAGGACAATTCATATCCGAGGATGAAAAAACACTATGAAAACGGCTTCTAAAACAACACAACACGAAACTATCAAAGCAGGTACTAACCCTATCAGAGCGCTTGTCGGCGTCGGAATTCTGATTGCAGGCTTAATAATTTTCCCCGGGCAAAGCCGTGGCGCTGCGACGAGCACAGCAAAGATTGTTACTTATCCCGTTCCGGCCGGGGAAGTCTCATCGAACGACTATCAAGTACAAGTAGCAGATCAAAAGATTGATACATACATGGCCCGTGTTCTCGACCCGCCATTTGCCGGAAAGAGATGGGACTACGGTGGTCCATATTCGTTTGCCAATTTTGACATGTCCGGCTCTGTAGTAGTTCGCATTACATCAAAACGGTCGCTTCGGAATGTGGTAATCCGGCCACAGTCTTACGGCATCAAGCCAACGCTGGAGAATGACAATACCATAAGCTTTACACTGGAGCGACCACTCAAGATCAGCGTAGAGCCGGACGGCAGGAAAGGCCCCCTGCTGCTGTTTGCGAATCCCATTGAGACGGATTCATACAAACCAGGCGACAAGAATGTCGTTTACTTCGGGCCCGGAGTGCATAAGCCGGAGAAGATTGTACTGGGAAGCAACCAAACCCTTTACATTGCCGGCGGAGCCGTAGTTAAGGCCGAGGTATTGGTGAAAGGGGCTAACATTCGGATTTGCGGACGCGGGATTCTGGACGGTTCAGACTGGCAGTGGCGAACAGGCCCGGTGGGCAACCTTATTGCGATTCGCAACAGCACTGACGTCGAAATCAATGGTATCACGCTGCGCGGCTCTTCCCACTGGACTATCGTACCGAAGAACAGTAAACGCATAACAGTCCGAAACGTGAAGCTTTGCAACTCACGTGTACAAAATGATGACGGCATCAACCCATGCAACTCTCAGGATGTACTGATAACCGATTGCTTCATTCGGAGCGACGACGATTGTATTGCCCTTAAGGGGCTCGACTTCAGCGCTGCCAGCAGTAATGTTGAACGAATTACCGTGGAGAACTCCACTCTCTGGTGCGACAGGGCCAGAATCTTCCTGCTCGGGCACGAGAGCCGTGCAGCGTTTATGCGCAACATAACAATTCGGAATCTCGATATTATTCACTTCACTATGACACCATTTCTGTTGGAACCCGGTGAAGATATGAGGTTAGAGGACATTACGATTGAAGATATCCGAATGCACGGCGAAGGCCAAAGAGAATTCATCCGCCTGCGTCCGGTGGTGAACCAGTATATGCGAAAAAAGGTGCCCGGATTCATTCGTAACGTACTGTTTAAAAACATAACCCTGGATGGGCAGCCGGGCGATTATCTCGTGCAGATACAAGGAGCAGACGCCGAACATAATGTTGGGGATGTAACCTTCGAGAACGTTTCAATCGCAGGAGAAAAACTAAAGAAAGAGTCAAGTCGAATGCGCATCGGCAAACATACTGAAAACCTGAAATTCAAATAGATGGTTTAGTAAAAGCAGGTATGGCAGAAGTCTAATATGCTTTCACTCTTGTCTTCCGCTGATGCAAAGCTTAACTTTAAGCTGCGGTTCGAACGTCAATACTTCTTTTGGCCATCCAGACTCAGAAGTCCGTAAAAATAATCCCATGTCCAGGCCTTCGAGCCGTCAGGCCGTATAAGCCAAAAACCACGGACGGCATCATTGCTGTGTACGGGCGGCTTTTGCTTGTTGTCTTTCAATTCATTACAGTACAGTTGCCAATATACTATATAGGGACATCCCCAATTTAAGGCGGTCTTTACTGCGCCGGGAATAACTTCTTGGATTTTCTCAGGGGCAAACTCGTTCTCAGGCATTCCAAACTCGCCCAGATATACATTTCTATTTCCGAATTTAATGCTGTCCGGCATGTTCTTTGCAATAAAATCCAGAGCCTCACGTAAAATCTGTGAATTTTCAGAATACTCCGTTGTCGCATCCCAGGCCGAATAGGAAACCAAATCCAATTTGGTATGAGGCAAAACCTTATCAACCATATTCGGCCTGCCATGCTTCATAGTGCTGACGACACGGTTCACCTCGGCTGCATGATAAACCCAAACACCCTCCGTCCCAACTTCTTTTCTTGCCTGATTAACCCCCTTTTGTCGTGCGTTGAGCCAATGAATCATCCCGCTTATAGCTTTGGGCGTCGGGTCAGCATTTCTGTCGTAATTGCCGCGAATCAGCCAGTCACCTTCCCAGTGCTGCAAAACGAAGGTCTTTCCGGTTCCTTTATACGTTGTCAACAGGTATTTGGTCAGCTCGTGAAACTGCCTTTGTTCATCGAGCTTTTGCTCCGAGGTAATACCATTTCTCCAGTAGGCCGCGTTTTCACCAAATGAAAAGCACATCATAATGTAAGTAGTAAAGGGCTTGTCGAACAGTTTTCTAAAATATTTTGTCTGTGCAATTTCAACCAGGCTGTTCGTTTGAGGCCATTGTGAGTTGAATGAATATGACTTGCGTGGATTGTGAAACCAGACCTTGATTACCCGTGAGCCAAGGGTTAAAATCTGCTCAGCACCCTCGTTCAAAAAATCCTTGTCCGTCAAATGATACTTACCATCGACATGTGTGACTCCAATAATATCTCTCAGCTCTTTTTGAGTATTTTTCTCAGTGGCGGCACTTACAGTTTGTTGATAGAGTCCAAAGCCAATAAAGGTCGCTATTATTAAAATTACTACAAAATAATTTCGCATTCTTTATCCTCTTTAGATGAAAGTTATCAAACAAGATAAACAATTATATCGTCTTAAGGGAATGATATAATCATAATACAGGATATTTTGTATGGATTGCAGACGCATCCTGATATGCCTTGGCAACCAGCAAAGTCTCTGTCTCGCCAAATAGTCTTCCTGTAAAAGTAATGCTGGTCGGTTCATTTTTATCATTGAATCCATTCGGGACGACAACGGTCGGGTGCCCTGAAAGATTTGTCAGGGCAAGATTATTCCCAACCCACGATGGAGCAATATAGACGTCAATATCCGACATCAACTTGTCCATCTCTTTAATCAAAAGTGTCCGCAGGCGATTAGCCTGGATATACTCAACGGCAGTGACCATTCGTGCCGTTCGGAATATATTAGGCCAGGAGCCTTTGCCCTGGCTGACAAGCAGCGAATCACGATTGCTTCGGGTAAGCTCATCAAACGCAGCCGCCGCTTCAACGCCGAGAACAAGTCTCATGGCCCCAACAGGAAGGTCAGGCAATTCGACAGCTCTCAAATCGAAGCCGATAGAACGTAGCGTATCCAAAGTCGCAAGGTCGTTGGCCTTCCATTTTTCGTCTTTGCGATCTTTTTCAAAATCGCTCTTAAGAAATCCTATTTTCAACTCCTTTATGCTTTGAGCCGGGTCCCAGTTAAAGGCCGCATCCTCACGTACCGTCGGGTCCAGGCCATCGGGGCCGTGTATGGCATGAAAAACCAGCGCACAATCCTCTACACTTCTGCAAATCGGTCCGAGCTTGTCCATACTCCAGCTCAGCGCCATCGCCCCGTATCGACTGACTCGTCCAAACGTCGGTCGAAGACCCGTTACACCACAGACCGTACAAGGTGAAACAATCGAACCGAGTGTCTCAGAACCTATCGAGAAGCCCACGAGTCCCGCCGAAGTAGCCGAAGCAGGCCCGGCAGAAGAACCGCTCGAACCTTTTTCGGGATTCCACGGATTTCGTGTCTTGCCGCCGAACCAGACGTCTCCCATCGCCAAAGCCCCCAGCGTCAATTTCGCTATCAATACAGCACCGGCCTTTTCCAGTCGTTTGACAACCGTAGCATCGCAGTCAAGCACCTGTTCCTTAAACGGCATCGCTCCCCATGTAGTCTTATATCCTTTAACCGCCAGCAGGTCTTTAGCCCCCCACGGAATCCCATGCAATGGGCCGCGATAGCGACCGGCCGCAATCTCTTTGTCGGCGCGCCTAGCCTGTTCAAAAGCCAGCTCCTCAGTCAAACTTATAACGCATTTGAGCTTTTCATCATATTTTCTCAGCCGTTCAAGATACATCTTTGTCAGCTCTACCGAACTGACTTTACGCGATTTAATCAGCCCGGCAAGGTCCGTAACCGTCCAAAACGCTGTATCCTCCAAATCTGAAGGAAGTTTTTTTCTTTTGGCTTTACTTATCTTAATCGTCTTTTGCTTGCCTCCGGGCTGAACGCCGGAAACAATAGGATTGAATTGAACGGCCGGGGCCACACTGTTATCCAGAGAAAACTCTCTAATCTGCTCATACTTTTTCAATTGGCCATTTAATCCATCGATCATCAACTCCCGCTCTTCATCGGTAAATTCAAGCCCAACGAAACTCTCGGCTTCAGCAAGCATCTCTTTAGTGATTTTCCTGTCCCTGGAGTTCTCTACCTTAGCCCACAAAGCCTTAGACAGAACCGCACTGCCAAATCCCATGCCGGAAAGACACGCCATGAATTCACGACGTCCAAGGAATTTTGCTCGATGTGCTGCTGAAGATTTCTTTGAATTTGACATATCGGTTACCCTCTCAATAATTTCGCTTGAATAAGATGTTTCTTATATCACTTTTCGTCACAATCCGAAACTGTTGATATACTGTTTTACCAGATTTGTCCCGCAGCATCTACTATTTTATGTCCCTATAATCTTTCCAATCCGATGAATTCTTGCATTATCCACACTCAGGCAATAGGATAGACATGTATATCAGCTGCCGCCTGGAAATAGCAATCGCCCTTGATGTGCCGATCCATAAGAGTACCGGCGACATGCAGAGCGAGCAGGTACATCTCAGAGTCTTCAAGGATTATAGAGTTTATAAAAGGTTAGATTATGAATGCATTTATCAAGAATAAATCCGATCGTCGATGGCGTGATGTCCTGTTTGAAATAATTTTCGAAGCAGATACGCCGGCGGGTAAATGGTTTGACATAGTATTGATAATAAGCATTCTGCTCAGCGTCATTACAATCATGCTCGACAGCGTCAGCTCCATCAGGGCAAAACATGGTGAACTTCTGTATGCTGTTGAATGGTTTTTCACTATTCTTTTCACGGTTGAGTACATTTTTAGGCTGCTCTGTGTCAGAAAGCCGATTCGGTATGCAGTCAGCTTCTTCGGAATCGTTGATTTGCTGGCGATACTTCCCACGTATTTGAGTTTGCTGTTCTTCGGCAGCCGCTTTCTGCCGGTTGTTAGAGTCCTGAGAGTACTGCGTATATTCAGAGTATTGAAACTCGGTCACCATACTAAGGAGGCGAATGTGCTCAGGACGGCCCTGTACGCAAGCCGCAGAAAAATTCTTGTATTTCTTTTTGTGGTTTTAATCCTGGTCGTAATCATAGGTTCATTAATGTACGTGATCGAAGATGAGGAAAACGGTTTTACCAGCATACCGCGTTGTGTATATTGGGCTATTGTAACCCTTACGACCGTTGGTTATGGTGACATATCGCCGGAAAGCCCCGGAGGACAATTTTTAGCGGCCATCGTAATGATTTTAGGATACTCGATAATCGCCGTTCCAACTGGAATTATGACTGTGGAATTATCGCGGGCACATACGCAACAATCGAGCTGCCAGGCATGTCCAAGTTGCAGCGCTGAAGGGCATGACCGGGACGCCAAATACTGCAAATTCTGCGGAACAAAACTATAACATTTAAGTGCCCCAAAAAAACCGGGGCAGAGGGTCAACTCAGGAGATCATACAAGAATGTTCATCGTGAAACTTGCAATAGCAGTAATCGGATTAGCTCTGGTATTTTTTGTTGGAAAAAGAGTTTCCCGCCAAACAAAGCGAAAGCAACTGTTGACCTTGCCGTTTCCGGAAGAGTGGAAACAAATCGTTCAAAAGAATGTACCCCTTTATAACCGGCTGCCGGATTCATTGAAGCAGCAGCTTGGCGGCCTCGTTAATGTCTTTACGGCCGAAAAAAAATTCGAAGGTTGCGGCGGCCTGGAAATAACAGACGAGATTAGAGTTACAATCGCGGCTCAGGCGAGTAT
>Ga0307380_10013516_pt1 | contig 10083 bp, 8 predicted proteins | sample UN3MG_FD_202239 | JGI IMG/M metagenome (GOLD analysis project Ga0307380, IMG submission 202239) | Soil microbial communities from Risofladan, Vaasa, Finland - UN-3 | ecosystem: Environmental > Terrestrial > Soil > Coastal area > Acid sulfate soil | place: Finland: Risofladan, Vaasa | collected...
GCAATGACACGCTGCGTCTGTGGGTGAACGGGCGGGCGGTGATCATCGGACGATCCCAATCCGCAGCCGCAGAGGTCGATCAATCCCAAGCCAAGACACTCGGCGTGCCGATCCTTCGCCGACTGTCCGGTGGGGGAACTGTCTATCACTACCCGGGGAACCTCAATGTCTCGCTGATGCTGAGAGACGGCCGCTCACTCGGCGGAGTCAAGCAGACCTTCCGCTCCTGCGGTGAAGCCATCGCGCGCAGCCTTGGCGGACTAGGGTTCACAATCACCGTACGGGAGAACAGTCTGTTTGTCGGCGAAAAGAAGATCGCCGGCGCGGCCCAGGCCCGCCGCGGCAACGCCCTCCTCTACCACAGCACGTTGCTCGTGAAGCCGGACACGATTCCAATGGGGTGCCTCCTGCGTGCTGTGAATAGGAATTACCGGCCAATCGGAGTCCCCTCGCGACCCCACCCGACAACTACAATCGCAGAAGCCACCGGCCAAAACCTTCCCCTGGAAGAAATCGGACGAGGGATTGTCGTGGAGTTTTGCAGGCTGCTTCACAGTTCAGCCGGCGCGGGGAGCCTCGATGTGGACGAACAGAAATGCGCCCAGAAGCTGGCAACAGAGAAATACGAACGTGTCGAATGGAACAACTGTCGCTGAACGATGAGCGGGTTATCGCCAAGCAACTTGGACGAACGCCGCGCGGACTGCTCGGCGTCGAGCACCGCTGTCCGTACGGCTATCCCCAAGTGGCGCGCGTCTATCCGCTTGTTGAAGGGAAACCCTTCCCCACGCTCTTTTGGCTCACCTGTCCATTTCTTACAAAGCAGATCGATCGCCTGGAAGCGGAGGGCTGGATCAAGCAAACAGAACAGCTGTTGGAAGAGGATGCTCTGGCCGCTGACTTTCAAAAAGCCCACCGCGCTTATATCATTGAGCGGGACCGCCTTTTTTCTCCAGAAGACCGAGCGTCCCTCGAAGAAACTGGAATGTTGAAGGATTTGCTGGAAAAAGGAATCGGCGGGACGGCCGATTTTAAGCGAATAAAATGCCTTCATCTCCATGTGGCCCATGCGCTTGCTCGAACCAATCCGATCGGCGACCGCGTTCTGGATGCGCTTGCCGAGCACGCCTGTCCACCCGGAAAAGTGATCTGCTCGATTTTGGAAAATGATCAAAGAACTTCTTTATGATAACTTGGCATTCTATATTATTCAGTATGCTATAAGAGCAATCAGTCAGGCAAGTAGCGCATCCGTGTATTACGACACACTGCGTAGTAAAGAACCCCGCCCTTCCGGGCGGGGCTTTCTCAAATCAACCGTAGCCGCTCTGGCTGTTTCTTCCTCTCTTCGTGAAACCGGTGGCTGGCTCTCTTCATCACCATGCCACCACACCACGCTGCCTTTGAGGCAGCAGCATTCTTATCCCCACCCTTCCGGGTGGGGCATGCGAATGCTATCCCTCGTCAAATCGTCATTCAATCTCGTAGCTGATTAGTTCGAAGTTTCTAGACTCCCTTACGTACTTTACCCGGCCTACTCCCCGAGCGTACCACTCGTTTTCGATCACGCCGTTTCGCTTGATCTCAAGTTTCCAACAGTATCGATGTACTTGGGCAGGGGTGGCTGCTGTGGGCGAAATTATTACCCCTTCCTGGAAGAGTACCGTAACGCTGGTTATCTCTCCGCCCACTTCGTAGGTCCAGCTCTTCCCCTTTTCAAACGGAAGTAGATACAGCGGAATGGGTGATGTAAAGCGCGTCGGCTCGGAGGTTCCAGTCTTTCGGCCATACTCATAGATGCCGTCTTCGGCCCTGTGTACGTAGCTGTACTGAATAGGTTCATCTCCAACCTGCGTGCTTATGACATAGCATTCCACGCCATTGATTACAGTGGTTTCCTCGCCTACCTTTTGCAGGATCGTGCTTGGGGGATGATAGGTTGGATGCCAGTCGGCCGTTGCATCGCGTAGGAACCACTCACTTCCCTCGGAAAGCGGAATGAATTCCCACGACAAGTTTTCGGCAACGAAATTTGGCACCTCTACTCTTCCATCCGCAGCTGCGCCATCTGGATAAGTCGCTTTCGCACCGATAGGAAATGGAGTACCCGGGCCAATTCTTCCGACCAACGAGTGCCTTGGCAGCCCCGGCGCCAAGTAACAGGGATCAGAGGTATCCCCCCCTATGCCGTCTGGCCCGCAAAACTCCTCTGATGCATCCGGTCCGACGAGATAGCGCACTTGACCTGTTGCAGTGAAAGAGACTTCATCGGCACTTCCTATCTGGATTCCCGTGCTTTGCCACGAACTCCCTTTTGCATGTACCTCGACGGTAAACGACTTCCCTACTATTTGAATAGCGACCGTCCAGCTACCGTCATTGTCAGCGTTGCCACTACAGTGAACCGTATCATTCATCCCCAAATACAGGATGCCGCGCCCGTCCTCACTTTCAAAAGGCTCCAAAGTACGATTTGCGTCGATCAAGAGGTCACAGCCCACAATTCCGATCACAACCCACACAAAACTCACTAATAACCCTACTTCAATTGCTCTTCTAGTCATAATGGATCACTCCTCCAAATAAACCGGGAAGGCGAGTGAAGCCGCGACAGTTCATTTTGGCTATCGCGTACTGCGATGACTCTTGAAAGGCCCGTGTTTCTATCCATTGATCTCAGCGAATTGCTCAAAGGCAACCCTACGTCATTCTACAACGATCAAGTGCGTGGAGTCTGAGAAAAGCTCGTATAGAGACTCTGCTGTGAAAATGAAACCAAGAAAGTCGTAGCCTTGAGAGAAGCTCCACAATCCTGCCGCTCCCCCGAGGAGGGCTAGGCCAAATCTTTCGGCATACTCATATTCCTTTGTTCTTTCACTGCGTGGATCCAGAAGCGTGTTCGGTGGAATGGCCCTTACTGTCAAGTTGTCAAAAAAGACCCATGTGCCAGGCTCGCCAGTAGTACCTGCGAAGAGACCAATATCCCCTTTAAGGAAAGATACCTCGCGGACCCTCAGTACACGCCTATCGTTTAGATAGAATACGCATCTGTTTCCGGGAGCAATGACTCTTAAATGATTCTTTTCTCCGGGATCGTATGCGACTGTTCGTTGCCAATCGGCGAGAGTCTCCCACACTCCGTCGATAACCCTCGTAAAACGGACATACCCATCTGCACGGACTTCAAAAGCATAGAAATTGTCATCATCCTCGTAGCGAAGGACAACTCCAAAGAAATGCTTCTCGTTGTACGACGTGAATGGACTTATATCGACGTCCAGGACAAAACGTCCTTCCTCGCAGCAGAAGCGCTGCATAACCCTCTGGCCTCTTTCCTTTACTTGAATGGAAAGCTGCTCTTCTATCGTGGTTATCCGTCCGGCCTGACCTTCCCACTCCCACTCATCGCAGGTGAGTGGAAAAGTTTCTTCAAATGCAACGGAAAGGCTGTCAACACCATGCCTGACGTCTGTGGCTGAAATGCTGCTCGTCGGTACGGTGAAACCACTCGCGAGATAGAGAGCGGTTTCAAACGGCTCACCATACGTAGGAATATCAACCCAGTCCCACCACCTCACACCTGCTTCAGCGAGTGCCCAGAGGCGACCGAATCTGAGCCCACCCCCCGCGGTCAGCTGGTGGGCTACCCATCCGCCAGCAACATATTGCTCATTGCAGGGTACAGGTGTCACAGTACAGCGGAGGCGGGAGTAACTGGCGGAAAGGAACAAAGGCGTGGCAAGTGACGTTCGCCAACCAAGCTCATGGAGCTGAACCTTCACCTCGCCTGTATCAATCGGTGGAAGTTGTTGGCCTATCCAGCCATTCTGGATCGGATCCGTTCCGTACCAGAAATCCCATGTGAGACTGTTCGTGGCGAAAGAAATAAGGGGGCCGATTGTGTAACTGAAACGATTAAGAAAGCCGTACTCACCAGAAGGGTACTCTCCCCAAATGTGGGCAATTGTGCCAATTCCGACTTCCGCTGAAAACGTCGGAAAGAAAGCCCAGAAGAGAGAAATAAGCAAAAGCAAGAGAATCGTCTTACCGCCTTTCATCGTTTTGTCCTCCTTTCTCCCTCACAGCGCGTGCGCAGCTTGTGCAATCCTTCGAGACAGATGTCACCTGATTTTCCTGTTACACATAGCTGGCTACTAGTCATCAATGCTATGGATCAGCCTTAACCTTGGGTGCAATATTCGTGCTTCCCACATGTACAATCATCGAGTCACTCGCACATTGACCACGACTGTCCGTTACTGTGAGAGTTAGAACGATATCCTGTGTTTCATTGCATCCGTTTGTCGGAGCGGTATACACTGGATGAAGTACACATGGATTGCCGAAGTGGCCACGACCGCCTGCCGCAGTCCAGTAGTATGTTAATGGGTCACCGTCTGGATCAGAAGCCGTGCAAGTCAACTGAACACTTGAGCACTCACTGATCGTTACGTCCTCTCCCGCATCCACTACTGGTGGACGATTGACATCGTTTACATGCATTATGAGGCCGTCACTTCCTGTCGCACCGCAACTGTCCATAGCGGTTAGCGTGATCAGCACGTTTTCCCCGCCACAACAGCCAGTCATTGGTGCATAATAGATGGGATCAAGCGAGGTCGCATCACTGAACGACCCCTTGTCAGCTGTCCACCAAAACCGAACAAGGTTGCTGTCGGGATCGCTTACTTCACCGTGAAGCTGAATGCAGCCGCCTTCATTCACCGATTTGGTTGAAGGGGGGGATTGGCAAGGAGGCGTAGGGGAGACAGGACAGCTAGGCGGCGGGCTTAGCTTATGGGCATGCACAACCAGCGAATCGCTGGCAGTCGCGCCGTGGGTATCGGTCACTGTGAGTGTCAGCACAATATCCTCTGTCTCGCTGGAATCAAGCGCCGGCGTGGTGTAGGTTGGGTGAAGTATGTGTGGATCATCGAACTGTCCACGATCACCTGCTGCTTTCCAGTGATAGGTAAGCGGATCCCCATCAGGGTCAGACGCCGAGCAAGTCAACTGTACACTTGAGGCCTCATTGATCGTTACATCCTCTCCCGCATCCGCTGCCGGTGGACGATTAAGAGCACTGACATGGACAACCAGCGAATCTGCGGCGCTTGCACCACAGCTGTCGGTCACTGTGAGAGTAAGCACTATGTCCTGGGCCGTCTCGCAATCAAGCGCCAGCGCAGTGTAGGTTGGGTGAAGCACATGGGGATTATCGAATTGTCCCCGATCATCTTTTGCAGTCCAATAATACGTAAGCAAATCCCCATCGGGATCTGACGCCGTGCAGGTCAATTGAATACTTGAGCACTCGTTAATCGTTACATCCCCTCCTGCGTCAACCACTGGCGGATGATTGACTGCCTTTACATAAACAACCATTGAATCCGAAGCTCTTGCACCATGGCTGTCCGTCACGGTAAGGGTGAGCACAATCTCTTTTGTTCTACAGTCAACGAGCACAGGTGCAGTATAAATGGGGTGGAGCACGCAGGGATTGTCGAACTGCCCACGACCATCGGCTGCGCTCCAGGAATACGTTAGCGGACCGCCATCAGGATCTGACGCCGTGCACGTCAGCTGAACACTTGAGCACTCACTGATCGTCACATTCTCCCCGGCATCCACTACTGGTTGACGATTGACAGCATTTACACGGACTACCATTGAGTCTGAGGTGCTCGCGCCGTGGCTGTCCGTTACTGTGAGCGTCAGCAGAATGTCCTCTGACTCGTTAGAATCAAGTGCTGGCGTGATATAGGTTGGGTGGAGTATGCGTGGATTATTGAACTGTCCACGACCACCTGCAGAACTCCAGTAATACATCAGTGGATCGCCATCCGGATCTGAGGCCGTGCAAGTCAGCTGAATACTCACACACTCATTAGCAACAACATCCTTTCCAGCATCGACAAACGGCGGCCGGTTCACCACTGGACACTGTTTTGCCGTGACCTCTTCCTCACACTCCTCAGGAACCGTGAGCGGACAATACGACGGAAGTGTTGTCACACCACTAGGGGCCGGTACCTGAGGCTGGCACGGAGCCACGGGCGGTGGGCAAATCGCCTCGCAAACCCGAATCATCACAGTGTCGCTCGCGCTAAGATCACGTTCATTTGTAACAGTAAGAGTTAGTACAACGTCTTCCGAGTCTCCGCAGATCTCTGGAGCTGTATAGACCGGCTGTAGGGCGTGAACTTCGTCGAAGTACCCACGATTGCCTTCAGCAGTCCAGTTAAACGTAATAGGACCACCATTGGGATCGAATCCTTCAGCCGCAAGCCGAATACTGGCACATTCATCAACTCTACTATCCGGTCCTGCATCGACATATGGCGGAATCAAAGGTTTTGCGCTAGGTATCGTAAGCAGCAAGACAGCCGCACCGACAGCAACAATCCCAAACAGCCACCACCAGCTACCTCCATTCATCTTACCAGCCCTCCTTTAGGATGAAAATATCTCGAAACCGATCACCTCTGTGAATGATTTCTGCTCACCTAATAGGCAAGTGATCTACAATATCAGGATGTGACGAAAATGTCAACAGTGGGGAGGAATGACTTTGCTTCTAATTCACAAATGCGAAATTTTGTGATATGGTCTGGTTTGGTCACAATTTCACAAATCTGTAAGGTTGCTGGTAACGATTTGTGTCACGCTTATGGCACTTGTTATCTACCATGAGTTGAGTGGGAAATGAGGTCGTATTCTGGCCAAGGCAGATAGGAGGAACAATGAGAATAGCCGGTGTCATTATCTCACTCATCGCACTGGTTGCGGCAGGGTTATTATTCGCGGGCTACGAGAGTGCCAAGAATCGAGTAGCAAAACTGGAAGAACAGACGTCGAGCCAACAGCAACAAATTGCCGCTCTACAGTTGCAGCTGGAACAAGCTCACGAAGATTTCCTTGCACAAGGGGCTGAATTGGAGTTCAAGCTTCATGAGATACGCGAAAACTCTGTCGCACAAACCGCTGGGTTAGAGGTCCAGATTGAACAGGCTCGTGAAGGATATTTGGCCCTAGGGACTGAGCTGGAGCCACGCATCGAAGGACTTCTCAACAACGAGATGCAGCCGCTCAAGGACCGAGTGGCGAACTTGGAGACAAAGCCCACCCATCCGCTCAACATTGCTTATCTGAACGCCGAAGAGGCGTTCACCGTCTTCACTGACGCGGTGCAAGACTTGCGTCAGAAGGCGCTAGACAAGCAGAAGGAAAAGTTAGAACTGCAGCAGCAGTATCTGGCTGGCACGGTCTCCAAGGAGGAGTACGAAAGCCGGCAGACTGAACTGGAAGTGGAAATCCTTCAAGCTCAGCTGAACATCGATATTGGAACAATCGACAGAATGATCGCTTCTGCGGAATTTGCTGACATCCGCCATGACTTGGAGCGGCTCCGAGAAGAGGCACAGCCAGTGATCGACATGATGAGGAACCTCGTATCGACGGTACGAGTTGGCGTGCTCGATCCACAAGAGACTGAAACCCGACATACTCAGGTGAAGAACGCCTTCACTCAGCTCGACCAGCTCCTTACCCAAGCCGCAACCGCGAAGATCGTACAAGCAGCAGAAACAATCGCAGTCAGAAATGGCTATGACCTCGTACTTCGCACGAAGAACGTCATCATCTACCGCAATACTGCGAAACTCGTTGACATTACGGATGAGGTCAAGGCTGAACTTGCAGCCTACTTTTGAAAGAGGCGAGTATAGAAATCAGGATCGTTCGCTGAGAAAGGAGAGTGCAATGCGCACAAAGCATATGAGGGTTATTGCTGGACTTCTGGTGATGGTTCTCACGTTTGGTGGGGCTGTTTGCGGCGCGCGTCTCGGAGTTGGTGTCTCTTCTGAACCTCTGGATATTGCGGGGGGAGGCTTCTTCCTTGATTCTGACTTGGACGTGCCTCTGCTTGGCTTGGGCTCTGAGATGTCTGTTAGCCTTCGACCGACCTTCAGTCTTGGTCCACTACCATTGAACATGCAGTTGTTTATCTTCGACGTATATGCGGTTCTGGGTCTTCGCTTCGAGGGCCTGGGAGCCTACGCAGGAATCGGGCCGGGGTTTGTCTTTACGACTGATTTCGACTTCTCAAGCTGGAGTGTTGTCGCCATCGCGGGTCTGGAGGATATTCGACTGACCGATAGGTGGCGGCTGTACATTCAAATCAAGATACGTGAACGCTTCTTCGTATCGCCAGGGTTTGGCTTGGTCTTCTCTTGGTGAAACCCCAAAATGAGCAGGTAAAGCGGCATCGTCTCTTTGCGATGACTCAACTAACATTCCGCTCCTCCTTGTGAAGCTTCACAGGCCTTAACCATGATCACCAAGCACTAACGCAAGAGAAAACCGGGCTCAAGGATGCGGTGGGCAAGGCAGGATGCACGGCGGCGGCTCTGGGGTTTGGACCTCGCCTGTAGCGGCGTGTTCGATGAGCACCCGTGGAGTCACCTGGCTTGTGGCGGCAATCAGAGCCTCTGAGCCCTGCAGATTCTGAGTGAGAGCACTAGTTGCGGCGTGCTCCACCAAGATCCGCGGGGTGACCTTGGCTGTTACCTCGGTGAGTTCCACCGATCCTGTTAGTAACCACGCAGTCGTGGTAGCGGCATACTCGAACATGATCCGTGGAGTCACTTTGGCAGCTGCGTTGATCAACCCGTCAGAAGATCGGGGCGCTAGTGCCGAGGAGGTGGCTCCATGATTAATGATCAGGCGCGGCCGAACTTTCCGAACGGCTGCAGTGAGATCCGCCGAAGGCACAAGATCCTCCTCCTGGGACATGTCGGCCTCTTCAATCTCGATTTGCTGTCTTAGAATAGGTGTTGGAAGAGAAGGCTGAAGAAGAAAGAAGACCAGGAGCACAAGCCCAACCCCAACTAAAACCAAAATCCATGTCTTGTCCATCCAAAGCCCCTTATCGGTAAAGGAACAGAATAGCGATGCCTACCCAGCCTTGCCATTCGCAGCCGACGCTGACGGTGTGGGTATTACCCAGTGATCGGTGTTCCTCCTTGAGATTGAAAGTGTAGGTATATGTGCCCGTTCCGGCGCTTATGTACTCTGTTCCGTCGATTGTTGTCTTTGACCATCCCCGGTCTCCGTAACCGGGGCGGTTTGTGATTCCTGCTCCGCGGTGCGACGCAGAGGCATCATACACCGTTATGCCATAGGGAATCGTGTACCGGAAGCTATCGGAACCTTCAGTCGTGTCCACCACGATCAGGAGCTTGGTGGCCTCGGGGTACTGGAAATGGTAGTAACGGATATCTCCGTCGACTTTGGGGACATCGAGGCCGAGCTTCCCGACAAGTGACCTCAGGATATCCCGTAGCGTAGTGGTGGTGATCACATCCCGTTGGTAGCCGATCCACTGGAAAAGCTTGCTCGGGGGCTCTTCTTTCGGGTAGTAGACCACGATCCAACCGTCCTTGTCAATGTAGGCGTGCGGCCAGAAATCTTCACCATGTTCCGCCAGTTCTACCGTGCCGATCAGGTAGCTCTCCGTTTCATCTTCGAGCACCTTGAACAGGGGCTTGGCCTTGGCCAAGTCAATGGCTTGCCCCGCGTTCACGTACACGGAGATGCCGGCTTCACTCTCCAGGAAGCTTTTCTCCGTCGCCGTTTGGGCAAACGCCGGCTGAACGAGCGCAAACGTCCCTCCTTCGCTGGTTGAAGGTTCACTGTTTTGGTCTTGTCCGATGAGATATCCCGTCATCAGCGCAACTGCAAGAGCTGCCACAATGCCCCACTTCCACAACATCCTCTTCATGCTCTCCACCTCCTACCTTTCCGTAACTTAGAAGAATTCGCCCGTTCCCAAAGCATCAGGATCGACCTTGAAAAGGAACTGGTGCGTTCCCATGTCCTGAGAAATCGAGATCCAGAAGGGCCTTTCGGGATCCAGGTCTCTAATCTTAAATCTGCACTCTAGCCGAAACTGAACTTCCCAGTCCAAGAACTGAGCCTCGTAATCTAGATTGCTTTGAAACGGGCGTAGAACCAGGTCACCTTGAGTAATAACAGCGTCAAACGAAGAGCCAAGATCCGCCACAGTACCTCGGAAGGAAAGCC
>Ga0307380_10013518_pt1 | contig 10081 bp, 5 predicted proteins | sample UN3MG_FD_202239 | JGI IMG/M metagenome (GOLD analysis project Ga0307380, IMG submission 202239) | Soil microbial communities from Risofladan, Vaasa, Finland - UN-3 | ecosystem: Environmental > Terrestrial > Soil > Coastal area > Acid sulfate soil | place: Finland: Risofladan, Vaasa | collected...
ACCGTGAGTGCGGTTTGCTGAATTTTATGTGCGGCTGGCTTATGATGCTTCGATGGCCGCTTATGCTGGGCTTTGCAATTCTCGGTCTGCTGCTGGTGAAAGAACTTTTCCCTGACCATTCAACCCTGACACAAACAGCAGCCCTGATTAAGTCTCACTTAGGCAATATACCGGATTATAAATGGGAAGAAGTAACAGCCGGTATAATCAATAATCCCGGAGCGTATTCATCTGACTTGATCAATGGATTGAAAAGCATTCTCGGCGATGATTTCGCTTCGAGACTCATGCTGGTAAAATATAACGGCACGATTAATCCCGAACGCATTTTGCCGGCGGTTCTCCTGCATGATGTTCCCATGGGAGTCAGAGGGCTGATTATAGTTGCGCTGCTTGCAGCGGCAATGTCAACCTTCAACGCCCTGATAAATTGGGCAACAGGGTTTTTTACCCGCGATATCTGGCAGGGCTATGTACGGTCCCAAGCCTCAAACAAAGAGCTTATATCGGTAAGCTGGGTATTCGGCTTTTTGCTGGTGGTCTGCAGTTTTATGATGGCGTATTATACAACCAGCATCAATCAGATATGGGGCTGGGTTATGGGCGGCCTTGCGGCAGGTTTTGCCGTACCCGGCATACTTAGACTGTACTGGTGGCGGTTCAACGCCGGAGGTTACGGCGTAGGAATGCTTGTCGGAATGACAGCGGCCTTTGTGCAGGCGCATTTTTGGCCCAACCTGTTCGAATGGTATCAGTTTACATATGTACTCGGCACCGGAATTGTTGGTGCGGTGATAGGAACATATATAACCAAGCCAACAGATTCAAAAGTTCTTGAGAATTTCTATAAAAAAACTCGTCCGTTTGGCGTCTGGGGTCCGCTTAAAAATGCTTTTGGGCCGGAATTCAGGGAATCAACTAAACTCGAGCATTTTTACGATATCATCTAGATACCTTTTGCTTTAGGATGGTTTATAAGCATTCTATTTATGCCTATGCAGGCTATGCTGAGACAATGGCGCTCGTTAGGCATGACGGGTATCCTATTTGCTGTTTCAATGACAGGTCTTTATTTCTTCTGGTACACTAAACTGCCGCCGGCCAGTGTAGTAGATAAAACAGTTGTATCTAGTAAGAAATAGACACGACTAAAAAATTATTAGACCTGGAGGAGGTAAAAAAATGAGAACAAGCTATATTGGAATTACAGCTACCACATTGTCGGTTTTTGCCGGAGGCAATACTAAACTCTCTGATATTAAGGTGAACAAAACAAGGTGTTATGGTAGCAAATTGAGGACAAAGTTTATGTTCAGCTTTCTAAAATCCTTCGTTTTGGGGGGAATATGCTTTTTTATCCTGAGCGCGAATATCGCATGTGCTCAAACGAGAGAACAGACAGCTATCAAATCTAAAGATAAAACAGTTTCACAGGATGTTGTCTTGCCGGGAGAGGATTTGCAGGCAGTTCTCGACAAAGGAGATGATTTACTTCTAAAAAAAGGCGGCGTTTACGAAATCAAGGAAACGCTGAAGTTTAGATTTCCCTATCAAAAGATTACAACAAAGGATGCTGAACATATTTCCGAATATGCAACGCTTCGCATAGCCGATCCCAATCTCTTACAGCTGATAGATTCAGCGCAGCAGAATTATGTAGTCTTGGAAAAGGTCATATTAGATGGTAACCGCTATAGCCTTGGTACGGTTGCCAAAAAAGTAACAACAGGTGGAGGTGGTCAGCCGCCGATGGTGTTTTTCGGCAGTCATGATACTGGAGATCAAAAGGTTATTAATCGCGTATTTGGTCAAAAGGTTGTCGATTGCGTATTTATGAGTACACGTACGTGGTCGTCACTGCAGGTTCGTGAAGGTGCCGCTGACTGTGTAGTAGAAAATAATATCTTCATTGGCGCGGGTGTTGACCCCAGGGGTAATGGCAGACAAAAAAACGAAGTGCCATTTGCCTGGGGCGATGCGATATCCTGTGCCGCTGAAAGATCACTCGTCCGAAATAATCTTATACTCGACCCTACGGATGTGGGATTAGTTTTTTATGGTGCGCCGGGTTCAATCGCCGAAGATAATGTCATCGCAGCAATATCTCGAGAGTCGCTGGGGGCAATGAACCTTGTGGACCCGATAGTTTATAATTTAGACGAAGAGAAAACACGATATGACTATCGCGGTGTGATTTTACGAAATAATTATGTCGATGCGTTCGGGGCTCGTATTCATATTGCTTTCCCAATGGGGCCGGGAATTTGGGTGCCGGCTAAAAAAGATAAAACTCTCGTCGGCGCGACAGTATACGGCAATACAATCGCTGGCGGCGCGGCTGCTTACGGATTTATTGCTGATGGCGTAGATGGCTTTAATGTATATAATAACAAGAGTATTGCAAATCATTCAGGAATCGGAGAAGGCTTGAGCGCCACCCAACCCCCTGACGAGCCAGGTCCATTTATTTATGAACCACAGAGAATAGGAAACTCTAAACTTCAAAAGGAATTCATACCCTGCGAGCGTCATATTCTACACTTATTAAGATGTAATCATGGCCAGACCAATGATTTGGGTTATCGCATTTATACTTATGGTGAATATGAAGTCAGAGCGGTAATTAATGCCGCATATCTGGAGATGCTTGGCAGAGAGCCAACACAGAAAGAAATGGAAGATAATATAGTCTGGCTTCAGAAAACCCAATCCACCGCTGACCAGCTTCGCCGAAAGCTGCTTGAAACCGAGGAATTCAAAAGTAAATTCGGCGAGGTTGCTTCTGATGACTTGCATCCATACAGAATTAAACTCTGGATGGACATCTTTGACAAGATTCGTCGTAAATATGTGAAAGATGAAGGTAGTATGCCAACCGCAAAAGAAATGTATCACGAGGCAATTGCTCGGCTGGATAGAACAGAGCATAAACCTGTTGATGCTTCGACCTTAAACAAAAAAGTTATGTGTGGCTATCAGGGCTGGTATCGCGCTCCGGGTGACGGGATAGGCCGCAGTTGGGTGCACTGGCGGGACAGGAATGAAAACTTTTGGCCTGGACGCTGCGGTGTAGATTTCTGGCCGGATATGTCCGAGTTAGACCAGGATGAAAAATATAAACCTAACCAGTTTTTTCACGCAGACGGCAGCCCGGCTTATGTATTCAGTTCCGCCAATGAAAAAACCACCCTTCGCCACTTCAAGTGGATGCGCGATTATGGAATCGACGGTGTTTTTGTTCAGCGATTCGTTATGGAGGTTACAAACAAACAGGACGAACCTGCGATTCTCAGTCGGGTCGGATATAATACAGTACTCGAACATTGCAGAAAAGGGGCAAATAAATACGGAAGAACTTATGCCATAATGTATGACCTTTCCGGAATGCCTTCCAACCATATCGATAAAGTAATAAATGATTTTAAGTATTTGGTTGACATAATGAAAATTACCCGTGACCCTGAAGATAAAGCTTATCAGCATCATAAAGGTAAACCGGTAGTGGGTGTCTGGGGAGTTGGTTTTAATGACAGGAATTACACACTTGAAGAAATTGAAAAGTTTATTAACTTCCTGAAAAACGATCCCAAGTATGGAGGAAACACGGTGCTTCTGGGCATGCCAATATATTGGCGTTCGATGGACCGTGATGCGTCTAAAGACATTCGTTGGTTGGATGTTTATCGGAAAGCTGATATTATCTCACCGTGGATGACAGGTCATACCAGAGATGTTAACGATGTGCAAATTAAGATTAAATCTGTTATTACTGATGATATAAAATGGTGTCGTGAAAATAATCTTGAATACATGCCGGTAGTTTTTCCAGGTTTCAGTTGGAAAAATCTTACCGGTAAAGATAGTACTATACCTCGACTAGGCGGACAATTCCTCTGGGCTCAGTATCGCGAGCTTATTAACGCCGGGGCGACAATGATTTATCAGGCTATGTTCGATGAACTTGATGAAGGCACACAGATTTACAAGGTAACGGATAATCCACCTGTGGGCGAGTCAAAATTTATGACCTACGAAGGTCAGCCCAGCGACTATTACCTCTGGCTGGTCGGTCAAGGAGGCAGAATGCTTCGGGGCGAGATACCCCAAAAGTTTCCGGAAAGGGAACAGCAGATATCTGAAAATCAGCCAAAGCAATAGTTGAAAAGTAATATCCGATAGCGGATAACGACAACAGTGGATTATTTTGGAGTATTTGTGCTGATGCGTAAGCTGTGGCTGATAATTTTGGTAGTCGCAATAGCCGGCGTTTTTATGTTTTTCAGGCACGGCAGGGCGACAAGGTCGCAAGTCAATCCTGAGGTCTTAAATATCAGTTCTTCCCAGGCCACCATAGCCTGGCTTAGTGAGGAAGAATACAAAGGCCGGGTTTTCTATCAGTCCGCCGGCAACAAGGCAACGCCACTGTCTGCAACAGAAGCCTTCGGTGCTTCCAGAGAGCATGAAGCTGTACTTACAGGCCTTAAGCCTTCGAGCCGTTATACATACTGGGTTGGCGATTCAAAAAGTCGCTTCCAATTTCAAACGCAGCCGGCAGCAAGTGAGCCATTTTCGTTTCTTATCGTATGGGGCAATATATCCGACAGGATTGTATCCTTGGTGAGATCGGAATTCGCCGAGTTCATAATCTCCTTAACCCCCCCGTCCGGACAAAACTTTGACTGGTTTTCCGATGTGCGTGCTTATGTTCCCATTTATGGTCCTTCTGGAATCGATTCACCCTTCCTGAGAGCCACAGCAAGCAAGGATCAGAGCGATTCAGGCAATTTATGGAAATTGGATTGGGGAGGTTTACGGCTGATTTTTGTCGGCAGGGAGACAAATATCGCAAAAATCGGTGAATTACTTGATGCATTGGCGGCTCATACCATTGGCGTAATAACTTCGCTTGGTGTTGTCGGCGAATTTGGCTCGAAAACAATATCCGAAACCCCGTTGCATTTGATTCTGGCTATTCATAATAAACAGCATCCGACAAGATATGTGGCATTTGTGGCGGTCATCGCAGGGGGAGCTAAAAATATAGAAGCCGATGGCATACAGTATTTCGGCATAGGCGATGAAAATCCCGTTTCTTCAGGAGCAATTCGTATTGACGTTGATGTCGAATCTGTCAGAGCGATATTTATTGATGAAAACAAAGAGCTTGCAATCAAACAGCCGCCTATAAAGCAAAAGCGTACCTGCGAAGAGTGCAGACGTCTTGCCGACAAAGGCGCGTACGAGGAGAGTATAAAGGCATATCTGGAATTTATTGAAACAAATAAGGGCAGTTTCCAGATTGACGATGCTTATTTTGCCATAGCCGATATTTTTGACAGCAAACTTTTCGAGTTCCAAAAAGCCCTTGCCTGGTATCAGCACTTAATAAGTGAATATCCCGACGGCACATTTACCCCTCTGGCGAACCAGCGAATCAAATATATATCCGCTTATTCCGATTATGATTACAACCCGCTGGCCCGTTTTGAGCAAATCAGGGCAATTGAATTTGCACGAAAAAAAGAACAGCCACAGGAGCGCAACAAAATCCTTGATAAGGTAAAAGCCTTAATCAATGAGTATCCCGACAGCAGCCTGGCACCGGTTATGCAGCATTGGCTGGCATACCAGTACCGTTTGAGCGAACCGGATAGGGCGGTCGAGGCGTATATGACGCTGATGAAAAACTATCCCGGCCACAGCGAATCTCAGGAAGCAATGCTCGAAATCGGAGAGACTTACTACGATGCAGGCCGATATAAGGAAGCTGTCAAGGCATTTAAGGAAGCGATAGGCCAATCCCCCTCGCTTGCCAGTACAATCAAATCGCAAATTGCCAGAGCGGAACGCAATATACGGCGAGTTAAAATCGCCTATTTCTGCTGGGCAATTTTGGCATGCATAGGCGGTGTGACATTTTTGAGAAAACATCAATGTGCCTGTACAAGTGTAATTATTCGTAGTTTTGCCACTTTTATAATAACAGCGGTGATGTTGTCGTTTGGAGCGTGGCTTATTCACGAGCAATTTAATTCCGTCAAAGAGATGTTTTTAATCGTGATTTTATTTTCCTTGGCAGCGGGGCTGGGTGTGCTGGTATCAATGAGTTTTACAAGTAAACTATTGACGAATAAAAATGAAAACCATTATGTTTTTGCGGCCACTGCAGGCGTATTGGCGGGGATAGCATTTTTTATGGCGGAAGTTTATTTGACGATATATTACGTTTATATTCACTATCTGATAGTTATAAAATTGTAAGAAAATTAGGATGATTAAAATGAAAACTATGCTGTATGTTATGGCTTTTATTCAACTGGCATTCGCGGGTAATGCTCTTTGTGTTTCAGACGGTAATCAGGCTGTTTGTGAACTGGCTGTGGTTAAACAGTATGTAGCGTCGCATCTGGAACTTGAGAGGATTCGGGCGGAGAAAAATCCGGATTGGGCAACGGTAAATGCCAGGTATGAAATGACTCTGCCGGTTATAAAAAGCATCGATGCTAAATACGGCACGCGATATGAAAAGGAAATTCGCGATGCCTTGAAAAAATGCGCCGCAGGGGATAAAATTAAAATTAACGGCCAAATCGTGGGAAAAGGATTTCAGCATGTAACGGTTCTGGCGATTCAGCAGGAACTGGATTTTGCGGCATCGGCGAAACAGACCGATATAAAGGCTTCCGCAGAAAGAATCGTAGCATATTTTGAGGATATCAGGCCGACTTTTGTCCGCAGAGACAAGGGCTTTTTTGATGGTAAAAAAACTCTCGAAGCGGCGGCAGATGCGGCGATAGAACAATTGTCAAAATCAAACAAAAACAATTTGCTTACAACGTCACGCGAACTGGAGGATGTTATTGCGCGAACATACGCGCTTTCTGTGCTGTATGAAATAGAGGAACTTGAAAAAAAACGCGACTCTGATGTCGAATTTTGTGATGTTAAAAAGATGGAAGCAGCAGTGTATTACCGTATAATTCAGCCGCGGATTGAAAAACGCAGTCCGAGAACCAACGAAATAATTTTGAATATGCTCAATGGAAGCTACGGTGCGATAAATTCACAGGAAATGGAACGGTATATGTCGGCGGGACTGGCAATTAAACTGAGGTAAGAACAATGGTGCAAAATTCCGACATAGGAAAGATTTTACGCGTTAAAGCTGGATACAATCCGAATTCAAGTTCGGTTGGCAGCCAAATTCCGGCGTTTCTTTTATTCGCGGTTTCGACAGGGGCGATTGCCATTATTACCTCGCAGATTTTCGATGTGATTAGAAACCATATAAAAAAAAATAAAGACTCCATCGAAGCCGAGAAGCAGGAATGAAACTGTCGTTATACGGCATAACAGTTGTGTTTTGCTTTGCTGCTCTTTTGGGCGGCTGCCGCGGCAAGAAAGATTTACCGATCGGAGGCATCAAAAGCGGCGTAATAGACTTTCGGCTTGATACGTTAGAGCATGAGCGGTTTTATCTCAACCAATACAGAGGGAAAGTGGTGGTATTGGCGTTCTGGTCAACGTGGTGTGTTGTCTGCAAGTCTGAACTGACCGAGCTCAAACCTATTGCGACTGCACCTGAGTACAAAGACGTTGTTGTTGCCGCTGTGTGCAATGACTCGGAAAATATTGACGATGTTAAAACAATTGTAAAATCCCTTGCCATTGACTATCCTGTCCTGCTTGATAAGGAGGCAAAAGTTTTCAAAGAACTGGGGATGTCCGCGGTTCCAACGACCATAGTCATAGACCGCACTGGCAAAATCAGTTTAGCAAGGCAAGGCTTCGATGCTGGCATAATGCGGCAAATAAAGAAAAAAGTTGAAAGCCTTATTGCTTCAGAATAAGATATCAAATGAGATTGTTATTTATAATCTTATTGTCGGCTTTCCCTTGTTATAGTGAATCAGGCCGGTTTACGGCAGGGCCGTATTTGCTGGACGTAACAACTGACTCTGCCGTTATAGCTTTTCATCTGGACAGTGCGCTTTCAGCAAAAGTCATGGTTTTTGACGGCCAAAACCGGCGTGAGTTTACTTCAGAGGCAAAAAGTAAATCTCATTTTGTAAGAATAACGGGACTTGAACCCGGCCTGACATATGATTATGAAATAATCTGCGGCGATGGAAAGGTTCGAACTCCGTCGGACGATAAGAGCTTTCAGATAAGAACGGCCTGTCGAGAGGGAGAGTCTTTTACATTTGCCGTATATGGCGATACCCGCCCGGGCGAAAACAAAACTACCAAACATCATCAGAAAATTATTAATCAGGTCGTTTTTAATGAACCGTTATTCTGTCTTGTACTTGGCGATATGGTCGATGATGGCGCAAGGGCGGATTTATGGAATGAATTTTTTGGGATTGAATCTGGTCTGCTTCGAAGAACGGCGATTTATCCGGTGTTAGGCGATAATGATTTTGCCGGTGGTAAAGGATTGTATGCCGATTTTTTTCCATCGCTTGCGAAAGAAAGATATTACAAGTTTGAATGGGGCGGTGTGCAGTTTTTTGCCCTGTGGGCATGGGGAACGCGAGGGGACCAAAGTGACGCCGAATTCAACGCAGAAAGTTTGCAGTTTAAATGGCTTGAGTCTGAGCTGGCAAAAGACCGGACGCAAAAAGCGCCTTTCAGAGTGGTTTTTTTGCATGATCCTGTTTATATATCGCGGGGCAGGTCTTCTGAAATTCTTCGCAGGATTTGGGTGCCTCTGTTCCGAAAGTATAATGTTGATGTTGTATTCGCCAGTTGGCATTTATACGAGCGGTCGATTAGCGAAGAAATAACTTATATTATTTCTGGCGGCGCCGGCGCAGAACTTCTCTGGATGGACAAGGATATGACCTATCCGTCGCAGGCAGAAGCTCGCGAGTATCATTTCTGCAAGGTTGATATAAATTCCAACGCTATGACCATAAGCGCTGTTGCCGCTGACCGCACCGTACTCGACAGTGTGACGCTTACGCCGAGGACACGAGAACAACAGGTCTCCGGCAGCATCGAACGTGCGGCAAAACGGCTCGGCAAAGAAATTATTATAAATGCTTCTGCCGATAATTCCTTTGTTCCATTATACTTTTTTTCTTCTGATTGCTCGTATTGCCGTCAATTGCTTAATGATGACCTGCCGAAATGGGCAAGCGAAAACAACATCAGTTTGGCAGTATTTTATTTTGAACTTGGCATCGATGGAACTTATGACTTGTTCCTTAACGCTGAGGCCGAATTCGGCAGGCAGGGAACTGATACACCGGCCATATTCATAGGACACTCCGTTTTCGGCGGAGAAGCGGAAATCAGCGGAAATCTGCCGGCGGAACTGGCAAAATTCCGCAAAGACCCTCAGGCCTATCTTGAACAAATGATAACGCCGTTTATAAGCACGCATGATACCGTTGCGAAAAAAGAAGAAACGTTTAAATCTCTGACCTACGGCACTGTACTTGGGACAGGCTTTCTGGATGGAATAAATCCGTGTGCTTTTACAACGGTTATCTTTCTGATTTCATACCTCAGTCTCATCGGTGGCGAACGCAAACAGATGCTGTATGCCGGTGGAGCATTTACGCTGGCTGTTTTTATTACATACCTTGCTATCGGGCTTGCGTTTTTCAATTTTGTTAAATTAATACTGCCAGGGCAAATTGCCGTGACTGTCGTAAACTCTATACTTTTGCTTATAGTTGCCGCTCTTGCGGTATTTTCCTTTGTGGATTTTGTCAGATGCCTCAGAGGCAATGTTGTCGATATTACACTTTGGCTGCCTGAATTCATAAACGGCAAAATCAGAGAAAAAATCAGAAATTTTGCAAGAAATAAAGCAGCCGTGGTCAGCGCATCATTTGTTTTGGGAATTGTTATAGCAGGTATGGAACTGGCCTGCACTGGACAGGCTTACTTCCCGATTGTAACAATGATTTCCGAACCTCGCCACCGTATTGCGGCCACGATATATCTTTTTTTCTATAATGTAGCTTTTATAACTCCGCTTGCGGCGGTATTTTTGCTGGCGACATTTGGCATTAGTTCCGAGAAAATGGCGGTATTTTTCAAAAGGCATATCACAATGGCTAAACTC
>Ga0307380_10013521_pt1 | contig 10077 bp, 9 predicted proteins | sample UN3MG_FD_202239 | JGI IMG/M metagenome (GOLD analysis project Ga0307380, IMG submission 202239) | Soil microbial communities from Risofladan, Vaasa, Finland - UN-3 | ecosystem: Environmental > Terrestrial > Soil > Coastal area > Acid sulfate soil | place: Finland: Risofladan, Vaasa | collected...
TGTCTCCTTCAGCTACCCGGATGGGCGCAGAGCGCTTGACAACGTCAATCTCGTGGTCCAAGCCAGGGAGAAAGTTGCCCTGGTTGGCCCCAATGGTGCGGGGAAGTCCACGCTACTCCTTCACTTGAATGGCATCTTGAGGGGACAGGGCGCGGTGGCGATCATGGGCAACGAGCTGGGAGATGGCAACCTTGGTCTGGTGCGCAGCCAGGTGGGGATGGTCTTCCAGCATCCTGATGATCAGCTCTTCTCCCCTACCGTATTCGAGGACGTTGCCTTTGGCCCTTTGCACATGAACCTCGACGACGACGAAGTACACCGCCGCGTGAGCTGGGCTCTGGCCCAGGTAGGCATGGAGGGGTTCGAGAATCGAATGCCGCACCACCTCAGTCTGGGGGAGAAGAAACGCATCGCCATCGCCACCGTGCTTGCGATGCAACCTGCTATTCTAGCCCTCGATGAGCCTTCTGGAGAGTTGGACCCTCGCGCCCGCCGCGGCTTGATCCGCCTTCTTGGGTCACTGCCTCAGACGATGTTGGTAGCTACCCACGACATGCGACTGGTGGATGAACTGCTGCCTCGGACCGTCGTACTGGACGGGGGTCGAGTCGTCGCCGATGGGCCCACGCAGGTCATCCTCAGCGACACAGTGCTCCTTGACAGGCACGGTCTGGAGCCCCCCTAGCCGCTCATCCCTGGTTGGTGGGGTTCCGTTCTTTAGGTCCGTGCCACGTCGCAGACGATATCGACGTTCCTCAGGTTGACGCCATCGGGACCGGAGATGCGATCAAGCCCAATGATCACCCGGTCTTGACGGGGGGAAAGAGACGGGCAAGCGGCGCTTTCGTGCGAGCGGCGAGGTAGGCCTCTGCCCTACACTCAAATGCCACCCATCCTCATGCATCCACGAAAAGAGGCACCAAGCCAAACTTGTCAACGTCGACCAAGCCCTTGTCGGTCAGCCTCAGCTGGGGAATGACCGGCAGAGCCAAGAAGGACATGGCCATGAAGGGGTTAGGTACACTACAACCGATGTCTTGGGCCGCCTTCTCAATGATCTCCATCTCAACCCTCACCTCCTTCGCTGACTTCTCGGACATTAGGCCAGCGATGGGCAAGGGTACTGTGGCCAGGATTTTGCCCTGAGCCGCTACGACGAGACCGCCCTGCATCTTCACGATCTGTACCGCAGCGTTCATCATGTCCTGATCGTTGGTGCCCACGACGATGATGTTATGTGAATCGTGGGCTACCGAAGAAGCCAGAGCCCCCCTCTGCAGTCCAAAACCCTTCACGAAACCAAGACCAGTATTGCCGGACGCCAGATGTCTCTCGATGACGGCCAACTTCAGTATGTCTCGCTCTACGTCACCCACAGCTAGCCCATCCTCAGTCTTGATGGGATGCACGACCTGCTTGGTGACCACCTGGTTCGGCATCAATTCGATCACTCTTGCCCTGGTGCCCTCTGCCTCGATGCGAAAGTGCTCCAGTTCTATCCAGGCCACGTTGACGGTGGCTCTCAGGGGACGTGGACGACGCTCGCCGCCCATGTCGAGCATCTCACCATTCTCCGCGATCAGACGACCCGCACGAAAGACCTTCTCCACGCGGAAGCTGTCGAAGTCGTCGACAACGATCATGTCGGCCCGATAGCCAGGGGCGATAGCCCCGAGGTCCCGAAGTCCGAAGTATTCGGCAGGGTTGATGGTAGCCATCTGGATCGCCAACACAGGATTCAACCCCAAGCCTATCGCCTTCTTCACCTTGTGATCCATATGTCCGAACTCGAGTAGTTCCGCAGCATCGATGTCGTCGCTCACCAGCATACACCGTCGCGCGTTCTCTGGAGTCACCAGCTGCAGGAGATCCTCCATGTTCCTGGCGGCGCTGCCCTCGCGAATCATAATGTACATCCCTCGCTGGAGCTTCTCCCTGGCTTCCTGGAGAGAGCTGCTCTCGTGATCCGAGGCGATGCCCGCCGCGATGTAGGCGTTCAATTCTCTTCCGGACAAATGGGGCGCATGGCCATCTACCCGCTTGCCGTCAGCGATAGCTATCCTCGCCAGCACCTCCCCATCTCTGCCCAGGACACCTGGGTAGTTCATCATTTCCCCTACGCCAACCACCCAGTCCTCGCGCAGCAGCGGAGAGAGATCATAAGACATCAACCGGGAACCTGCTGTCTCCAACTCGCTCGTAGGAACACACGAGGGCAGCACAAAGTACACGCCAAGCGGACTGCCCTTGCTTGACTCCATCATGTATAGAATGCCATCCAACCCCAGGACATTGGCTATCTCGTGAGGATCCGCAACAACTGTGGTCGTGCCGTGAGGCACCACCACTCTGGCGAACTCCGCGATGCGCAACATTGAACTCTCGATGTGGACGTGGCCGTCGATCAAACCGGGACACAGATAGGAGCCCTTGAGGTCCACGACCTCCTTGGCATCGTACTCCCCCAGTCCCACGATACGACTGCCAGCGACTGCGACATCGGTCTCGTGAATCTCGCCCGACAGGACGTTGACGAGCCGAGCGTTCTTGAGCACCAGTTCAGCCTCTTCCTCCCCCAGAGCCACACTGATGATCCGGTCCAGTTCGCCCACTGTTCGCCCCCTTCCTTCCGAACGAATCCTCGGGAAAAACGGCGGTCGGGAACGGCTAAGTTCCCCACCGCCAAATGAGCCTCACAGGGCCTCCAGCTGAGTAGTCACCAGGACTACTGGGCTTCGAGATTGAAGGTCAAGCTGACGATAAGCCAGCGGCCATCTGACTTCGCAAAAGCCCATAGATCGCCGCCAGGCGCGTGGTCTATGCCGATAGTGCTAGTACTGACCGCCGTCGCGGTGTTGCCCTCAATTGTCAGCTCCGCGTCAGGATGGGTAACTGAGCTGGGAGCCGAGGGAAAGATCTCGTTTACGTATCTCTCCCGAATAGCAGCTATCCCGCTCCAAACGCGGTCGTCGGAGGGATTATCTGGAGTGTGGTTTGCGTCAGTCACCACGCCATCCTCGTGCCAGATCTCCATCAGCCGGTCTATGTCCTGCGAGACAACACCCTCTGCCTCAGCATTCAGCAGCTGCCAGATCGCCTCTTCATCACTGGCCGGCGTGGGAGTATCTGTCCCCCTGGGCCGAGGTGTAGGAACGCCTGACGGCGGTACAGGCACTTCCGGAGCACTACACGCTGTCACCAGCAGTGCCAGAGCAACTAGAATGGCAAGTAATGTTCTCTTCACCTTTTGCTATGCCTCCACGGTCTTTGTGCAGGATGTTACCACAAGCTACAGGAATGTCAAGCGCAGTGCTGGATAATCTAGGCAATGGATGTTGGCAGCCGCTGCGGGCCACCCTCCCAGCACGTCACGGGGCGCATCGAGAGTCGACCGATCGGTGGCTGCAATACGGTAGAGTCCCTGATCCCCCTGCTGGACTTGGCTGGGTTCTCACCTGTGGTCTGAAAGAGTTAAGTGTGATAGGCTTGCTGGTCAGGAGCTCAGGGCATGACAAGACAGTCTCTATATCTGTCACCGCACTTCGATGATGCAGCCCTCTCCTGCGGAGGACTGATCCGCCAGCTGGTGCTGGCGGAAACACAAGTACTCGTGGTTACCATCTTCGCCGGGGAGCCACCACGTGCAGACATCTCTCCCTTTGCAGCCGGCATGCATGCCCGATGGGGAGGCGTCGCGCATCCAGCGACGGTGCGCCGTGAGGAAGATCGCAAAGCCATGGACTTGCTGGGCGCAGACTCTCTCCACCTGGCATATCCAGACGCCATCTACCGTTCTGCCGGCGGCTCGTTCCTGTACGCTTCTGATGAAGACCTCTTCGGACCTCTGCGGCCTGAGGATATGGGGCTCGTGTCACAAGTAGCTACGTCCGTAGATAGCATTGGCCCACTTCGGGATACTACGATCTACGCCCCCTTGGCAGTGGGTAACCACGTGGATCACCAGCTGGTGCGAGACGCGATCCTCAGTCTGGATGCCCCATCCAGCATCGTCGTCTTCTACGAAGACTATCCCTACGTCGAAGAACCCGGCGCTCTGACACAGGCGCTGGAGGCTCCTAGACCTGAGCAATGGGAGTTGGAGCTGCGGGAGTTTGATGAGCAGTGTTTGAAGGCGAAGATCGAAGCTATCGCCGCATATCAGTCTCAGATGGCCACACTTTTCGACAGTGAGCAGGCGATGGCACAGCGAGTGCGAGACTACGTGCGAGCCATCAGCCCCGAACACAGGTTGGCGGAAAGGTACTGGCGACTGAAAGAAGGAGATAACCTCATCAGGGGCGGCCAGCGCATAGCCACTTGAAGCAATGGAGACTGGTGTGCTATAATGACGACCGAAGAGATGGAACAAATCAGGAGTTTCGTGGCCATAGAGCTCGAGGAAGAGCTGAGGGAAGAGTTGGCCCAAATACAGGAATCCTTGAGGCGCAGGGGCACCGCAGAGCAGGTGCGCTGGATCAAACCCCAGGGCATACATCTCACCCTGAAGTTTCTGGGCAAGGTGCCCGCAAACAGAATCGAGGAGATAGGCCTGGCCGTGACCAGGGGCAGCGAGGGTGTGGAACCCTTCACCATCAGTCTTGATGGACTCGGTTGTTTCCCGACCGCCAGCCGCCCCAACGTGGTCTGGGTGGGGGTAAAAGAAGACAGCGGTACACTAGCCCGGTTACAGACCGCCATCGAGGATCGTCTCTCGGTACTCGGCTATGCACCAGAGAGGCGGAAGTTTACTCCACATCTGACCTTGGGGCGAGTGTCTCGGCACGCTGGAGCGAGCGACCGGCGCCGCCTTGGCGACGTGGTCCAGATACACGATGCTGGCATACTGGGCGGAATGCAGGTGCGCGAAGTCAGCCTGATGAGAAGCGACCTATCTCCCGCAGGGGCCAAGTACACCCGCCTGGTGGCAGTGCAACTCCAGGAGCAACGATGATCGTGGCCGTGATCGGAGATGGATACTGCTCCGTCCAGACCTCTCGCTTGGCTGAGGAGGTCGGGCGGCTTCTGGCAGAGAACGGAGCTGCAGTGGTATGCGGAGGACTGGGTGGAGTCATGGAGGCAGCCTGTCGAGGAGCCAAGGGCGCTGGCGGCCTGACCATCGGCATCCTGCCTGGTCGCAGGCGCCAAGACGCCAACCCCTACGTTGACATCCCCATTGTGACGGGGATGGGAGAAGCGCGCAACATCGTCGTTGTCAGTTCGGGTCAGTCGGTGATCGCTGTAGGCGGAGGCTTCGGCACATTGTCGGAGATAGCGCATGCCTTGAAACTCGGGATCCCTGTCGTGGGCCTGGGCTCTTGGCAGTTGAGCAAGGACGGCTGGGACAAGACGAACGGCATAGCCCCGGCCACCGACCCCTCCGACGCCGTTCAGAAGGCACTGGCGCTAGCTGTAGATCTGGAGTAGGGAGGCCGGCATGCTGTTTCAGGATCGCCACGAAGCCGGGAAGGCACTGGCCGCACGCCTCGCGTCATTCAAAGGGAGACCTAGCCTGATCGTGCTGGGTATTCCCAGAGGTGGAGTCGTCGTCGGTCACGAAATCGCACAGGCGTTGGGCGCCCCTCTCGATGTGTATATCACACGCAAGATCGGAGCGCCTCACAATCCTGAGTTGGCCATCGGGGCCGTGGCCAGCGACGGCACACTGCTCATCGACCACCAGCTGGTGCGGAGGCTCGGCGTCTCACAAGACTACGTCGACGAGGAATCAGAGAGACAGAGGCAGGAGATCGGGAGGCGACTGGCCGAGTACCGAGGAGAAGGACCGGGTCCCGAGTTGGCGGACAAGGTGGTCATTCTCGCTGACGATGGAGTAGCAACCGGCGCGACCACTCTGGTCACCATCCAAGCCATCAAGAGCCAGCAGCCGACTGAGCTGATCCTCGCAGTTCCCGTTGGACCGAGAGATAGCATCGAGAGTCTCAGACAAGAGGTGGATCAGCTCGTCTGCTTGCACACACCTGAGATCTTCTGGGCTGTGGGGGCGTTCTACAACGTCTTCGACCAGACAACGGATGACGAAGTGAAAGCCCTCCTCAAGATCAATCGAGAGCAAGGAACCTAGGAATCCTCGCTGCCGGACACCCGCGTCTCACCGGGAGATTCCTCACCTGCTATCTCGCTCCCCGATCTGGCTCTTGCCATCCTGCGCTTGAAGCTGTTCACCGTAGTAAGGGCCAGCCAGGGTACACCCAGACCCAAGACGAGCAAGGCCATAACCCCTACCACCTGCGCGTAGAGCTGAGCTGGCCAGTCTGGCTGGAAACCCGAACTTACCAGAAAACCAGATACTCCTTGTCCCTCGACTCCGAGGTACTGACTGACCCCCACCCCGTTCCACCCTGCGCCGCTGGTACCATCTGCCAGCACTCCCAGCGCGATCAAGCCCCACAGGCCTGAGATGCCGTGCGTGGCGAGGCTGGACGTAGAGTCATCGAGACGAAGCTTCGCTTCGAACACATAGATGCTCAAGGGCAGCACGAGTCCAGCCACCGCTCCCACGATCAACGCGCCCCAGCCAGAGACGAAAGGGCAGGACGCGCTGACTGCCACCAGGGACGCCACCATACCTCGGACGACCATCAGCAGATCCGGGCGCCCAGTGACGAACCAGACGTAGAGAGAGGAAACCAACACCCCTCCGCATGCGGCGAGGAGTACGTTGAACAGAATCCGTTCCTGCGATACGTTGCCGGAGAGGACTGGGTCACCTAGAACCAGACCGAACCATCCGAGCAGCAGCAGAAAGGCGCCCAGCACCGCCACGAGAGGGAAATGAACCGGTGGCGGCTCTGCTACATCACCGTGGCGCTCTACCTTGAGCCCGAAGGCCAAGATCGCTGCGAGAGCAAAGAACGCGCCCAGAGCATGCACTGCGCCAGCCCCGGCATAATCCACGAAACCATGTCCCAAGCCTACGGTCCCGCCCAGCCGCGAGAGATACCCGCCTCCCCAGACCCAGTTTCCATAGATGGGATAGATCAAGACCGAGAAGGCCAAGCCAAGCCCCAACAGGGCGAGAAAGCTAACACGCCTGGCCAGGGCGAGCATGGGGATGCACACCGCCGAAGCAGCCAAAGCAGCCTGGAACAGAACCACCCTCAGCAATCCTGCACTCATGGGCGAGCCCATGAGGAAGAAACCATCGAGGCCTATGATGCCCCACCCGGGTCCCCAGGCGATGTCCAGAGGCGACCACTCTGAGACTAGCGTCGCCGCGCCCCGAAGATCCGAGACAAGTCCTAGCCCGCCAGATTGGAAGGCAAACCCGATGGAGACGTAGACGACGACCCCCAGACCTATGCCCGCCAATCCCGCCGCCGCGACGGTGGCCGCCGACCGCTCGTCTGAGGCTCCTGCGGCGATCACGGTCAGGCCGGCGGGCACCAGGTAAGCCAGACAAATCACAACGAGAGAGACATCAAGATCAGTGCCCACTGCGATTCCCCAGGTCGGCAAGTCACCGTTGCCAACCCATGCAGCAGAGATCAGGGCAGCGACCCCTATCAAAGCCCCGCTCAAGAGCATCGTTCTCGACATGCCACCTCCTCACCTTCGGTCTCAAGGCATTCTATCACAGCTCGTCCACGCAGGGAAGCAGTACTATTCTCCTATTGCCTGCCGCGTCGAATACTTGTACACTGGAGGCAAAACGGCAAGAATATATAAAACACCAACAACGCCAACTACCATGAGGCAACTACTCGGGCTGGAAAGGGCAGATGAGAAGGCAGAGGTTCCTCACCACCGGCGACATAGCCAACTACTGCGAAGTCACAAATGCCGCTGTTCTCAAATGGATTGATTCCGACAAGCTGCCGGTCTTCACGACACCCGGCGGACACTACCGCATCCTGCGCACCGATTTCCGCGACTTTCTTCTGCATTACGGTATGTTCGTGGATGAGCGGTACTTCGGAAGGGGCCGAACCAGGAAGCGCGTGCTGATTGTGGACGACGAACCGACGGTAGTCACGTTCATCGAGAGCGCGCTGCGCCTCGAAGCCAAGTATGACCTTGCCACAGCCGCAGATGGATTCGAAGCAGGACAGCTGGTTGTCAGCTTCGAGCCCGATCTGATCATTCTCGACATCATGCTGCCTGGCATGGACGGCTTCGAGGTCTGCAGAAGAGTGAAGAGCGACGTGGCGACCCAATACGTGAGAATACTTGCCATCACAGGCTTCGCCACCGAAGAGAATATCCGGAAGATACTTCATGCCGGCGCCGATGACTATCTGGCGAAGCCTGTGAAGCTACATGATCTGCGCGAGAAAGTCGCGGATCTCCTCAGCCGTCAAGAATGATGCCCCTTCCAGGCCGCGTCCGCCGCAGGACTGACCGAAGAATCGGCCGCTGGGTAATCACCTTCGTGTGTTGTGGAGCGAGAAAGGATGAGCTGGCAGCTTTCTGGGGCGACTGACCCACGTAGTGGAATAGGTGACACCGCGCAGGTCTCGTGGGAGAGGTGTCCACCCACAGGTGGAAGCTGTTGCGGTCCCTTGATCCTCGTCCGGACAGACACCTCTGAACTGAAGGGCCGCCGGGAGGGACCGCAAACCATCAAGAGCGCAATTCCTCTCTGAAACTGAGGTGAGTGTGATCAACTGGCCAGAACTGGTAGAACGCAGGATCCGCGAGGCTCAAGACAATGGCTTGTTCGACCAACTGCCCGGCAAGGGCAAGCCTCTAGATCTCACGAGAAACCCCTTTGTCAAGCCCGGCTGGGAATCGGCCTATCGTGTCCTTGAGGCAAATGGCTTCACCCTTGACTGGATCGAACTGGACAAAGCGATACGCACAGAACTGGAGGAGTGCCGACGCTTCCTAGAGGGGCAGCTTCATTGGGTCGAGAGCAAACTGGGCTCTCTCGAAGATAGCCAGACCACTGACCGTGAACTGCAAGACGCGTACGAGTCGACTGTCCATCGCTATCGTCAGAGCGCAGAGGCATCGAACGAGAGAATGGCGCTGCTCAATCTCACCATACCGCCTGTCAACTTACATAAGATAGAAGGTTCGTATCGACGAGGAACTCGGCGAGTTCAGCGAGTCGTGGTTGTCAAAGGTAGAGACCTATCGAAGACGGCGTGGAGGCAGTGCGTCACCGTGATTCTCACTACAAGGGATCGGAGATGAAAGACCATCTGAATAGGGAGCGTCAATCGCGGGTGGGAGACGACCACCCCATCGGATACCTCGAGACCCTTCAGGCCGTGGCCTCGGCCATCAGCGGCATCCTCGAATTGGACAAGTTCCTGAGCACAGCCCTTGACTCTGCGATGGAGTCGCTGGATGCCGATAGGGGTGCTGTTCACTTGCTGGATGCAGGAGGCCAGCAACTGGCACTCCACGCTCAACGAGGACTGTCGTCAGAGTATACCACAATGTACCCGCGACTCAAGGTGGGAGAGCAAGCAGCGGGTAGAGTAGCCGACACCAGACGGCCGGTCCTGATTAGCGATTCTACCGGTGACGCTCAGATGCTACGCGCCATGGAAGGAGAGGATTTCCGGTCACTAGTGTGCGTCCCACTACAGTCCAAATCAGGATTCCTCGGCACTGTGACCTTGCTCCGCGCGGGCGACAGGGACTTCGAAACCGCTGATCTCAAGGTACTCGACTTCATTGCACACCAGATTGCCGTCGGGATGGAAAGCGCCAGACTCTTCGCGGAGAAGGAGCATCGGGTCAACGAGTTGGCGGCTCTCAACGAAATCGCGCAAGCGATCGGCTCTACGTTGGACCCGGTCCAGGTGCTCAAGCTTGTGGCCCAGAAGACCGCCCAGACGTGCGAGGTGGAGCGATGCAGCATTCTGCTGCTCGATCGGGACAAGAAGACCTTGGTACCCATGATGTCTCAATTTGCCTCGGGTGCGGCGGACGCCGAGCTATGGGAAACCTTCAGGAAGCACACTTACACCGAGAAGGTGGACGAGGTCCCAGTCCTGTCCGAAGTAGTCCGTCAAGGTAAGACGATAGTACTCGACGGGAACTCGACATCTCGCCTGCCAACTAGGTGGATCGAGCCCTTCGGCATCCGCGGCCTCCTTCTAGTAC
>Ga0307380_10013522_pt1 | contig 10075 bp, 9 predicted proteins | sample UN3MG_FD_202239 | JGI IMG/M metagenome (GOLD analysis project Ga0307380, IMG submission 202239) | Soil microbial communities from Risofladan, Vaasa, Finland - UN-3 | ecosystem: Environmental > Terrestrial > Soil > Coastal area > Acid sulfate soil | place: Finland: Risofladan, Vaasa | collected...
CACCATGACACCTTGTCATCCTCAAACATGTATTCGTCATATATATCAATGTATCGTTGGCATGCTTGTAGCCACATAGCAGGATGTAGTTCTCCATCCCACACAATTATGCAGAATCTGACTTGGTCTGGTGGTTTCTCCTCAGGGTATGGATGCCACATGATTGTGTCCCTAATTGGATTGCGATCAGGATTTCCCATATCATTCCTCTTTCTTCACCGTGTACTGTCCAATCAGCGTGTTGGCAATCAAGATGGCTTCTGCTGCCTCACCATTGTCAATTTCCAACCTGGCTCCTTTGCCAAACTGCATGATACTGTCACGATTGTACCACATGCGTCGGATATCAATCCACATCTTTCCGTGGTGCCTGATGATGGCAACGCGGATTGGCAAGGTGGAATCCTTGTTTGCATACACTTCTGTAATTGTTTCTCCAAACCTGACAAGATCGTCCTTTGGCATTGTTATTCCTCCTAATCGCAAATGGTGGATATTTGCGCAATGTTTTGGCAAATACCCAAACTATCCCAAACCACATTCCTTGGAAAATGCCTTGCCAAATGGCATTTGTCATTGATCTACTCATCTGCCAGTCTTTCTCAAACTCTTTGTCCAATCAAACCAGCGAGTGCACCCTGGTACATAAGGCACCAAAGAAATGTCGTGACTACACATGCAGATGCAAGGTCGAGAGCACGTGCATGCGCAAGGACATCCTTCTCCTGTGCTTGGCAACAACATGATCGGAGTTGCTGTTAGTGCAGGCTTTGGTGTTGGTCGAAATTCTTCAGCAGTCGTCGGAGGATCCCCAAGGATCGGAGCCATGGCTGTCGGAGTGAATCCTGTTGGAACATCAGGACGTGGAGTCGTGATTGGACTGATGGGTGAATCCCAAGTACATTCCATTGCCTTGGCACCACCTGCAAGGATCAATGCCACAATGACAAGGATCGCTAGAGCAATGTAACCCCAAATGTCGTGCATTCTTTCTCGCATGTTAAGAACTCCTTTTGCAAATTTGTCTAGAAGGCAGCACACCTTTCCCTAGATATACTTAACCTGCGTTGATACGGTGTTTTGCAGCACCAACATAGCGTGACTTTACTTTGCGCTCCAAATGATTTTCTTTGTGCAGATCATGATCAATCGTGCATGCGACATTGCACATTGGACAATTTGCCATTCGGCATGCGCCATTGTGCATTTAATATACTTCTGTAGATTCTAATAATTATAAGAATCTTATATACATAAGAATAATATAAGTATATAAGGCATAACCAACCAAACAATCAGTATTCTCGCTACGCTCGAATACTGATTGTTCGATGCGCGCGACACGCTGCGCTCGCTTCGCTCGCTTGCAGTGCGTGCGCATACCTTGCGAAAAAGTTTCTTGCTAACTTCTGTGCCATTGAATTCACATTGTTTGCGTCATTTATTTTCAATGCACAGAAAAGATGGAAACACGTTTGATCACCGGTTAAGTACCAATTAGAGGGTATAGCACACCCATCACGACACGCGCGTTTTTACAAGGAGATTGTTTTTGACAGACACTCCGTACACAGTACAACAATATCAAGATGTCGAGCCGGCAACCGCAGGATTTTCATTACCGCTGACATTCCTGTCTCAAATGGATGTTGCACCAGGATGGGAGTTTGCAGATCGTGACGCATACTTGCGTTCATTCTGGAAGAAATTTGGCAATGACATGCTCCAGGCTGTCTTGGCTGTTTCGATTGCCAAGATTCAGACGCAGAACTGGGAACTGGAAGGGCCAGAAGAACTGGCTACAGCATACCATCGCATTCTCCGTGACGAAGCAAATTTCCACAAAGGTTATGGAGATATGATTGCCAGGGGTGTGGTGGACTATTACACCCAGGACAATGGTTGGTTCATTGAGCGCCAAAGGTCTGGTCCTGATGATCATGATGGGCCCATGCTTGGGATTGCACATCTTGATTCCAATAGGATGAAGCCCACAGGCAATGCAGAACATCCATACATGTACATGGACGAGTATGGTGCCTACCATCTTATGCACCGTTCGCAATTCATCCGCATTGTTGATATGCCAACCCCTGAGACATCATTACATTCTGCTGACAAAGGCTTCTGTGCTTTGTCAAGAGCATTGTCCACTTCCATCATCCTCATGCTTCTGGTCACGATGAAGCGTGAGAAGTTGGCTGATCTTCCTCCTTCCGCAATGGCAATCTTCAACAACATCAACCGCAAACAGTTTGAGCAAGCCACGCAACTATATGGTGCCCAGGAAGACATGAAGGGGAACATGGTCTGGCGTCAACTAATGCCATTGTTTGGCATTGATCCTGCCCATCCAGCATCTATACAATTCATCTCCTTGCGCGAGGTTTGGGAGGGATACGATGATGAGGCAGCCATGAACATGGCTGCCTACAGTTTCGCTGCTGCTTGGAGGATTGATCCACGTGAGTTCAGGCCTGTATCGCAAGGACCATTGGGCACTGGCAAAGAGGCAGAAGTCCAGCACCAGAAGGCCAAGGCCAAGTCCACTGGATTGTTGTTCACTGAGATTGAACGTGCATTCAATGCTGATCTCACGATGCCAGTTGGAATGCATTTCAAGTATGTGCTCCAGGATGCGGATGAGGAAGAGCAACGTGCGGGCATTCATAGTTTGCAGATTGGAAATATCAAAGGCATGCAGGATGCTGGTGCAGGGTTGCAGCCTGCCGAGGTGCGATTCCTCTTGACAAGTCAATACAAGGTTCTGCCACAGAGTTTGGCACGTGTGCCGGCGGAAGGTGAAGTGCTTGATCTTGCCACTGCAGACGTGTACATGGACGATGTGGATCGCCAAACAAAGGAATACAATGGATTCTACTTTGGACCAGTCATTCGGATAGACTCCAATGGGCATAGAGAATATGCATCTTCACGTGGATTGGCATTGCCACCTGGCGTGAAGTTCTTTGGGGAGAAGGGTGGGAGTGGTTCTGGGAATTACGGACATGCTGGCAGGCCTGGACTTGTTGGTGGAAGTGGTGGAGAAGGTGGTGTTCCTTCTGGTGGTGCTGAGCCGAATTGGGCATATGATATTAGGAAAGGCAGGGATCGCTATACCATCCTCAAGGTGCCAGGAGGTGCTGAGTTGGCCGAGGACGAAATATCCGATCTTCAGAAAGTAGAAGATGGCATCGTTCGTGTGACTTACAATACGGAAACAAGGAATTGGCACATTGCAGACGCGTCTGTGTATGAAGTTGACCATGCTGATTTCTTGGAAGATGCTCTTGAGGATAAGGAACCGCTCTTTACTGAGGCAATCCAAGTCAGAGGTGCCTATGATGCACAAAAGAATGAATTGTTATTGTATGATTTCTCTGAAGAGGCTGAGTATATTGCCACCATCAATGATTTGAGACCGATGGCAGCACAGGCAGTTCCGCAAATATTGGAACGTGCTGCCAGGAGTGCCAGACACAACTTGTTTAGAGTTCACGGAGAACCGCCAAAGGTGGAGATTGTGCCATTCTCCAAGATGGCAGGTGGCAAAGAATTCAAGGGTTTGGGTGTGGCACAACCAGATCAGTGGTCTAAGAAGGTTGTAGACAAAGAAATTGATTTTAGGGAATTTGCTTCTTGCGATCATGCAGTTGATTTGTTTCCAATCATTATTCAACAATTGCAAGACGATGGTCATATCTCGCTCGAGCAGGCCTGCAAAGCCAATCTTGCCACACCTGACTTGGCAACCAATGTTTCCGATGCTGCTCGCAGAGCCATTCTACAAGGCCAAGACATTGTAGCAGCAGCCACCAAAGAACTTGTCACCCAACTATCCATTCACGATTATCATTTGGGTGACAAAGAAGCACAAGCACTACAAACCATCAAGCAGAAGATATCTTCACTTCCATCAGCAACTGCATCCACAGTGCGTTCCAATGCCAGACGTTTGGGAGAGGTGATGGCAGAATCACGTAAACGCAGGGCAAGCATGCTGGAAGGCATACCAGATGATGTGTGGAACAAGGCAGTTGCAAGGGATGAGTCTAGGGAGGTTCAACAATCAATGGTTCCATCGATGAGTGGCAATTTGGTTGGATTGGTATAATTTTTATCATTTGAGGTTTGCATGCCACCACGCCAATGGGAACCGCTTGTAGCAGAATTCAGTGATGTAATGAAGTTGGTGCACCTGGCAATGCGCAGGGATGCCACTGACATTGCATCAATTGCCAACGAACTTTTCAAAGAGAAACGTCAGGCATATGAGGATGGCTTGACTGCGCAAGCAGCCAATGCTGGCTGTGCTGGTCGCAAGGGTGTTATGCCAAATGACAAACTCACTATGGCACATGATGAATCAAACAGTGAGGCAGCCGGCATAGCAAACACCTACAACTATGATCTTGCTGTAGCAATCAGGCACATCCGCACTGAGACTCCAAGTGCTAATCGGCATGTATATGCCAAACGATTGTTGGAGTGGGAAGCGACAAGGGATGAATGGAAATCCCAGCAAATTGCACTTTGGAATCAGACAAAATGGACTAACATTGCGTTCCAGGATTTCTTGGCACACAATCCGCAACTTAACAATGGATATGCAATCCTACAACCGAAGAGAACAGTTTGCAAGATATGCCAATACTGGGCCAGTCGCGGCAAGGTGCCATTGGCAGAAGCCAGTCGCATCGAATTCCCTGCCCATATCAACTGCCCACACTATTGGGAGACGCACTACAAAGGCAAAGTCAACTGTGAAGAGTTGTGGATGGGCGCAGATGTCAAACAGTGGTGGGAGGATATTGAGGCAGGCAAGGAGTTGGGCGAGAAAGGCGGACCAGGCTCTGGGAATTATGGGCACAGTGGAAGGCCTGGTTTGGTTGGAGGTAGTGGTGGTGGGGAAGGTATTTCTAAGGTTGGTGATATGGTTTCCAAATTTGAGGATTTGCGAAGCAGAGGATTCTTGACGGAAGTTGATGATGCTTCTTGGAAAACCATGGCAAGGGATGCTGCCAAGACAGCTGAAATGTATGGTGAACCTAGTACCAATGAAGGTGCTGTTGCTCATACTAAGGCTGAGAATATATGGTATGGAGATAATCCGTTATATGGTGGTTGGCACCCACTAGCAGAAGGATTACAGAATGCTATTCTTGCTTCTCCATTACCAATTAATGAAGTGTTGTATAGAGGAGTTTATGGCAGGTACGTAGAGGATTTGCTCTCAATTGGTGTTGGGGAGGAGTTTGGAATCAGCGAATTTGCTTCTACATCCAGAAGCATGGAAATTGCTAAAGTGTTCATGCGAGATGTTACCAAAGGTGCCTTGTTGATTATAAATGCCAGAGAAGGTATGCCAGCACTTTACATACATGATTTGGCATCGGAGTTCTTGTTGCCAGCCACTGCCAAGTTCATGGTTACTGATATCAAGGGCAATATGATGTTTGTAGATTATGTAGGGGTTGGACAATGAGGATTATCAATCTTGGACCACTCTCATATGGCGTGCAATTTTCCGGGGAACTTGCTGAGAAGGGCGGACCAGGTTCTGGAAATTACGGACATAGTGGCAGGCCTGGATTGGTTGGAGGAAGTGGTGGGGAAGGTGGTGTCGCGGTTGGGGGGGAATTGCCTGAGGATACAAATGTGTATATTGTTGCTGATTGGTATCGTTTGCCGAAGATATATGACGAAACCATTAGTGATTTGGATGGATTTGGAAAAGGTGATACGTCGGAGGCGGCAAAAGCAATCGGGCAGGAATATGATTTGCAACACTTTGAGCGCATTAACAACCAATGGACTCATGGAGCAGATGTGTCTGTTAAGGAAGACATTGCAGAAACATTGCGTTCCAATCAGGACTTGCGTGCATTGACATTGTATGATCTTTGGAGCAGCGATAAAAGTGATTTATCATTTGAGGAGTGGTTGGATACACCACAACGGATGTACAGGGTTGGTGGAATGAGTGATACATTTATGAGTTTTACACGGTCGTTGGAGGCATCTCGCAGTGCATCAAGAGAAGTTGGGTTGATGGTGATTGATATTGCTCCCAAACATTTGCTAGGTTCTGGAATGACAGGTGCTGGTGAAGTGTATATAGAACCAGATGCATTACAGCATGCTGGTGTGTAAGTCTGAATTATCATTGAGGACTGGAGGTGATCATGATGGAAACGTTTTGGAAATTGCTTGAGCAAAGTACAATTGTCAGTGGTGTCGTGACGATTGGGCTGGTTGGTTGCTGCATTTATCTTTGGTGTGCACAATTGCCAGTACCTGATCTGCTTGCCACTGCATTGACAGTCGTGTTGGGATTCTTCTTCGGTGCCAAATCACAGCAAATCCGAAAAGCATAGGAGAGTGAATTATGCCGTGGTCAAAGATGGAAGACGTATCTGATTCTGTTAGAGGCATTGATCCACCTGTGACATTGGAACAGGCCAACTCTATCGCGCGTGTGGCTGATGCACTCGAAGCGAAAGGCAATAAGCATGCTTGGGCCATTGCCATAAGCAACTTCAAGAAGAATCGTGGTAAGAAGGCCAAGAAGGAAGGTGTGTTCAGCAATGCAGTTGGCAGGTTGAGAGCGTTCTTCGCTCCGGATGCTGGTTTGGATGTTACTCATGTTGCAATAATGCCAAAACAACTCATTCCAGATGGTATGAACACTGGTGTCAAGGCATTCGAGGCAAATGACAAGCGTTACATTGTTCTTTGGACATCCAATGCATTCAAGGATCGTGAGGAAGAAACGTTCTCAACCAAAGCCTGGGAAGACTATGTTGACAGATGTGACAGGTTGGGGCAGCGTGGACGAGTTTGGTTCTGGCATGTGAAGGGTAGTGATTATGCAACCATCAAGTGGCAAGGCATGGTAGGACGCATGCTGGTGGAGTTGGCTGAGATTGATAATACTCCACGTGGCGAAAAGATGTTCAATGCCTTGCAACACCCTGAACAACATCCAGACCTGTTACCACATGGTTGGGGAACCAGCCATGGGTTTGTATATCGTGCAGGTGACAAATCTGCTGGAGTCTACAATTGGGTGCACAAGTTCGAAAGCACCACCTTGCCTGCACATCGGGCAAGCAATGTATATGGCAATGTTAGGGAGGTGATAGAAATGCCAGTGACGAAAGAAAAGGCAAAAGGACTCGAAGCACTCTTGGGAGAGGAGTTGGCCAAGGAAATTCTTGCGGATGCTGAGAAGGCCAGTGCCAATCTTGAGAAGGTTGGAGTTGAGTTCAAGGAAGCAGATGGTGAATCCTCAGACGAAGAGATGACTGACGAAGAGAAGAAAAAGAAGTCTGAGGAGGAAGAGAAGAAAGACGAAGAGACATCTGCTGAGGAGACCAAAGAACAACTCTTTGAATTGGAGATGGACGATGATCTTCTCAAGGAAATCGCGAGCCATGTTGCAGTCAAGGACGTGGTGATTGCTGCTCTCAAGGAACTGCTTCCTGCTGCAGTACAGCAGGCTGTGGCTGCCCACAGTGCAGAACTTGCAATTGCAGTCAAAGAGGCAGTGGCTGAGGCCAACATTGCAACCAAAGAGCAGATCGTGCAACAGGCTTTGTCTGGTCACATCAAGCTGACTCCATATGTTGCATCCAAGTCCGATGATAATCTTGTGCCTGAGGATGTCGTGAAGGAAGCGGAGAAGGCCAACAAACGTAATGATGGTGATGTCGTCACCATTCTCGCCAAGAAGATGATGGCTGGTCAGATCAGTTAGCAATTATTTGGGAGGTGATTTATCATGGGTGAATTGAACAAACAGCAAGTGGACGTGTTGGCTGCTGCACTTGCTCAGGTGATGCTTGATCCTGACAAGTACAAGGCTGACAAATCTTATCCGCTGTTCCAGGGCACCAAAGGTGTCACTGGGACTCCAGATGCCGTTTATAGTCATGGTCCCGGCGGCATCTTCTCTACCCCAGGAATCGAGAATGTTGTCATCAATGCACACATTACTCCTCGCGATCTCGACGCTCTCCTGCCAGTGTATCCGACCGTCTACACCAATCCTCTGTATCCTTCCTTGACCGGCTTCAGTGAGGATGATGGCAATGAGCCAAGCGGTGAGTGTGATAACTGCCTTGGCGGCACGATGCAGGGATGCCTGCTGACTGCAGCGTTTGGTCGTGTCTGCCGTGAGTCCGATGAGATCAATATCGCTCGCACGATGCAGATGATCAACCGTGGCGAGACGACTCCTCTGACAGTGTTGGGTGATGTGCTTGGTCCTGGTGGGATCAGCGCAATGCCATCCACTCCGGGTGCCTGGATCGAAGTGGTCACCCGTGCAGAGATGGTCAAGATTGCCATTCTCATCCAGCGATGGTTGGTGAGGACAACGTGGCAGGGCAATCCGATCAACAACATCGGTACAGGGTATCTGGAATTCCCTGGGTTGGAAATGCTGGTGGGAACGGGCAAAATGGACGCCATCACTGGTGTAGCCTGCCCTGCTCTTGACAGTGATGTCAAGCAGTTTGGGTATACCGATGTCGGTGGTCAGGTTGCTGGTAACAACATCGTGGTCTACCTTAGCATGCTCGAGTGGTATGTACGCCACGTGTCCGAGCGCGTGGGCATGGATCCGGCCACCTGGGTGTTCGCGATGCGTCCTGAACTGTGGTTTGAGTTGACGGCGATTTGGCCGTGCTCTTACCTGACTGATCGTTGCGGCACTACGGCTGGGCAGTACTCTTGGGTCCAGGATCCAGGTGGAACGTGGCATATGGTTGGTGGCACTGCCAACATCATGAATGATCGCACCAACACTGACATGCGCGATATGCTGCGTGAGAGCAAGACCTTGATCGTGAACGGTCGCACCTATCCTGTGGTGATGTGCGATGGGATGACCGAAGAGCAGGGTGGGGATCCCGGACTTCCCAACTGGAATGGGAACTTGGTTCCTGGGCAGTTCGCTTCCGACATCTTCTTCCTGCCTCTATCCGTTCGTGGTGGCATGAACGTCCTCTACTGGGAGCACATGGACTTCTCCAAGGCAACCGCAGAGATCGCTCTGTCAAAGTCTGGGAACGACTTCTGGACTGACGGAGGGAGGTTTTTCTGGACTGCCGAAAGGCAAATGTGGTGTTATGTGATGGCGGCACAAATTATGCCGCGCATCATCCTGCGGACTCCTCATATCGCTGGTCGGCTGGATAATGTGGCCTATACTCCTCTCCAGCACTTGCGCAGCCCATTCGCAAATGATCCATACTTCCTAAAGGGTGGTGTTCATGATAGGGATAACCCTGCTGATAGCTATTACAGTGAATGGAATCCCTATGGGCCATATCGCGATCAGTAAGCGGTTTAGTATCTTTAGAGGGTAGACATTCTGCTTAAGGATACGGCAGAAATGGAAATCCTCAGGTGGTGCGGGAACTTTCGTCTCCTTTCTGTTCCCGCACCACCTAACAGGAGTTTTGATATGGCAAAGAAATTTGTGGCAATTCTGAGACCAGTCAAGACAGGTGACAAAGCCAAAGGCAACATAGAAGATTTGGCTGCACACCTTGCCAAGACCTATGGTGGTGATCCTGGATTCATGACTGCATGCGTGGCAGGGACATGGCCTGAGTTGGCTGGCTACAACAAAGATCAGTTGGGTGGTCTATGCGCTGCAGCACACAAGGCCATAACAGGCATCTATCCAAGTGAGCATCCGCGCAAAACAACTGAAGCAAAGAAAGAATAGTGAATGAAAATCTTCATGGTGCCTGACAAGGCAGAACTTGGGATTGGTCGTGTTGTAGATGCATATCGCAAGCATCTACCAAAGTTTGGGTTTGAGTTCGTTAACAATGAAGATGATGCCGATGTCATAGCAGTACATGCAGGCAACCAATCTTCTAAACAACCTGATGTACACCATTGCCATGGTTTGTATCCCACTGCCACACTTGACCAGGCAGAAGCATACTTCCAAATGAATGCAAACGTGATTGAAAATGCTCGCATTGCCAAAGTTGTCACAGTTCCAAGCCAATGGGTGGCAGACATATTCCGTCGGGATATGCTTCTCAATCCTGTA
>Ga0307380_10013524_pt1 | contig 10074 bp, 6 predicted proteins | sample UN3MG_FD_202239 | JGI IMG/M metagenome (GOLD analysis project Ga0307380, IMG submission 202239) | Soil microbial communities from Risofladan, Vaasa, Finland - UN-3 | ecosystem: Environmental > Terrestrial > Soil > Coastal area > Acid sulfate soil | place: Finland: Risofladan, Vaasa | collected...
TGGTGCCGGCGCTGGAGAACATGGCGCAGTGGCACGAGCGGGACCTGACGAACTCCAGCGTGGAGCGGATCGTGCTGCCGGACAGCAGCCTGCTGGTGGACTACATGCTGCGGAAGTTCACGGACGTGGTGAAGGGGATGGTGGTGTATCCGGAGCACATGCGGGCGAACCTGGAGAAGATGAAGGGGCTCGTCATGTCGGAGCACGTGATGCTCGCGCTGGTGGACAAGGGAATGGCGAAGGATGAAGCCTACCGCACCGTGCAGGCGGTGGCGATGAAGGCGTTTGAGTCAGGGGGCGACCCTTCGACTTCGCTCAGGGCAAGCTTCCGGGAGCTGGTCCGGCAAGAGGCCGCGATTTCGGGGAAGCTGAGCGAGGCCGAACTGGCGGAGTGCTTCGACTATGAGAAGCATCTGAAACGGGTGGAAGCGGCGTATGGGAGGGTGGGGCTGTAGATAGGAGCGGAGGGGTGCGGGGTCAGGCGCGGGCCGGGTAGCCTGAGTGGTAGAAGGGGGAGTGGAGCTGGGCGGGGCGGGGAGCGACGATGCTGCCGTTTCGCATGTAGGCCTCTCCCCGCTCGGAAAGATGGTCGGCCAACCGGGCGCGCCAGAGGGCGAGGGTCTGGGCGTGAGCGGGGACGGGGGCGAGATCGTCGAGCTCATCGGGATCGGCGTGGAGGTGGAAGAGCTGTTCCCTGTCGATGCCGGCGTGAAAGATGTACTTCCACTCACCGTCCGTTAGGGCGGTCCAGTCGTCGTTGTCCGTGTAGCAGCAGCTGTGCTCCAGATCGATGTACGGCCGCCACGACTTGGCGTCGCCGCGCACCAGGGGGAGGATGCTCGACCCATCGAGGAATTCGGGGATGGGGGCGCCTGCGGCGTCGAGGAAAGTGGGGAGTAGATCGCGGAGCTCGACGGGGCTATCCAGGGTTTGGCCGCGGCGGTCGTCCATTCCCATCGATGTGGGCCACCGCAACACCATGGGTATCCGCACGGAGCCCTCGTAGGGATAGGTCTTTCGCCAAAGATGGTGGTCGCCCAGCATGTCGCCGTGGTCTGAGGTGAAGAGGATGAGGGTGTTGTCGTCGATGCCGCGATCTCGGAGCGCTTGGAGAAGTCGGCCGATCTGGTCGTCGATGAAGGCGATGCTGCCGTAGTAGCCGCGGCGGGACCGTTTCGCCTGGGCGAGGCCTAGGTCGCCATGCCAGGTGTCGATGGGGATGGGGTGATCGACGGCGGCGTGGCGCGCCGCCCAGCTCCCGATGACGGGCGGGGGCATGGAGGCATCGTCGTGGAGATCCCAGAATCGCTGTGGGGGTTCGTACGGGCTGTGGGGACGGGCAAAGGAAACTTTGAGGAAGAAGGGCGCGTCGCCGGTGTGGCGGTCGATGAGGTCGAGCGCGGTCTGTCCGGTCCAGGCCGTGGGATGCCAGCTTTCGGGGTGGACATAGGGCTTGGCCTCATAGCCGTTCCAGTCGATGCCGGTGGCGTCGGGGTCGGCGCCGCCGGAGACCTGGGCAAACCACTGGCGATAGTCGCTGACGAAGCCAGGGCTTTCGACGCGGCCCGACTCATCCAGCAAGGTGCCGTGAAACCCGTGGAGCGCGCGCTGGGGCGTCCAGTGCATCTTGCCGATGCCGAAGGTGTCGTAGCCGGCATCGCGCAAGGCCTGGGGCAGCTCGACCGTGTAATGCTCGTTCACATTGCCATAGCCCAGCATGCCATGGTGCCACGGGGCGAGGCCGGTGAGCAGACCGGCGCGGGCGGGGGTGCAGGATGGGGTGGAGCTGTAGGCGGCGCGAAAGGCGACGCCGTCGGCGGCAAGGCTGTCGATGTGCGGGGTGTGAACGGTATCGTTGCCGTTGGCACCCAGGGCGTCGCCGCGCCACTGGTCGCTCATGAGCAGCAGGATGTTCGGCTGGTTCCCTTTCGGCTTCGGGTCGGTCATGGTGGATTCTCCAGTGTTGGTTCAGGTACTGATGAAGGGCGGCTCGCCACGGACGGCGTCGAGCGCCTGCTGTGCCGCGTCGAGCTGGGCGCTGGTGCCGAAGGCGGCGAGCCAGACGGCACCCTCGGCGCCGCCGATGCCGCCGGAGCCGACTGGAGTGGATTCCAAGCCGGCGAGGACACGCAGCGCCTCGATCTCGGTGAAGATGTCTCCGGGGACGACCCAGAGGGCGGGTCCCTTGCCCGCGGGGTCGCGGTTGAGACGGTTAGCGACGGCGGCGAGGTCGGCGGAGACGTCCTTCTCGAGGCCGGCGGGGTGGAGGTAGCGTATCCTGCGAGCGACGATGGTGCCGAGCGCGGCGGCGACGTTACCGCCAGTGGGATGGCCGATGAGGACGGCGGCCTGGTTTCGCGCGTAGTTGATGGCGTTCACGCCCTTGACGTAGACGTCGCCGGGGCCCATGTCCGGCAGCGCCTCGACAGCCTTGATGCTCAGCCGCTCTCCCTTCCGGATGACGAGATCAGGGAGGGAGTAGGCGAGCTGGGGACCGGAGTAGCCGTCGGGCACGGTGTGGCCGGTGACGAACTGCTTCTTGTCGATCGGTTCGCCTGTGATCTCCTCAACGAGGTAGCCGTTCGTGGTGCCCGATCCGATGGCAAGGGTGCCTTCGGCCATGGCGCGACGCACGAAGTCTGCTTGTGCCACGCCCTTGGCGATGAGTCGCTTCGATTCGGAGACGGTGAGTGAGAACACGGTGTGCATGGGGCTCTCCTTCCGGGCCGAAGATGGCTATGGAGCCGGGCCGCGCCGGCGCGTCAGCTTGTAGGCAACGTCGGTGGTGAGGCCGGCGGGCGTGGTGATGGTGAGAGCGCCGTCTTGGGTGGCGAGGGATGTCACGCCGACAGGGCGGCCGGCATATGTGTCCCACTGCTCCAGATCGTAGTCTCCGGGTTGGAAGCCGCCGATCTCGATCTCGGCCGGGTCTACCGGGAGAGGGTCGGTGCCGGCGGCGCGGTCGGACCAGATGTTGCCCTTGTTCTGGACCCAGAGCAGGGCGAGTCGGTCGTTGGCGAGGGCGAGAGCGCGGAGGTTGGGGGCGGTGAGGTAGCTGGTGAGGCGGTAGGAGCAATGGAACCAGTCGGCGCCGCGGTTCTCGACGACGATGGAGTGGGGGCCGGCCGGCACGCCGAGGACGTAGGCGCGGTCGTACTGGTGCATCGTCTCGGTGTCATCCGGGAGCGGGTCGGGGAAGTCGGCGAGGAGGCGGAGCGCGCCGTCGAGCGTGACCCGGAGAGAGGCGCCGCCGTGGCCGGAAACGCCGCGCACGATCACCTCGAAGGTTCCGACGACGGGGTAGTCTACGCCGAAGGCGGCGGGGTTGTGCTTGTCGGGATGATTGACGAGGCCGTGCTGGACGTCGCCCAGGAGATGGGAGTTCTCGATGTGCCCGGCACCGGTGATGCGGAATTCATGGGGGCGGTTGCGAGGGTCGCTGGATTCCCAGCTTCCGGGGTGGGGGGCGATGGCGAGGTCCGCGTACGTGGTGGGAGTCTGACCGGCGGGCCGGCGGACGGCTGCTTCGACGGGCTGGAGGTCTTCGCCGACCCAGTCGACGTCCTCGGCATAGGCGGCCACGGGGGCGAACACGTGATAGATGTCGGCGGGATCGATGAAGCTGTCCCACCACCACGTCATGGGCGTACCGGCCGCACCGGAGAGCATGCCGGCCCAGAGGCCGTTGTGAAGATAGATGCCGGTGGGGTTGGTCCACTCTTCCTTCCCGTAGACGTCGGCGCCGAACTCGCCGAAGTAGTGGGGCTTGCGGTACTGGCGGCGTTTGCTGAGGCCCCAGGAGGCGATGGTCTGCGCCATGTCCCGCGCGCCGTAGCTGTGGGACTGGACGAAGTCCATCTCGGGAATCCCATCTACCTGGGGGTCGCCCTCGGTGCGCCCGTAGCTGGTGGTGACCGGATGGGTCCAGGGGTCTATGGACCGAAGATAGCGAGCCATTTCCTGGTGCCAACCGGCGACGGTCTCGGAACTGTAATCATCGACGAGATCGACCTCGTTCCAGAGCTCCCAGGCGAGGACCGAGGAGGCGTAGCCCCAGCGTGCCACGAGATAGCGGAGGCGCTGCCTGAAGAGGCGGCGCGCCTCCCGGTTGGTGAAGAAGTCGGCGGGAGTGGCGCAGGGGCCGCCGTTGGCCGCGTTGTAGGGGGAGACCTTCCACTGGGGGTAGATGCGGGTGCTGAGGGAGTTGAAGGACTCGATGCACATGAGCACGCCCATGTCAGACTCTGCTGCCAGGGCGATGATACGATCGATGCGCCAGGCCGCTTGCTGATCGTATCGTCCGAGGCCGCGGTCATCGTCGGGGGCATAGGAGAGGCGCTCTAGGCCGAGTTTGTTCCACTCGTTGACGAGCCAGAGGCGGAGGTAGTTGCCGCCGCTTGCGGCGAGCTTCGACATCCAGAGGTCGTAATCGTAGCTCCCGCCCTTGGCAGGCCAGCACATGTTCTCGCCGATGGGGAAGTAGCTGCCGCCCGAGTCGCGCTGGAAGTAGTACGGTGAAGACGCGAAGGGGCGAATGTAGCCCGGGCGATCTGCGGCGATGACCTGGAAGGCTCCGGACCCAACGAAGTGCGCGCCGGAGGAATCGGTGGCAGTCACCTCATAGCGGTATCGGCCAATCTCGCCCCAGGCGAAGCGGATGGCGAAAATGCCTTCCCCTTCGGGCAGGAGCACTTCGGCGGCGTCGGCGGCGCGGGAGCGCGTGTGGGGCTGGCAGTAGAAGCCGGGGAGGGTGAACGCTTTGCCCGACGGCGCGATGAGACGAGCCGTGAGGTCGATCTCTCCGGGGTCGAAGGGGTTGGCGTAGGTGTGGGGCAGGGCGACGGTCAGCTCCAGCTTCTCGTATTGCCCGACCGCGTCTGCGCTCTGCCGGCAGGAGCTTCCCTCCCAAGGGATCTGCCCGGCGCGGGCAGGGAGCGCCATGGACGGGAGCGCGGCGAGGATGATCGCCAAGTGGGCGACGGTGCCGGAGACTCTCATGTGCAGTCGCGCTGTCAATGGGCATCCATGTCGGCGGGGCAGGGTCGACTTGGGGGGGTCACTCGTTCCGAAAGAGCGCGATGAGGCGGGCGATGGTCTGATCGCTGCCGGCGATGTCGAGTCTTCCTGTTTCCCACAACACCTTGGGGCTTGTCTCGCCGCGGGCGAGGGAGAGGAAGTCAGCGGCGGAGGCGGTGAGGGTGAGGTCGGGGCTTTCGATCGACCCGGCGCCGCTTTCGCAGTCTTCAGCCTTGAGTGCCAGCCACCAGTCTCCCCCGGCGGGGCCGGTGGCGCGGATGTGGATGGTGAGGGGAGCGAGGGCGGAGAGGCGCGCCACTTCCGGCTGGCCGCACGCACTGGCAATGAGCTTCTCCAGGTCGGCGCGGAGGGCTTCGGCCTGGAGGTCCTCTTTGGAAGCGCCGACGAGGAGGGGGCTGCGGACGACGAAGTCGCGGGCGCCCGCCGCGTTCCTCAGCGTGCCGTAGATGGCGATGCGGAAGGCTCCTTCGGGGGCGGGGAAGCCGAGGGTTCGAGAGAACTGGTAGGCGGTGTCGAAGGGGCCCAGCAGGAGGCGGGTGGCGCCCTGCGGGCTCTCGACGACGACGCGGCCGGTGAGCCTCTCTTCATCTCCCACGGACGCGGCGAGGCCGGGCCGGGTGTCGTAGCTCCCCACGGGATCGCGCACATCGAGCGCGCGCTCCAGCATGGCCCCCGCCTGTGCGGCGGCGGCCGCGCCTTCATCTTCGGTGAGGGTGGGCGGCTCCCAGCCGAGGGAGATTGCGGCCTCCAGCCGGGCGCCCGCTGTGACTCGGTTTGCCTCGGCGGGTGGGGCGACGGCCTCGCCGGAGAAGGCGAAGCTTGCCGGTGGGTGGCCGTGGGGCATGGGGGCGGGGTCGGCGGCGGTGACGGTGGCATAGAGGTCGGGGAGCCAGCCAGCCAAGTTCTTGGACACGCCCCTCACCACGAAGCCATCGGCACCGGCCGCGCGCACGGCCTCGATCTGCTCGATAATCTGCCAGACCGACGTCATGGTTCCGGCGTACAGGTCGGGATAGACCGGCAGTCTGCCGCGCAGCTCGGCTACGTAGGTCTGGAGCCGCGATGCCGACTTGGGGGAGCCAGCGGACATCGGGCAGATGAAGTCCAGCGTCCCGCCGTGGATCCAGGCGTCCCGCGTTTCGCTCCACGCTTCCGCGGACTGTCGGTGCGCGTCTGACCACTCGGCAACCTCGGACCATGCGAGCGGGTCGAGGAGAAAGATAAAGGCTACGCATGGCTGCGACTGGACAGCGTCCGATATCTCTTCCCCAAGAGATATCGAGACCTCGCGCCGCCACTGCTGCCAGGCCGCCGCGTGCTTCCCCCCCGCCTGGACATCGGCGGGCCAGTCCGCAAGCTCTATCTTGGTCGCTCGCTGGAAGCGTTCCCTGCACCCCTCGCAGAAGCACGTTTCTGGGTCGGGAAGAAACCACGAACCGGGGAGGCCCACGCCGCTGATGCCGTACTTGCCGACGAGTTCGACCGCGGCGTCTCGGAGCAGCTTCCTGTTGTCCGGGTGGGATGGGCAGAGGAGGTAGGCGGGGGATGCGTGAGTGCTTTGGTCGCCGACGACCGCTCCGTCGGCCGCACACTGGAGGCGTCCGGCCTCGCGGTAGCTCTCGAGAAGCTCCCGATCGCGGCCGTGGGCGGCGAGGCCGATGCCGACGGCGTGGGATTCCAGCCCGTGCTCCCGGAGGGCCGCGACGGCTTCGGCGAGCGTGTCAGCATCCGCGTCCCCGAGCCGCACGGGAAGCACACCGCTTGCGTAGCGGGCGACCGGACCGTCAGCGACCTGGAGGAAGATGGCATTGAACCCGCTGTCCTGAAGAGACTGCGCGACCTCTGCCCAGTCGGTCTCGTCGTTGAAAGACATCCAGACGCCGCGCAGTTCGCCGCGGCGGGATTGGGCCGCGGCGCTGGATGCTATTGCGAGCGAGAGAGCGAGAATCAGGATGAGGGCAAGCCGGGTTCCCATCGTGTCTTCCTCCAGGCGTCTGGGAACGGAGGTTCGTCGCGCTGCGGGTCCATCCTCTCGGAGAGGGGTACAGGTGGAGCTTGGGACCGCGGCGTATGAAGGTCAGGCTTCGCGCTGAGATGGAGGAGCAGGATTGACATCGGCAGAGAGAGTGCGCAGTGCTTTCGACCACCGCCAGCAGAGCGTCTGCCGCGAGCCGGACCGGGTGCCGATCTACGAGCAGACCGTCTGCTGCCGCGTGGCGTCGGAGATCATGGGGCGGCGGATGCGGACCGGCGGCGGGCGGATTCGGTGGGAGGAGACATCGGCGCGGTGGGAGAGCGAGACGGCCTGGCAGGAGTACGTCGGGCAGCTCATCGAGGACGTCGGCGATCTCATTCGGGCGCTGAAATTCGACCTCGTGGGCATGCCGTGGCGCCACTCGGCGCGGCCGAGTGCGAAGCTCGACGATTTTACCTTCCGCTATGAGGACTCCGAGACGGGGCTATGGAGCGTGTTCCATTACGACGAGGCGACGGACGTCTTCGACCAGGTTGACTCGTCGATCCGGCGGGAAGGCATCCCCGCCATAGAGAAAGCCGTCGCCGCGGCGGAGCGCGAGGCGGAAGACGCCGCGCCCCCGACGGTTGAGGAGATGGCGGAACTCCATGCGCTGGCGCACGCCGCCGGCGGGGAACGGGCCGTTAACTCCGGCGTGGGGTTCATCCAGATCCCGACGGAGGCGGCCTGGCTGGAGGCGGCGGCCTCCAGACCCGATCTCATCGAGCGCTCCCTCGATGCGGTAGTCCGACAGGCGCTCGTGGCGATACCGGAGCTGCCGAAGTACGGGATCTCGGTGCTGTGGGCGGGCGGCGACCTGGCGTCTAACGGCGGCCCGATCTACTCCCCGGCGATGTTTCGGCGGTTCATCCTGCCGAGGCTGAAGACGATCGTGGAGGCGGCCCATGCAGCCGGCCTTCGGTACGTCTTCCGCACGGACGGGGATATCCGGCCCATCGCCCAGGAACTGCTCGTGGAGTCCGGCGTGGACGGGTACGGGGAGATCGACATCGACGCGGGCATGGATCCGGTCGAGCTGAAGGAGCGGTTCCCGAAGCTGACGATGTGGGGCGGACTGAGCTGCGGGAAGGTGTTGGTCGGGGCCTCCCCGGAGGGCGTTCGAGCCGAGGTGCGGCGCGTCCTGGAGCAGTGCAAGCCCGGCGGGGGGTTCATCTTCGGCTCCTCCAACTCGATCCACACAGGCATTCCGACGGAGAACTTCCTGGCAATGCAGGAAGCGGCACGCGAGTTCGGAAGGTATGCGATGTAGATGCTGAACCGCGGGATGTCGGTCGCGAGCAGAGCGTCTGCTGCGAGCAGAGCGTCTGCTGCGAGCAGACCGTCTGCTGCGAGCGGGGCGGCGGCAGGGGAGCCGCGCCGGTTTCGCGTTGGGCCGCCACAGATGCCCATAGATGGAGGAGAGCGAGCATGAAGATCGGTGCGATGGACAACGTGCTGGTGAAGCCATGGAGCGAGCTGTTCGACGAGGCGGCCCGCCTCGGATTCGACGGTGTCGAGCTCGACCTGAAGGCTGAGACCTATCGCGATTCGGAGGTGTGGAGCGAGAGGGGGCGGCGGGCGCTGGTGGACCGGAGCCGCGGGGCGGGTGTCGAGATCGCCTCCGTCTGCATGGCGAGCGTGGCGGGGCTCGTGACGAAGACCGAGACGCACGACCAGGGGATGGAGGCGCTCGCCGACCTTCGCCGCTTCTGCGACGAGCTGGGAGCGGGGGTGATTCTCTTCCCGATGATCAAGCAGCCGGAGCAGAGCGAGGATGATGCGGTGGATCTGTGGCGGGACGGCTTTAAGACGGCCTTTGCCGAGAGCGACGGCGCCCGCGCGAAGGTGGGCATGGAGAGCGTCGGCCGCGTCGGCCGGTCGGCGGACCAGGCGCTGGCGATGATCGAGGCGGTAGGCTCCCCCGTGCTCGGGGTCTACTACGATGTGGGCAATGCCGACTATCAGAGCTTCGATGGGATCGCCGAGATGAAGCAACTCGGCAGCCACATCGTCCAGATTCACGTCAAGGAGATCGGGGCGGAGATGGGCGAGGGCAAGCTCGACTTCCCCGCCATCTTCTCGACCATCCGCGAGATTGGCTACGACGGTTACTTGATGCTGGAGACGGAAGCCGGCGACGACCCGGCCGCCAATGCCCTGCGCAACCTCGAATTCGTGAGAAGCCTGCTGTAGTCCGGCTCGAGCAGAGCGTCTGCTGCGAAAGGACGATGCGTGTCTGTTGAGGCCCGAGAAGAGATATTGGAGCTGTCGACGTATGTCTGGGGGAGCCCGGATCCGAACCCGCCCTTCCAGCGGACGGGGAATTGGGCGATCTATCCCTATCCGCTATTGGATGACATTCGGGAAGAGGCGCGCCCGGTTCGCTACCGCGCGTTCGTGGTCGAAAACGAGCACTTACGGGTTACCGTCCTGCCGGAGCTGGGTGGGCGTATCTACTCGGCGGTGGACAAGGCGACGGGGGAGGATGTGTTCTACCGCAACAACGTCGTGAAACCGGGTCTGATCGCGCTGCGCGGCGCCTGGATCAGCGGCGGGGTCGAGTGGAACTTCCCCCGAGGGCATACGGTCACGACGGTGTCGCGCGTCGATGCGCGGATGGTCGAGGAGGAGGACGGCGCGGCGACGATCTGGGTGGGCAATATCGAGCAGATCCACCGGATGTCGTGGTCGGTGGGGATTCGACTGCGGCCTGGCAGCGGGGCCATCGAGACAGAGATTCATCTGGCGAACCGGACGAGCCTGCCGCATCCCTACTACTTCTGGGCGAACGCGGCGGTGCCGGCCGCGGATGACCTGCGCATGGTCTATCCCGGGACCCGCGTCCGCACTTGGGGCTCCACCTTGGACTGGCCGGTGAACGAGGGGAAAGACCTCGCCCGCTATACGGCCTTCGAGCGCGCCAACGACGTCTTTCTGATCGACAGCCTGGAGGATTTCTTCGGCATCTACTACGAGGAGCGCGACTTCGGGCTCGTGCATGTCGCCGACGTTCACGATTCGTT
>Ga0307380_10013526_pt1 | contig 10072 bp, 7 predicted proteins | sample UN3MG_FD_202239 | JGI IMG/M metagenome (GOLD analysis project Ga0307380, IMG submission 202239) | Soil microbial communities from Risofladan, Vaasa, Finland - UN-3 | ecosystem: Environmental > Terrestrial > Soil > Coastal area > Acid sulfate soil | place: Finland: Risofladan, Vaasa | collected...
TAACTCTAAAGTCTCCCGCAAATCCAGTCAATCCTGTTAAATCTAAAGTTCCAGTTAAATCACAACTATATGTATTATAACTAGTAAATACCTCTGAAGATACTGGATTTAATATACTTGTAAGATTTGCATTACTTTGAACTTGAAAATCTCCTCCTAATCCAGTAAGTCCGCTTACATCTAAAACTCCAGTTAAATCACAACTATAAGCAAAGTAATTAGTAAAAACTCCAGAAGAAATAGGATTTAATATAGATGTAAGATTTGAATTACTACGAATACTAAAATTTCCTCCTAATCCAGTAAGTCCGCTTACATCTAAAACTCCAGTTAAATCACAACTATAAGCAAAGTAAATAGAAAATGTTTCTGATGAAACTGGATTTAATATTTGAGTTAAATTTGGATTAGTATTGACATTAAAACTTCCACCTAATCCAGTAAGTCCTGAAACATCTAAAGTTCCTACTAAATCATCAGATGCCATATTTATAGTTGTAATAGCTCCAGAGCCATCAGTAGTTCCTGCATATACATTTACTGTTTTATTACCAACTCCAGCATAAGTATGCGAAAAATCATTATAATCTACACTTGTTGAAGCATCACCTAAATTCCAGTTTAATATACCTGCACTTGTTGTAAAAGTTGGATCAAAGGGGCTTGCATAAGCTTCTGTAACAAAAGTTAAAAAACCATCAACAAATGGTGCAGATGGAATATCCCATCCAATAATTCCACCATTCCATCTTAAAACATTACTATTAAGTTTTAATCCAGTCTTTACCATTTAATTTTATTTTATATATCCAAACTTTTTCAAAAGACCAATTTCTACAAAAATAATTTCATATATATAAATATATTGTCAAACATCTAAACTCAAATAAGATGATTCAAGAAAATTTTGAAGATTTCAATTGGAGTAAATACGAAAACTATAAAGGATCCAAATTAATAGTTAATAAAAAAGTAAAGGGACAAGATCCAAAAACAAAAGTCTATTCCCATGAGCCGTATGCTCAAGAAATGTTTAACCTCTACGACAATCAATCCAATAAATTTGTTAGAAAAGACCTTGAAAAAGGAGATGTAGTTCCTATTGTAGAAATAATCTCTATAAGTGAGTCTGGTAAAATGATGATAGAAATATTGGGAGGATTAACAATAGAGGTAGATCTTAACCGAGAAAAAAGATTTATTCAACTTTTTGGTTTTTCAACAATTGATGAATTTGTAAATGCTATAAGTATTCGGGAACAAAAAGAAAGATTTATAGAACAAGGGCTATATGTTTTTATTATGGAATCTTCCCCTTCCATAAAAATTTCTCTATGGCAAGGGCATCTTAAAAAGATAAAAGAAGAATTTATGGAAGAAATAAATTCTCCTTCAAAGGCTTATGTAGCTAAAATTAATGAAGCTAATAGAGGGGGCTTCTTTGTCGAAGTTCAAGGAGTAGATGCATTTATGCCTGGGTCTCTTGCTGCTCCAAATAAAATTATTGATTTTCAATCCTATGTAGGAAAAGAAGTTATAGTAATGATTGAAGATTATCTCAAAGATATGAATTCTTTTATTGTCTCCCACAAAAAATACATTGAATATATCTTGCCTAAGAAAATTTCAGAGCTTTCATTAGAAGATGCATATGAAGGAAAGGTCACAGGATCCTCTAAATATGGAATTTTCGTAGAATTTAATGAAATATTTACTGGATTACTTCATAAATCTAAAATGAAACCAGAAACATACTTAAAATTTAAAGAAAGAACATATAGCCCTGGAGATCTTATTATATTTTATATAGGAGAAATAACTAAGGATAATCGAATAATATTAACAGAGGAGAGTCCAGCTGAAAAAAAAGAAAAAATAGAAAAATTCTTAGAAAAATATAAGGATAAATCTATTTCTGGAGAAGTTGCTGCTATTATGTCTTTTGGCATAATTGTTAATGCAGAGGATCTTTCTGGAATAGTTCCAAATAAAGAATTTCGTAAATCCCACTCATCACCAAAAGATCTCATTATTGGAGATAAAATACCCTTGAAACTTTTAGAAATACGAGATGGCGATAAATTAGTATTTACATTTTGGATAGAAAAGAAAGAGGATAAAGAAGTAGTTTAATACTTATTTTTCTTTTAGATAAATAGAATAAATAGCTATTTATGCATCCAAAGGAATTTTCAATAAAAGAAGTTTTTAATGCAACCCAAATAGGGTTTAAAGTTGAATTTTATTCATCAAAAAAGACTACTTTTATTGCTGAAGACTTATCTAAGCCTTTAGGGAAGACCGTTATGGTTACAGGAGATGAAAAAACTTTACCAAGTTGGACCACTGCAATTTTACTAAAAGAATATAATGGTAAAAGACCAAGATATCAACTAAAAATTGCTCCTCAAGATTTTCTTTCAATAGGCCCAGGCCTTCATGAAGTTCTTGGATGGATTAAAGAAAACGCTGCTTTAGATTATAGCACAAAATTAGTGGTAGATTTATCCTTCAAAAATAGGAATCTTCAAACTCTTTCTACAATTTCTAATATGGATGTAGGAAAAATGATTCTTAAAATGGATGAAAATTTTCTTTATACAAAATTTCCAGAGATGAAGGAATCTCCATTTGCTTTATCTATAAAAAGAATAGTTCCTTTTGATGGATTTATGAATGTTTCAAATCCATTGTCAGCATTAAATACATCTTTTCAACTTCCTATTGCAGAATATTATGCTGTAGATTTTACAGATCAGCCAATGGGAACACTTCGATTTAATTATATTGGAGGTGCAGATTATGCTGCTAAGGGGTCAGATATTAATGAAGCTATAAAATATTATATTTTTTCAACATATCAAGTTCTAAATTCTATAGGATATACTCCTGATATGCAACATGAATTAAAAAAGCTTACAGAGAATTATTCTAAAATGCGTAGATCTTATTATGAGCCAGAATATTTTATAGAACAATATCCTGATATTAAAGTTTCTATAGATTTAAAAAAAGCAGATCAAATAACTAAATCATATTGGTCTAAAATAAGAGATCCTTTATTAAAACTTATTCTTGAAAGTGATTTAAAGAAAGGATATTTTAATTGGGATTCTGAACAAGGACGTTTTGAATTAAAAGACTCTAAATTATTTGGAGTAAAAATTTCTGGATTTCATTTAATAGATTGCGAAATAAAAGGATTAATAGAAAATTGTAATTTATGGGAATCTAAAATCAATAATTCAAGAATAATAAAATCTATTCTTATATCAGGAAATAATGTCCAATCTTCTCTTTTAGAAGCATGTAGAGCAGATAGAACAAATACTATCGAAAAATCATATATAGTAAATCAAGGGGAAATTATTAATTGTGAAGTTAATGAATCAATTATAAAAAATGCTGGAATTGGACAAAATGCAAAACTTGATGAAGAATGCACTCTTGTTCAAGATAAAGAAAAGATGGCTCCTCCGCCAGAAAAAGGAGTAGATATAAAAGAAATCCGGGATTATAAATGGATTAAAAGTATGAGAACTTCTGAGGATCAGGGTTTTGGAAATGAATTTAAAATTAAATATTAAAAATGACCGACTAATGAAAACTCGATTTATATTTAAAAGTATAATACTAAGATGACTAAAACTAATTTTTTACATATTATAAATTCATATACGAATATTGGTGGTTTAATTTCGAAAATTAAAAAAGATAAAGATTTTTATCATTTTATATTTAAAGAAACTTCTTTTTTGCCAGAAAATTATTCTATTGGGGCTAGAATATATTCAATAAAAAATAATATAACAAATATTCCACTATGTATATGTGGAAAACATACAAAATTTATTTCGGGCAAATTTTCTAAAACTTGCGGAAATAAAAAATGCATTCATAAACAAACTAAAAATTCTTTCATTGAAAAATATGGGGTTGAATGGAATTTTCAAGCAGATGTTATAAAAAAACAAGTAAAGCAAACAATTAGAAATAAATATCAGGTTGATTACATAAGTCAAGTTAAAGCTATTAAAGAAAAATCTGCAGAAATTAAACTAAAAAAATATGGAGATAAAAATTACACCAATAGGAAAAAAGCAAAAAAGACTTGTCTAGAAAAATATGGGGTAGATAATCCGCAGAAAAATTTAGATATTCAGAAAAAAACAAAACAAACAAATTTAAAAAAATACGGATATACATGTAGTTTACAAAATAAAGATATAGCAAAAAAAGCAGAAAAAACTTTTTTAGAAAAATATAATAATTATCATTCTAATTCATCTGAGTTAGTTAAGGAGAAAAAAAAGAAAACTTTTTTAGAAAAATATGGTGTTGATAATCCTATGAAAAATACAGATATTCAAGAAAAAGCAAAAAAAACAAATCACAAAAAAAGAAAAATTAAATTAAATAATTTATTAAAAAAAGGCACTTATATATTTAAAGATATAAACACTATCATTTATACATGCCCTAAATGCCATAAGGAATCAGAAATAAGTCTTCAATTTATAAATTTAAGAATAAATCGATATAATTTAGATATTTGTTTACATTGTATTCCCTATAAAACAAGTTCAGGACAACAATTAGAATTATCTAATTGGATTAGATCTCTAAATAAAAAAATAGAGAAAAATTATAAATTAAAAAATAATAAAGAACTTGATATCTATATCCCGGATAAAAATTTAGGGATAGAATTTAATGGTTTATATTGGCATAGTGAAATCTTTAAAAATAGGAATTATCATTTAGAAAAATTAAAACAAGCAAATAAAGAAAATATTCAATTGTTAAATATTTGGGAAGATGATTGGATATGTAAAAAGAATATCGTCAAAAGCATAATTAAGAGTAAATTAGGATTAAGTAATAAAATACATGGAAGACAAACTATTATCAGAAATGTAAATTCAAAAGACACTAGAAATTTCTTAGATCAAAATCATTTACAAGGTTTTGTTCCTTCCTCTATTAAATTAGGTTTATTTTATAATAACGAATTGGTTTCTCTAATGACATTTGGAAAAAGAAATATAAATAATAAAACTCAATATGAACTATTAAGATTTGCTAATAAGTTAAATTATACAGTAATAGGAGGAGTATCTAAATTATTTAAATATTTTTTAGATAATTATAATATAAATAACTTAATTAGTTATGTAAATAGAGATATAACTACTAGTAACTTATATGAAAAATTAGGATTTAATTTAATAGGAGAGACAAGTCCTGGATATTGGTGGTTTAAAAATAAAACTAAATATAATAGAATAAAATTTCAAAAACATAAATTAATTAAAATGGGTCATGATCCAAATTTGAAAGAGTTTGAAATTATGCATAATTTAGGTTTTTATAGAATTTATAATACTGGAAATTTAAAATATGAATTTAAATCAATTAAATAAAAATGACTGAAGAAGAATTAATAGATGAAGTAAAAGATGAATTGACCGCATCGTGTTCATTACCATATTCACCGTCAACTCCAGAAATAAAACGTATTATTAAGAAAGAAATGCGGTGGCTCTACAGGGAATATCGTGAACTTGTTCAAGATCGAATCTATATTTTAAATAAAGGGTATTATACAAGTACTGAATTTAAAAATACTCGTACTTTTCAAATGAATGATTGTACAGAAGGTATTAAAAAAGTTGTAGAGATGACTGGGGGAAGTAGAGTTTTTGGAATAAATGATCCAGATTTATCTTTTGATCGATTAATGGCTTCGGATCTTTATCTTACTCCTCTATCTTCTGATCAGATAACTTATAGAACTATTCAATGGTCCTTTTGGGATCTTGCACGTAGTTTTAATTTAGTAGATATTAATCATGATTTTAATCCAAATACTCATAGACTTATTATTACTGGTAGAACCCCAGTCGAAAGTTTATTTATATTAGCTATGGATCATATACCGGTAGAAGATGCTTATGAAGATACTATTGTAATAGAATGGATGATTGCTAAATGTAAAATTTCATTAGCTAGAATACTTGGAGCATTTAATTATAGTTTATTAGGTAATATTACTATTAATTATCAAATGTGGAAAGAAGAAGGAGACTCAAAAATTCAAGAATTAACAGAAAAGATTAACGGGGAAAATGTTTGCGATTGGTTTATTATGTTCCCCTAAGCGATTGATTATTAAGTATTTAAGATTTAAAGTAATCAACAAAAATTAAAATATAAGTAGATTTTTTTTCTAAAGAAATATTTCGTATATTGAAAAATAATGAAGATAGTTAGAGAAAATATAAATTTCAAGAGAGGATTAGATCCTAAAATTGCCATGGGAATTGGATTAACAGAATTGATATATAAATGGATGATAAAAACTTTTGATGAAGAATGGTTTCCTAAATATAAAATTGATGAAAATGGTGAGATTATACTCTTTGATGCTTTTGAAATTCCAGATGGGGATTTAAGCCCTGGGTTTCCAACATATATCAGATTTAAAGATATTTTAGGAGGTATTCATCTTGATTTTTGTAAATTAAAATATTTAAGTGGACTTCCAGAAAAAACAAGATCGTATTTTTCCTGCGAAGGAAATGATTTAATGTCTCTTAATGGAGCTCCTAAATTTGTTAAAGGCGATTTTTTTTGTAGAGGTAATCCTGGTAAATTTACAAAAGATGATGTTAAAGCAGTTTCAAAAGTAGAAGGAAAAATTTATTCTGAAGATAATTTAGTAAATGAAAATAGTTAGAGAATACATAGAATTCGAAAGAACCGATGATACCTATCATAATTTAGATATTGGGAAAAAACATATGATAGAAAAATGGTTAAAAGACATAGGAATTGATGAGTATGATTATCAAATTAATGATGATTTAACTATAGATGTTTTTAAGGATGTTAATATTATAAATAAAGAATTAGAAGAATTACCCGAATTCATAAAATTTGGAGAAATTCATGGAGGTTTTTATGCTGGAGGAAATGATTGGCAGACTTTAAGAGGATTTCCAGATATTGTACATGAAGATTTACAAGTTAGATCCCCTTCAACATCTCCTATTTTTCGCCAAAATATACAGAGATTTAGTGAACAAGAAATTGAAAAATTAATAAAAGTTTATGGACAAATTTACCATTAAAGAAAAAATGATAGAATTTTACCCAAGTTGGGAAAAATATATACTAGAAGCAAAGCAAGAAGAAAAAAAAGTAGAACAAAGAAAAATTTCTATTCCAAAATCTCAGAAGATTGAAGACTATGGAATTGTTTATACTAAGGATGGTGATCCTATTGAAATGGGTCATTTAAAAAGAGAAATAGAAAGTGCCAAAACAGCAATCGTTTCTCAATCTCCTCTTTTTGCTCCTTATGTTCATCATTTTGTTCCAATATATACATGGCTTGTTCCTACAATGGCTACTGATGGAACTCGTGTTTTTATAAATCCCGCTTTTGCTAATAAACTTACATGGAATCAAAAAATCTTTGTTCTTATTCATGAAATAATGCACTGCGTTCTTTTACATATGGAAAGAATTAAAGGAAGAGATGCAAAAATATTTAATATTGCAGGAGATTTTGAAATTAATACTATTATTGTAGATACTCTTAGTGATAGGGGTTTTACTGAAGCTTTTATGGAGGAATTAGGAGGTCTTTATGATAAAAAATATCTTAATTTACCTGTAGAAAATATTTATGAAGATATAAAGAAAAATATGCCTCCAATGTCTCCAAATCCAAATGCTCAAGGAAACCAAGGAAGTGGTCAAGGAGTAAAAGGACAACCAGGTCAAGGTGGAGGACAACCTGGAGAAGGAGAACCTGGAGAAGGACAACCTGGTGACGGAGTTGGAGGAGCTGGAGATCCTGGAAGTGAATCTGTTTACAGACAAATGGCGGATTCTGATCCAGCTGGTACAGGAGGAATTATATCCGAAGAGCAAGGTAAAAAAATTGCAAAAGAATCTGGATATGGCAAAGATGAAATAGGCCCTGATGAAAGCGCTAAAGATAAATGGAATGTTGAATCTGGAAAAATGCTGGATAAAATGGAAAAATCTAAACAATATGGATCTGGTAAAGGAAGTGCTCTCTTAAAAACACTTCAAAGCCTTCACAGAGGAGATGTTAATTGGAAAAGATTATTCCGAAAATATGTTGCAACAGCACTTTCTCCTGAAAAAATTTGGAAATTAGGAAGTAAAAAACACTTAGGAAAAGAATATATCAAAAGAGGGGAAAAACAAAAATATGATGCAATAAAAAAAATAGTAGTAATGGTCGATGTTTCTGGATCCATGTCTCAAAAAACTTTAGAAAAAATACTAGGAGAGATTAATGAAATTATTTTTGCAAAAAAAGTTAAAGAAATTGTTGTTGGTTTTTTCGATGATGGAGTTGATGAAAAAAGTGTTCAAACTATAAAAAGGCATGGAAATAGACCTTGGATACCTAAAAATGTTTCTGGCGGAGGTGGAACTTCATTTCAAAAACCATTAGATTGGATTCATGAAAATCTTAAAGATAGAATAACTCTTTGTGTATTCTTTACAGATGGCTATGCTCCAATGCCAACAAAACCAAGATATGCCAGCAAATTTATCTGGCTTGTTTATGATAATCCAGGTTTTGAAAAACCTTTTGGTAAAGTAATAAATTTAAGTGCTCAAGAATAGATAAATATAAAAAAAATGAAATATAATGGAAAAATTAGTTAATGAATCAATTCATGAATTTAGAGAAAATAAATTTTTAAACGAAGGAATTTTTGGAAAAACTTTAGAAACTTTAAAGGGCCTTTTTCAAAAAGTCGGAAAATTTTTCTTTAGAATAGTCAATGGTAAACCAGACCCTGGTGCTATTGTTCCTGTAAATATTGGAATTATGGATAAAAATAATATGCTAAATCCTGCAATTTCATATATTCCTAATGAAGCTGATTTAGTTTTAGAACCGGGACTTAGATCCTTAACCCCTGAGAGAGCTATTCAAAAATATGGGCCAGATAACGTTCATGAATCTATAAATTCACTAGATGAAGCTATTATTGCTTTAGAACATCCCGATAAAAATGTTCCTAATATTGATAAAAAATCTTTATATAGATGGATTCGTAGAGCAATAGACAATCCGGAAGAAGATTCTCTTATGATATGGGGAGCTCCTGGTATCGGAAAAACCCAAATTGTTAAAGCAGTTCTAAAAGCTAAAGGAGAAGGTAGAATGATTATAGCTCCTACAGCTCAGATGGCTCCAGATGATTGGACACTTCCTACAGTCTTTAAATCTGAGGAAACAGGAGAATTTCGAGCCATAGATATACCTAAAAGTTGGCTTCCAACTTATAAGCCTTCTGGAGATCCAGAAATTGATAAACAAAGAGATGAGGCGTGTAACGAAGGAGCAGGTGGGGTTATTTTTTTTGATGAACTCTCCAGAGCAACCCAATCTGTTCAGAATACATGTTTAAAAATTATTGATGAAAAAATAGTTGGAGACGATAAAATAGGTTCAAAATGGGCAATTATAGCAGCTTCAAACAGAAGTGAAGATGATCCAGATTCAGATATTAATTTTGGCAAAGCACTTGGTAATAGATTTACTCAAGTTAATTATGTTCCTACTTTTGAAGCTTGGAAAGAATGGGGTATTGATAAAATAGATTCAAGAATTCTTGATTTCCTTGAATTTAATCAAGAGCATTTTTATAATATGAGTGATGATCCAGAACAAAGTATTTTTGCTACTCCAAGAACTTGGCATAAAGCTTCAAAAGAAATTGCTCGATTAATGACAGATGCAGAAAGATATGGAGAAAAAATTACAAATAAAGATATAACTGAAGTAGTAGGTGCAACTGTTGGGGCAAATATTGCCCATGAATTTCAAGCATTCTTAAGATTACTTGACAGTTTTACTAAAGAAGATATTAGAAAAGTTCTCGAAGACCCGGATAAAGCTAGAATGCCTAAGAAAGCTGGTACTGGATTTAATCAGGCTGAAGCTAATGCTCTTATTTCATTAGTATGTACATCAACAAGAGGAAGGGATTTAAAAGTAAAAGAATTTACTAAT
>Ga0307380_10013527_pt1 | contig 10072 bp, 6 predicted proteins | sample UN3MG_FD_202239 | JGI IMG/M metagenome (GOLD analysis project Ga0307380, IMG submission 202239) | Soil microbial communities from Risofladan, Vaasa, Finland - UN-3 | ecosystem: Environmental > Terrestrial > Soil > Coastal area > Acid sulfate soil | place: Finland: Risofladan, Vaasa | collected...
GTCGGGTGGGGAGAGGGAGAGTATTGGGCCCGGCGAACAGGGATGATGAGCTGAGGCGGCAGCAGTCCCTCTAGGAGAAGTGCCGAGCATTGTCCAGTACAGATGCGAGCCACACATCACGTTCCCCCCTGCCGGCGCGAGCGGCAACGCGAATCACTGGTGGTGCGGAAGAGGTGATCGCGACGGATTGCAGCGGAGTCGGTGACAACACCAGAGAGGCGGGTGGGCATGTCTGAGAATACAGCCACCGGGAAGCCGCGCGTTCTCGTGCTCGGGCTCGACGGAGCCACCTTCGACCTCCTCGACTCATGGATGGATCGCGGCCTGATGCCGAACGTCCAGCGGCTCACCACGGAGGGATCGCGGGCGGTGCTCCGCTCGGTCATGCCCCCGGTGACGGCCCCCGCATGGACCTCGTTCGCTACGGGCGTCCGGCCGGGGAAGCACGGGGTGTTCGATTTCCGAAGGCGGCAGCCGGGTCAATTGGCGCGTCGGTTCATCTCTTCGCGGGATGTCAGGGCACCTGCGCTCTGGGATATCCTCGCGGACGCGGGTTTGCAGACCGGGCTCATCAACGTGCCCGTCACGTATCCCCTGTCCGAGCGCACATCTTTCGCCATCTCGGACATGCTGACACCCAGTACCGAAGTGCAGTTCACGAATCCGCCAACCCTGTATGAAGAGCTGCGGCCCGAGCTGGGCGAGTACATCATCGACGCTCCGCCCAACCACCTCAATGGGCGCAAGGCGATCGCTCCATTCCTGGACGCCCTCGAGACGTGCACGCGGCAGCGGACGAAGTACATCGTTCACTTGCTGAAGACACGGGAATGGGACTTCGCAATGGCTGTGTTCGTGGGCACCGACCGCCTGCAGCACGTCCTGTGGGACGTGCTCTCCGGCGCCTTCGAGATCTACCCGGCGACATCCGAATTGCGGGAATACAAGGCGCGGGCGGAGAGGTTCATGACGCTACTGGACGGCATGATCGGCGAAATACTTGCCGCCTGTCCAGAGGAGACCCATGTCTTCATAGTGTCGGATCATGGCTTCGGGCCGCTGCGGCGCAAGTTCAGGGTGAACAAGTGGCTGGCACAGCAGGGGCTGCTCACTCCCTCGCGGCGGCGGGGCCGGCTGGGTCGATTGGTGGCGTCGGCGGACGTGCTGCGACTGCGGCACCTCGCGGCGCGGATGCTATCTCGCGGCAAGACGCCAGGGTCCATTCCGTTCTGGCGCTGGATCAACTGGCCCAAGACGAAAGCCTACGCGGCGTCCATCACGGAGCTGGGTATCTACGTGAACCTGCAGGGAAGGGAGCCGGATGGAATCGTCGCTCCCGGCGATGAATACGAGCGCGTGCGCGACCAAGTGCTCGAGGGACTCAGGGAGTTGCGCCATCCGGAGGATGGAAGGCCGCTGCTCACCATGGCCGGCCGGCGGGAGGAGCTGTTCGAGGGTCCGCACCTGGAAGAGGCGCCCGATATCGTCTACACGCTTGAGGATGGTGCGTGTACGGCTGACTTACGCCTGGAGGGACCCCTGTTCGAGCGGGCCTCCTGGCGCAGTGGGACGGGGATGCACCGGTTCGGAGGCGTGTTGATTGCCTCCGGCCCCAGCATCCAGAAGGCGCAGAGGCTGCCCGAAGTGGAGATCATAGACGTTGCTCCGACGATCCTAAGTCTGTTTCAGATGCCCCTACCGTACGATATGGAAGGGCAAATTGCGGAGTCTCTGCTCACGGAGGAGGCACGGCGCGCGGCGACCCAGGGCAGGGGGGAGGGCCCTCCCCCACCTTCGTCCCGAAGCGCGCAGGGGGAGCAGCCCGGAGAGGATAGCCCATACTCGGAAGAGGACGCCCGCCAGGTGGAGGAGCGCCTGAGGGGACTGGGGTACCTCTGAGTCCCACGCTCCGCCACGTCGGGCGAGCGCGCTGCGGCCTCTCCCCTGAGGAAGGTGTCGCCGGTCCGCGAGTGGAACCATCGCTACTCATACGGGGCTTTCCGCGCTGTGCTGCGCCGGCGTCGTGTCGCTCAGCCGTCGTTCCGCACCACTTCCGAACTCGCGAAGAGTCCAAAGACCGCTAGGTTCCGAACGAAGTTTGGAGAGTGCAACGATGGGCAGAGCCCGGAATGGCTTCGCATTAGTCGCGCGGCGGGTCGTACTCGTATGCTCCGTGCTTCTGCTTGTTTCTGCGGGATGTGCTTTCTGTGCTGAGGAGCAAGTACCGGCCGCGCCTGTGGATTCGGCGCCGCCGTCGCAAGTCGCTCCCGCGTCAGTCGCCCCCCTCCCCGTTCCTGCCGCACCGGTGATCCCCCCCGCGTCGGAGAGCGCCAGATTCGTCTTCGGAGAGTACCGCATTCAGCCCGGCGACAGGCTGCATATGTCGGTCTGGGGAGAGCCCAGCCTCACCACCGAGGCCATGGTGATGACCCAGGGGCGGGTGCCCTTCCCGTTGCTGGGCGAGCTGTCGGCGGGAGACAGGACGGTGTCGGAGCTGACCGAAGACGTCCGAAAGGGGTACCTGCGCTACTACAAGGACCCCCGGGTTTCGCTCTTCGTCACGCCCGCGGTATGGCCGAGCGTGTACGTGCAGGGCAACGTGAGGGATCCCGGGCCGGTGGACTACTCTCCCGGGCGACGGCTGTTAGATTACGTCGGCATGGCCGCGGGCTTCGGGGCGGACGCGGATCTCTCGAGGATCAGTATCGTATCGCGGGAAAGCGACGTCACGTCGACAACGACGATGGACATGAGTGCAGTCTCGTTCGAGAGCGAGAGCGTGCCGAATCCGGAATTGAAGCCCGGCGACACGATCTGGGTCGGCAGAGCGCTTCCGGTCTCCGTGCTGGGGGCGGTCAACAGGCCCGGCGCCGTCGATTACCGCTACGGACTGCGGCTTAGTGACTACGTGGGAATGGCGGGAGGGCCAACGAATCGGGCCGAGTTCGGCGCCGTTTCGGTGAAGCATACGAGCCCGAACGGCACGAGCGCTGTAACGCAGGTCGACCTGATGGCAGCCCTGGCGCAGCCTGAGGACCCGGAGGTGAACCGGGTGCTGGCGCCTGGCGATACAGTGACCGTGCCAGAGCGTTTTGTTGCCGGGACGCTCGAGTGGAGCGAGATTCTGCGTACGCTTGCAGGCGTCATAATCTGGCGGTAGGAAGACCTCCGGTCCCTCGGGAGACGTGCCCGGCCGCGGCCCGTGACGGTGAAGCGGAGAGATGTTTGCCGGGATGGGACTGATAGGGGGAGCCTACCTGCCCTGAAGTGGGAACATGGCTACTGAACCCAAGAGCATTCGAGAGCTGAGCCCCAGAGACCACGTGCGCCGAGTGCTGCGGACGCTCGCCAAGCGGCGCAGACTGGCTGTGAAGACGGCGATTCTGGTATTGGTCGCGATCATCGCCGCGACTCTCCTGATGACACCGAAGTACAAGTCATCCGCCAGCCTCTACATCCGCATGGAGCAGCCGGCGATCAATCCGCTCGGCCAGGATGGCGGGAATTCATCCAGGGTGGGCATGGTGAGTCCTCTCGCCGTCCTGAACAGCTACGTGGAGACGCTGATCAGCCGCACGACGGCCGAACGCGTGGTGCTCGATCTCGAATTGGACAAGCTGCCCCCTTCCCCGGCGCTTCGCGATCGCTTCAAGCGCGCTGTTACCGGAGCGATATCCGGCGTGCTGTCCTTCGTTACGCGCTCAATGGCCGGCGGCGTTCAGGAGGCGCCGGAGGACAAGTACCGAGAGACGGTTGACGAGCTCCAAACGCTCGTGTCGGCAGAGATCGATCAGGATACGGAGTTGATCCTGTTGACGGCGTTGCACCCCGATCGCAAGCTGTCGCAAAAGATATGTCAGAAGATGGCGGACACCCTGGTGCTCAGGGCGACGACGATGACTCGGGGCGACGCGGAGAGCGCTCACGAAGCGGTCGTGGCGGCGCTGCCAAAGGCGGCGGGCCGCCTGGCGGAGGCCGAGCGTGTCCTGTCGGATTTCAAGCGTGAGAATGGCATCGTGACGTTGACCGACGAGCAGCGACGTCAGATAGAGCAACTCGGCAATCTCGAGATGCAGCACCTGCAGGCGAAGGCCGCCCTGGAAGAGACCGAGGCCCGATTGGCGACCGTCCAGGAGTCGCTCGCCAGTCATGGCGAGCCGGTAACACTGGCTAAGGTGCTCACCGAGAGCCCTGAGGTGCGACAGATACAGACCGACCTCTACCAGAGAGAGCAGCAGTTGGCCGCCCTCCTGTCGACACATACGGAGGAGCATCCGGAGGTTATCCGGATCAGGTCACAGATCGATGCCGGGCGGCGGCGGCTGACGCAGGAACTCCAGCGTGTGGCCGTTTCCGAGACGCAGGGGATGTCGCCGGAGTACGAAACGCTGGCTCAGCTGCTCGTGTCGCTGGAGGGCGACCGGATGGGCATGAGGGCCCGGGAAGAGGCGGTGGCGCGACTCCTCAAGGACTCGCGGGAGCAACTCGCCCTGCTGCCGGCGAAGGAGCGGCGCCTGCAGGAGTTGGCCCGATCCCAGCAGGCGGCGGTCAAGAGTTATACGCAGTTGATCGAGCGGGCGGACCAACTCCGCCTGGCCAGCCAGATGAGCGGCCCGCCCATCGCCATTACAGTGATCGATCCGCCACGCCTGCCCAAGGGGATCGCGGATATCGGCTCGCCGCCCTATCTCGTCGTCCTGATTCTGGGCCCGATCCTCTCCGTGATGATAGGACTGACGACGGCCTTCGTCGCTGAGTACTTCGACAATACGCTCGGGACCCCAGAGGAGGCAGCTGACCATCTCACACTGCCGGTGCTCGTCTCTAACTCGGACAGCGATGAGGCATTCGCGCGGCTTCGCGACGAGATCTGGGTCCGGTGTGACGGAAGCTTCCCAGGGATTATCCTGACAGCGAGCGCCCGCAAGAGCGAAGGCCGGACATTTGTCGTCGCCGGTCTGACGCGCGCCCTTGCCGAGGTATTGCCGAAGGGAGCAGTCCTGGCGGTGGACGCGGACCTTCGTTCGCCGAACCTGCACGAGTCGTTCCACGCCGACATCTCCCCTGGCCTGAGCGACGTGCTGGCCGGCGACGCGGACCTGGATGCTTCCATCAAGATGACGGACGGGGAGAGTATCGCTCTCCTTCCGGCGGGCGATCCCTCCCGAAATGCCTGCATGCTCGTCGCCTCGGACGCCATGAAGCAGCTCGTGTCAGACCTCAGGAAGCGCGCCTCGGTGGTGGTCTTGGATTCTCCACCGATGGAGAGCGGCCCGGAGGTGCAGGCGCTGGCGGCGATGGTGGATCAGGTCCTGCTCGTGGTGCGCGCTGACAGCACGGACTTGAGCGACGCCCGGAACGCTTGTGAGTCCCTTCGGCGTGTGGGTAGCGACCGCGTGATGGGTGTCGTGCTCAACGACGCCGGGTTCCACTGAGATCACCCGCGCGCCGGTGGCTCGCGATTGACGACCCCTGTTCTCCCGTCGAGTACCGGCCTACGGGCCGGGGACGGCCTCGACGAAGACGGGATCCGCGGTCAGCCGCAGATTGAGCGACCCCGCTGGGGTTGTGCGCTGCTCCTCGCGCCCATCAACACCTGTGACTCGGACCCGAGTTGTCCCCGTCTGAAGCGCGATATGGCAGCCCTGATCGGCCCACAGTACCCAGAGGACGCGACTTCCCTTCTCGAACCGCAGGCCGTAGCCCCCGGGGATGTCGAGGGAAGAGCTGGGCGGCAGATCGGCGAGTTTGCGCACGCTGAGCTGATAGGCGCGGAATGCGGGCTTGAGACGTCCCCCGACCGCGGTGAGCCCCATGCGATGGAAGCGGTCCCCCTGGTTCGCCATCTCTGTCAAGCCGAGCCAGAAGACCTTATCTACTCCGCTTGCCAGGGCGAGGGAAACCCGCTTGATCACTTCCTGCGCCTGAACCGATTCATCGTGTGGCGCAACGAGCGGATCCGGGCCGCCGACTTCGGTCGCCCAGATGGGCTTCTCGTAGCCATACTCTTCCATCTTGCCCCGAAGCCATTCAACCCGCATGGGGATGGTCTCGTAGCGGTGGTAGAGGTGTAGGTCTACGACATCGAAGTAGGCCTGGCCGTGCTTGAGCACGTCATCCATGAACTCCTGATTGCGGCGAAGACGAGAGGCGACCCCGGGCGCTGCACGGCCCTTGTCGGAGCCCAGCTCTCGGGCTATCTCCGCCTCGCTGGCGCCGCGGGAAGCGAACGTCGCCACCGTGGAAGATTGGCTGGTAAAACCTCCGAGGGCGACCTGCGCCGACGGGTCCGCCGCGCGCACCGCTTGGTGCGCTGTTCGAAGCAGGGCGAGGTAGTCCTCAGAGGTCCCGTGCCACCAGCTCTGCCCCTCCATCTCATTCTCGATCTGCCAGCAACTCACAGTCCCCGCGCCACGAGTCGCCATCCCATAGACGAAGTCGTAGTAGGCGTCGAGATCTCGAGGCGGCACGGTCGCCTTCTCGCTCACCTTGCCCGTTGTCCTGCGACCAGCCCACTGACTCTTTGCCCGCAGAGTCACCATCACGTGCAGGCCCGGCCTGGTGCGTGTCTGAGATGACACCGCGCCTGATACTTCCTTCCAGTTGTAGGAGCCCGAGCGCGGCTCTATCTGCGACCAGTTGACGGGGATCCGTATCCATCCCACCGCCAGTTCATCCAGCAGCCGGGTCGCCGCGTCGCCGCTCGTGCGGCCGACGACTCCGAAGCGATCATATCGCTCGCTGATGGCGGACACGACCCGAGGGCTCTGGGATCCAGAGGGCACCCGAGGTCGGCCCTCTTTGCAGCTCACGAACGACGCCGCAACGAGTGCGAGCGCTGCGACCAGCAGCCTGGAACGTTTCACCGTGATGCCTCCAACGCGAAGTCGGGCACGAGAGTAGCTATCACGTACTGCCTGTTGTTTGACCCATCACTCGGCCATTCAGCGCACCTGATTTACGGCTCCAGGGGAGCGGATTTGGCGCTCTTAGCCAGGGGCCGGCGCCTGAAGTGACGGCCCTGAGGGGTCTCCGTCATCCTCGCTGGCCGGCGGCCCGAGGCTCTGCTCGCGCGTCACGCGTGCCACCACAACCGACAGCGCCATCAGCATCCATAGGGGCTGGTCGTGGAGCGTGTTGCACGTGGCGGCGAAGGTGGCATACCCTACGAATGCCGCGAAGAGGCCGACGACGATGCCGCGCCATGCTTCGTCCTTCGTCCGGCTGGCAGCCCTCGCGTAGGTTAGCGCCACCACGGTTACCAGGGACAGGATAGAGAGGAGGCCGAACAGCCCGCACTCCGCCCACATTTGAAGATAGATGTTGTGGCAGTAGTACCGGGCCATGAGCGCCGGCGATATCCGATACCACGAGTAGAGCGAGAAGAAGTTGTCTGTCCCGACACCCGTGATGGGATGATCCTTCACCATTTGGAGCGCCATCTGCCAGTAGCCCCAACGCTGATCCTGTTTGAGCGCGTCCAAGGAGATTCCGCCTCGGAACTGCGGCACGAACTGATCGGCTACTGGGAAAACGATGATGGCGACGATGGCGATGAGCGCCAACACGAACCACCGCGCGCGAATCCGCGACAGCACGAGCAGCATGAGTGTCGCCACGGCGAGACCCATAAGGCCGCCCCGGGATCCGGTTTGAACGGCGTTGTAGAGGACCAGAACCGCCAGTCCGGCGAGGCCGACGCGCAGGTGCCACCGCCGAGTCGCCATGGCGCACCCGCCTACGAGGCCGAAGAGGACGGCCATGTAGCCACCCATGAAGTTGTAGTCGATGAAGACTGTGATAATGCGGAGAGCAAGGGGCGAACCGCCCGTGGTGAGAGACGACCCCGCAAGCCCCGGCGGCAGGCTGCGATCTTGCCCCAGCAAATGCCAGAGGTACTGATGGGTGAGGGACTCCCAGACACCGAGCAGACAGACGACCAGGCCGGTCAGCAGGAGGAAGCCAACCGCGATCTCCACCTGACGCCGGGTCCGCACGAGCGCGACGATCAATATGTACATGCCGAAGAGGCCGAAGAGCCGCAGGAGGCTGAGGAGACTGCGTCGCAGATCCCACACGTTGAGTAGGGAGACGATATTGACGAGCAGGAACAGGAGGATTAGGACAGTGACGGGACTCTCGGTCCATACCGCAGCCAGCCTGCGATCTTTCCTGACCAGACCGCTCGCAACCCAGCCGATGGCGAGCGCGAGCACGAAGAACTTCGTCAGGTCGAGAGTGCCCGTGTCGTTCAGCCACATCAGCCGGCCCAGAGGAACGATGAGGAAGAGGCACAGTGCCGTCCATTCCAGTCGCCGAGCGGCGAGGAATGACAAGAGCGCCACCGCCCAAACGGCAATCGCCGCCACAGGAGAGAGGGCGAAAACCATTCCGTATAGCAGCGTAAACCCCGCGAGCAGCAGCCATAGCGCGATGCGCCATGGCAGGGCCGCTTCGGTAATCTGGCGCTCCCTAAAGCCCACCTATCTTCCCTCTCGCCGGCGGCGTCGGATTCTGACCCGCCGTGCCGTCACCAACGCGTAGACATTATAGCGTCCCGAGACGTATGTCCGAAGAGCGAGTTCGGCCGCCTCCGCATCCTCGCTTCGGATCCGGTCGCAGTTGAACCTGCCAAGGGTGAAGAGTCCGCTCCCAGGCGCATTGATAATTGGGGTCATGGTCCAAGCGGAAGCGAGCCCCGTCTCGGCGGCGATGGCGACACAGCGCTCGTCGAACTCGCCATAAGGGTAGGCGAAGCTCGTGACCTGACGAGCCAGCCTATCTTCTAGCATGCGCCGCCCAGCGGCAATCTCCTCTCGTATCCCGTCCGACGCCAGCCCCGGAAGATGGGCGTGTGAGACAGTGTGTCCGCCGATTTCCCATCCCTCGCCGAGCAGCAGCCCGAGATCATCCCACGACATCATCTCCACGGCGGGGATGTCGGGCGCACGATCCCATCCGCACCGTCCACCGACATACCCGGCCGCGCAAAAGACGGTGGCATTGAAGCCGACCTCCGAGAGGGCAGGCAAGGCTGTGTCCAGCACCGAGCGAAACCCATCGTCGAAGGTCAGGACTACGCCTCGGGGCGCGGGCTCGGTCCCTCGGACGAGTGCGGCGGCGGCTTCGCTCGCGGTCAAGGACTGGTAGCCCGAGGATGCCAGCCACTCGACCTGTCTCCGGAAGTTCTGCTCGGGGAAGGATATGGCGGATCCGGAGTCGTCAATCGAGTGGTAGGTGAGCGCCAGGATCTCACCCGGCCGGGCTCTCCGGGGGAACCGCAACAGACTCCGCAGCAGCCACTTCCTGACCGCACGCTTCATCGGCCATCGCTCCGGCTTCTATCGGCCTCTGACGGCACGCGCTCGCGCTTCTCCTCGGACGCCGGTGCGGGATAGGGATTCCGTTGCCTCCCTGGCGTTCTTTTCGCCAGGAGCTGACCGAGCGTCCACACCGTCGGCACCAAGTCGTCCCAGGCGAGCACGGAGTGGTGTAGCTCACCCCGGAGCCTCAGCATACTTCGCACGAGGCCGATGCCGTTCTCCCGCCGGGCCGTCACCGCGGATCTGAGGTAGGACCGCAGCTGCACCCACTTGACGCCAGGTCGGTAGTCGTCCGTATCCTCTAGATCCGCGCCCTGCGAGTCCCGGTAGTAGAGCCACGCCATATCGGGTCCGCAGATGGCGGCGAGCGAATCGCCCTGACCCCACCGCGGGTTGAGATCGAGCAGCTTCCAACGACCGTCGCGCGCGTCCTTCTTGAATTCCAGTCCGGCGATCCCGATATGCCCGACGGCTCGAAGGAAGTCACTCGTCGCTTTGGCCAGCTGCTCCTCGCGAACGCTCTCTATCAGACACCCAATCCCTCGTCCCGGTGGCCGCATGAGGATCTTCCGGTGCACAAACCGCGCGCGAGCCTCGCCGCTCCTGTCCACGTAGCAGACCACGTAGTAATGGTTGGTGTCGGGGCCTGGGACCAGCTCCTCCAACACGTGCCGCGCCGCGAAGGGGCGCGCTTGCCCGTAGGCGAGAGCCAAAGACCGGGCGTCATGCGCGCATGCGATCTTCCGGGC
>Ga0307380_10013530_pt1 | contig 10070 bp, 10 predicted proteins | sample UN3MG_FD_202239 | JGI IMG/M metagenome (GOLD analysis project Ga0307380, IMG submission 202239) | Soil microbial communities from Risofladan, Vaasa, Finland - UN-3 | ecosystem: Environmental > Terrestrial > Soil > Coastal area > Acid sulfate soil | place: Finland: Risofladan, Vaasa | collected...
TCCTCCCTCCCTTATTTTGATAACTTGTCCATAGTCAACACATGTCTCTGCATAATACTCAGGAATAGTATTTGTATAGTCATCATGTCCATCAGAAAATATTTCAATTTTCTTATCTGGAAAAGGCAATTGTATTCTATCGAAAACTTTCTCAAATAATTTTTCACATGTTTTTTTTGTTCGTTTCCCAATCTCATAAGCAACTATGAGATACGAACCTCTCGTTATGAAAGTGAATATCCAGGCATCACCTTCGATATCTGAATTAGGGCTTCCGGGCTCAACGTTTTTTTGTTTTTTTTTACGAATGTCCACATTTCATCAACTTCAAATTGTCCAAGTTCTACATCATGAAGAAGAATAGAATTTACTAGCTCAGCATGCAAGGCAAGATCTTCAATCAGATTTCCTATTGTATCCCTGTGGTGGCCTGTTATTCGTTCAATCGATCTGATACCATTTTTCTCCACAAGGTGTTTGCAGATGTTGATTATCTCAGATTTCGAAAGATGTTTATGATATAATGGAGTTCCCTTCGTCTCCATGAAAAAGGTCTTGCAATGATGACAATAATATCTTTGATGACCTGTGCTGTACTTACCACGTTTGATTATATCTTTCCCTTCTTCTTTTAGATAATACTTGCATTTCTCATTCTGGCATATTACTTTGATTTCTCCACGGGGTCGAACCATATTTATCACAAATAAGGTATATGATTCTAAAGCATATTAAGTATCGTAATTTAGGACATTGCCAAAGATTGATTACCAAGATCATATATTCTCAGAATAAAACCAACAAGAATTATAAAAAATATATAAGGATGATTTTTGAAAATATATTTTATCTGAATACAACCACCCATTAAAATCATGCTCTAAATAACACAAATCTTATATAAGATTCAAAAAACAAATTCATCCTCACATTTAAATATATGTCAAACTCTATATATTTTCAAATTTATTTCTAATTTCCTTTTTTTTAATATGGAATGCAGGTGATCCAAAATTACTTAACGAGTATTAATTAATAATAAAAAATATTGAGGATGTTTTTCATCAAAACCCTGGTTTCTTTCTTCTTACATAGATTGCAATCAATATTCCCAATATTCCTATTATAACCTCAAAACCAGGTATAGCCTTATCTTCAATGCTTTCTTCAGTTTGTTCCATCCCTTCAGAACCCGCCTGACTCGAAACTGAAAAGTCAGGTTCGAATTTTTTATTTGATTCAATGCTTTCATTTTTTTCATCGGGAAGGAGACCAAGTCTGATCAATTTATTTCTATTGCTTGAAGATGATTTCTCTCTCTCTCTCTCTCTCTCGCTCTCTTTCTCTCTCGAAATTATGTCAAACGAATAGCTTTGGGACGCTGAGAAAGATGGTTTATCTGAATTACCAGTTTCCACACTGATCTCGGCAGTACCTGAATATGTATCTGACTCAAGGTCACCTATCTTAATTTCATAGATTAATTCTGATGCCAAATTACCGTTTTCATATCCATATCCGTAACCATATCCGTAACCATATCCGTAACCATATTCATAACCAAAATTATATCCGCTATCAAAATTATATCCATAACCATAACCGAGTCCTGGATTTTGATCATAACCATAGCCATAGCCATAACCATAAAAAGCAGAACTTATCCTAGTAACATCATATCCGGTGTCACCACTAATTATCGTTCCGTCAGGTCTAAAAGATAGATCACCCTTGGGAAGTCCTGTAATATTTATATTTTGTATTGGAATTAAATCATTTGTCTTAAACTGAATTTCCACTGTGAAGTCGACTGTTTGATCATCATAATATTGTCCGCTTGGCGTTGACATTTTAATTTTAACGGCACTTGCCGGCCCTGTAAATATTAATATTAATACAATGATCAAAGTCGTAGAAATATTTACTAGACTCCTCTTATTCATGATAGATACACCCCTATATAACCCCATTATTGATTTACTAGTAATTATTTGTGTAAATATTATCCTATAAATACATATTCTATTTTATATTAATTATAATTGCGCAAAATTATACAATTATTATTATATAATGAAATTCTTCCCGAAGGGTCACTGACTATTCTTATTCGATAAGTATCAATTCACAATAATTGTTTTTTCCCTATGATACCATAATCTCATTAATCTGTGAAATTTCAGCATCGGTCTTAAACCCTGTTCCTGAAAAATGCGTACGAGAAGCATGAAAACCTTCAGCTTTCAGAGTCTTAATCAGATCATCAATAGGCCCCGGAGAGACCTTCAGTTTCTTGGACAGCCAATGCTGATCATAATAAGTAGGTACATTTATCTCATCACGGCAGAAGGATACAATCTTACAAGCCTGTTCCAACATAGCGGGTTTTCTGTTCTCCAATTCATCCAGTACCTTCTGACAAAAATCAGGTTCCTGGATATGTCCCAGCCACAGTGGTCCCCCCACCTTCAGGCTCTTTCCACAATGAGGACATTGTGAGCCCAGCAGAGGAGTCTGACCATGCTTCCATGACCTGAAACCGCATTCGAAACAGTGAGCCAGAAATCCCATCTCTCGCATGGCCCTGTCAGCTGCCGGGACACCCCGGACAATGTCCACATACACCCTTACATAATGCCGGGTAGCATGGGTAAGCAGCACATTCATACCTTTGTCCCTGCGCGCCAGTGCTCTGGTGATAGCACCCAATAGAACGCGTGCTCCCATCTCCCTGTGATATTCGGTATTTAATGGTAATGCTGCATACTTTCTGATCCCTGATTTTAAGTGGGCACCGCATAACGGTGCTGTATCAGTAGCAGTGACACACAAAAGACCCCGCGCGGACCTTGCAGCAGCATCCAGAAACGGCGCAGGGGAGCCAAATGGGTCAATATCAACCACATCAAATGATTCCTGATGCAGCAAGGTATTGGCATTCTGGTGTGAGGTGGTGCACTGATCTTCCAACCCGTTCAGTTTAATATTATCATTAATTAATTGATATGCATCCTCATTCCAATCATTGAGATGACATCTCAATCCGACCTCAAAAGCAATCCTTACACCCCTGATGCCTGTGGCTGCCATGACATCAACGTAGGATAATCTTTCTAAATCAGCTTCTTTTTGCTTGATAAATCCAGAAATTGACGCTACTGTAATATCCCGATTCAATTCCATTTCAGGATTGTAAAAAACAGCTGCAGATGATGGAGGGAACGTTGATAAATCATCTGGAAGGGGAATCTGGATCTGGACATCCCCTTCACAGATGATTTTGGTCTTCATTATATTCTATACCACGGTAAGAGTCCATTTTTTGGCATCTGCTGGTTGAACATAGAAAGTGTATGTGCCGGTTTCTGTAAATGTGTAGTTTACTGTTCTCATATAATTAAGAGTAGGATCCTCTTCCCACAGATTATCTTCGCTTATAAGCACAAATTTTCTTTTCAATGTATCAAAATTTCTAAATGTAAGTGTCTCTCCCACATTTATTTCCATACCCCCAGCAGGTAATATCTGATAGGCCGAAAGCCTGGCAATATTGAGAACTTCAATTCCTTCTGTAGCTGTTGCAGTAGGTTCCTCAGTTGGTTCTACTGTTGGTTCTACTGTTGGTTGTTCTGTGGGTGCTTGTGTTGGAGTCGCAGTAGGTGTTTCATCTACAGTAGAACCATTATCTGCACATCCAGCTGCAAATATAGATATTGTTAATAATGCTATAACAAAGATTATTGAAAAAATGCTTTTAGATTTCATTATATTTCCACCTCATAAAATCAATATTTTACTAAATAGTTCTTCTTCTTAGCTAATAATATTATCGCAACCATTTGGAAATGATGTTTGCCATGAAATCAGGATTATTAGCAAAGTCCCTGCCAATTACAGTTTCCCTGATAATGTCGACTTTATAAAAATTCCGATCTTACAGTCGTAAATACCGGGCCGCGGATATCTATTTTCTTATTATTGCCTGTAATATTCCGCTGCGCAATGGGGTCCAATATAATATTCATCTCAGAGGGCACTTTCACGATTCTCACCCGCGTCAGGGTATTTTCCCCACCAGAGTTTTCAATTTCTGATGCGACCAAAGCTGCAAAAGCATCAATATACCTCAGATTTGCATTTGTACCATTATTAAATTGCTTTTCATATTTCGGTGAATCTGGCAGGCCCAGCACATCTCCATCTAATACAATAACACTGTTAAGTGCAGCTGGTCCGCACAATTTAGTATTATCCTCTGGTTCAGTAACCCAGACGTTAACATCCTTGCCGCTGACTTTACCGCTCCATGCCAGGAATTCACATGGACTGGGTTCACTGCCCTTTTCTTCACATACCTTAACTATAGCCCTTTGAATATCCCATCCTTCTGATGTTACCGGAGCCTTATCTACAGATATCATGCCAGCCAGTTCCTCATCAGACATCTTCCATCCGTCTTCATATACCGGGAATTGGGGGTACGTAAGGGCCCGGACATCATTGGAATTATGCAGGATCATAGCAAGACGCTCTACTCCTAACCCCAGGTTCATTACCGGATAAGGGATGTCGTATTGCGACAGGGCAGATGGTGAATAGATACCAAAAGTAGCTACTTCGACCCAACCGTCACTGTATTTAGTGCTGCTGCCTACCAACCCTGGATGGTAGGCGAATACTTCGATCTGGGTATCAGGCACATAGTATTTGCTACGCTTCTCATCGGGCCTGAACCTGAATTTTTCAAACCCGAACTGGGTCAGTAATCCTGCAGCGACTGCCTTTCCGTGTTCTACCGTAACTTCAGGGTCCATGATAACACAGGATGCTGAGAAATATGTCATTAACCGGGTTGGGTCTTCCTGCTGTTCACGCCTGAAGCACCTATCAACACTGAACAGATGAATTGGTGGTTTTGCCCGCTCTGCCATGGCACCAAGGGTAATGAACCAGCCCGATGTCATATGGCTTCGAAGGGTCCTATTCGAACTAATGGGAGTGAGTGCTTTGAATTCAGGAAAAACATGGTCGATCATTACTGCGACCTTTGAATCCGGTACATCCAGTTTATGTGAGATCTCAGGTACCAGATCATCTCCCTCTATTCCGCCTTTTTTATATGAATGAAGTATCTGGCGTATGATCTCGATACCTGCATCGTCTACAGGGATGATCTCTTTTATCTTAGTGATCTTTTCATCAGATATTCCAACATTCGGTCTGGGCAAACCTGCAAGATAGAAACAGCGATCCAGTACAGCCAGCGCCTCATAACCAAATTGTTTGTGTGTCTCTTTATCATCCACGATCAAGGGATTGGCCATTTCTTCGAATCCTAACCTAAGGTACGCTTCCCGTAATTTCTGGATCGTATCATATATAGGATGGGGTTTGCCAAAACCCAATTTAAATCTGGGATATTGGGTGTGGATGTTCGGTGCTGTAATGTACTCTTTTCCCTGGTTCCAGGCAGTATCAAAATCCTCTTTGGCTGCCTTTTTAATTTTTTCCGGATCAAATCTCATAATAAACGTACCCTTTGGAGAAACAAATGTCAGCTAAATTACATCAATCTTATCATTATTATTCCAATTTGTTTTCAAGTCTTGTCATGGATTCGTTCAGTCTGTTATTTCCAACAGCTATAGTCAAATCTCCTCTTGTCCTCTCTACAAGACTTCGTGCCACATCCCCTTTATGCCTTAATCCCTTGGATAATGCATCAGGGAAATCAAATAAGATTATTGTTGAAAATATATCGTCCATTATTTCCAGATATTTTTCCCCATCATAGGGTTTATCCTTTCTGATCAGATCAAGAATAATGCGTCTGAGTTCTCCTACGACATCTCCTAAACCTAAAAGGAATGCAGAATCTTCCACATTCAGTTCAATAGGTTCCGGGATCCTATTTTCAGTTAAAATGTGATATATAATAGCAGCTTCAGCATATTCGGTCTGGGCATTCTCAACAAATCCTGCATGAAAAATATCTGGATGGACCTTTAGCAATGATCTGATATCATTATTCAATTTTGAGACTTCTTCTATTAACTGTTCGGCCTCATTATATTGTTCCCTGTGGATGGATTTTATTGCCCTTCCGCTGAGTCTTATAATATTTCTGGAAAGTCTTAATGATTTCTCTCTGGCCTCGTCTTTATCTTCAAAATTGTCAAAAAGTCTTGATCCTATTTCGGAAAGCATAGCTGTTATTCTGGTTATATGATAAAAAAGGTTTACTAATATAAACTACAAGGATAAATGTAATCGGAAATTTGAGTAATCCCAAATTGATTTTAAACAGGATGGCCAGAAGCGAAAGTGATGTGATATATTGCACGACATTGATAATTTTGAATTAAAAAACTGGATTGTGGAATTGAGACGTGAATTCCACAGGATACCTGAACTGAGCTTTTCTGAGGTAAAAACCCAACAAAAGATTCTGGAGATTTTGCAGCAGATCGGACTTAAAGGGAAAATTATTGCAAAGACAGGAATTATTGCATCAATAAATGGAACCAGTCCTGGCAGATCAATTGCTCTTCGTGCAGACATGGATGGGCTTGAAGTGACTGAAGAAACAACGCAATTGAATCAGGAGTATATCTCACAGATCCCGGGATTTATGCATTCATGTGGACACGATGGCCATATGGCAATTGTGTTAGGCACCGCCAGGTTACTTAATCAATGCAAAGAATCGTTCCCAGGTTCTGTAACATTAATATTCCAGCCAGGTGAGGAGCAGCCCCCCGGTGGTGCATTGGAAATCATTGCCGAAGGAGGGCTTGATGAAGTAGATGCAATTGTTGGTCATCACATCTTCAGCAGTATGAATTCCGGTGAGATTAGAGTCAAACCAGGTACCTTAATGGCGACTTCCAATATCATGACAATAAGGATCACAGGTAAAGGAGGCCATCATTTAGATCCCCAACTTTATATTGACCCCATATCTATTGCTTCAAAGTTCGTAGGCCTGATCCAGGATGAAATAAAAAAACAAATCCCAGATGATCGGTTTATTATCGGGTTTGGCAAGATCTCAGGAGGATCCCAGTTCAACAGGACACCTGACGAAGTAGAGATACTGGGAAGTTTTCGCACCTTTGATAAGAATGATACCAGGTACATTGAAGATATCATAAAACATACCCTTGAAAACATAATGCAGTCATATTCCAGAGAGGAATTTCCCGGACTGCCGAAATTTGAACTTGACATTTTACATGGCTATCCTGTACTCATCAATGAGCCCGTATTTTCAAATCAAGTCTTAAAAGTTCTAAAAAGAGGCTTTCCTGATGTGGATGATGATATTGATCCCTTTTTTGGAGCTGAAGATTTTGCTTATTATCTCCATAAGGTGCCAGGAGTATATATCGGGCTTGGAACCAGGAATGAGGATAAAGGAATTATTGAAGGGAACCATTCAAGCCGGTTCGATATCGATGAAGACATTTTATTAGTTGGTGCCAGGATGTTGGCAACAATTGCTATTGATTTCCTGAATAACCCTGAGGAATACCTTGCATGAAAATTACGAGATTTTCTGCAGACCGTAACAATGAGGTAAAGCAATTCGTACTGGGGGTACTTGCTGAGGAAGGATTCGGATATGATAATTTGAAGGATCTTGATCTGGATGATATCAATGGATATTATTTACAAAGCGGTGGCATGTTCTTTATCGGGATTCATGATGGTAAAATAATCGGAACCAGTGCTGTTTATCGAAAAAATGAGCACAAATGCGAGATAAAACGTATCTACATAAAGAAGGAGTTTAGGGGAATGGGTTATGGGAAGGAATTATTGTTACATGCTCTTGATTATGCAATGGATGAATGTCAAATAATTATGTTAAAAACAGATCGTTCACTGTTAAAGGCGATCAATATGTACCTGAAATACGGTTTTTCAATAATAAAAGAAGAAGACGATACCATATTCCTCCATTATGATGCATGATTAAGAAATCATTTCAAAAACCTTATATTCTTATCATACACACAAAAAATTGCGAATAATAATCAAAGGTGATAGGATGTTAAGTGTTAATGAAAAGGGACTTGAAATCGCAGAAGAAATGATGGATTGGGCTGAAGAGCTCAAGATCAAAGATGCGAAACTTGATAACGGAGCAATTGTTATTGATTGCGGTGTAAATGTAAGTGGGAGTTATGAAGCAGGATTAATGTTCACAGATATCTGTATGGGAGGACTGGGCAGTACCAGCATATCTGTCCATAAGGTTAGTGATATCCCTCTCGCTTTTATCGATGTAACTACAGACCACCCGGCTGTATCATGCCTTGGTGCACAAAAGGCGGGCTGGTCGATCAGTGTGGATAAGTACTTTGCAATGGGTTCAGGACCCGCGCGTGCACTTGCACGGAAACCAAAACATACCTTTGAGAGGATTAAATACCAGGATGAATCTGAATATGCAGTGATCGCCCTGGAATCCAGAGCATTGCCTGATAAAAAGGTTATGCAGTTGATAGCAGATGAATGCAATGTACCGGTTGAAAATACTATTGCACTTGTAGCACCTACTGCCAGCATTGTTGGCTCAGTACAGGTATCTGGAAGGGTTGTGGAGACTGGTATCTTCAAATTAAACGAACTGGGTTTTGATACTACACAGATCGAATGCGGATCAGGTACTGCACCCATTGCCCCTGTGGTTAAAGATGACCTGAAAGCTATGGGGTCAACGAACGACAGTGTGATCTATTATGGGTCGATAGTGCTTACAACCCGGGGATTCGATGAGGAACTGTTCAAAAAGGTCCCATCTTCTACTTCCTCTGATTATGGAAAACCGTTCTTTAAGACATTCAAGGACGCAGGGTACGATTTCTATAAGATCGATGCTAATATCTTTGCACCGGCAGAAGTTACAGTAAATGACCTGGATACAGGCAAGACCTACCATACCGGTCACCTGAATGCAGAGGTCATACTGGAATCTTACGGCATCAGCGGGATATAATCCCGCAATTTTCTCTTTTTATTCAGGATGACAGAACCTGTATTTTTTGGCGAGATATTCAATTCCATTCAGGGCGAAGGTATCTTTATCGGTATGCGCCAGGTTTTTGTCAGGTTCCTGGGCTGTCCATTGAACTGTGGTTACTGCGATACTCCCCGATCCAGGGAACCAATTGCAGATTTTTGCAGAATAGAATATATTCCAGGCTCTGGAGAGTTCAAGGATATTCCAAATCCTGTCAAATTAGACACCCTTGTTGAGATAATTAATGATGTGTGGTCTCCGGGTACAAGACATCTTGTACTGACCGGTGGTGAGCCGCTGATGCATGCTGATTTTATTGATGCCCTGTCAAGAGAAGTGGATTATCCGCTATACCTGGAGACGAATGGCTGCCTGCCTGATAAGGCAAGGGAAGTGCAGCACGTTATTGACGTAGCAGCATGTGATATCAAGCTGCCAGAGCATAACGCTTCTGATGATTATCGGTCGCTGCTGAAAGCTGAACTTGAGACATTAGGAGTGTTTTATGAAGCTGGTGCGGCCACATTTGCAAAGACCGTGGTCACGGATAAGACCTCTGATGATGATCTGAAGACTATTGCAAATAGCTTGTCCGAAATGGATACTACCATTCCCCTGATTCTCCAGCCCGTGACCGCCTGTCCAGGATTTGAGCCTCCTTCAACACAAAGGTTACTTGAACTATTGGATGTGGTGGGGGATTATCTCATAGATGTCAGAGCCATCCCCCAGGTGCATAAGATGATGGGGCATTTGTGATGTTGAAGTTGTTGAGACAACTACTAACGTCATAAGAGTGAGTGATTATTAGTGATGTAAATGCCTGTATCTGTAAAATTACCCAACGAGTTATACGGGAGGCTTGCCGAATACAGGTTGATGGATAAGAAGTTTCAGAATAAATATAACATGGATTTTGAGGAATTTAAATACAAAAGGATTGTTGAAGAATCTGTATGTTCTTTTGAAGTCGAAGAAGATTTCTGCGATTGGGACCTTGCTCTTGATGGGATTGAGACCATCAATAATGAATTCAAAAAGC
>Ga0307380_10013533_pt1 | contig 10070 bp, 14 predicted proteins | sample UN3MG_FD_202239 | JGI IMG/M metagenome (GOLD analysis project Ga0307380, IMG submission 202239) | Soil microbial communities from Risofladan, Vaasa, Finland - UN-3 | ecosystem: Environmental > Terrestrial > Soil > Coastal area > Acid sulfate soil | place: Finland: Risofladan, Vaasa | collected...
CTTTTCTCATATTATCATCCATCTTACACCGCCTGACTGCAAATTACTCGTTTACTATACCTGCTGAAAATACACCTATTCGACATTCATAGGTATCAGCAATAACATCGCTAATATGTAAATACCCTAATTCCTTTAGCTTTATCATAACAGAATTAAAAACTTCATCATCTGCCATGCCAGAAACATCTTCATGTTTGATCGCATTCTTGCATTTTTCGATGTCTGATCGCCATTCTTCTACAGATTTATTATTATGAATAAATACAAGTCGATCTTTTCCTAAGACCAATTCATATAATTTAGAAGTATTAGCTACCCCACCCTCAAGATAATTAACATATTTTCGTATTTCTGATGCTTCTGGATCGCCAACTACATCCATTGCAAAATCAAACCACTCTGGACGTTCCATCTTATTTCTCCCTTTCTTCAATTTTATACTGCTTGTGAACAAATACTTCGATAAGGACAATACCCGCATGTAAACGGACCCGCATTTGGCGGAAATTGTCCATCTCTGATTTTGGCTTCGATCTCGGTTATTTTGGTTAAAGTATTCGTCAAGACTTTTGGCGTAAAGGTTTTTTCAGCGATCAACTGACTATCAACAAAATCAAGTTGCACAAAGTCAATCGGCTTGTCATTCTCGATCTGCCAGGCGACTGAACAAATTCGCATTTGCAGTGAGTCCGACAACTTCTTATCGGCTTTTTCCTGATCTTCAACATCACTGCTTTTGTAATCAACGATTCCGATTTTGCCTGCCTGGTCTTTCCCTTCACAATCGAACCGAACCGTCAACTCAACTCCGCCGATAGCGACTTTGAGTTGCCGTTCCTGGCTTATCGGAGTAATAAGCCTGGGTCGATTGAAAATGTATTCGATTGTTTTAATGCCCTGGGCTTCTCGCAATTGTGCATGTTCTTTGCACATATAGCCCTCACGCTTCCAGGTTCGATAATAGGTTTGCAGCATATCATCGTCCGTTACTTCTTTGCCGTCAATCAAACATTTGTTGAGCAACTGGGTTGCAGCATGAATTGACAAACCATAAAGCGCTTGGTGAATCTTTAATGACGGCAATCGCAGGACGTGAGCAAACTTATACCTGAGCGGACAATCATCGTAATCAATAATAGAATGCGCCGTCATCTTGATCGGCTCATTATCCTTGACGATGATCGTCGTGCCAAACCGATCTTCTTCAATCGGTGTTACGACCTGGATCGATTCGGAAAACGCTGTGGTGATCGGAGTTTCATTGCACAGAATCCCAGCATCATTGACAAAACGACTTACTTTTCGTTTCATCTTTCCGCCGATGTTTTCCGATGCGGACAGGAAAAGTTTTTCCTTTGCCCGGGTCATTGCCACAAAAAACAGTTTGCGTTCATCCTCGGTGTGCAGATCGGCTTCGCTCTCTGGTAAATCCAAAAGTTGCGGTGGAATCGGAAACGCTTCTGATCGCTCTTTACTTGGAAACTTATTAGCCAGCATCATCGGGATAAAAACGACATCGAATTCCAATCCCTTTGCAGCGTGAACGGTCATCACCTGGACGGCGTTCTCTTGAGTATCCACATCTGCCATGTCGGGCCGATCGTCCGCCTCAATCAAATCGTCCACATACTTCACAAAATTGGTGACTGAATCGATTTCCACTATTCTATTGTAATCCCGGAGAATATCGAAAAACAGTCTGATATTATTGATCTTTTGTTTCTGCTCTGTTTCAGTAAGACTCTTTAAATAAAAAGTTAAATTAAGAATCTCATACAAGACGACTGCGGTTGATTGACTTCTGCTTATCCGAATTAAGCTTTCCATATCTGCCAAAATTACGTCAATCACTTCTTTGGCATTTGGATCATCAATTTTTGACAATGCTTTGATGAGTGGAATATTTTCCTTCCGGGCTATCTGCACAGCTTTTGCGGTGAATTCATATCTGAGTGCATAAAGTTCCGTATCGGCGATAATTTTATGCAAATGCAGGTCATCACTGGGATCCGAAACAACGTGAAGATACGATAACAGCAATCGGATTTCCGGCTGCTGCCACAGTCCTCGATTACCGGAAAATCTGAATGGAATGTTCCGTTTTCTCAACTCGGACATGAACGGCTCCGCGTCCGCATTGGTGCGGAGCAAAATCGCAATGTCACGATATTGGTAATTCTGTTCTTCAGTAAGCGATTCGATCCCATTACAGACGGTTCCAACTTCTGAGGCGATATTGTCGTACCAATCAAACTGAATTTCCGCTTGAATATCGGTTTTTGAAACCAATTCCTTTGCCACTGGATTTTCACTATTGGCTAATCGATAAGTATTGTTTTGAATTAACTCTTGAGCGCAATCTAAAATTAATTGCCCTGATCGATAATTTTCAGTCAATACAATTGTTTTCGCCGTTGGGTACACCATGCGAAATTCGTCAATATTCTTTATCGAGGCTCCCCGCCAGCGATAAATGGACTGATCGTCATCGCCCACAACTGTTATGTTGCCGTCATATCCGGTCAACATCGACACGAGTCTCAACTGGCTCGTGTTGGTGTCCTGGAATTCGTCAACGAGGATATACTTAAACTGATCTTTCATTTCGCTGAGAATCGTTGGGCGCTCTCGCAAAAGATTCAACGGCATGGTAATCTGATCGGCAAAGTCGATCAGATTTTTTTCAAGTTTTAATTCTCTGTAAAATCGATAAAACTCAATCAAATCTCTCATTCTGTTTTCTTCGATACGATCTTCATACTGAGCATAGGCAACATGCTCCATCAGTTGGAGATTTTTTATATCCTCGTCCTGACATCGTGAAATAAACTGCACGATGTCCGGGATATACCGGGTGGGATTGGATAGCGGTCTGAGCACTTCGATTGAACTCAATTCATCCCTGAAAAGATTTTCTTTCAAAAGAATCACCTGTTCTGCCGGACTGAGGACTTTGTAATCCTCTGCCAGTCCCAGGTATGAATAGTATTTCCTAATAAACTCGTTTCCGAAACTATGAAACGTGGAAATGGTTACTCCCCTGGCTCCAGGAAGTAATTTCTCGACTCTATCGCTCATTTCACCGGCTGCTTTGTTTGAAAATGTCAAGGCTAAAATATTTCGAGGATTAATCCCCTGCTGAACCAGGTACGCAATTTTATGAGTCAAAAAATGCGTCTTTCCGGTGCCTGGTCCAGCTATTACTAAGACCTGACCGTCTATTTGTTCGACTGCCTGGCGCTGGGCTTCGTTAAGATTTGATAAGATGTCGCTCATGTTGCTTTGTCCTTTCCTCTGTAATTAACAACCAAGTTCTTTCATAAATAAATACATACCGTTATCTTTGCCGGTCTGTAATTGTTCTTTCACCATCTCAGTCAATTTATCCCAATTGTCCACAAGGCTTGACCACACTGGCGACACTTTCTTCATGCGATGCAGTTCAGACTTCCATTCTGGTATTGCCTCTAACAGTAAGAAGCACCGCTTAAAATCGCTTGGGTCTAATGGATGACACTCATACCCGATATTTATAGGCATATCAGATAAATGACGAAAAATTGTTTCTGAACTCACACCTCTTTCTCCATTCATTAACCAGAAAATCTGACGATCTTTGATACTTAACGTCAGGTCAACTTCTGGTGCTTTCCATTTGGGGACACAATCTTTATGATCTTCTTGAAAAGCGTTCATCATCGCTGCGCTCATGTTTATCGACATCGGAATTGGTAATTCCATAGATTGTCCACAATGTAGACAAAATAATTTCCCATTTCTGATGGTACAATGTTCTTTTGTATTATTATTTTTCGTTGTCATGTTGCTGTCCCTTCTCCCTGTTGGATGAAAAATTTGACAATTCTTCCTGTGTTTCATAAACAAGTTGCTTTACTTGTTTTCTGAATTCGCAATTAAAATTTGTGTGCCATTCTATTTTCTGAATGGTATTAAAAAACTTATCCAATAAAATTAGTTTCTGAGTTCTTTTTTTATGATTGCTCATTGCAATGTCCCTTGAGAGTACCATTTAATCGCCAATTACGGTGATTGGTAATATCTCGTTTAATTAATTCCCCGAAATCATTTTCCGTTACTACTTTCGGATAGGTTGTCTCGACTCCCGAACAACGGCTCTGGACCGTTACGGTTGTCTCGGTTTGTTTCAGGATAATTGCAGAGAAACAGCCATTCCGTCCACGATTGGCACAGTTGCCGCAATGCTGATCCTTTTCAAGCATCGGGAATATTTTATTTTTATATCTTTGCTTTTTTACCCACAGTAGTCTATCCACGCTGATAACCCCCTGTTTGCTTTAGTTCTTTTTTCGCTGCGTCTGTCATAAATTTGACTGCCGATGTCCTGAATATTCCCAGGTCTAAAAGATACTTGTTAATCATGCGTATCTCCTGCGGGGTGCAATCCCGCACCTTGGCAACTATCGCTATTCTCGTTTTCATCTATTTCCCCCAGGTCTGCAAGTTCGTTCCAGGATACTGCTTTTACACTGTTTATATTTTTCAGATCAGATTTTTCAAATAAATTTGTCAATAAGGACATTTCGTTCGGATTAACTTTTTCCTCTGGAAATTGCAACCGATTGAGCCAATCAACGGCATCGTTACCGCTTTTCCTGATTCCGAACTGTCGAATTGGAATCCAGTTGAGCACTCTCTCAATCCTTTTCCAATAAATCCTGATCTTGCGGTCGAACTGGTAGTAATAAAATAAGACTCCGGCAAGCAGTAGCGCATTCAACGCTATTAAATACCAGATAACGGTTGGCACGTTTTTTAGATTTTCCATTTTAATCCTCTTTGCTCACTTTTCTATCCTCCACATTTCAATTAACCATACTTATAATAGTATGAATCTAATTTACTACTAATATATATTAACTCTTTCAAAAAGTCAAGTAAAATCTTCATCTGCTTGAACTTTTTTTTGCACGTGATGAAATAAACTCACCCAGGACGCTTCGCCGACTGGAAAAAAGGAGGTTAAACCATGAAGGTCCACGCCCTGGGGAGTTATTGCCCGACTCTTATCTTTTCCCTCTGTCATAATTTTCGGGAACTAAATAGTCACAAGCACCACAATAATGCTTGCCTTTCGTTTCCCAGTAAATTCCCTCACTCCAGTCGTCAAAGAGTTCGCCACAAATATCACAGCGTTCTATATTATCTGGTAATATCCTCATGTGCTCTTGAAGATACCAAATAATAGAGAACGCTTTTTTCTCTGACAACTTCGGTTGCCCTCCCTTGCCGCATTGCATTCCCTCTGGCGTTTCGCCTTGTAAGAATCGATAAAATTCATCGATCCATTCAAAAGCGTCCCAGTCTTTTCTTACTTCATCTAATTCATGATTATTGTCCTGAAATATAATGTTTTTCATTTGCATTACCCCTCAATCTTTGGTCACTGCTTGAACAGCGCTTTCTTTGTGCAATTCGTTCATTACTTCATTTATTTTCTTCCGTTGCTGCTCAAAAATATTTTCTGTATGTTGCTCAAGTTGTTTGCGCTCCATGTTGCGTTCCCTTACAAATCTTAATCTCTCTTGCAACTCGGCAACCGAAACAGAAACGCCCTGTGCTATTAATTTTGGTCTTTTCATTTCAATTTGCCGGCTGGTATCAATGCCTTTTGTTTCGACCGGAAAAGCTTTGATAAATTGCGCCCTGGTTGCTGTGATGTTCTGCCTTGACCATATTTCAGATCCCCATTTCATCAAAATAGGTTTTAAATATGCCCTTCCCATATTTTCAAGTCTTTCGTTCATGGCATTCAAACATGCAATGCCAAGCGAAGGATCGTACAAACTGTCCATTAATTCTTCGATGGTATTATAGGCTTCAATGGCGACTGCGTCTAATGTGCCATTTTCATTACGCAATTCGCAGATGGCGGGGAACCATTTATTTTTCTTGAAATGCTCTGCTGAATTATCAATTACTGTATCAAGAGTCAAATCTTTTAATCCTTGGAAGTACAACTCAATTTTAGTAATTGATGGTGTTTTCATCTGCTCGTTACCGGCGCTTATCTCTGCCCAAGCATACATGAGTTTCCCAAATTCTTTTTTCTCTGAATCTTTCATAATCCCTGAGCCTCACAATGCTTTTCCCAATTTTTAATTTTCTGTTCAATTGACTTCGACTTTTTTTGTCTTTCATATTTTCCATTGGTCGAGTTAGAAATCCATGTATTCAGATATCTCAAAAATAACTTTTTCTGCTTATGTGTATTTGCAAGCAACCAAAGAAAAGCTTTATTTAATTGAAGACTGACATCTACTTCTGGATATGTCTCAATCCACAAAGGCATATAGTCTGATTCTAATATAGATTTATTTTCTATGAACCAATTTTTTACTTTTGCAACATATTCACTTACAGGCAGATTTGGATCAATTTCTCGTTTCTTTCTTTTTGGTTTTTCAGGAGTGAGCGATTCATCGTTTTTTGATGAATCGCCTTCTTCTTTAATCTTAGTAGTATTCTCTGTAGTAATCTTTGTATATGTCTGACTTGTAGGTAACACGCTCTGACCTGTAGGGCAGACGGTCTGACTTGTAGGGCAGACCTCTGACTTTAAAGTCATAGGTCTGACTTGTAGGTCAGAGGTCGCTTTTAATTCAAAGCTAATTTTTTCAATATTTTGAGAGATTGGCTCAATAAACAAAACGTTGTATAAAACCTTTCCATCTTCTAATTCATAGCGTTGTTGTACTTCTTTCGTGATCAATCCCATAGATTCTAAAAAATTGATGGCATCTCTGGTTTGCTTCGCTGTGAAACCAAATTGCTTTGCAATACTGTTATAGTTCTTTTGTAGTCGCTCACCTTTAAATTTCTTGCGATAGCCAATAATTTCACCAGTTGTTTCATCCTTTTCAATTATGGGACGATACCAATAACAAATATCTGCCAGAATGACGATTGCGTTGACATTTGGCTTAGTTTTCCCATCTTTATTTTCAGGATAGCGAATATGTTGAAACCAGGTATGAGGAATAATATTCCCCACAAAGTTAATTTTACCGATGTTGAAAACCGTTTCTGGTATTCCTTGAATTAATTTTTTTTCTGCCATAATTCACCTTTTCCCTTGATGTAGTTCGTGTTGTTATTTCCATTCAGGGTTATACAATTTATTATCACTTCTTTTGTGACACCCAGGACAAACGGTAATTAAATTGTCATAATGATCTGTACCGTTTTCCTTTTTTTTGCAAATATGATGAACGTGGAATTTAGTTGTTGCCTGCTTGCCGCATAATTGGCAAGTATGGTTATCACGTTTTAATATATCTTGCCTTACTCTTGACCAATATAAATTTTCCTCATATCTCGCCTGCGCAAATCTTTCAGCGGTTTCTTCGTATTCTAATTGGCGTTTTTCATACTCAATTTTTTTCTTTATTTTTTCTTGTGGCGAAGATGATGAATAATTTCCATCAAACGAATACCACAGATTATCATTTTTACAATAAACGCAGGGTAACATTTCATCATCCAATTCGATTAAACCTGGATCGTTTTTTGATTTTTGACGTGCAAACAATGCCCGATCTAACATTGACTTTGGCAAACTATTTAATTTGGCTCTCATAACTATTCCCTCACAGTTGCAGTTCCTGTTGTCAAGTATTTTTGAGTTTCTTAATTTCCTGTTCTAAATAGAACTTAATTAAAAAAATGTCTGATTTTGTGTGTAACTGCTTGTATTGTTCTAACCGCTTGTAAATATCTTCTCCTCTGACACTTTTAATTAGAGATCGGTAATGTTCTTCTCGGTTCGGATTATGAACACCGTAAAAGTGTTCTCCGCCTGCCGTTAAAACGATGCAATTATCTAAGAGGTATCTTAAAAACAAATTCGGCTTTCCCACGATGTGATGAACTTGTAACGTCTCATCACTTTTACCTGAAAGTTCTGATTTGTTTTGTGCTCTTAATAAGCATAATTCTCTTAACAAAGCGTCACACTGTTTTTTCAAAGACTTTGACTTTTTTGGTTTTTTTATGACTCTGCTGTTATTCATGTTGTCTCTCCGGTCGATTATTTTGCGCAGGGAGCCGGAGTTGAACCGGCGACCTTTCGTTTTTCAGACGAATGCTCTGCACTGAGCTATCCATGCGATGATTACCACACTGGCGGCGGTGTTCCTTTTTTCTGTTCTTTCTCAACTTCGTCCAAATATCGAAAAATGGACTGATAGCCGTTCAGTTCGGCTTGGATTGCCTGCATTCCAACAATAGCATTCTTGTATTTCGCTTCCTCAAGTTCGCAAGCAATCTTTTCTTCGTAACAAATGCCTTTCGCTATTTTCTCCGCATAGGTGGCTGGTGGTTTCGCTACCTTGCATCCATCAATTTCAAATACTATATCATTTTTCAATTGAATCAGTGTCTTTGCAAGCGCTCTTTCGTAATTGGCAATAGCTTCCGCCTTTGCACGAGCTCTAACTTTTAAAATCTTTCGCCCTGCAGCAAGCAGTCTGATTTTTTTTTGTATTTCGTTGGCAACTTTTACCAGTTCCATAATTCCCTCTCAATGCGTTGGTTTTGGTTTATCGTCTGGCTTCGGCGGTAACTTAATCAATGCGTCCATTCGTAAAACTCCTATGTTTCTCAATTAAACTGTCAATCTTCACCTGATAGGCTTCCTGCTGCATTCGGATCGCCTGGCAGGTGGATTCGGATTTCTTGTAATTCTGAATTCCAAAAATAATTGCAAATCCGATAATCACTAATACTAATATTTGTTCGAGTAGTTGTTTCACAGTATAAGCCTCTCTGAAAAATGACTTCTGAGGCACTTTTCAGCCTCAAGGCTGCACGATCTATGCTAAAAGATGTTCAGATACATAAAAATCGAATATAAGCCTAAAAACTGGAATTGGGAACTCTCTTTTCACCGTGTCAAACAAAATTTTTATGGTATCATCCAATCTGGGAACGTTTTCTCTATTTCAGGATTCCACCAGCGATAGCGAAATCCCCTGAATCCTGGGATATGCTGATCAATCGTTACTGCCTCTGAATCATTGTGGCGGACTAAGGCGTAGCCACGATTCGACCTCTCTACTCTGACTAATTTTGAAAATCCTCTTAGCTTGCCATTATAGCAAACATAGACTTTCTCGCCTGGATTGATTTTCGGAACAGGACCACCTAAGTAGAAATGCCATTCATCGCCTGACCATTGTTCACCTGGGAGATCGCCTTCCTCAATCCAATTTTTCATACCGAAACTTTTCGGCAAAGTAACTACTACGTCCATATATTTTCCTATTTCTGTTTTTCCAAATCATAAACCTGACCATTCTCCAGCCAGAAATATTTCCATCCTGGCTTCGATGGAATATTCATTTCGACTTTTTCCAGTTCCTTTTCCGTCAGCAGGGAGAATGGCTTAGTCCGGGACCCGAAAATGAACATAGACTCATAATCGTCCATGATGCCCTCGATCATCGACTGAAACTTCACTTTCAAATCCGGTAACATAATGTCGATTCCGTCAGCTACGAATAAACCAAGCCCTTTCAGAAAGTATGCGACTGTCTCTGAAAGAATGAATGAGATTCGTGTCCATTCGCTGGAGTCTTTGTCGATGTGAAACTCGGTTCGATCTCCGATTGAGAACGTCCAATCGGGATTGAACTTAATTGGATCAATCAGCTCAAAGCTATTCAAAAAGTCTAATCGCTCTTGAACCTTTCCAATAACTTGACTCACAATTTCGGTAATGATTGGACCAGCAGGATCGAGCAATTTATCCAGTTTGTTGTAATACTCAATTTCTTGATTTACGGTTTTGATTTTCGCCTGGGCTTCTTTGTACTCTATATCCTGTTTTTGATACATTTCCACTTTGGATTTCAGTCCATTGAGAATTGTTTTAGCACTGACAATCTTTTCGAGATTGGCGGCAACGCTTTTCATTTCTTCCCGGGCTTTGACAGCCTGAGTTCCCTTTTCCTTGACGATGTGCTGCTTTTCTTCAACGGTTTTCTTTGCCCGGGCTAAATCTTTCTCTTTGCCCTGTAGTTCAGGAA
>Ga0307380_10013534_pt1 | contig 10070 bp, 5 predicted proteins | sample UN3MG_FD_202239 | JGI IMG/M metagenome (GOLD analysis project Ga0307380, IMG submission 202239) | Soil microbial communities from Risofladan, Vaasa, Finland - UN-3 | ecosystem: Environmental > Terrestrial > Soil > Coastal area > Acid sulfate soil | place: Finland: Risofladan, Vaasa | collected...
GGCTGACCTGACTGCGGAACTGGATGCAGCCGGCCTAATTGAGCCCGATCAAGCAGCAGAGACCATCCGTGCGCGGCTTCAGCCTCTGCCTGCCCTGTTTGCCGATGGATTGTGCAAGGGACGTCCGCTACACATTGCAGCCGATGAGTATTTCGTGTCGCACGGGCTCGATCCTGACACACTGCTCGACTGGCGCCAGACACTCGCTGAGGCGCTAGCCCACGCCGCTGGTACCCAGGAACCACTCAAGCCGTACTTCTCGGGTGACACGCTTTTGGGTGGGTTCCGGCTTTGCGGCATCAGTGAGAAACTATGTGCTACACGTTTCAGCGTCTTTCTGCTGCCGCCGTCCCAGGATCGCAATGTCTACCTCGAACTGGGTATCGCGATTGGTCTTGGTGCACCGTTCTTTCTTATCCAGCATTATGAAGCCGATATCCCGCCAGCGCTGGAAGGGCTAGGCCGTTATGCGAGAGGGGGCCTGTTCCGCACTATGCGGCGCGAGTTAGCCGGGCAAATTGAGGAATACGACTTTGGTGCAGTACACTTCGCGGCCGAATTGTCTACTGCCAGCAGCCAACCCAAGTATCTGATCACACCTGGTGGCCTCATCGAGGATGAGGATTTCGAATTCGCCGTCACCGAGGCGATTGGAGGCAAATACTCTCACCTGGAAGCCGTATCATTGGCTGACCGGGGTGAAACTGTGGATGAGCCGAGTTGGATGCTTGAGCAACTCGTCACAACCATTCAGACGTCTCGTTTCGGCGTCTACCGTGTGGATGAGGATTGCTCAGCCACGGCTTTCCTGGCCCTTGGTATCAGCATCGGTCTCAACCGACCATTCCTGATGGTGCGCAGGGTTGGGAAGGAGATTCCGCTGGATATTCGGGGCATAGGCATATACCAATTCCCGAACTTTGTGACCCTAAGACAGCAAGTCGTCCAGTACCATCAGTCGTTCCTCGAACGATACGCTCGATAGGAGACTGTATGCCTGAAGCCTTCTCCATCAACCGCGAATTCGATTTTGTGCGATTGGATGGCCTACGCCGGGCTACCGGCCAGCCCGCCCACGAGTGGGATCTATACGTCGTCAAGGAGCTGATTGACAACGCTCTGGATGCCGATGAGGTACTATGGTGTGACGACCTCACGCAGCCACCCTGCCTGCACATTCGCATGGAACACATCAAGGTGCCCGAACGTCACTCCCAGCAGTTGTTCGTCCAGGTTAGCAACCGCGCTGCGTTCCCTGTTGAGCAGATAGCCGATATCTTCGCCACGCGTTGGTACACCTCGCGCAAAGCGTTTATCAAGGGGCTGACACGCGGTGCTCTTGGCAATGCCCTCAAGACACTGCTGGGTATCCCCTATGCCCTCCGCCACCGCCTGGCTGGCGACTGGAGACCTGATCTTAAGCCACTGTCTATCCTTTGTGGCGGGATGGAGTACCTGCCGCACTACGTCGTGGATTCCACAGCCCAAACCATCTACCTCGAGTGTGAGGCAAAAGGGGGCAAGCCTGTCGAAGGCACGGTGATCAGCGTCGGCCTGGACCACTTTGAGCAGGAAATGCCTCGTACGTTGGCCCAGGTTGAATTGCTGGCTCAGCAGTATCATCTGTGCAACCCGCACGCCGAGTGCCATTGGACGGTAGAGATCGAGGGCCAGGAATGGACAGGCGAGTATGCACCTGACCGAGACTGGGCGGGCAAGTTTCGAGAGATTGCACCGGTACAGTGGTACCCGCCGACGGCTTTTCAAGATCTGCTTGGCGCACTGTATCGCAAGCGGTTCAGCGACGATGACACCGGAAGACTACCTGTGGAGGCTATATGTCGCTACTTCAACGGATTCAGCAGTGAAATCGCGGATTCGAGTCAAGGTCAATCGCCCATAGCGATTGCTGTAGATGCATTGGGCCAGAGCGACCTGACGAAGGCCGATATCGAAGGGCAGGCTGCCATGCGATTGTACGATTCGCTGTGCCAACACAGCCCTCGCTTCGATTCGACCAAGTTGGGTTGCATCGGGCCGCGGCACGTGCGCACAGTCCTGACTCAGGTTCTGCCAGTGGATGGCGAGGTCTTCTACGAGTGCGCCACTGACACTGGCGACGATCCCAACACGCCCTTTGCCATTGAGGCGGCTGTGGCCCGCTTGAAGGACGGTAAGCGGCAGATATGGACAGCCATCAACTTCGCGCCGACCTACGGCGACCCCTTTATACGCCGCTGGCTGCGCGCGCCGATTCGTCCTGCCGAGCCAGTGCTGGGGCTGCGCGGCCTGCTGGACGTCTATGATCTGCCTGACGACACGCCTGTGATCCTGTTCCTGCACCTTGTATGCCCAAACGTCGAGCGCGATGAGTTCAGCAAGACCGAGATCAACCACCTGCCGTTCAAGCAGGTACTGGGTGACGTGCTCGACAGGCTGCTTAAGGCACTTCAGCAGGCGCAAGAGGACGAGAAACTGCGGCTGGAACAGGCAGTCTTTCGGGCGTTAGATGCCATTCTGGAGAAACTCGACCCGGAAGAGCGCTTTGTCGTCGACCAGTTGTTAGAGAAGCTACAGGTGCAACTGGCTCAGGATCCAGTACTTGCCGCCTGGCTGGAGACGCCCGATGCGATGAGCCGTTTGCGAGCATATATCAGCAGCTATGAACACAGCCGCAATGCCGTCTTGACTACCCACGTCGCACGGCCAGCAACGGGAACCGTGTCCATCCCGTTGCACCCGGATCGCCACTTCTCAGTGTCGGCCGAATACGTTTCTCGTGATCTGCTGGCGCAGCGCCACGTCAACAAGATACTCTATTTGCAGGTACAGGAACTGGAACCGGTGGTCATTGAGAATGGTTGGCTGTGCCGGATGGATATGGTGCTGTTGCGGAATCCACCAAACCCGGACGGGCTTCAGAGCGCATTGTTGCACTGCGTGGTCAGCAGCGACCTGCCCATCCTGGTCTTGCATAATGCTGATGAGGTGGGCCGCGCCATAGTGGAGCGGATGCGCACGTGGCTGGAAAAGCGTGATATGAACGTTGCTCGGATCATTGACCTGGGTCTGAATACTGCCGATGACCCGGACAACAACACGCCGCCGACCAGGCTGGTGGAAATGATGCCGGGAGAACTGGCTACCTGGCTAATGGCCCGGTTCGAGGTGCTGGGTATTCCGGTCAAGTCGTTGCCAACTGACGCTGACATCCGCCGGGATATCCGCGAACGATTTGAGCGGCTACTCCTGGGTTATTTGTGGGAAGGCATGTCGCAACGGCTTGAAGTGACGCGCCTTTTGGTTGACCTCGACCGGCAATTACATCTCGCCGAGACAATGGCCGACAAGGTGCTGGATGATCAGGTTAAGCATTGCTTAGCCCAGGAATCGTGTGCCAAGTCATACGCTGTTGTACTAGATCAAGTTGTAGATGACTTTTTTGAGGACCTGATGCGTGAACAGGGTATCCGCATCCGAGAGTTAGCGCAGGAGCACCTGGCCTGTATGCAGGGTGGACAGTGGCGATGAACAGCGAAGAATTTCAGGGAACCAGCAGACTCATTCCGCAGTATCAGACCTACAAGCGCCAGAAGTGCTTTATCGCCTACACTGAGCAGGCTCCATGGTCCGACGACTTGCTGAGCGCATGCCAGGAGGTTCTATCTCGGCCGGAGTTCAACCTGGAGCCAGACTACGCTCGCAGGCATTTCGACCCGGACGTCCCGCTGCGTCAGAAGGCCCTGGAACTGGTCGCCAATGCCCGTTACGGTATCTATGACCTATCCTATTGGCGAGATGAAAGGGGTGAGTGGCAAATGCCGCGCAACGTGTTCATCGAGTTGGGCATGGCCATCGCCCTGAATCGTCCCACCCTGTTGCTGCGCCATGCCAGCAACCGAGAGCTGGAACTCCCGGAATGTCTGAAAAGCGTAAGTAGGCACATTCTGGAGTTCAGTGGGTATACCACACTGAAACGGGCTTTAAAAGGAGAACTTCCGCGGTGGGTGAACGCGCCGCCCGAACGAGATTGGTGGAACCGCTATTGCGTCTTTGGCGGCCGGGCGTGCGAATACCGAGAAGTGCATCCACGCGCCAAACAGTGGGGGCAGAAGGATCTATGCTGCCATATATCAGATGGTCCAGAGGTGGATCGTCTCGACTTTCGCGGTGTCGTTGAGGATGTTTTGGGGCGCTTCAGCGACGTAACATATGTGCACCTAGATGCCCCACCGGTTGTCAATGGCCATGGCTTCGTGCTATGTACTTGCTGTCGGACTGTGCGCTCGACACCCTTTGCTATCTATCGGATAGGCAGCCGCACACCCGCTGAGACGTTTATCGTCATCGGAATGAGTATCGCTCTAGAAACGCAGTTCGAGTACAGGATATACAAGATACTGTTGACCGAGAATGTCCAGGAGGTACCTTCGTTGCTCTCCGGGTATGAAGTGGTCATAGCTCGAAGTGACGGGGAAAGGAAAGCTCGATTACGGACATTTGTACCAACAGTGATACAGAAGATCCGCGAGATGCCGTGGAAGCCAAGACCATTGCCGTTTATCGAGACCATAGTCCCAGATACAGATAGGCCTGAGCACAGAAGAATCACAGAAGCGCTAGGGGCGCTGAGAGAATTACAGAGCGCCATTCTGAGTCTAGGGATCAGTCTAGATGAGGTGTTGCAGTCCATTCTTGAGACCGGACTGAGGCTGATCGGAGCTAACTACGGAAACTTGCTGCTGACAGAAGACGATGAGTTGGTCATTAGAGCAACCACGACGGAGCCGAGAGATGAGGAGATAGGTGTGAGGCTCAGCATGGACCATTCGATCAGTGGGTTGGCAGCGATGATGAAGGAGGCCGTGATTATCCCAGATGTGGATCTGGAACCTCGGTATGTAAGGGTTCTGCGACTGGAGTATATGCGAAGCGAGTTAGCTGTACCTCTGTTGGAAGACGATCATGTGATTGGGGTCCTGAATGTGGAGAGTCCAAGGCCAAACGCGTTTACAGAGCCCGACCAGGACCTGCTGCAGACCCTGGCACGTCAGGCTGCTATCACCATCAGGAATGCCCTGTCTCCGACTAGGGCTCTGCCTGATTACCCCGTTCTGCGTGTGGAGGAAGAGAAGCACATCGTGCAGCTTGGCGAATACGATATCACGAGCAGAATTGCACCGCAGGACTATCGTGTGTTGACCTGTCTCTACCGGCACCAAGGCGGAGTATGCACAAAGGACCTACTCGTAGAGGAAGCATGGCCACAAGACGTGCAGCAAGGGGTCGCCGATCAGGCTATTGCAGCTTCCATTGCACGCTTGCGTCGCGTGTTTTTGCAGTACTCCCCATCTGCAGGCTACATTCAGACAGTGCGAGGGCGTGGTTACATACTCTACCCGGAAGGCTTTATGACATCTCCAACCCCCACCACAGCCCCAACTCCAACACCAGCTTTGGTTGGGCCTGATGACCTTTACTTACGGGTAGATCTAGAGAGGCACACCGTTTGGCTTGGTGAGCGAGAGATCACAGGGAAAATCAGTGCTCAGAGCTTCCGTGTGTTGATGTGCCTATACCGGCATCAAGATAGTGTTTGCAGCAAGGACTTGTTGGCAGCGGAGTTATGGCCAGACGAAAAGAGATACGTAGGGGACGATGAGAGAATTGCATCTGCTATTGCAAGCTTGCGTCGCGTGCTTAGGAGATACTCCTCCCCAGACACGGAGTATATTGAGACGCTCAAGGGCCGTGGATATCGGCTCCATTCTGCGGGTTTCAAGGTGTCCTAGAATCAGACTCGACAGAGGCAGGGTGGGAGTTACGCAGGTCTCGACTAGGGATGATCAGTCTGAGATAACGTGGCTGGTGAAAGGCAAGAGCTACATTGAGCGCAGAGGTGGAAAGCATACAGAATATTGGTGGCCTTCACCCCGAATACAGAACCTATGAACGGCAGAAGTGCTTCGTGGGCCACTCGCGTGAGGCTGAGTGGCATGACGACGTCTTGGGCGCCTGCGCTGAGGCGTTGCCCAAGTTCGGGCTGGAGCCGTGGTACGCCGCCGACCACTTTGACCCGACCAAGCCATTGCGAGACAAAGTAGTGGAGCTAATCGCCAACGCCCGCTACGGAATCTACGACCTGTCCAGTTGGCAGGATAGCAGAGGTGAGTGGCACCTACCACGCAATGTCTTCATAGAACTCGGTATGGCCATTACCTGCATGTTTGCAGAGCGTGGACCTTCTGGAGTTCGCTGGCGAAAGGACGCTGATAGATGCCCTGAAGAAGCGACTGCCACGATGGCTTAACGCCCCGCCGGAACGAGACTGGCTGAACCGCTTCTGCATCTTCGGGAACTGCGTGTGCAATTTTCGTGAAGTACATCCCCGCGTGCAACAGTGGGGATCCAAGACACTGCGCTGTCATATTTCTGATGGCCTGGATCAGGAGCATACCGATTTCCACATGGCGGAACGTGAAGAGATTCGGGGAAACTTTGAAGAAGTCTTTGGTCGCTATAACGACCTGGAATTTCAATATCTCGATGAACTGACCCGACCCGACAGCTACCAGTTTCTTCTGTGCAGCCACTGCCAGGTAGTTCGCTCAACGTCGTTTGCTATATATCGCGTGCTGCCGCACACTCCAGCCGAAGTCTTTATCGTCATTGGAATGAACATCGCCTTGGAAGCGCTATTCGAGTACGATATCCCCAAGGTGCTGTTGGTGCACCAGGAGCAGGACTTGCCATCGCTGCTGCGTGGGTATGAGGTGGTCGAGGCAATCAGTAGCAGCGAGGTGAAACGAAAACTCAGGGCATTTATCCCACCAGTGATTCAGCAGGTACGTGAGACGGCTTGGAAGCCGAGACTATTGCCGTTCGTTGAGATCGCCGTTCAGCCTGATCTTGAGCTGCTAGGAGAAGAGACCCTATCAGAACCAACTACTGAGCCCAGGGAATCTGGTAAGATTACAGCGATTACGGTTCTTCTTGCAGACAACGACCTGGATTTCCTGGCAGTTCGAAGGGCATTCCTGGAGAAAGAGGGTTACACCGTTTTCATGGCAACAAGCCCGGTTGAAGCCCGAGATATTTTGAGAAGTGGTGGCATAGATCTCGCCATTCTGGACCTAAGGTTGACAGATGATAGTGATGAAAGAGACAGAAGCGGGCTGGAGTTGGCCAAAGACAAGGCTTTCAAAGACGTGTCCAAGATCATGATTTCCGACTTTCCAACCTATGAGGCTGTGCAAGAAGCTCTTAGACCTGCCGCAGATGGTCTCTCGCCAGCACAGGATTTTGTCGCCAAGCAAGATGGTCCCGAAGCCATGATGCAGGCCGTCAGTAGGTTGGTAGCCCAGATAGAGCAAACGGATTCCCTGCGAGGGTCATTGCTATACCTGCTAGTGGATTTTGAGAGTGCTCTGAGAACATTAGTCGACCAAGTACTCCAACTGACGTATGGACAGGAGTGGCCGAGCCAGTTTCACGTTGGACGCGAGCCAAGCCGCTTGACTATGGCCCAGTTGCTGCGATTGATTGGAGATCAGAGGAGTGTTTTTGAACCCCTCTTCACCGCATCAGGGACCTATGGAGCATTAGTCACTACCGCAAGAGAGATTGTTACCACTAGAAATGCTCTTGCCCACGGTGTGCCAGGACCGGACGCTACTGAAGTGCAACGGGTACAGAAATTGGTTGAAGGGTTGCTCCCGGTCATTCGCAACGCTATTATGGTTCGAGGTATAGCCGGTACTTTTACAGTTTCCCAGAGTGAGTTTGTCCGAATGCTGGTCGAGGCTACGGAGAAGGCAACCCAGGAGATCCGTTTCGTCGAGGTCGTTCAGCGAGTTGATTTGACTGAGGAGTTGCTGTCCCTTCCTCTACTATCAACCATCCAGAAGGCATCTGAGCGCGGTGTCAAGGTGATGATCGTGTATGCTCTTTCAGGGAATCACCCACTTCCCTCTGTGCCTGCCAGTGTGCTCCCACCGCTCGATTCGTCCTTCCTGCCCAAGTTCCTAGATCGGGGTATCGAGGTCAGAGTGATACAAGTGAAGGAGTCTGTCAGTGATAACACGTTCGTCATTTACGATTCCAAGGAAGCCTACCGGGTCGTTGATTCCATCCAGGGTCAAACTACTTTCGAACGGGTGAACGCCGTAGACACTTTGATAGTACTCAGAGATAGATTCGAATATTGGTGGGCTCGTGCTGGAAAGACACCTTCGCAAGAGTCGTACTCCGAGACGTCTGATTTGCATCTCCTTATATCGCATCCTTCCGATGAGCAACTGGTTTCATTCCTCGAATTCCCCATTCCACCGCGTGATTTAAGCAGGAAGCTTGCCCGGGAAGTTCAGTTTCTCCTGTACCTGGAAAACCCAACCCCAACTATGGCCCGTTATATTGTTATTGAGATGTCCGTAACCTCCGACACTGATTTCTTCCTGGCTTACGGCTATGACAAACACCCCTTCATTATCGAGGAATCTCCTCACCCCTGGCGGATTACGTTGTCTGACACATATGGGCGTTGTTCATTTGAGGGCGGGGCAGACTTTGTTTGTCATAGCAAAGCCCGGCGACGTTTGGGGCTCGTAAGGGTTCTTGTACCGTATGGACAGCCAGAAACAACCTTGACATTCCACTATCGCATCCAGGCTGAAGGATATGACTGTGAGGGGAGTTCCGCCGTTAGGCTTTTCACTGCCAATTCATCCGCGGACGCAAGTTGAGGCACAGTGTGAAACTGCTCGTTTCACATTTCATTTAGGGAGAACTATCACGGGGTCCTGAGTGTTGGGGAACCAGGGGGTGACTGTGACTGACCAAACAAGCCTACCTGAAGACCTATTTGTCAGCATAAACACTCGCTCTGTCCATGAACTAGATATGAGGAAAGCTCTGGAGAAAGCTCTAGGCCAGCTGTCCATTTATCAAGACGCTAAGAAGGAACCTGACCAGATCTTCAATGTGACACTGAGAGCGATTGTGTTATGTAAGGGTGTGCTGTTGGACGCATCACCGACCATCTCCGGAGAAGCATCGCGGTTGGATCCAGATATCCTGATTCAGTTTGGCACATCCTTTGCTCTGGGAAAAGAAGTGCAGATGGTCTTGGTGTCTCAAATAGAACGCAAGCCTCTTCCATCACCGTTGATCGAGGGCTACTTGACGTGTTACAGTTCTTATGGTGCATTGGCCGAGCATCTAAAGGTTAGGACAGCCGAGTGGGATAAGCAATCGTGGAACCGAGCCAAAAGACAAGTGAAGCGTGAACTACAGAATCTCAGGCACTTCTCAGTATTCGGCTCTACATCGGACGATACTCGTGAAGCCATTGAGGAGTTCGCCAGAGGAACACTGTGGCGCCCGAAGTTTGACAGACAAGCAGACTCGAGAACAGAGCTTCAAAGCCTTGTTAGAGAAATCGGCGGCAGGGCCTTCTGTGTTTTCTGCATGGAACAGGATATGGATGAGGATAGTGAGTACGAAGTTTTTGTGGCCCTTGGTCTGGCAATTGGCCTAGGCGTGCCGTTTCTTGTGGTTCAAAGAAGGGGTTATCACATTCCCGAAACACTGAAAGGGTATCGAGCTATAGTTGAGTATGAGCAATACGCGAAGCTTAAGCAGCAATTAGCCAGCTACATACAGGTATTTCTGAATCCCGGGATAGTTCAATGGAGTGAGTCAACATTTCGCTATCTGAGTTCGTGGGGGGACCGGCTAATCAGCAGCGCCCAAACAGAAGAGGATTTGGATCAGGCCGAGAGGCTATTCGAGGCGCTCACTGCGTCTATCACTGCGTCAAAGAGTAACCCTGTTCCAGAGCCGTATGCCGGGTTGGGAGATGCACTTCTGGCTCGATATTACAGTTTTGAACCGCGGAATATCGACCTGCTTGTCCGAGCAAAAGAGAAATACGAACATGCTCTGAGCCTAGACCCGGCACTCATACGTTGCAAGAACGGGAAGGTGGCCCTCTGTGCTAACATGGGTGAGACAACTCTGCTCTGGAAATTAGTGTAGAATATAGAGAGCAGAGGAGGCCATAGGATGACATT